>Ga0315274_10011187_pt1 | contig 12865 bp, 14 predicted proteins | sample YL17G02_20_MG_FD_203700 | JGI IMG/M metagenome (GOLD analysis project Ga0315274, IMG submission 203700) | Sediment microbial communities from Yellowstone Lake, YNP, Wyoming, USA - YL17G02_20 | ecosystem: Environmental > Aquatic > Freshwater > Lake > Sediment | place: USA: Wyoming | collected... | reverse complement strand
CCAGAGCAGCACATTACCCACCAGGTCCGGCCTTGGTTCACTAGACATCGGGAATCCCCTAGGCCCAGGCCAAGGTGGAACCTACATGCCCAACGACCTGAATCTCCGTACTGGTGCCCGAAACGCCGAATAGGCTCTGCGGGTCTCACCTTGGCTTTGGTCTAGCCTAGACCTGGCCGACCTGCGTAGTCGCCGCGTCCATGGTCTGTGATTGCATCAGAATGATCCGCTGTGCCGCCTCGTAGGTGCGATAGATGGCCATCATGTGCGACATGTCGCCGGCGATATCCACGTTGGAGCCTTCCAGGTACCCCTGGAGCACCGTTGCCTCGCCGGCGGTCGCCAGTCGGCCGGCGCCCTCGAAGAGGTTCCCGCCCGCCTTGGCCAAGCGGGCCGGATCCTCGACGACGGCCAGGGCTAGCTGACCGGCAGCCGTGCCGTTGACGAAGACGCGTCCGTCCTCGGCTATGCTGACCTCGCCCTCGGGCAAGGTGATCGGCCCAGCCGTCCCGAGCACGAGGTGTCCGTCACTCGTCACCAATTGGCGCGCCGCGTTCAGGCCGAAGCTGCCGTCGCGCGTCAGGCGCGTCCCTTCGGCGGTCTGCACGCTGAAAAAGGCGGTGCCGGAGATGGCCAAGTCTAGCGCCCTCTCCGTCGATCGTAGGGGGCCCTGGTTGAGGTCTAACAGCGCCTCTGTCGCGACGACGCCCAGGCCCAAAGGGTCGCCATCATCACCGTTCAGCTCGAGCAGGAGGTGCCCGAAGTCGTCCATCCGAGCGCGCTCGGCCTTGTACCCGGGAGTGTTGGCGTTGGCCAGGTTCTTGGCGATCAGCCCCTGGTAGTCCAGGCTGGCCAGCATGATCGAAGTCGCCGAATAGATGCCTCTCATCCCTTTCTCCGTCCACGAGAGAGTGCCAGGAGCAGGGCTGCCCCGCCGCCGGCAAGAGCCGCCAGAGACAGGTTGTCCGCGCCGGTGCTCGCGCCGGTCACCGGCAGGTACTCGGGAGCTGGCGGGGTGGCCTGTGCCTCGCCAGAATGCGCGTCTCCGGCGGCCGCCGTCCCCACTGCCGGTGACTGGGTCACGGCGACATCGGGATTGGGAAACACGGCGGCGATGCTGATCTGGCCGGAGGGATCGAGGGCATCGCCGTCGGACGGCTCGACTGTGATCGCCAAGTAGCGGTAGTCGAGCAACGGCACAGCCTCGACCGACGCTGCATAGGAGACCGAGCCGTCTGCCTGGGCGTTGAACCGCCCGAGGCTGACCCACTGGCTCATGTCAGAGGTCGCCAGCCACACCTCATAGACCTCAGTCTGCAAGGGTGGCAAGCCCTGAGCAGTAAGCTCGATCGTGCCTTCACCCACGTTCACAGTCGCCTGCCCGGCGGCCTCGGCAGGGCCCCAGTTGGAGACGTCGGGCAGGTAGCTCAAGTAGAGGTTGAGCGACTGGCCATTGGCCGAGGCTGCAAGCGGGAGGGCGGCAAGGCAGACAACAGCAACGAGAAGCGCGACGCGAGTGATCCTCATCTGTTCAGCCCCGTCATTTGTCGCCGGGGCCCTGGAGCCTCAGGAGCATCCGCACTTCTTCCCGACCGAGGCCACAGCGCCTGGCGATCTCATCAGCGCCCAACCCCATTGCCGCAAGATCCCTGGCCTGGGAATAGCGCCCGTTGCCCGTGACCATGCGCCTTTGGCTGAGTTGGACCTCGTCGCGCACGGCCTGAGCGCGCTCGCGCACGCCTGCGAGCGGCTCGTCGCTTGTTGGGGGCGCCGAGGCGGTCCCGGTGCGAACCGCCGCGTTGGCAGGGGCCGGCGCCTGATGGCGTAGACCATATTCTAACCTGCCACGCGGTGCCTCGTCTATCAGTCGACGCAGCTCGTCGCTCTTGCGCTCGAGGTCGAGAGTTATGTCGTGCGCCGTGGCCCGCAGCTCTTCGATGAGGCCAGAGACTTCCTCCGAAAGCGGCGAGTCCTTCGGCCGTGCCACAACTGCTTCCGCCTGGCCATCGAGATCGGAGATGGATGCCATGAGCGCGGCCGTGTGCTCGCGTATCTGTGCGTCCACCTCTACGGCCAGACCTTGGAGAGCCGCGATGAGGCTGCCGGCGTCCAGGCGCAGCTCGTTGGCAACGGCAATGCTGCGCTCGGCCGCACGCCTCGCCTCGCTCAGCCGCTCCTCGGCTGCCGTGACCGACGCCTCCAGCCGCTCGAGAATGCTCTCGGCCCGCTCGCTGGCCGCGTCGAGAGCCACGGACGTCTCCTGAGGGCCAGGAGATGGGAAGCTGGCGGCTCGCGCGGACACGCGGGGGGCGTGCGCGCGCTTGGGCTGAGTCGTTTGCTCCATCAGGCCCCGACCAGCACGCGAGCGCTAGCGGTGCGAGACACCTCGGCCAACTCCGGATCGCAACGGCCGAGCTGGGAACGCAGGAAGACGAGCGCCTTGCCGTGGATCTGGCAGACGCGCGACTCAGAGATGCCGAGCACATCTCCGATCTCGCGCATGTTCAGGCCGTCGTTGTAGTAGAGAGAGAGCACAAGCTGGTCGCGCTCCGGCATCGTGTCAATGAAGGAGGCGAGCACGTCCGCCGCTTCGGACTTGATCGCCTCTTCGGCCGGATCGCTCTGGCTGGGGTCACACAACGCCTCGTGCAGGGCTACCTCGTCCTCGCACCCCTCAAGCACCGGGATAGCGTCCAGGGAGACAACCGTGGCCGCGCCACGCTGGTAGAGTCGGAACAGGCCGGCGAGTGTGATACCGAGCGCCTCGGCTACCTCCGTGTCGGAAGGAGAGCGGCCCATGTCGCGGGTGAGGCTGGCGATCGTGTCGGCCACCTGCTTCATGCGGCGACGAACAGGGCGGGAGATGAAGTCGGTGGAGCGCACGGCGTCGAGGATGGCCCCTTTGATCTTGAGAACGGCATAGGTCTCGAACTTGTTGCCGCGTTCGGGTTCGAACTTGTCCACCGCCTCGACGAGTGCGATGGTACCGTGGCCGAGAAGGTCATTGTAGTCCAAGCTCGGTGGTAGGACGATGGCCAGCCGGCCGAGAACGTGCCGCACTAGCCAAGAGTAGCGGACGATAAGCTGCTCGCGCACCCTGGGAGAGCGTGTATTGGCGAACTCACGCCAGACCCCATCTACTTTGGCGCCCTGCACCCTACACCCACCGTTGCCGGAAGCGCCCGACATACTCACCTCTTCAGCGTGTCCGCGTTTCGCCTCACCAGCTCGTCACCTGCCGCCGCGTCGCGGGTGCTGTTGACAAGACTGTAGCAGGCAATCGTGGCTGGGTCAGTAAACCTGACGTGAATCGCCCGTAAAGCGTCCGTAAAGGAACCGGAGGCCGCTGCATCAGTGGGCAGGGCTGGGAGGCATGCGGACGAAGACGGTCGGCTAATGCCCCGGCGGAGAGCGCCGCGGGGTCAGGCGCAGGTACAGCGACTGCAGGGAATGGGCGAGGCTCTGCCGCGGCGCGGCCTGCATCTCGTCCTGGCCGAGGAGCCTCCGCCCGAGCTGCTCGACTGCCTTGGCAAAGCCGGAGTCAGGGTAGGCAATGAGCACGGGCACTTGCTGGCGCACGGCCAACGGCACTTCATCGCCATGGGGCAGCACCGCCCACAGCGCGAGCTGGACGCCCAAGAAGCGCTTGGCAACGGCTTGCAGCCTGGTGGCCGCGGCCTGGCCCTCGCCTTCGTCGCGGGCGCTGTTGACCACCAAGCCGAATCGAGTCCCTGGAGCCTCGGCGCACGTTACCTTGACCAGTGTGTAGGCATCCGTCATCGCCGTGGGCTCAGGCGTGGTGACGACCATCACCTCGCTTACTGAGCGCAAGAAACAGACAACATCCTCCCCCACGCCGGCGGCCGCATCGACCAAGATGAAGTCGAAGCGACCCTCTGTGTCGGCCAGTTGGCGCAGAAGTCGGCCGCGGTGGAAGCCATCCATGCTTGCGAGCCCCGCCAGTCCGCAGCCACCAGGCGCGATACGTAACCCGTGTGGCCCCTCGACGATGACCTCGGAGAGGTCGCTGCGCCCTGCCACCAAATCGCGTAGAGTGCGCACCGGCTGGAGTCCTAGCAGCACGTCGACGTTGGCTAAGCTGAGGTCGGCGTCGAAAACAAGAACGCGGCGGCCGCGCTTGCTGAGCGCGAGCCCGAGGTTCACGGCAAGGTTCGTCTTGCCTACGCCGCCTTTGCCGCTCGCTATCGCGATCACCCTGGCATTGTTGTGGCCGAGAACGCGCAACCTCGGCTTCGCCTGGGCCAACCCGACGGCCTGGCGGTCCCTGTCTGCGACACTCACGACCATGCCGGACTCCTACCGACGCCGCGGGCCATGTGGCGTAGGTCGACGCGTACGAAATCGCCGCTCGCACACTTGGCAGTGCCCGTCGAACCCATAAGCATGACCAGCAGCTCATCGGCGGTCGCGGGCTCGATGTCTTGGGGCACATTCTGCCCGGTGGTGAGGTAGAAGATAGGTTTGGCCAGCTCGCAGGCCATGGAGAAAACGGGGCCGTAGACCTTCGTCTCATCGAGCTTGGTGAAGACTACCCCCTCGCAGCTCTCGGCGCCGAAGGCGGCCGCGACGCTTCGCATGTTGTCCAGGTGCGCTCCTGCCTCGATCAGGAGCAGACTGCGTGCGCGCGGCAGCACCTCCAGGTACTGCCTCAGCTCCCCAAGGCCTTCGCTATCGGCCGGGCTGCGGCCGGGCGTGTCCACCAGCACAACGTCATAATCCGAGAAGCCCTCGATCGCCTCCCGCAACTCCCGCGGCTCGTAGGCGACGCACAGTGGCACGCCCAGTAGGCCGGCATAGATCTCGAGCTGTGGCACCGCCGCCACGCGGTAGGTGTCGATGGTGGCGAGAGCCACTTTGCAGCCACGGTGGGTCACCAGCTCGGCCGCGACCTTGGCCAAGGTAGTCGTCTTGCCGACGCCGGTCGGGCCGAGGAAGAGCAGCACATCCGGCCGGCCGCCGCGCAGCGTGAGTGGCACACACGCCGGCAGCATGCGTCGCAACTGCATGGCGAGCGCGGCGGCGTCCTTCGGCGCTCCCACCGCCTCAAGGTGGTCCAGCAACACTGGCGAGAGCCCCTGTTGCCGCAGGCCCTCTAGCGAGGAGCGCAGAGGCTGCTCGGCAGGAACGGGCGGCAGAGCCGTGACCGACTCGAGAGCCCGGCTCAGCTTCTCCAGCCGCTCTTCGATCAACCGCAGGCGGTTCGTCTCCTCGGGCGCCGGCCTCGCCGGCAGGGGCACCTCGCGCGGTTGCGGCCGATCCTCCTCGACGGCGGCCAGCACTTCGAGCCGCGGCTTTCGCCAGAGGCGGCCCAGGCCCTTCGGCCGGCGCGTCTGGGTCTGGACGATCATGGCGTCCGGGCCCAGGTCGGTGCGAATGAGCGGCAGCGCCTCGCGCATGTCATTCACGATGTAGCGCTTGAGTCGCATCCTGGCTTACCCCTTTCTAGCTCTGCAGACGAACCACGGCTTCCGACTGCACCTGCACCTCAGGCGCGATCTCGGCGAAGGACAGCACCGCGACGTTGGGCAGGCTGCGCTCCAGCAGCCGCCGTAGCGCGCCGCGGATGGCAATAGAGCAGAGCAACACCGGCTGATAGCCCGCCTGAGCCAGCGACTCGGCCGACCGGTTCACCGCGTCGAGCAGCGGCTGGACGGTATCGGGTTCGAGCACCAGGTTGCGCGAGCCGGCCACGACCTGCACCGAGCGCACCAGCGTCTCTTCCACCTCTGGCAGCAGCGTCATTACGTGCAGCGATCCGTCTTCCGCTTTGTAGTGGTTGCAGATCGTGCGAGCCAGGCTGCGGCGCACGTGTTCGGTGAGCAGGTCGAGGTCTCGTGTTGCGCGAGCTGAGTCGCCCAGGGTCTCGAGGATCTTGACCATGTTGCGCAGCGGCACGCCTTCGTCGAGCAGCCGGCGCAGCACCTCGTGCAGCTCGGCCAGCGAGAGCGTCGCGGGAATCAGCTCCTCAACGGCCGCTGCATCATGCTTCTTCACGCTGTCGAGCAGCTCGCGAACATCTTGGCGGCTAAGTAGCTCGCCAGAATGACGTTTCACGACTTCAGACAGGTGTGTTGTCAGCACGCTCGGGGCATCGACTACCGTGAACCCGGTCAGCTCGGCGCGCTCGCGCTGCCCTTCGGGGATCCAGAAGGCGGGCAGCCCGAAAGCCGGCTCAGTCGTCTGGATGCCGTCGATCGGCTCGTGTACCTCGCCGATGGGCATCGCCATGTAGCGGCCAAGCATCAGCTCGCCTCGGCCGATTGGCTCACCCTGGAGCTTGATAGCGTAGCTGTTGGCGCCGAGCCTGAGGTTGTCGCGAATGCGCACCTTGGGCAGCACGATGCCCAGTTCGTAGGCCATCTGCCGGCGCAGCAGGCCGATTCGCTCCAACAGGTCGCCTCCCTGGGTGCCGTCGACCAGGCCGATGAGACCGTAGCCGATTTCCAGCTCCAGTCGGTCGTACTGGATCTGCGCCTCGCCACCCGCGACGGCTACTCCCGCGCCCTCGGCGGCGCCGGGGGCGGCCTGTGCGCGCGCCTCGACCCCAGGGACTCTCGAGCCTGCCTGCTGGTGCCGACGGCGAAGGGAGTAGCCGGCACCGCCGATTCCTATGGCCATGAGCATGAAGGGCAGCGTCGGCAGGCCCGGCACGAGCGCCAGAGCGGCCAGCAGCCCGGAGGCTATGAACATGGCACGCGGCTGACTGAAGAGCTGCGCCGCGATGTCCTTGCCCAAGTTCTCCTCAGAGGTGGCGCGCGTCACGATGATGCCTGCAGCCGTGCTGATGAGCAGTGCCGGTATCTGAGCCACCAGGCCTTCGCCGACCGCCAGCAGCGTGAATTTCTGCAACGACTGCATCAACGTCAGCTTGAGTTGGAACATGCCGACGGCAAAGCCGCCGAGGATGTTCACCACCACGATTACGATTGAGGCGACCGCGTCACCCTTGACGAACTTCGAGGCGCCGTCCATCGCCCCATAGAAGTCGGCCTCCTGCTCGATCTTGCGCCGCCGCTCCCGTGCCTCGATGTCGGTGATCATGCCGGCGTTGAGGTCGGCGTCGATGCTCATCTGCTTGCCGGGCATGGCGTCGAGGGTGAATCGAGCCGCCACCTCCGCGACGCGTCCGGCACCGTTCGTGATAACCGCGAACTGGATGATCATCAGGATGATGAACACGACGATACCGACGATGTAGTTGCCGCCGACCACCAGGCTGCCGAAGGCGGAGATGACGTTGCCAGCGTCGCCGCGCAATAGAATAAGCCGCGTTGCCGACACATTCAGCCCAAGCCGGAACAGCGTGAGCATGAGCAGCAGCGAGGGAAAGACGGCGAACTCCAGCGCTTCGCGAATATACATGCTGACGAGCAGCACGATGATCGCGAGAGCCAGATTGGTGGCGAGCAGGAGATCGAGAAGCGCCGTCGGCAAGGGCACGATCATCATTGCCACGGTGAAAACGACCGCCACTGCTAGCACGACGTCACTATTGCCGAGCAGGCGGCTGAGCCCCGCGCGCGAGGCGCTCAGTCTGGCAACACTCACGTGCGCACGCTCCTCAGGCTGTAGATGAAGGCGAGCACCTCGGCTACCGCCTGGTACAGCTCGGCCGGGATCTCGTGTCCCACCTCGACCGCACGGTAGAGGGCCCGCGCCACCGGCCTGCGCTCCACGATGGGCACGCCATTCTCCTTGGCCAAGCGCCGGATTCGCTCGGCGACCAGTCGCTGGCCCTTGGCCACCACTTTCGGCGCCCTCATGTCGGCCGGGTCATAGGCGATGGCTACGGCAAACTCGGTGGGGTTGGTGATGACCACGTCCGCCTTGGGCACGGCAGCCATCATCCGCTGCATCGCCATGCGCCGCTGCTGCTGGCGGATTCGCGAGCGGATGACCGGGTTCTCGTAGCGCTTGAGTTCCTCGACTAGCTCCTGCTTGGTCATGCGCAGGTTCTGCTCGAGCTGTCGTCGCTGGTAGAGGTAGTCGGCGAGCGCGATGACGAGCATCACCATCCCCACCCTCACGCCGACATCGGTGACGACCCTCCACACCGTGGCCGTGCCCATCGCCAGGCTCATGCTCGAGAGGCTGAGGAACTGCTGTGCCTGGCCTCTCAGCGCGCCGTAGGCAACGAGCCCGACAACGAGTATCTTGGCCCCTGCCTTGAACAACTCCTCCAAGCCACGCACCGAGAAGAGCCGTCGGAATCCGGCCAACGGGTTGACGCGGCTCCATCGCGGCGAGAGCGCCTGGCCTGAGAAGTAGAGCCCCGTCTGCGCCGCGCTGGCCAGTACGCCGGCCAGCATCAGCGCCAGGATGAACGGCGCTAGGCCCAGCCCCACGGGCAGGCCTGTCTGAAGGAAGAACGTGCGCAGGGACTCCGGACTGTCAAAGCCGGGGGAGGAACCGTCGAGGACCGCCACGAGGCCTTGCGCCAGGCGCCCCGAGAGAGCCGGACCGGCGCCCCTCAGCAGCGTAAATGCTACGACCATCCCGATGGCGCTGTTCACTTCGGGGCTCTTGGCGATCTCGCCTCGCTCGCGCGCCTCCTGCCGCCTCCTCGGGGTTGGTGCCTCGGTCCGATCAGCCATCTCTACCTAGAGGCCGTTGAGCAGCCACGCTATCTGCGGTGGCATGTCCGCGACCAACCGGCGCAACACCAGGAGCGAGCCCGGCAGGACAATGAGTAGCGCCACCAATCCGACACCGAACTTGATCGGTATTCCGATGAAGAAGACCTGAATCTGCGGCACGGCACGCGAGAGAATGGCCAGCATGATGTCTATAGTGGCCGTGATCGCTAGCACAGGCAGGGCGATAGTCACACCCGCGACGAGCGCGCTGCTGGTCAGAGCCGTCAACCGCGCGCCGAGCTCACTGCCAAGATCGATGTTTGTACCGGCCGGTAGCGTCCGGAACGTGCGCGAGAGGGCCGTGATGAGGGCGTGATCGCCACCCACGATCAGGAACACGGCTGATGCAAGCAGGAGGTAGACTTGGTCCAGCACCGAAGAAGGCAACGAAGTCAGCGGGTTGACGATGCTACTAGCACGGAATCCCACCTGCAGGTCCATCACGCTGCCCGCGACTTGGGCGGCGCCGGTGATCAGATAGGCAACGAACCCGATCATTGCGCCGATCAGCGTCTCGCGCAGCACCGCGCCGGCATAGACAAGGAGTGGAAGCGGAGCCGGAAGCTCTCCGGTCTGTGCCGGCCAAAGGGCGAGGGTGAAGCAGAAGGCGAAGCCCAGCTTCACCTGCGTAGGCACCCCGCGTATCGAGAGCACCGGCGCTAAGAGGAACACGGCCAGCAGCCGGAACATTACCAAGGTGAACGTCTGGATGCCTAAGACCGTGCTCGCCGACACTCGCCTAACACCCACCGGGGGCTGAGTTTCGCCTCAGCCTTCGTCCAAGGCTAGCCACGACGTCGATGGGAGTCAGTAAACCTGCCGTGAAACGTGCGTAAAGCGCTCGTAAAGCCGCTAATGAGCCATCTCGGGCAGCATCGCGAAGAGCCACTGAGTGAAGGAGAGCAACCTGTGCAACATCCACGGGCCGAGGATCACCAGCACGGCGATGATACCCAGCAGCTTGGGCACGAAAGTAAGCGTCATCTCGCTGATCTGGGTCACTGCCTGAAAAAGGCTGACCGCCAGGCCTACCACCAGGCTGACGGCCAGGAGCGGCAACGCCAGCATCAGCGTCGTCATTACCGTCTCGCGCATGAGGGCGATCACGGTGCCCTCGTTCATGTGCCCTCACCGCCTCAGGCGAAGCTCGCCAGCAGCGAACGGATGATCAGGTGCCAGCCGTCGACCATCACGAACAGAAGAAGCTTGAACGGAAGCGACACGATAGAGGGCGGTAGCATCATCATACCCATGGACATGAGCGTGCTGGAGACCACCATGTCCATGACCAGGAAGGGAATGAAGATGATGATGCCCATCTGGAAGGCGGTCTTGAGCTCGCTGAGGGCAAAGGCCGGGATGAGCACCGACAAGGGCAGGTCTTCGGCGGTCTTAGGCCGCTCCCCGCGCGAGAGGTGTACGAATAGCGCAATGTCCTTCTCGCGCGTCTGGCGCAGCATGAAGTCGCGAATCGGCTGCTCGGCAGCCTTCAGTGCCTCAGACTGGCCGATCTCTCCGGCCAGGTAGGGCTGCAACGCCCGGCTGTTCACCTGGTCCAGCGTCGGGCTCATGCTGAACAGGGTCAGGAAAAGGGCCAGGCCCAATAGCACTTGGTTGGGCGGCACGCCAGGCAAGCCGATAGCGTTACGCAGCAGCGAAAGCACGATGACGATGCGCGTGAAGCTCGTCATCATGATCAGGACGGCCGGCGCCAAGCTGAGGACGGTAAGCAGCAGCAGGAGCTGTATGCCGACCGCGACATCCTGCGCGTCGCCGTTCGGCGCCAACCCCGGCACCGCGGTAAGGTCCGGCAACGCCGCCTGGCCGTCCGGCGCAGCACACCCAGTTAGCAGGAGCAGCGCTAGGATCACGCCTAGGACCAGGGCCCAGCGGTGCAGCCGAATGCGAGCGCGCTCAGACGCGCGTGCAGCCTCAGCCATCGGCGGGTTGCCGGCCGTTCCACAGCCGGCGGATGTTCCGCACCGCGTCGTAAGCCGGCTGCAAGCTCGGTTTGATCGTTGGCAACCGTGACTCGTCGACGGGCGGGCCGGCCAAGTCCTCGCCCTCCGCCCATGTCAATGCCATCGGCAACTCGGCGGCCTCGCTGACGTCGGCCAGCGTGCTGAGTTGCTGCGATGTCGCGCCGACAAGCAGAGTTCGGGAGCCGACCCGCAACAGATGCAGGCTGCGGTTGCCGCCCAAGGTCACCGTTTCTATCACCTTCATCTGCTGGCCGCCCGTGACCGCTCTGACGCTCACGAAACGCTTCGCCAGCCAGAGCACTCCATAGGCCAGGGCGAGCACCAGCCCCAGCTTCCAGGCCATGTCGAGCAGCACCGAGACCGTGGAAGGCTCGGTGCCCATGGTAACCGCCTCGTCTTCCAGGAACTGCCCATAGTCGTAGGTGGGCGTAGGCGTAGGCACGTCCGAGCCACCGTCGGCGGCGACCGAGAGGGAAGCCAGCGCGGCGGCGCAGGCAATCGCTACGGCGAGGAGGCAGGTCCGGCAACGCATCTAACGCGTAGCCTCGACGCGTTGGCGCGGCGAGACGATCTCGGTGATGCGAACGCCGAACTGGTCGTCGACTACGACGACCTCGCCGCGGGCGATCAGGCGTCCATTGACCAGCACATCGACCGGATCGCCGGCGAGCTTGTCCAGCTCCACCACATTTCCCGGAGCCAGGTTCAGGGTGTCGCGCACGTTGAGTGTCGCCCGCCCCAGCTCAACCGACACCCGCAGCGACACGTCCATCAGCAGGTCCATGTTGCTCGGTGCAGGGTTCACGATCGGTTCTTCAGCGAGGGGAGCGAACCGCGCTCGCTGTGCCGTAGGCTTGGGCAGCGGGCTCGGGGCGCTGCTCGCCGCGGACGGTGGCGGCGTGCGTGGCACGGCGGGGTGGGGCGCAGGAGCCGAGACCACCGACGTCTGCGTGCCAACTTCCGTCCCGAGCGCCTCGTCGAGCTGTGCCGCCAGCGTGTCGAGGTCGGAGAGCCGAACCTCGTCGGGGTTGATAGCGCCTTCACCTAGAGCCATCCGTCCTCCTCTTGCACCACCCGGGCAATCTTCACTGCACGACGGTTCTTCACCACGCCCGGCCATGCGTAGTACTTCTGCTCGCCGCCGACGAGCAGTGCAAGCTCGTCGCTCGCCGCCGAATCGAGGATCACCACATCACCAACGACTAGATCGACCAGCTCGTGCAGGGTCACCTGCGCTGCACCGAGTTGAGCTGTCAAGTCGATCGGCAGCCGCTCTACCTGGTACTCGACAAGCTCTCGGGTCTGGCCAGAGCTCGCGAATCCTCCCGCGGTGATCCACGCTTGCGGCGTAAGCTTGGAGGCCACGGGCTTCAGGAGCTCATAGGGCAGGCAGATGCTCATCATGCCCGAGTGGTCATGCAGGCGGATCTCGAAGACCACCATCACCGCCGCGTCTGTAGGCAAGGCGATCTGCAGCACCTGGTTGCGGGTCGAAACCTCGACCACAACCGGTTTCACTTCCAGCAGCCCGACCCAGGCATCGTGCATCGAGCGCTCGAAGTGCCGGAGCAGGCTGCTGATGAGCTTCAGCTCGATATCCGAGAGCTCGCGGTCCTCGGCGACCTTGATCGGTTTGCCCTGGCCACCCATCAGCCTATCCAGGGCCGCGAGCAGGACGTTCATGTCGAACTGCACCAGGCAGCGGCCGGGCAGGGGCTCCATCGTCACCACCATAGTGATCGTGGACTCGGGCAGCGTCTCGTTGAAGTCCCCGAAAGTGCTCTGCTCGATGTGGACGAAGGGCACCAGGACGCTGTAGCGCAGGGCTGCGGAGAGCGCCCCGCTGAAGTGACGGCCGAAAGCGTTGTAGATCATCTGAAGCGTTCGCACCTGCTCTTTGGAGAAGCGATCCGGTGCCCGGAAGTCGTACCGGCGCACCCCATCCTTGTTCTCCTCCGGCTCGCGGACGGCGGGGGAACCGCCGCCGCTGGGGATAGCGGCGAGCAGAGCATCTATCTCCTCTTGGCTCAGCGCCCGGTCAACTTCCATGCTCCCACTCCGCAGACGTGGACGCTACTCTGAGCCTACTGAACCAGGAACTCGGTGAAGTAGACGGAGGCGACCCTCTCATAACCCAGGACCCCATTGATCTCCGATAGCAGCTCCTGTTTCAGCTGGCTCTTGCCCTCGATCGTGAATATCTCTGCATAGGTGCGACTGGTAAGC
>Ga0315274_10011185_pt1 | contig 12865 bp, 9 predicted proteins | sample YL17G02_20_MG_FD_203700 | JGI IMG/M metagenome (GOLD analysis project Ga0315274, IMG submission 203700) | Sediment microbial communities from Yellowstone Lake, YNP, Wyoming, USA - YL17G02_20 | ecosystem: Environmental > Aquatic > Freshwater > Lake > Sediment | place: USA: Wyoming | collected... | reverse complement strand
ATGTAGTGCGCGGCCTGCCCCGGCTTGGGGGCACGCGGGGCGGCCACAGTCTGGGGTGCCAGGGCGTCCGGCGCGAACCGGACGCCAGCGACGGAGCTGAACAAGATCGAAAGCCCTGTCGCCAAAGCGACCAGCACGCTAGAGAACATCATGATTCAGCTCCTTCCTTTCTCGCGAGGGTATGCGCAGTGGGCACCTGCACCTCGGTCGGGGTGGCCGTCGGCGGGACGACCTCGGTTGGCGCATCTGTGGGCACTGGCGTCATCGTAGCGGTGGGCAGCAGCACCTCGGTTGGAGTGGGACTGGGCTCCGGAGTCTGCGTCGGCACGGGGCTGGGAGCCGGCGTGTCGGTCGGCACCGGGCTGGGACTCGGCGTGTCGGTCGGCGTGCGGCTGGGTCGAGGCGTGGCCGTGGGGAACGTGACCGTAGCCGTGCAACTGACAGAGCCGCGCACGCTGCCATTAGAGCGGGACGCAGCGTAGAGGGTGGCGTGGCCGGCGCCGTTGAGGAGCGCATTCTCCGCGGCCCGGATCTTGACCTCGATCGCCTGCTGGGAGCCCGCGTCCAGCTCCACCGGGACGGCTCCTGCGAGATAACACACGCCTCCTAAACAAAACATGCCCTGCCAGCCAGCGGGCAGAGCCTTGCCAATCCAGACGTCAAAGGTGTCATGCCCGCCACCGGTGTTGGTCAGAGTGACCTCGAACACGGCGGTCTCGCCGGGCAGGACAGTCTTGTCGGTGCAGCAGGATTCGAGGCGCAGGCCGGATGGGGCATGCGTGGCCGTTGCGGTGGGCTTGCGCGTTGGAGTGTGCGATGGGGCGCGAGTTCTGGTGGGTGTGTGAGTGGGCTGCAGCGGGCCCTCTGGCGTGGCCGCAGGGGGCAGGGGAGTGTGGGTTGTGGTCGCCGTGGCCGTTGTGCTGGGAGCAGTTGTGTGCCTGGCCGTCGGGCTGGCGGTGTGCAGAACCGCTGGAGTGGCGCTAGGCATGGCCGTAGGATCGGGCGTTGGCGTCCGGGCAGGCGCGCTGGGCTCTTCTGTGGGCGAGGGCCTGGCGGGCAAAGGCGTTGGGGCGGGCATGGTAGGCGTGAAACCCGTGCTGACCGGGGCACAGCCTGCCAGAGCCGCACGCAGCTCGTCGAGACTGGTCTTGCCCACGTGCCTCCAGCGCAGCACGCCATCGGCGTCGAGCAGGAATGACGCTGGGAGGGCCTGCACACCGTAGAGGCCGGCAATGGCGGACCCTGGGTCAGGCACAAAGACAAACGGGAACGGGTTCTGATCGACGTAGGGCCTCACACGGTCTACATCCTCGCCGACTGCGACCGCGATCACCACGAGCTGAGGCACTTGGCCTAGCAGGCGCTGCAGGTCGGGGAACTCTTCCTTGCACGGGCCGCACCATGTGGCCCAGAAGTCGAGCAGGACGGGGCGCCCGCGCGAGTCGGCCAAGCGCACCAGCCGTCCGTTGAGGTCCTTGGCGGAGAAGACGGGGATGGACTGGCCGACAGCAGGCAGGTTCCCACGCCGCGGTGCGCAGGCCACCAACACCAGGGTAAATGCGATGCCGACGAGCAGTCGCTCTTGCCGCATGTGACCGTCCTTTGGATGCGAGGATTATACGGTGAGAGCTTCTCTTTGTCAATCCGAAGGTACTTTTGCTCTAGTTCCTTGGCGGCTGGACTGCTGCCGATCACGCTGCGGCTGGACGCGCAGAATGAGTGTGCGGTAGGAGTCGGGACCCGCGGTACTGCGCGGGAGGGAGGGTGGGTGAACCGCGAGCGCGTTTGACGTGGCCGGCCATCGGCTCTATAATGGGACAGAGTTGCCGGCGCGGAAGCGCATGGAGATGACCGGGGTGCGTTGAGGGAGGCGATGGGCGAGCGAGTACTGGTCGTCGAAGATGAGAAGGCCCTGTTGGACACTCTGGAGTACAACCTGGCCCACCAGGGCTACGAGGTGCTCAAGGCGAGCGATGGGCTGGTGGCTGTGCGAATGGCGGACGAGAAGCGGCCCGATCTCATCATCCTGGACATCATGCTGCCCGGCCTGGACGGGCTGGAGGTGTGCCGCCTAGTGCGTCGAAAGACGAACGTGCCTATCCTGCTGCTGACCGCCAAGGCCGACGAAATGGACAAAGTGATCGGTCTCGAAGTTGGCGCCGACGACTACCTGACCAAGCCCTTTCGCATGCGTGAGCTCCTGGCGCGTGTGAAGGCGCTGTTGCGGCGCGTGCGTCTGATGCGAGAGGAGCTGTCCTCGGAGGGCGGCGTGACGCCCGGAGAGAGGCTGGTTTTCGACGAACTCGCCATCGATCTTACGCGTGGCGAGGCGTCACGCGGCGGGTTGCCCTTGCGCCTGAAGCCCAAAGAATATGAGCTACTGGTCTTCATGGCCAGGCATCGAGGCGTGGTACTCTCGCGTGACCTGATACTGGAGCGCGTGTGGGGCTGGGACTATGTGGGGGGCAGCCGTACAGTAGACGTGCATGTGCGCTGGCTGCGGGAGAAGATCGAGACGGATCCAGCGCGGCCAGCACACATCGTGACTGTGCGTGGCATGGGCTATCGCTTCGAGGGGTGAAGACCATGTTTAGACAAATCCGCTGGCGCATCGCGTTCTACTATGTGGCGCTGATCCTTCTGAGCATGGCCGGGCTGTGCTGGTACCTGGCGGGCATGGTCAGGGATTCGTACCTGGCGGACCTGCGCAAGCGCATGACGTATGAAGCGCGCGTGGTGGACCGGGCCGTCGGAGCGGCGCTGTTGCTGGATTCGCAGGCAAAGAGCGTCGACGAGCTGGTGCGGGGCTATGCAGGCCTGCTGCAGGCGCGAGTCACCCTGGTGGCGACGGATGGGGTGGTGCTGGGAGACTCGGAGGAGCCGATTGCTCAGATGGACAATCACCTCGATCGGCCCGAGATCCAGCAGGCGCTGAGCGCCGGCCAGGGCAGCAGCTTGCGCTTCAGCCGCACAACGGGCCAATCCATGATGTACACCGCCGTTAGCCATACAGACGGGGAGCGTTTGCTGTACGTGACACGCGTGGCAGTGCCGCTCACCTACATCGATGCCAACGTGGCACGCTTACGGAGAACGGTGGTGGCGGCGACGGTGGTCGCGGCGTTGCTGGCTGTCTTGTTGGCGCTGCTGGTGGCCGAGTACACGGCGCGACCGGTGCGCAGGCTCACCGAGCTGTCCAAGCGACTGGCGGACGGGGACCTGAGCGGCAGAATCGTGCCGAGCACGCAAGACGAAGTGGGTGCGCTGGCGCGCGCGTTCAACCGCATGGCCGACCGACTGCGCGAGTCGTTTACGAGCCAGGCCGACGAACACGGCCGGCTGGTTGCGGTGCTCGAGCACATGTCGGACGGCGTGATGCTCACCGACGATGCCGGGGACGTGACGCTGCTGAACCCCGCGGCTGCGCGCCTGACCGGAACGAGCGAAGAGGTGGCTCTGGGGCGCTCATTTCCGCAGGCGGCGCGCGATCACCGGCTGATCCAGGCCTGGAAGGACTGTCGGGCGACGGGCGAAGAGCGGGTGGCGATGGTGGATTCGGCCCAGCGCGGCCCGCTCCTGCGCGCCATCGTGACGCCGCTGGCCAATGCCAAGGCTTCGACGTGCCTGGTAATGCTGCAGGACTTGACCCAGGTGCGCCGTCTCGAGACCGTGCGCCGCGATTTCATCAGCAATATCTCGCACGAGCTGCGCACGCCTTTGGCTTCGTTGCAGGCCCTGGTTGACACATTGCGCGACGGAGCGCTGCAGGACCCACCCGCGGCTGAGCGCTTCCTGAATCGGATGGACGCCGAGGTGGACGCCATGACGCAGATGGTGCAGGAACTGCTAGAGCTGGCGCGCATCGAGTCGGGCCAGGCGCCTCTGCGGCGCGTGATGGCCAGCGTTGCCGACGCCTTGCGGCCCGCAGCGGAGCGTCTGCGCCCGCAGGCAGAGCGGGCCGGCCTGGAGCTGCAGCTGGACCTGCCTGCTGACCTTCCGCAGGTCATGCTGGACCCGGAACGCATCCAGCAGGTGCTGATCAACGTGCTGCACAACGCCATTAAGTTCACGCCAGCCGGCGGAAGGGTGGTCGTTGCGGCGCGCAGCAGCGCCGGTGCTGTGGTCGTCTCGGTGGAGGACAACGGGAGCGGGATCGCTCCCGAGGACCTGCCGCGCGTTTTTGAGCGCTTTTACAAGAGTGATCGTGCGCGCAGCACGGGCGGTACCGGCCTGGGCCTGTCCATCTCCAAACACATCGTTGAGGGGCATGGCGGACGCATCTGGGCCGAGAGCCCCTATCCGCCGAACACCGCCGGCCCACGACCTGGAACCCGGGTGTCCTTCTCCTTACCCTTGGATGTGGATAGCGGCAAGCAATCGGCCGACGCGTCTTCCCAGCGCTAACCAGAGCTCTTCCGAGCGTTAACAAGCTCTTTACATGGCGTTGAACCGCACTTAATGCCCCCACGCTATGCTGATCCTGTGAGACAACAAGAAAATCAGGAGGATCAACATGCGTTCTAAAGTGGTTTTGGCTTTGATGGCGATCGGCATCTTGATGGCGGCGTGTGCAAGCCCAGCGGCGCCCACGCCGACCTCTGCACCGACAGCACCGCCAACCAAGGCGGTAGCGACTTCAGTCCCCTCCCCAGCCAGCAACGAAGTGCAACTGCCGTCGGTGGACCCCTTACAGGTGAGCGGCGATATCATCACCGCCGGCAGTTCCACGGTGTTTCCGCTTTCCGAAGCCATGGCATTGCGTTTCAAGGACGAAGGCTACAAGGGCAACATCACCATCGACAGCATCGGAACAGGTGCCGGATTCGAGCGCTTCTGTAAGACCGGCGAAACCGACATCGCCAATGCCAGCCGTCCGATCAAGGATAGTGAGCGCGAGCTGGCGCGGGCAATTGGTCGCGAGCCGCTCGAGTTCCGCATCGGCACCGACGCGCTGGCCGTGGTAGTGAGCCGTGACAACAAGTTCCTGAGCAACGTCAGCCTCGAGCAACTGGCCAAGATCTTCTCGGCTGGCTATCAAAAGTGGTCCGACGTGGACGCGAGTTGGCCCAACGAGAACATCCTGCGCTTCAGCCCGGGCACCGACAGCGGCACGTTCGACTACTTTGTTGAGGTGGTACTTGGCAACAAAAAAGAAACCCTGCTGAACGCCGCGAACCTGCAGCTCAGCGAAGATGACAACGTGCTGGTGCAGGGCGTGGAAGGCAGCCCCTATGCCATCGGCTACTTTGGCTTCGCCTACTATCACGAGAACTCGGCCAAGCTCAAGACCCTGTCCATTGCGGCCGTGGAGCCATCCAAGGAAAGCGTTGACAGTGCCAAGTACCCGCTGGCCCGGCCGCTGTTCCTGTACTCGACCGCCAAAATCATGCAGGACAAGCCGCAGGCGGCTGCGTTCATCAACTACTATCTGACGCACGTGAACGAGGAGATCGGCACAGTGGGCTACTTTCCGGCGAGCACCGAGGCCCTCAACGTCGCCAGGCAGTCCTGGCTCAAGGCCGTGAGCAAGTAAGCTTTGCGAGCATACCAGCGGGGAGGGGCGCTGTGCCTCTCTCCGCGTTTGCCTGTGCGGCGGCCGAGAGGAGCACGACATGCATGTGGTAAGAGAGGATTCAAGCGGGCAAGCCGCTGACGGCTCGGCTACGAAAGCGGAGAGCCCTCTGGACCTGAGGCGACGACCCAGGGTGGGCGAGCGCATCATCCAGGGCCTGCTATTGTTGTGTGGCCTGGTGTCCATCGTGACAACGCTGGGCATTGTCTACGTGCTGGGCAAGGAATCCCTGCTGTTCTTTGGTAGTCGTGGCGTGACCCTGGCCAAGTTCCTGGGGTCGACGCGCTGGCAGCCCGTGATCGGCGAGTTTGGCATCTGGCCCTTGGTGAGCGCGACCCTCAGCACCACCACGATTGCCCTGCTGGTGGCCCTGCCGCTGGGCCTGGGGGTAGCGGTGTACCTGAGCGAGTACGCGTCGCCGCGTATGCGCAGCGTGCTCAAGCCCGTGCTCGAGGTGCTGGCGGGAGTTCCGACGGTGGTCTATGGGTACTTTGCGCTCACCTTTGTGACGCCCTTGCTGCGTTCTATTCTGGGGCGCAACCTGGTTGAGATCTACAACACGGCATCTGCCGGTCTGGTGATGGGCATCCTGATCCTGCCGCTGGTGTCGTCCATGAGCGAGGATGCGCTCAGCGCGGTGCCGCGTTCGCTGCGCGAAGCGTCCTACGCCCTAGGCGCCACGCGGCTGGAAACGGCCATCCAGGTGGTGGTGCCCGCCGCTCTGTCAGGGATCGCAGCCGCGTTCATCCTGGCCGTGTCTCGGGCGGTCGGCGAGACCATGATCGTTTCGATTGCGGCCGGAGCGGGCCCAGCGTTCACCCTCAACCCCTTCCGAGCCGCGGAAACCATGACCGGCCATATCGTGCGCATCAGCGGTGGCGATCTGAGCTATGATTCCATTGACTACAACAGCATCTTCGCCATTGGCCTGGTGCTATTCGCGATCACCCTCACGCTCAATGCGATCAGTCGCCGTGTGGTACAGCGTTTCCGGGAGGTGTACGAATGAGCGCCCGTTGGGAAGTCCTGTCGGGAGACGAGGCCGGCACGCTGCCAGAGGGCGAGGGGCTGCGGCTGAACCTGGCGCGACGTTACCGCGTCGCCAGCCTGTGGCGCGCCTTCTTCGTGGCGGCAGTGCTGGTCGCCATCGTATCCCTGACGGCTCTGTTGTATAACGTGATCGACCAGGCCTTCGGGCTGGTGGCGGTGCAGAACACTGTCGAGCCGGCCAGCCTGGCCGTGGGCGGAGTGCCCCTGGCTGAACAGACCAGCGAGCAATTGCTGACACTGCTGCAGCAACGCGTCCCGAGCGCTGTTCTGAGACGCATGGAGAGCGAGCAACCACTTGCCCAGCGCAGTCGCGAGGACTTGAACGCCCTGGTGTTGGAGCGCGTGGTGCAGTTGCGTGTCTTGAAGAGCTGGCCGCTGCACCTGTCGCTGCTGGATCGAGAAGCCATCGAGGCCCAGGTGGGGGAGCAATACCCACAGGCGCGGCTGGTCTTTCGCTCGTGGCTCACTCCCGAGTTCCTGACACGCTCACAATCTAGCACGCCTGCCCTGGCCGGAGTGCGCACCGCGTTGCTGGGTTCGCTGTGGACAATCGCGATCACCCTCTTGGTCGCCTTCCCCCTGGGCGTGGGGGCCGCCATCTACCTGGAAGAGTACGCGCGCGACTCGTGGATCAACCGCGCCCTGCAAACCAACATCAGCAACCTGGCCGGGGTGCCGTCCATCATCTATGGCATCCTGGGTTTGGCCATGCTGGTGCGTGGGTTGGAGCCGCTGACCAGCGGTGCGTGGTTTGGAGCTGTCGATCCCACCACGGCCAACGGCCGCACCATTCTGTCCGCAGGGCTGACATTGGCCCTCCTGGTGCTGCCGGTGGTGATCATCAATGCGCAGGAAGCGATCCGCGCCGTACCGCGTTCGTTGCGTCTGGCGAGCTATGCCTTGGGCGCGACGCAGTGGCAGACCATCTGGCACCACGTGCTGCCGTCGGCGTTGCCGGGCATCCTGACGGGCAGCGTCATGGCCATGTCGCGCGCCATCGGCGAGACGGCGCCGCTGGTGGTGGTGGGAGCCTCCACCTTCATCGCGGTGGACCCGAGCGGGCCGTTCTCCAAGTTCACCACCTTGCCCATCCAGATCTACCAATGGACCTCGCGCCCGCAGGACCAGTTCCGCAACATCGCCGCCGCTGCCATTCTTGTGTTGCTGGCCCTGTTTCTGACGCTCAATGCTTCCGCCGTCTTGCTGCGCAACCGCTATAGCAGGAGGTACGTGTCATGACTATACCCGCGCCTCTCTCGGCGCAGCCCGCCCTGGATCGTACGCGCGCGATCGAAGCGCGCGGGTTGGACGTGTACTATGGAGCCTTTCGTGCGATCAAGGGGATCGACCTGGAGGTGACACGCAACCGTGTCACGGCCCTGATCGGACCCTCCGGGTGCGGCAAGAGCACGCTGCTGCGCGCGCTGAACCGCATGAATGACCTCATCCCGGGGTCGCGCGTGCAGGGCCAGGTGCTTTTCCGCGGGCAGAACATCTATGATGCCAGCGTCGATCCGGTGCAGGTGCGCCGGCGCATTGGCATGGTCTTTCAGAAGCCCAACCCCTTTCCCAAGAGCATTTATGAGAACGTAGCCTGGGGCGCGCGTCTGAATGGCTTTCGCGGTGATATGGATGGGCACGTCGAGCGCGCCCTCCGTCAGGCGGCGCTGTGGGACGAGGTCAAGGACAAGCTGGCGGAGAGCGCCATGGCGCTGTCCGGTGGGCAGCAGCAACGCCTGTGCATTGCGCGCGCCATTGCAGTCAAACCGGAGATCATTCTGATGGACGAGCCCGCTTCGGCGCTTGACCCGATTGCCACGCTCAGGATCGAGGATCTGATGCGCGCGCTGGCCATGGACTATACGATTGTGGTCGTAACCCACAACATGCAGCAAGCCGCGCGTGCCTCGGATGATACCGCATTCCTGCTGATGGGCGAGGACCGCGCCGGCATTCTGGTCGAGTTCGGATCCACGCGACAGCTCTTCACCAATCCCAAAGACAAGCGCACGGAAGACTATATCACGGGCAGGTTCGGCTAGGCATCGAGTACCAGCCGGTGTTTCTCAGAATGGAGCGCATACGGTATACTATGATCCGAGTGCGGCCACGGGCGTGGAAGAAGCAAGACTCGAGGCCTTCAGGCGAGTACGAGACGACATGGCAGGCACGGTGCTTGACTACCTGCAGGGTGTGGAAAGGGGGCATCAGAATGCCACGAGAGACATTTGAGCGAGAATTGCACAGCCTGGAGGATGATATCCTCGTGCTGGGCAGCATGGTGGAGAAAGCCATCCTGTCATCCGTGGACGTCCTGAAACGGCAGGATCTGGCCAGCGCCAAAGCGCTGATCGCCGCAGACCGCGTGATCAACGAGAAGCGCTTCGCCATCGAGTCCGACTCCCTGGCGCTGATCGCCACGCAGCAGCCGCTGGCGGGTGACCTGCGCAGCCTGGCGGCCATCCTGGAGATCGCCACCGAGCTGGAGCGTATAGGCGACTATGGCAAGGGCATCGCCCGCATCACGCTGATGATTGGCGAGCAGCCGCTGATCAAGCCACTGGTGGACATCCCGCGCATGGCCGAGAAGGGCCAGGACATGCTGCACCGGGCGCTGGACGCCTTTGTGCGGCGCGACGTGGCGCTGGCGCGCCAGATCCCCAAGGAAGACGCCGAGGTCGACGCGCTGTACAATCAGGTCTACCGCGAGCTGCTGACCTACATCATCCAGGACCCGCGCACGATCGACCAGGCCACGCACCTGCTGTGGGTGGCGCACAACCTGGAGCGCGCGGCGGACCGCGTCAGCAACATCTGCGAGCGCGTGGTGTTCACCGCGACGGGTGAGATGAGCGAGATGGACAGCGAGGGGGAAGAAGGCGGGATGGAGGGCATTGCGTAGCGCGCTGCAGTTGACCTGAGCAACCCGGTCTCGGGCTTCAAGGGTAGCAATCCGGTCTCCAGATGCGCCATCGCAATTGACTTTTTTCGGGATGTACACTACAATCTAGAACAGGATATCCCAGCTCACGTTGTAGCATGCACCTCCGACCCATTCTCTCCCATGGGGAGGGAATGGGCATATGGACCCTGGTGTGAGGATGGGGTCCCAGGGGTGTGGGGAGCAATTCCCACGCCTGCCGTGTTCGCAAAGGGGGCGCCGAATCCAGATACGGATTTGGCGCCCCCTGGCTATTTGCGGAGCCGTTTTGAGACTCGGGCAGGGTGATCTGCCCCAATACATTGGCAAGGAGGCGCAAAGAGTATGTGGATTCTACGGTTGAACATGGCGGATCGGACGTATCGTCTGGACCCGGTCCCGGAAGCCTACAAGCTGTTGGGCGGCCGTGGACTGACGTCCACCATCGTGCACGATGAAGTTCCCCCGCTCGCGCACGCCCTCGGCCCCCACAACAAGCTGGTCTTCGCCCCGGGCTTCGTGACGGGCACCAGTGCCCCCACCTCGGCGCGCGTCTCGGTCGGAGCCAAGTCGCCCCTGACCGGCGGCATCAAAGAGTCCAACGCCGGAGCGGCGTGGTCTCCGGCTGTGGCGGCGATGGGCATCAAGGCCATCGTGGTGGAGGGCTATCCCAAGGAGAAGGGCAAGTACTGGGTGGCCCATCTGACCTGGGATGCCGCAGCGGGCAAGCCCAAGGCGGCTTTCTTGCCGGCAGATGAGTACGTGGGCAAGAGCCTGTACGACGTCTTCCCCAAGGTATACGAGCGCTTTGGCAACACGGTGACTATCGCGGGGGTCGGCGTGGCAGGCGAGTACGGCTGCGCCAACTCGGGAGTGGTGTTCAACGACCTGGCCAAGCGTCCCAGCCGCTACGCGGGTCGCGGCGGCATGGGGGCCGTGATGGCCAGCAAGGGGCTCAAGTTCATCGTGGCCGACAAGAAGGGCGCGCCTGGCGTGGCGGTCCCCGACAAGGCGCTCTTTGACCAGGGTGCCAAGAAGCTGGCCGACGCGCTGCGCACGGCGGGCCTGACCAAGCCCAAGGGCGGCCTGAACCAGTACGGCACCGCGATCCTGATCAACGTCATGAACGAAGCGGGTGGCCTGCCCACGCGCAACTTCTCCTCGGGTCGCTTTGAGGGCGCACCTAAGATCGCGGGCGAGGCGGTGTTTGCCGGAGTCCAGCAGCGCACGGGCAAAGAGACCTACAACCACGCCTGCAGCCCGGGCTGCATTATCCAGTGCTCCAACACCTGGTTCAAGCCGGATGGGACGGAGCACACCTCCTGTTTCGAGTACGAGTCGAGCTGGTCGCTGGGCGCCGACTGTGGGATCGACAATATCGATGACGTGGCCGAGTTGATCCGACTGTGCAATGCCTTTGGCTTTGACACGATCGAGACCGGCACTGCGATCGCAGTGGCCATGGAGGCCGGCCTGCTGCCGTTTGGAGACGGCAGGAAGGCCATCGCGCTGCTGCACGAGATGGGCAAAGGCACTCCCCTGGGTCGCATCCTGGGCGGCGGCACGGACGCGACCGCCAAGGCCTACGGTGTCATCCACTCGCCCACGGTCAAGGGCCAGAGCATGCCGGCCTACGAGCCGCGTGCGGTCAAGGGCATCGGCATCACCTATGCCACCACCCCGATGGGCGCGGACCACACCGCGGGCTATACGATCGCCCCGGAGATCGCGGGCGTCAGCGGCAAGGTGGACCCGCTCAGCGTGGAGGGCAAGGCGGCCCTGAGCCGCGCCTTCCAGGCCACGACCGCTTTCATCGACTCGACCGGCCACTGCCTGTTCATCGCCTTTGCCATCCTGGACATTACGAGCGGCTTTGAGGGCCTGGTCGAGGAGGCCAACGGCATGTTGGGTACCAAGTGGACGGTGGCCGATGTGGCCAAGATCGGCGCGGAGATCCTGAAGAAGGAGCGCGCTTTCAACGAGGCGGCCGGCATTGGCAAGCAAGCCGACCGGGTACCGGAGTTCATGAAGTACGAGAAGCTCCCACCGCACAACCAGGTCTTTGACGTGACGGACGAGGCGCTGGATTCGGTCTTCGGCGAGCTGTAGTTGGCTGACTGGCAGCGCGGACAGGGCGAGCTTCGTCCTGTCCGCGCTCGCATTCAGGGGGCCTGACGCCATGCCTGAGGTGACACCCGATGCGCAGGGCAGGTTGAGCCTGCCGGCTGACTTTCTGGAGCGGCGGCAGATGCTGGCGGGCACATCCTACTGGCTGGACGAGCGCGAGGGGGACCTGGTCCTGCATCCGCGCCTGGCCGACGTGCGCAAGCTCTACCTCGAGGTGACGACGGGCTGCAATCTGGCCTGCCGCACGTGCATCCGCAACGTGTGGGAGGACCCCGTGGAGGCCATGTCGGCGGGCACGTTTCAACGCCTTCTGGAGGGTCTGGGCAGTCTGCCGGCCTTGGAGCGCGTCGTGTTCACGGGCTTTGGAGAGCCACTGAGTCATCCGGACATCCTGGACATGATCCGGGCTGTGCGCGAGCGCGGTCTGGCCGTATCGGTGGGCTCGAATGGCTTGCTAATGACGCCTGCGGTGGCCGAGGAGCTGGTGCGGCTGGGCGTGGACCGCATCGTGGTATCGCTGGACGGCGTGCGGCCCGAGACGTACGCGGGAGTGCGCGGCGCGCAGCTCTCGCAGGTGCTGGAGAACGTGCGCGGGCTGAACGAGGCCAAGCAGCGTGCGGACTCTATCTACCCGGCCCTGGGCATCGAGTTCGTGGCGCTGCGCAGTAATGTAGCCGAGCTGCCAGAGCTGGCGCGGCTGGCCTCGCACCTGGGTGCAGCCCGCGTGCTGGTCAGCAACGTGCTGGCCTACACCGAGGGCATGCGCGCGGAGATCCTCTATGGCCACGAACCACGCCCACCGTTCAGCACCGAGAGCTGGCCGGTGAAGACCGGCGTGTGGATCACCTGGGGGGCGCTGGACTTGCCGCGCATGCACTGGGGTGCGGAGCGACGTTGCCGATTTGTACAGGATCGTTCCATTGTGGTAGGATGGGACGGCGGCGTTTCACCCTGCTATGCACTCTCGCACAACTATTCGTACTATGCGATTGACGGAAGGAAAAAACAGGTCACGCGCTACGTCCTGGGCAACGTCAACGAGCAGTCCCTGGCGGAGGTCTGGACGTCAAAGGACTATACGTGCTTTCGCAGCGACGTGCGCGGCTTTCGCTTTCCCTCGTGTCCCGACTGCGACCTGCGCGAAGGCTGCGACTTGCGCGAGCGCAACGAAGGCTGCTGGGGCTGGAACCCTTCCT
>Ga0315274_10011183_pt1 | contig 12866 bp, 7 predicted proteins | sample YL17G02_20_MG_FD_203700 | JGI IMG/M metagenome (GOLD analysis project Ga0315274, IMG submission 203700) | Sediment microbial communities from Yellowstone Lake, YNP, Wyoming, USA - YL17G02_20 | ecosystem: Environmental > Aquatic > Freshwater > Lake > Sediment | place: USA: Wyoming | collected... | reverse complement strand
TTGATGTCTGCGTTCGGTGTATACCTAACTTCTCGTTTTGAGCTGAAAGCAGCTCCTAATGTGACAGCGTCTTTCGCGTTCACGAATTGATCACCGTTTATGTCTCCTGTGGTGGTTACGAGTATTTTGCCGTCGACGAACGTGTTATCCGCCGGATCAGTGCCGCTGGGAAGTGTTGCGACCGCGCTTATGGTGTAGTTGCCCTTAGGATGCTGCTACCGTGTTCCATGTGAACGTGACGGTTGCTGAGTTGCCAGCTGGTAAGGGCCAAATTGTTGCTGCTGTGATGGTTGTTGTGGCTGTTAGGGAGAGCGGCAGAAGCAGGCGCTGGGAATTCTGGAGCGACTGTCACCGCATTGTTCTGTTTCATATGCCATGACCTCAAGGGGGGCCCAGTCCTTTGAAGCACTGTAGGAACAGTGACAGGTCTTTGCCGTCTACCTTTCCGTCGCAATTAAAGAACTGCGGAGGCACGCCGCCGCCAAGATCGCCCAGGTACATAGCGTCTGGCGGAGCTGTCCCTTTGAAGCACTGTAGGAACAGTGACAAGTCTTTACCGTCAACCTTTCCGTCGCAATTAAAGAACTGCGGAGGCACGCCGCCGCCAAGATCGCCAACCACTGATATGAATACGCGGTCGTCGATGAACCTGTTATCGCCTGTGTCCGTTTCTCCCATGACAGGCCAAGCATACGCGCTTATGGTGTAGTTGCCCCTAGCAAAGCCTGTAGTGTTCCAAATGAAGGTAATTGTTGCGGAGTTTCTTCTTGTTAGGGTGATTGTTTGTGTGGCTATGATTATTGTGTTGGCGTAGACGGTTACGGTGAAGGCTTCATTGTCCATGCCGTAGTTCAGGATCTTCAAGTCTATATGCAAGGTGAAACCTTGCGCGATAATAGTTTTTGACAGGGTGACATTTGTTATTCCTATATCGTGTGGGCTGAAAGGCTTCATCAAAGGATATTCATCGATATTGTTATCGTCAATTTTGTAGTGGGTGTCGCCTATTCCATCACTACCAGGCAAGTTTTGGTTAGGACCTCTCTTTTCATCGACACCGGTGTAGTCGCTCCAGTAGTTTCCGCCAGAAGGATAACCGTTATCCCAAATGTTTCCTGTAGGCATTGAAATGTATATTTGTTGGGTGTTGCTGACAAAGTTGTTGTGGTAGATTGTGGTGGCAACCGAATTAGCAACATTGATTCCGACTGCATTTCCCGATATGGTGTTTGCGTAGATGGTGTTGCTGATTGAAGTATCGGTTAAGTTGATGGCGATATGGTTAGAAGTCATTATGTTGTTGTAGATTTCGCAGTTGCTAGAATCATCAATGAATATGGCTTGGTTATAGCTTGTTATTACAATTCCTGTAATGGTGACTTCGCATGTACCAGTTATGGTGATGGCGATTCCTGATCCGCCCCCGTCGAAGACAGGGTCGCTTCCCTTTCTGCCGAGAAGCGTTAAAGGCTTGTTGATCACCAGAGATTCGTGATAGACGCCTGGAGCAATTGAGATTGTGGCTCCTGAAGTAGCGTTATTAATTGCCTCTTGTACCGTGGGGTAATCTTCTGGAACCCTAATAACATTTCCAAACGCGTAAACTTTGTTGTCAGATGAGCCTATGAAAACGATGCCGTCAGCGACAGCAGGAGAAGAATATACCGGGCCGCCCGTTTTGTAGCTCCAGATTCGTGCTCCAGTTGAAGCATTCAAGCAGTAGGTGTTGTTGTCAACTGATCCAATGTAGACTTTGCCGTCGGCGACAGCTGGAGAAGAATGAGCATAGAGTCCTGTGGGGTAGCCCCATATTCGGGTTCCGGTTGAAGCATCCAAGCAGTAGACATTCGGATCGTAATCTGAACCCACATAGACCCTGCCATCTGCGACAGCGGGAGAAGAACTAACATAGCCGGCGGTTGTGAAGTTCCATATCTGTGTCCCGGTGAAAGCATCTAGGCAGTAGGTTTTGTTATCGTCCGAGCCCACGTAGACCTTGCCATCAACGACAGCCGGAGAAGAGTGCACGGAACCACCAGTTGTGTAATTCCAATTGAACTCGCCTGTGGACGCGAATAGGCTGTAAACGCGGCCGTCGTATGAGCCTACGTAGACTCTATCGTAGGCAATGGCAGGAGAAGAGCGCACCTCCTGCTCGGTCGTTTGGATCCATCTTAGTGCCCCTGTCAACGCGTCCAAGCAGTAGATCTTTCCGTCGCAGGATCCTATGTAGACTCTGCCGTTAGCAACTGTAGGGGAAGAATGGATGTACCCACCGGTCGTGTAGTTCCATAGCTGCGCACCTGTTGAGGCATCCAAGCAGTAAGTTCCGTTATCGTCCGAGCCCACGTAGACCCTGCCATCAACAACAGCGGGAGAGGAATAGACGTACCACCCTGTCGTGTGGTTCCATACCTGCGTCCCGGTCAGCGAATCCAGACAGTAGACCCTTCCGTCAACCGAGCCCACGTAGACTTTGCCGTCAGCAACGGCCGGAGAGGAATACACGTAACTGCCTGTGGCGTAACTCCACAGTGTCTGGTTCGTATTTGGAGCGGAGCTTTCTGTGCAGCCCGTGTGTGTCGGGTCATGGCGGAACATTAGCCATGGATGTTGCGTATAGTGACTGCCTGTCCAAGGCCGCATTAGCGGGTAGTTGTCTTGGTTGTCAATGTTTATGAAGTACGGAGTATCCCCTATCCCGTCGCCGCCTGTCTGGTTCTGGCTTGGCCCCCTGTACACGTCAGTTCCATTGTAGTCACTCCAATAGTTCCCGCCGGAAGGGTAGCCTTCATCCCAAGTGCTCGTTGACTCAGAATTGGAGACCTGTCCGTTCCAGTTGTTCATGAAGTTGTTGTGGTAAACTTGATTGTCTGAGCAGGAACTGAAGTGAATGCCTTGGTGGTTGTTTGTTATGTTGTTGCCCGTCAAGACGTTTCCGGAGGAATAATAGATGAAGATGGCTGTGTCGTTGCTTGTAATTATCGTGTTTCCCGAAATGGAGTTACCCGAAGAGGAATAAAGGCTACAACCAAATAGACTGTTTATTATTCTGTTTGTGGTTATTGTGTTCGTTGCAGAATCATAGAGCGAGATGCCACTGGCGTAATTGACTGTCAGGTTGTTTCCGGCCAGCGTGTTGTATGAAGCATGGTCGAGCATGATGCTACCGTTGATCGAATCGCTTATGCTGTTCCCAACTATGAAGTTCCTCGTCCCGTTCGCTAGGAGGATCCCGACGTCAAACTCTCTAATCAGTGCGTTTCGAACTGTAACGTTTGTTCTTCCTGACAGGTCTATTCCTGTGGTGCCCTCCACACCCTGGAGAAGATGACCTTGACCGTCCAGTACTATGCTGTCTCTCTGGATAACGATGCCGTCAACACTAGTATAGACGTCGTCAATTAACGTGTAGAGGTCTCCGTTTCGTTGTATAGGCGCCGTTGGCGGGTCAACCGAACCATCGGCACGAATATGAACCGTGCTAGGCGTGAGCTTTACCAGCCAGAAATCGGAAATACCAGCACCAAACGAATTTGTGCCACCCGCTAGCGCATACCCGTCGTCATTCGTCTGAATCACAGAATAAGCAGTATCATCGTTTATTCCTCCGTAGGTTTTGTTCCACAGCATGCCTCCAGTCGAATCAGTCTTAACCAACCAGAAATCATAGCTACCAGCACCATATGAGGCAGTGTAGCCCGCCAGCGCATACCCGCCATCCCCCGTCTGCACCACACAATTGGCAAGGTCACTGCTTATTCCTCCGTACGTCTTGTTCCACTGTGCGTCTCCAGTTCCATTAGTCTTGACAAACCAAGCATCAAGGCTTCCAGCGCCAAAAGACCATGTGGAGCCTGCTAGTGCGTATCCTCCGTCAATCGTTTGAACCACAGACTTGGCAGCGTCATTGCTTCCTCCTCCGTAGGTTTTGTTCCACAGCATGCCTCCAGTCGAATTAGTCTTAACCAACCAGAAATCATAGCTACCAGCACCATATGAGGCAGTCCAGCCTGTCAGTGCATACCCGCCGTCATTCGTCTGAATCACAGAGTGAGCCCAGTCATCGTTTATTCCTCCGTAGGTTTTGTTCCACAGCATGCCTCCAGTCGAATCAGTCTTAACCAACCAGAAATCTTGGTTGCCAGCACCAAACGATAGCGTGTGGCCTGTCAGTGCATACCCGCCGTCATTCGTCTGAATCACAGACCAAGCAAGGTCACTGATTGTTCCTCCGTAGGTTTTGTTCCACAGCATGCCTCCAGTCGAATCAGTCTTAACCAACCAGAAAACATAGCTGGCACCAAACGAGTTCGTGTAGCCCGCCAGTGCATACCCGCCATCCCCCGTCTGCACCACACACGTGGCAATGTCCCTGCCTCCTCCTCCGTAGGTTTTGTTCCACAGCATGCCTCCAGTCGAATCAGTCTTAACCAACCAGAAATCATAGCCACCAGCACCAGACGAGTTCGTATAACCCGCTAGCGCATACCCGCCGTCATTCGTCTGAATCACAGAGTAGGCAAAGTCATCGCCTGTTCCTCCGTAGGTTTTGTTCCAATCTGTGGCTGCGAGCGACAGTGTGCCTATCGCCCCTGTTTTGCCGCTTATTGCTTCCGTTCCAGGGATTTGGGCATTGAACGTTGATGTTAGAATGCTGATTGATAGCAATGTCAGAATTGTTCCTGCAATCATTTCTCTTTTCAATTTCAACTCTCCTCTAGAAGATACCTATGATTCTCCACGAGTGAATATGCCAACGATGAAGGAAGCAACGTCAGAGAGTGTGACTTTTGCAAGAACAACTCCTTTAATCCAGTGTTAGTCACGAAGTTGTATTTCAAACTTTCCAGAACTGAAACCTAGAACAAAGCTCTATCCTTAGAAAGAAGATGGAGTTGGGGATAAGGTCTTTACAGTGGTCAAGTTCAGACCTCACGTCTCCCAGCCGGATGCTGAGCATTCCAAGGCTCGTTAAAACTGGCATGAATGAAGACCCAAGATCCTTCGCCCAAGATTGGTTTATGCTTCCTCAGAACACTTTGAGAAAGATTCTTGGCGTGGCCCACACGGGGTAATAACTTGAATATGGCGTTACACCATCACATCTGGTTTTCCCTTCATCATAGCTTCGCGTCTTGAGGCTTCACACAGGCATGGGTTAGGGCCAACTCGACCAGAACCTGCAAATTATATATTCCAGGCATACCAAGTTAGTATCGTGAATTAGCGTTAGTGGTTGACTTGAGAACGAACAAGAAGGTTTTCTCTCTTCTTCTAGTTTCACTCTGTCTTTCGTCATCTCTGCTCGGTTTGCGGACCAGCATTTATGGGACAGGCGAAGCATCTTCTGTCGTTGCACCGCGTGATGGATGCTCTTTAACATCTCAGGTTACCAGTGATTCTGGGTTTTCAGGAATGGCTGGAGGTGATCAGGTTGTCACGTCATTTCAAGGCAACGTGGAATCGGCCTGTCAAGAAGCAAAACCGATAATGAGCGCCTCCGCTTCCGCTAGTTCCACTCTGTTCACGCACCATGTAATGTGCAAAGGCCATGATCTCTATTACAATCCTATTGATTCTACAACTATCTTCAAGCCAAGCGACACCAAAGCAGAATGTCTGACAACAGTTTCAATCAAAGATGAAATCGAGTTTAGATGGTATTACAGAAGTAACTCATCTAAGACTTGGGTTTCTTGCCATAACAACAGCCTGCCTGCACTAACCCATGATGGGAGCTATCACGAATACCGCTACGAAGGGCACCTTAACATAGCAGGATACGGATTATATTACCCTAGGGCATACAAGGTTGACGTCTACTTGGATGACTCTTTTTCATTCTCAGAATTCTTTGAGATAACCAATGGTGGATTAAACAGCCCTCGCATATGCGAAAATATTGACGTAAACGGACAGCCAGTTAATATGAAATCACGGTTTACAATAGATGTGGATACGAAAGCATACTATTACATGAAGTTTGATAAAATCGCCTACTTCAACGAGGAACTAGGGTACTGTCACAATTTCACAACTGTCTGGATTCAACCCAATGGCAGCACGCATAAAACGTACTCTGGCAACTTCACTGATTACAAGGACTCCAATGCTACTTGGAACTATTGGCAATACAACTGTACTGCTAATGATTACATTTTTATCAATTCAAGCACACCTGTTGGAAACTGGAAGGTAGAAGTTTACCTCGACAACTATTATTCTAATAACACATGGATGCGTTATGGACCAATTGCAACTACTCCATTTGTTGTTGGAACTGAACCTGTTGCTAATTGGACATTTATGGTCTACCTTGACGCAGACAACAGTCTAGAAAAGGCTGGTATTGACATTTTTGACCTTACGGCTGATGTTGGTTCCTCATCTCAGGTGAATACCGTAGTGCAAATGGATAGAAGCCCTAGATGGTGGGACGAGGAGAAAGGTGAATGGAGAGATGACATACGGTATGGCAATTGGACAGATTGCAAGCGCTTCTATGTCACTAAAGGCATGGCTCCTACAGACGAAAATGCAATTGAAGATTTAGGCGAAGTGAACATGGGGCACCCTGATACGTTAAGGGATTTTGTTAACTGGACGATAAACAAGTATCCAGCGAATTATTACTTTTTGGTGCTCTGGGATCATGGAACTGGCTGTATGGGTGTTTGTTTCGACAGTAGTACACCCTTGCCAACAGACTTTTTATCCCTTCCAGAAATCAGCCAAGCTCTAAGCGGGCTCCCAACAATAATGGACGCAGTACTCATTGACGCTTGCAGCATGAGCATGATAGAGATAGCCTATCAGATTAAAGACTATGCGAATGTGCTAATTGGCCCAGAAGGACTTGGTTATGCACCGCCTCCTTATGACCGTTACCTATCAAGTCTAACTAGCAACTCATCGATGTCACCAAGCGCCTTTGCTGGCAATGTGGTCAATGATTACATGGAATGGTGTGCACCGATATCGATTATTGAAAATGCGACAATGTCGGCAACCGACCTAACTAAGATTACAGGTTTGATGGAGGCGATCGACGACTTTGCACTAAAATTGAAGGAAAAAGAAACTCCTTACCACGAACAAATAAGCCTTGCAAGAAATTTGACCGAGAGATATCCAGGACCAACTGGCAGCGAATCTGGCTATTACATTGATCTCTACCATTTTGCTCAGCTAACCTATCAATACGTTTCTGATGAAGAACTTCGAGATGCTGCCAATCAAGTGATTGCTGCGCTTTCAATTGGGAACACAACAATCACAGAAGCCGACAAAGCCCTTCCAAATTCCCATGGGTTGTCAATATCTTTCCCCAATGAGCAGGGAAAGTATACTAATCCGCGAGGGGGCACTGGTGAATCATTTAGAAGCGTATATGAAAAGATAACCTTTGCAATAGACACCCCATGGGACGAATTTGTGAAATACTACTTAGACATCCAAGAGTCAGGATGTGTCTTGACGATTAAGACACCTTACAGTCACATCACAGTAGAGGCTGACAAAGAATCGTATACAACAGATAATGAAGGGAACCTCAAATTGTTTATGCTTCCTGGTTCTCACACAGTCAATATCCCGACCCCTGTTTTGACCGAACCCACTGGTTCGCGTGGAGTCTTTATCCAATGGAAAGATGGCGGTGAATCAAATCCAAGAACCCTTCTTATGAATGGAAGATTTACATTGGAAACTGAATACAAGACTCAGTATTATTTGACTGTAGAAACTGATCCAAGTGGCTTGACCCCCCAGCCAAACGTCTCTCCGCTGGGACCATGGTACAACGAGAGTGCGCGAGTGACATGCGCGGCTCAGGAGATAAGTGGATACGTATTTGGCCACTGGAGTGTTGACGGGACAAGCATAGATCCCCTAATTACCAATACAACGATCACCATGAATGGCCCACACGAAGCCATCGCTCACTATGTGCTTCCGCGTTCTTGGTTGGAGTCTTTACTTGCTACAGCAGACCTTAAAGTTATTCTAGCAATTATCGGTTTGGCGATCAGTTTTTCTTCCATTGGAACTGCATGGGTTAGAACTCGTAGAAGAAAAGGCTTCACTAAAGCTTGGTTGAATGAGACTGACGAAATCTATTCAAAGTTTAAGACGGATCCTCAAAAGTGTGAAGATGAACTTTGCAGATTGAGGAACGCGCTTTTAGAAGAGTTAACCAATGGCAAAATCACTGAACAAAGCCATAATATCATTAATAAAAAGATAGATAAATGCCTCAAGGAACTTCAGAGACCAAAAAAGACACGAAAATCCAAAAAAACAACATAATTCTATTGTTTTCTTTCGCCTTTCTTTTTTGGTCTCTTGAGTTCTGCTGCGGCAGTTACTAGTTCAAAATCGACCAACTGGGCTGGTTACAAAGTAAAATTCTCAGCTTCTTCCGGGCAAAAGGTGGACCGAGTCTCAGCAAGTTGGATTGTGCCGAATGTTCAGGCGTCCGTACAACTTAGGCAGGTTTCGGAATGGATTGGCATAGGCTATACTCAAACTGACCTAGCTCAAATAGGACGTTACAAACAGCGGTCAGGGGGCGGGTTAGATATAGCGCATGGTACCAGCGGTTGCCTGAGGATCCGGTGAGTGTTCCGATAACTGAATTAGATGGAAAAGTAGATCCAGGGACAGCGATTGATGCGGTGATTCAAAAGAGCAAGGGAGATTCGTGGACCCTGACCATAATTGCCGGACGTACAACAGTTCAAAAAAAGGTTGTTCACCGTGGCTCTCAACAACTTTCCGCTGAATGGATTCTGGAGCTGCCAACTCCTGCAAATTCAAGGAGAACAGCCAGCTTGGCTGACTTCGGAAATGTAACATTCACTGCAGCACGGGCTACCGCCAACGGCGACGAATCAATAGTGAGGGACTTGCCCTACACAATTGACGACCTAGTCGATTCGCCGTACACTACAGTGTTAGCCAGCACCAGCGATCTATTGGAAGACGGAGAAAGCTTCGTTGTAACTTGCAGAGCTTCAGGTGACTACACTGCAGACGCTGGCGACGTCATTATTTCGTGGGCTCCTTACATTGGTTTAGCCTCAATTATCTTAACAGGGGCAGTTGCAGCAACGGCCTATGCAAGACGCGTTAAACGCAGAAAAGAGAAAAGGTGAATACACCGCACCTATCGGTATTAGAGAGAATCGTGAGGCAAAATCTACCATAAAGGATGATACAAGAGCGATTAATTGACTTTTTCACTTTCGTGTGACTTTGAAGGGTCGATCAAAAAGCGCCCAGACCCAAGAATGTCCATTCCAATTATCATCGGTTTCCTCATCCCATGCCGATCAGCAATCGAAACTAGGACATCAAAACTCTCATCCGCTATAATCACTGTAGCCTGAGCCAGAGGCCTTCTGCTAGATCTTCCCCCCGTTGAAGATTTAATCCTGACAGAACTCGTTATTGGACCGAGCCCCACTTTGGCCGCCACTCTCGAGTCAATTGAAGTCCGACTCGCACCAGTGTCCATTTTGGCCTTCAATATGAGCTGCCCTCGCATCCCGACTATTCTTACATCTTCAACAAGCCCAAGCACCTTCTTTTCAGAGTCAACCACGACTCGATACCTCCACAGAAAAATAGGATCGTGCATCATATTAAGACTTCTCAGCCCGCGGAAACTCTACCGCGCTCCTGTCATGCTAGCATGCTTCTATCAGAGTTGCAATCTTACTCCCATCATATGTTGGATAACCTCCTAGTCGCACTAGCAACAACAACGTTCTTAGCATCTTTTCTAGTCGTAATTTGATTAACATGCTCAGAACTCGCAACGCCCGACGATCTCCAATCATTCAATCTTGTCTGAGAGCGTCAGAAGGCTTCTTTTCGAACCTGTTGGGCTTGGGCACTTTAGTTTTCTGAGGTGAAACAACGCTCAAACCTAGCTAGGAAACTCCAGAATCCACGACTGCTACAGATACACTGCCACACCTTCCGACATTGGAAAGCCACCACCGAATACCGCAGAACAAGAGACATCCTGTACTTGATGGAGCTACTCGGCCACAGAAGCATCCAGAACACGCTTGCCTACACACATCTCGTGGGATTCAAAGATGACGAGTACACGTCAAAAATCGCCCAAACCGCAAAAAAAGCATCACCACGCGTAGAGGCAGGCTTCGGGTACGTCAGCACCACTTTTGAGAACCTGATGTTGTTCAAAAAGAGAAAATGGGGGTTTTGCGGGAGCAGTCGGTCATGTGATGACTGACTTCCGCTCTTGATTTCTTCTTCATAACCTAATTCTTCTAGGAAAAACATCAATGGCAGATATAGCAAAAATGGAAGATTGGCTAGGAACAATTCCTAGCCCCCAGACCCGTAAAAACTATAAAAATGGAATTAGGAGATTTGAAGAGTTCTATCACAGACCTATTGAGGCATTGCTGGAACTCTCAGACACGGAATTAGGACATATCATTGAGAAGTTCTACAGTCACTTGAAAGAAAACCATCCGCAAAATACCTGCAGAAATCTGGTGAACTGCCCAATTCAATATCTCAAATACTTTGGCAAGAACCCAAAATACAAGAAAAGCCTTGGAATATACACCACGACTCTGACGACTCGTGACCATCTTCTGACAGTTGACGAAGTTAGAGAAATGTGGAAAATCGCAAGCATTGAAGAAAAAGTAATGCTGAAAACTTGGATGCTTGGACTCAGAATTGGTGACGCGTGCAAACTCGATTGGCAGGCATTCAGTTTCAAACCTTCAGTAGAACCGCAAGAAGTCATAGTTACCACGCACAAAGAAGGAGTAACTGCGCACATTTTTGTTGACCCAGAATTTCAGACACTACTGGAAAAGCAAATTTCGAACCTCGACCACTCAAACAAATACTTGTTTCAAAGTGAAAAAGGCGGGCACGTCAAAGAAAAACAACTGCTTAGAAGGCTTCAGAAGCTGCAGAAAAAGGCTGGAATAGACTCGAAGGGAAAAGTGTTCGGTTGGCATCTGGGAAGAAAACTGTTTCTTCGCACTTGTGCAGAGTTAGGTATCACAAGCTGGAACGCTCAGATGATGTGCGGAAAAGCTGTGGATAAATCCATAGCCACTTATATAAATGGTGTGCAACTCAAAAACGACGCAAAGAAAGTTCATAACGTGCTAACGATGGAGAACCAGTCGAACGGCAACGACAAAAAAGTTGAGAGTCTAGAGACTGCCCTAAGAAGCCTTGAAGCAGAGAATATCGCGCTGAAGACCCGACAAGACGAACTGCAAAAACGTTTTGTTAACCTGAAGAAAATGGTCATTATAGCAAACAGAATGCAACTCGAAGAAGCTATCGGGACAACAGCTCTTGAGCGTGCCTTCGGAAAAAAGCAACTAGAGAAGATGAGAAAAGCTGAGGATTATCCATAAACAGTATCTCTTTTTTTGATTTATCAACATAAACTGCTCGTGTAACGAGGACGAAAGGGGTGTAACTGTAACCGTAACCCCAACACCTTCCCCAATAACTTGAACTTGCTGAATGCGTTCGTGGTCAGTTACTAAGGCTTTTTTTCTCTTATCTTTATTTTTTTGTTAAAAGACACGAAATCGTCAAATATCTTATGTTTAGTTTTCAGGTTGAAGACGACTAACCTTATTTTCGATAATCCGTTTTGTATGGCAGTTTCGACTTCGGCTTTTGCATCCCGTGAAGCAAGGAAGCTAACTGCAAACTTGTGCCCTTTCACGTTTCTACAAGTCTTCCCTTTTTCTGTGATTTCGAGGTCAAAGGATTTTACGGCGACGACCTCTGAAATCTTGCCATTGCTATCTATTTCAACAATATCGGGTTCTCCCTTTTTCAACGAGTGTCGAGTGTTTCTGTGAGTGAGTTTGTATTCACTCGTAAACTCTTTTTGAATTTCCAAGCCCTTTCTGAGAGATTTCTTTCCATCAATCTGAGGTTGCTTCTGGGTTTGGCTTTGTTCTTTAGGATACTCTCTTTGTTCCATCTGTGACATAAGTTCGTTGCCCAAGGATTTCAGATACTCACGAGCCTCAACGTCTATCTTTCGAATATCATCGACACTTCTTCTGAAGTCCTGTAACATCGTGAAGCGCAGATTTATGAAATCCTTTTCTAAATCTGCCTTCATCAACTTCAGTTCTGCCCGTTCTTCTTCTTTCTCGCGCGCTCTCGTTTGCTTTTCATCCTCAATCATCCTCACGACACGTTTAGCGGAATTTCGGTTGGTGTGCACGAGCCAATATGTGACAACTACAAAAAGGGAACAAAGAACTGCAACTGCCAGAAAGCACCAAAATTCTATTGGCAGATTTGCGGAGACTACGAGTTCACCGCTTAGGCTTTCCATACTAAGAAAAGTTCGCAAGGCTTTAAAAGGTTTTTAACCTCTCGTGATACCAAGAGCCTAATCTATATGCTAGAAAGCCGACTTTGACGCTAGCTAAATTGCCTAAATGCTTTAAGTGAGCAAAGCGCCTATTAACGCGCGCTTTGCGGAAAAGTTATATCCCAAACCCAAACCTTGACATTTTCTCCAGGTTGCCTACGATCTTGCTATTCTCAGAGATTATCATCGGCTGATGCATGTGCAGCCAAGGTAGATACACTGCATTCATAACTAAGCCCAGCTAAGTTCGGAATCCAAAATATAATGTTTCAGGAACTCAAGCATGGGAAACAATAAATATCAAGAGAAAATAAGCGTAACCTTATGCCTGCGTCTACGAATGGAATCTTTTTTCCAGATGGCTTTCTGTGGGGTGTAGCGACTTCTGCTTATCAGATTGAGGGTGCTTGGAACGAGGATGGAAAGGGGGAATCGATTTGGGATCGCTTTTCTC
>Ga0315274_10011182_pt1 | contig 12866 bp, 9 predicted proteins | sample YL17G02_20_MG_FD_203700 | JGI IMG/M metagenome (GOLD analysis project Ga0315274, IMG submission 203700) | Sediment microbial communities from Yellowstone Lake, YNP, Wyoming, USA - YL17G02_20 | ecosystem: Environmental > Aquatic > Freshwater > Lake > Sediment | place: USA: Wyoming | collected... | reverse complement strand
ACTACCGCCCTCCGGCTCCCGAGGCGTTCGAACCGTTGCCCGTGGGTCCTGCTCCGCTACATCCCCAGGTAGTTGAAGCAGCATGAGTAACATTCAGGGTGGTACATAGAATGGGGGCAGGTCAGAATTGCCGTCAGGCAATTTGGGGAGGGGATGGCGTGAAGTAGTTGTGATGTAGTCGTGAAGTAGTCGGAAACCCCTCTCGGATTTCGGAACTTTTGCGGCCCTCCCATTTTAGGGAGGGTTTTTTGTTCGGGGGGCTTAACTGTGCTTTGTCGGCCCTACTTAGGGAGTAAAAGTGGAAAAAGGGCCCTTATCCGGGGTCAGTTATTTTTCCGGGGCTGTTTTTTGGGCCTTTGGGGGTTCAATTTAAAATTTCAAATTTACAATTATCATTTTTCAATGATTCGTTAAGGCCCCCTTAGCGGAATTGCCTCTTGGCAATTTATCGGGGTCCTTCTCCCCGGCTCCCTGGCTCCTCTGCTCCCCTTCAGCATTTCTTTCCTGCCCGTTCAATTAGCGTGAAATTAGTGTGAAGTTAGTGTTAAATTAGAGTTAAATTAGACTTAAATTAGTGTTAAATTAGAGTTAAATTAGACACAACTTAGTGGGAACTTGGCGGGAACTTGGTGGGAGGTTCTCCTTTAGTCCGTTGCGATATCGTGGGTTATGGTCAAATAGGGAGTGGTCATAATGTGCCTGGCCTTTAAAAGTATGTGGGCAAGTCTTTGGAATGTAATTGGTTGACCATGTTTAACAAGTACGTGGTGAATCCGTAAGGCCTTAGTGGTTAGCTGGAACAGCGTTGGATTACGATTCCACGGCCAGTCCGCGGCCTTTCGGTTTCCTTTCTCCGTGTCTCCCCCTCTCCTTGTCGCTTTGTCCCCTTGTCCTCCCTCGACCCCGTGGTCTCTCGGGTCCTGTCTTTCCCGGCCTTGACTTATCCCTCCAAATGGGTTAAACTCTTAATATGGCCTATGATTTACAGATGCCAAAACCGCTTTTGCCTTGAGAAAGGAGGAGCTATGGTGCCGTATCTGATGTCGCTCCTTTTGCTCGTCGCCGCCTATCCGGGCATCCACCAACTGGACTGGGAGGCGCATCGTAATGTGCCCCCGGCGGTCAAGGGGGACGGGACGAAACCGGTATGGGGGCCGCTGGTCAAGAACCCAGCTCCGGCCCTGGCCCGAACGGTCTACGGCTACAGCCCGTACTGGACCACGGACACCTACCTGCACTTCAACCTGATGACCCAGCTGGCCTGCTTCAGCGTGGGCCTGAACGCGGACGGCAGTCTCAGTAACAGCGCCGGGTTCCCGGGGACCTGGGCCTGGGACATCGCCCACGCCCACCGCAACGGGGTCAAGGTGGACCTGGTCGCAACCTGCTTCGACGGGGCCACGATCCACAGCGCGATCACCACCGGGGCTACGAACGCGATCACCAACCTCGTGACCATGGCTGCGAACGCGGGGATCGAGGGGGTGAACATGGACTTCGAGGGGGTCTACGGCTCGGACCAGACCAACCTGGTCTCGTTCATGCGCCGGCTCTCCGCGGCCTGCCGGGCGCAGGGCCTGGAGGTCAGCATGGCCACACCGGCCGTGGACTGGTCCGACGCCTTCCACTACCAGAACCTGTGCGACACCACGGACGGGCTGTTCATCATGGGCTACGACTACCACTGGCGGAACTCCACGGTGGCCGGGCCGGTGTCGCCCCTGACCGGATGGGGGACCTACAACGTGCGCTGGACGATCAACGATTACCTCACCGCTTCCGGGGGCCAGCGAGACAAGCTCATCTTGGGCCTGCCGTATTACGGGTACGAGTGGCCGACCACCTCGGGGAACGCCCACTCCTCCACGACCGGGAGCGGCACGGCGATCATCTACACCACGGCCAAGCCCAATGCCCAGGCCTACGGGGAGATCTGGGACAGCGAGTCCCAGACCCCCTGGTACGCCTTTAACTCCGGGGGCTGGCGCCAGGGCTGGTACGACGACGACGCCAGCCTGCTCATCAAATACGGGGACGTGAACAGCCAGGACTTGCAAGGCACCGGGATGTGGGCCCTGTCCTATGACGGCCCGAGACGGGAGATGTGGGCGGCCCTGCGCGAAGGCTTTAACCCGCCCCAGGCGAATTTCACGAACGGCAGCTGCGAGACCTGGGTCGTGGACACGACAGCGGTCCCGAGCGACACCAGCCACATCCCCACGGGCTGGCTCCCCGGGCGCAGGGCCAGGGTGACCCAGGCCTCGGATTACGTGCACGGGGGGTCGTATGCCCTGAGGCATTCCCCGGACTCCATCGGAGACGCCTGGCCCCAGGAATCCGTGCTCTTCCAGGACGTGGCCGTGACCCCGGCGATGACCTACGCCTTCTCGAGCTATGCCCGCAAGAACGACGGGGCGGGAAACCGGATGAAGCTGAACCTCCAGTGGTTCAATGCCAGCCATGCGGTCATTAGCGAGGCCAATTCTCAGGTCCTGACCCAGGACAGCACCGCCTATCTCCTCCTCACCACGGGCCCGGTCACGGCCCCGGGCAATGCCGTTTTCGCCCGGCTCCGCCTGTACATCTGGGGTTACGGGTACTGGGACCGGTGGGACGACATCAGCTTTACGACCGTGGGGGTCGAGGGAGAAAATAAAGGGTTCGGGGGGTCGAGGGTTCAAGGGTTCAAGGTGAATCCCAATCCGTTCGTCTCCTTTGCTTCCGTCCCGGGATGCGGGAGGGAGCGATTTGCGCTTTACGACATCTCCGGCCGGCTGATCGGGATGTATCGGGGCGATAAGATCGGCGCGGACGTCTCTCCGGGGGTCTATTTCATCAAGCGGGCCGGGGCCGACGCCGTGCTGGTCCGGATCGTGAAGCTGAGGTAAGGATACGCTATGTGTTTAGCCGTTCCCGGAAAGATCAAGAAGATCGAGGGCCGGCTGGCTGAGGTGGATTTCGGGGGCGTGACCCGGGAGTCCGCCCTGGACCTCCTGGCCGACGCCAAGGTCGGGGACTACATCCTGGTCCACGCCGGCTACGCCATCCAGAAGCTGGACGAGCAGGAGGCCCTGGAGACGATCAAGCTGTTGGAAGAAGTTTACGGTTCGGACCCGGAAGGACCCGAAGAACCCTCCCCATGAACCTGGACAAGTTCAGCGACCCCGGCCTGGCCAAAGGGCTGCTCGGCAAGATCGAAAGCCTGGTCCGGGGCGACGTCGCCCTGATGGAGGTCTGCGGCACACACACCATGGCGATCGCCTCCTCCGGGATCAGAAACCTGCTGCCCAAGCCGTTGAAGCTCCTCTCCGGCCCGGGCTGTCCGGTGTGCGTCACGCCCACCCATGAGGTGGACCGCGCCGTCGCGTTTGCCAGGCTTCCCGACGTCATCCTGACCACCTTCGGGGACATGCTCCGGGTCACCGGCTCGGAGTCCAGCCTGGAGCAGTCCAAAGCAGAGGGCGCGGAGGTCAGGGTGGTTTATTCTCCGAGAGACGCCCTGGCCCTGGCCCGGGAACACCCTGACAAGAGCATCATCTTCGTGGGCGTGGGTTTCGAGACCACGTCCCCGACCATCGCGGCGACAGTCAAAGAGGCCCGGGAGAAGGGGGTCGCGAACTTCTTCGTCCAGCCTGCGTTCAAGCTGGTCCCTGAGGCCCTGCGCGCAATCTTAGAAATGGGCCGGGTGAAGCTGGCCGGCTTCCTCTGTCCGGGGCATGTCAGCACGATCATCGGAAGCCGCCCCTACGAGTTCATCCCCAGGGACTACGGCCAGCCCTGCGTGATCGCGGGCTTTGAGCCGGTGGATATTCTCGAGGCCGTGGCCATGCTTCTGGAGCAGATCAGGAGCGGGAAGCCCAGGGTCGAGATCCAGTACCGCCGCACGGTCCGCCCTGAGGGCAATCCTCAAGCCGTGGCCTTGATGGAGGAGGTCTTCGAGCCCTGCGATTCGGAGTGGCGGGCCATCGGAATGATCCCCAAGACCGGGCTGGCGTTCCGCAAAGGATTCAAGGCTTTCGACGCGACCGAGCGGTTTCCGGTCACCCTGCCCGCTCCGGTGGATCCTCCGGGATGCCTTTGCGGCGAGGTGATGATGGGGATCCATGCCCCCCGGGAGTGCTCCCTGTTCGGCACGGGGTGCACGCCGGCCCATCCGGTCGGCCCCTGCATGGTCTCCTCCGAGGGCGCCTGCGCCGCCTGGTACAAGTACGGGGAACGATAGGCTTCACTAATCCCACCATGGATCCGCGGCCCCTTAAAATAACCCTGGCCCACGGGAGCGGGGGGCGGATGATGCAGGAGCTCATCGCAACTCTGTTCCGCCGCGCCTTCGATAATCCCGCCCTCAACAGCCTGGACGATGCCGCCGAACTGGCCTTCCCGGGCACCCGCTTGGCTTTCACCACGGACTCCTATGTCGTCACGCCCCTCATCTTTCCCGGCGGCGACATCGGCAGGCTCGCGGTCTGCGGGACCCTCAACGACCTGGCCGTGAAGGGGGCCAGGCCGCTGGCCCTTTCGGCCTCCTTTATCCTGGAGGAGGGCCTGGAAACCGCCCTGCTGGAGAAGATCGTCGCCTCCATGGCCCGGGCGGCAAGTGAGGCCGGGGTGAGCGTGGTGACCGGGGACACCAAGGTCGTGGAGAAAGGGAAGGCCGACGGGATGTTCATCACGACCTCCGGGGTGGGGGAGATCCCCGCAGGCAGAAACGTCTCGGGGAGCCTAGCCCGGCCCGGGGATGCGGTGCTGGTGAACGGGCCGATCGCCGAGCACGGCATCGCGGTGCTGAACGCCCGAATGGATTTCGGGCTGAAGGGGGACCTGAAAAGCGACTGCGCGTCCCTGTCCGGCCTGGTCGAGGCCCTTTTCGGCGTCACATCCAAAATCCATGCCATGCGCGATCCGACCCGGGGGGGCGTGGCCACGACCCTGAACGAGATCGCCGGCCAGTCCGGCGTGGGGATCATCCTGGAGGAGGCCCGGATCCCGGTCCGTCCGGAGGTGAAGGCCTCCTGCGACCTGCTCGGCCTGGACCCGCTGTATGTCGCCAACGAGGGGAAGGTCCTCGTCGTGGTCGATAGGGATGAGGCCGGGGCCGTCCTTGTTTCCATGAAAGGGTGTCCCCTGGGGGAGGGTGCGGCCCGTATCGGAGAGGTCGTCGATAAACCCAGGGGGGTGTTCCTCAGGACCCGGATCGGAGGGCTCCGTCCGCTCATCCTCCTGGAAGGGGAGCAGCTTCCCCGGATCTGCTGACGGAACCGGTGAAGAGGGCATGAAAGAAAACCTAAAACCCAGGACCTTCTACGGCTCCTTCCGCTATCAGGCTGCGGCCCTTGCGGTGCTCAGCCTGATCGTCTTTGGGGCTTCCATCGGCTTCAGCTATGTCCTGGACGATCACGACCTCTTTGCCAAGATCGGCCTGTTGTCCGGCCCTCTGGCCATATTCGGCGCCGGGGACATCTTCCAGACCTATTACCGGCCTCTCTTCATCCTCTCCCTGGCCGTCGAGCATTCCCTGACCCCGGCTCCCTGGCTGCCCCACCTCGTCAATGTCCTCCTGCATATCGTAGTTTCCATCCTGGCCCTGGCCGTGGCCCGGCGCCTGCTCCCGAACTCTCCCTGGGCTTTCGTGGCCGCCCTGGCTTTTGCCATCCATCCCACCCGGGCCGAGAACGTGGCCTGGATCAGCGGCCGGACCGACCTCCTGGCCTCGGGGGGGATGCTTCTGGCAATGCTTTTGCTCTGGCGGGCCAGGCAGAGGCGGAGCATCGGGCTGTCCCTGCTCTCAGGCTTTAGCGCGATCCTGGCGATGTTCGCCAAGGAAACAGCCCTGCTTTCCCCGGTCTTTCTTCTGGCCGGATGGTGGGCTAGGCCCAAGAACTCCCCGGCCCGCGTGCCGACCAGAACAAAGATATCCGGGCGGGGGATCCTGGGCGTCAGCCTCGCCGTTCAGGGAGCGGGGATCGTCCTGCTGCTGTCCCTGCGGAGCGCTGCCAGGTCCGGGCTCCCCATGGAACCCCTTTTCCCCGCCTTCGGGGGGACGGTCCTGAACGCCGCCCGGAACTTCGCCCTGTACGTCTGGCACACCTTCACCGGGGGGGGAGAGGAGTACCTGGTCCGGGGCTGGCGGATGGTCCGGGAGAGCGGCTTCAACTTCATGCCGCTTCCCCCGGATGCACCTCATCTTGCCGGCATTTCAACCGTCCTGCTCATCTTTCTGGGATGGGCGCTGTGGGCTCTTCTCAGCATCCGGCATTCCGACCCCGCCCGGTGTCGGGGGTTCCGGGTGGTGCTGGTCTCTTTGATCCTCTTTGGGGCCTTCCTTTTCCCCACCCTCGGATTCATTCCCATCCAGTACAATTACAGCACGCGCTTCCTCTATCTTCCGCTGCTTTTTTTCGTGATCGCCCTGGGCGGGACGATGGGTCTTCTCTTCGGAGGAGACGGGAAGGGCCAGGCGACTCGACGACGGTTTTCATCTGCGTTGGCCTTAACGTGTCTGGTCGTTTTGCTTTTGGGGACCGTGGAGACCTTCCGGGCCACCCTTCGCTGGAGAGACGATGTGACGCTCTTCTCCTGGATGACGGCCAAATGTCCAGAAGCTCCCGTGGCCTTCTCCTGTCTGGGCAACGGCTACCGCCACCGGGCCGAGTCCCGTAGGGAAGACCCGAAGGCAACCTCGGACTGGTTGAACGCGGCGAGGTATTCAGAGCAGGCCCGCCGGCTGTGGCCCAGGTATCGCGATGCCTATCTCACCGAGGCCGGGGCCCTGCGCATGGCTGCCCAGGTCAGCCCCGTGACGGCGGATTCCTGTCTCCGCGCCGCCATCGAGGCTTACGCCGCCGGGGCCCAGGCCTTACCCGAAGAGCCCCTGCTGCCGATGTATGCCGGGGACACCTTTCTGAATTCCGGCAACCTGGCGGCCGCCGAAGAGGCTTATCAGGACGCCCTGCGCCGGTCTCCGGGAAACCCCGAGATCCAGGAGCGCCTGGCGGTGCTTTCCAGAATGAAAGCGAACGCCTTGAACATCCCTTCGAAAAGTGAAGCCATCCCTCGGCTTTCGGATGTCCCCAGGCCCGTCGAACGGTAGGATCGACTCTCCGGATAGCCTGCGATATACTTGAACTCTAGAGGAATTGTCCATTTTGAGACGCGGTCGAGCTCATAGAATGAGGCGTTATCAAAGAGCCCTGCTCTTCGTCGGCTGCGCCATGGCCGGGGTCGCAGGGCTCCGGGCTCAAGGGGGCGCCGTGCACAGCTACATCGGCGCGGCCAAGTGCAAGTCCTGCCACCTGAAGAAGGAGTACAAGGCCTGGACCGAGACCAAGCATGCCAAGGCCTTTGCCAGGCTCAAGGACAACGAGGCCAAGGACCCGAAGTGCGTCAAATGCCACGTCACCGGCTACGGGAGGGGGGGCTATGCCCTCGATAAGAAGAACGTTCCCGACCTGGCCAATGTGCAGTGCGAAGCCTGCCACGGGCCCGGCTCGGACTACAAGTCCATCACGAAGGATCTTGCGAAGGAGCAGGCGGCCGGGTTGATCCTTTCCGATGCCAAGGTCTGTTTGGAGTGCCACAACAAGGAGAGCCCGCACTACAAGGAGTTCTCCTTCGAAAAGACCAAGATCACGTCGTCCCACCCCGTGCCCAAATGATGAGGGTCTTTTTAGCCTTCCCGGGGCAGCCGGATCGGTCCTCTGCCCGCCGTCTTCGGCTTTTGTTCCGCCATCCGCCCTTCCTCCCCTTGACTTTCCTCTCCGGTCGTAGTATACTAAATTATCTCGGGCAACGTTAACTATCGGAGGTCAGACATGAAAACAAAGGGGCTGCTTTCGCTCGTGCTGGTTCTGGTGCTTGGGGCCTCGGTCGTTTCCGCGGACTACCTGGTCCGCATTCCCCTGGCCACCAGCGAATCCATCTACCGGCTTTCTCAGCCCGGCCTTTCGGTCTGGGAAGACCTGGGCACCTGCGCGATCGCCAGGGTCAGGGCCGACGCCCTCAAGGATCTCGAGGCCCAGGGTTTTCGTCCGGAGATCTTGGACGAGGTGAAAGGGGAGGGGGCCTATTATACAGCCTACTCCGTCATTCCCGAGGGGGAGGCGGTCCTCAGCGAGTGGGGAAGGGTCCTCTGCAGGGAAAACGGGGCTTCGGTAGTCTGGGTCCGGGACCCGGATAACTTTGTATCGAACAAAGGGCCGCTCATGCTCCGCCGTCTCGGCCGTCCGCTGGTTCTGGAGAGACCGCAGGGCGGACCGTCCCTCGGCATTCCCCTCAACCCCTTCGTCCAAGCCATGGTGGCCGCGGTGCGGGTGGATTCGTGCATGGCCGCGCTTCGGCGTTTCCAGCGGTTCCGCACCCGCTACTCCACCACGGACAGCGGCCGGGCGGCCTCGATCTGGACCCGGGACAAATTCCGGGCCTACCGCGCCAGAATTCCCCAGGACACGGCGTTCCTCCACTCCTGGAATAACACCCAGGCCCAGAACGTGGTCCTGGAACGTCCGGGTTACGTCCATCCCGAGACCAGCGCCGTGATCGGAGGACACATTGACTCCTACACCACGACCAATGCTCCCGGGGCGGATGACAACGCCACGGGTACCGTGGCCGCGATCGAGGCCGCCCGGGTGATGAAGAACTACGACTTCGAGCTCACCGCCCGGTTCTGCGCCTTCGCCGGCGAGGAGCAGGGTCTACTGGGCAGCGACTCCCTGGCCAGTCTATATCGCCTCCGTGGGGACCGCATCGTGGGCATGCTGAACTACGACATGATCGGACACGTGAACGCCCTGCCGGAGAGCCTGAACGTGATCGGCAGGACCGGGGGCCAGGACACCCAGCTGATGAATTTCGTCAGGTCCGCCGCGGACAGCTACACGGCCATGAAGTGTCTCAACCAGAACAGCGGCCTCACGGGTTCGGACCACGCCTCCTTCTGGGCCCAGGGCTGGACCGCGTTCTGCGGGATCGAGGACTGGCCCTTGAACAACCCGGCCTATCACACCTCCCGGGATTCCATCGGGACAGGGGCAAACGTGGGCGTGAACGATTCTCTCTGGTTCGTGGAAGCCGTGAAGAGCGGGGTGGCGGCGTTCGCCCTGCTCTGCCGGCCGTTCCGCTCCAACGGCGTCGAGGCTGGCTCGGCACAGCCGGTTGTTAAGCCCCGGGAATTGGCCTTGCTTCCGATTCAGCCCAATCCCACCACCGGCTCCGTGGCCATCCGCTTCCTTCTCCCGCGTCCCGGCAAGTTCTCGGTGGAAGTCTATGACCTTGCCGGACGTTTGGTTAAGCAAGTCAAAGCCGGCGAACAGATGCCGGGTGAGCATCGGGTGACCTGGGACGGAAAGGATTCCCATGGCGGCAAGGTCCCAAGCGGGGTTTACTTCGTGAAGCTCCAGGCCAGGGAAGAGGTTCGCACAAAGAAGATGATACTGACCCGGTAACCGTTTTCTAAAAAAGGGGATGCCTTTTCAGGCATCCCCTTTTTTTTCTCTTTTATCGCAGGGATGTTCTACGGATCCTCACGACCCGTTGCCGGTCGTTTTCCCCTTCTGAACCGAAGCTCGCTTTGTGGGGGCTCGACAGCTACTCTGCAGGTAGGCGATAGGAGGTCACATAAACGGCCTTGAGACGGAGTTGTAGCAAAGTTGCTGAAGCGGATTATAGCCTCCTATCCTACCCCTTTGGGATAGGGTAGGCTTAGCCTTAATTTAAAGGAAGATTATTTGAGAAAGGCTTTGTCTTTAACTTACTTGAAAAACTTAATCTTCCTGTGATATAATACATTGCTAAGTGGCAACGCATTAACCTAAAGGAGGATTCATGCTGAAGCCCCACCTCAAAACCCGTCTTCCCGGCCCCAAAGCGCGGGCTTGGATTGCCAAGGATCAGCGCTTCGTTTCCCCGTCCTATACCCGGGTCTATCCCGCGGTCATCGCTCATGGCAAGGGGGTCTGGCTCACGGACGTGGACGGCAATCAACTCCTGGATTTCAATGCCGGTATCGCGGTCTGCTCCACGGGCCATGCCCACCCTAAAGTGGTGGCCGCCATCAAGGCCCAGGCCGAGAAGCTGCTGCATTATTCGGGAACGGACTTCTACTATACTCCTGAAATCGAGTTGGCCGAACGCTTGGCCAAGCTCGTTCACACCGGGAAAGATAACCGGGTGTTCCTGTGCAACTCCGGAACAGAAGCTGTTGAAGGAGCGCTCAAGCTTGCCCGCTATAAGTCCAAACGTCCACAGTTCTTAGCCTTCCTTCACAGTTTCCATGGCAGGACCATGGGCTCCCTTTCCTTTACCTCAAGCAAGGCCAAACAGCGGAAAGGGTTCTTTCCCCTGGTCCCGGGGGTCACCCACGTTCCCTATGCCTACTGCTACCGCTGCGTCTTTAACCTGACGCATCCCTCCTGCAACCTTGCCTGCCTGAAGTACATCGAAGAGGAGATCCTGGAAACGATCGTTCCGGCCGAGGAGGTCGCGGGAATTTTGTTCGAGCCTGTCCTGGGGGAAGGGGGCTACGTCTTTCCTCCCGATGATTGGGTTCGGGGGCTCCGTAACCTGGCTACGAAATACGGGATGTTTTTGATCGCCGATGAGATCCAGTCCGGGATGGGCCGGACCGGAAAGATGCTCGCCATCGAGCACAGCGGGGTCAAACCGGACATCGTCACGCTGGCCAAAGGGATCGCCTCGGGATTGCCCTTGGGGGCGTTCGTGGCTCCGGCTGAAATCATGGACTGGGAGCCCGGAAGCCACGGCACCACGTTCGGGGGGAATCCGGTCTCCTGCGCCGCGGGCCTGGCCACGCTGGAGGTGCTGAACGCAGGTCTTGTCGCCAACTCCGCCAAGGTGGGCGCCTTCATGCTGAAGGAGCTGAATGACAGGCTGCTGGACCACCCCATGGTGGGAGACATCCGGGGACGGGGCCTGATGATCGGGGTGGAGATCGTCAAGGACAAGAGGGCCAAGGAGCGAGCTCCCAAGGAGAGGGATGCCATCGTACAGAAGTGCTTCGAGAAAGGCCTGCTGATCCTCGGCTCAGGGGCGAACACGGTACGCATGATGCCTCCCCTGGTCATCACCAAAGAGGAAGCCAAGGTGGGGCTGGATATCTTCGAGGAGGTCCTCCTGGAAGTCCTTCCGCCCTGGAAGTAACCACAGAAGATTAACCCCAGAACCGGTCATCGAGAGCGCGAGGATATGCCCCAGGTAGTCCTAAGAACGGAGAGCCTTTGCAAGAAATACCAGACCCACTTCTGGTCCAAAATCAAGGTTGCCCTTCAGGACCTGAACCTGGAGGTCAACTCCGGGGAGGTCTTCGGCTTCCTGGGCCCGAACGGGGCTGGTAAAACGACGTCCATCAAGGCGATTTTAAATATCGTCCGGCCCACCAAGGGCCGGGCGTATATTTTCGGGGAGGACGTAGGGCGTCACCCCGGCGTGCTCGCCAAGGTCGGATTCCTGCCTGAAAACCCCTATTTCTACGATCACCTCAAGGGCCGTGAGTTCCTGGATACCTGCGCCCGGCTGTTTGGGATGTCCAAGCCGGAGCGCAGGCGCCGGATAAGCGAATTGCTGGATTTGGTTGGGCTTGAGGACAGCGGAGATGTCCAGCTCCGGAAATACAGCAAGGGCATGCTCCAGCGCATCGGCTTGGCCCAGGCGCTGGTCAATAACCCGGATTTGGTCATCCTGGACGAGCCCCTGACCGGCCTGGATCCCCTGGGTCGGAAGCAGGTCAAGGACCTCATCCTCTCCCTCAAGGAACAAGGGAAAACCGTTTTCTTCAGTTCCCATATTCTTCCGGATGTGGAGATGCTCTGCGACCGAGTGGGGATCATCTGGCAGGGACGCCTGGTGAAGACCGGCAGGCTGGACCAACTTCTCTCCGAGAAGGTGGAATCTGTGGAGCTGACGGTCGACAGCCTCGATCCCAAATTCCGGCCCGAAGTTTCAGCCCTGGCGGCCAAAACCGTGGAGCGCGACGACAAATTGATGTTGACCTTCGGTGACCAACCCGCCGCGGATAAGGCCCTCAAGCTATGCCTTGAACGGGGGGGACGGGTGGTTTCATTTATTCCTCAAAGGAGATCCCTGGAACAGGTGTTTCTGGAGGAGGTGAAGCCATGATCCGCCGGGTCATGGCTGTGGCCCAGAACACGTTCAAGGAGGCCGTCCGCGACAAGGTTCTCTATATCCTCGTCATCTTCGCACTTTGTCTCCTCCTTTCCTCTTATGTCATCGCTCCCCTGGCCTTGGGTGAAGGGGGAAAAATTCTCCGGGACCTGGGGTTATCTCTGGTACCCCTGTTCGGACTGGCCATCGTCGTCATCCTGGGCACCGCCCTGGTCTATAAAGAGATGGAGCGGCGCACGATCTATATCCTGGTCTCCAAGCCCCTTCGCCGGTGGGAGTTCCTGCTCGGGAAATACCTGGGCCTCCTGCTGGTCCTGGCGGTCATGGCCTTGCTCATGACCCTGTTCTTCTACGGAGTCCTCTACTGGTTTTACCGGGGTGGCGAGGCCCGGTTGCTTTGGGGAATCTGGATGAGTTTCTTGGAGTTGGCCGTGATTGCCGCCGTTGCAATTTTCTTCTCCAGCCTTTCCTCGCCGACGCTGTCTGCGGTCTTCATCCTGGCGGTCTATGTGGCCGGCCATTGGACCCAAGACCTCCAGACGTTCACCGCCAAGCTGCCTGGCTCGGGTTTGAAGGGATTGGGGTCATTCTTCTATTACGCCCTGCCGAACCTGGAATTCTTTAACGTCAAGAACGACGTGGTGCACGGAATAGCGGTGAACCCTTCCCATGCCCTCTGGGCTTTGGGGTACGCGGTGCTGTATTCCTCGGCGCTCCTCGCCCTGGCC
>Ga0315274_10011181_pt1 | contig 12867 bp, 9 predicted proteins | sample YL17G02_20_MG_FD_203700 | JGI IMG/M metagenome (GOLD analysis project Ga0315274, IMG submission 203700) | Sediment microbial communities from Yellowstone Lake, YNP, Wyoming, USA - YL17G02_20 | ecosystem: Environmental > Aquatic > Freshwater > Lake > Sediment | place: USA: Wyoming | collected... | reverse complement strand
TCGGGGGCCCGCCGCCGCGCCGTCCCCGCGCCCCCGGCGCCCCCCCGGGGCGCCGCCCCGCCCCGCGCGGCGGGGCGCGGGGCGCGGGCCCCCGAGAGCTCGGCGCGCGCCGCGAGCAGCTCGGCGTTGTGCTCGTCCATGAACTTGGCCTCCCTCGCCTCGAGGGCGCGCGCGTCCGCGGCGCGGCTGGCCGCTGCGGCGTCGGCGGAGGCCACGGCGCGGGCCTCGGCCGCGGCCGCGGCGGCTGTCGCGTCGGCGGCGGCCTTTTCCAGGGAAGAGGTCCTGGCCGTCGCCGCGCGCAGCTCCTCGCGGGCCGCGGCGAGCTCGTCCTCGACGCGCTGCCTCGTCGCGGCGGCCTCGTCCCTCGCGGCGTCCGCGGCGGCGGCGGCCTCGGCGCGCCGCCGCGCCGCCTCGCCCGCGGCCCGCTCCGCCGCCTGCCTGGCTTCCCTCTCCGCCTCGAGCAGCGCCTCCAGCTCCCTGGAGCGCGCCTCCGCCCTCGAGGCGCGAGCCTTTGACGCCGCGACGTCGCGCTCCAGCGCCGGCACGCGGGCGGCCGCCGCGGCTCCCGCGCGCGCGGCGGCGGCCTCGGCCGAGGCCGCCGCCGCCGCCGCCCGCGCCGCGGCCGCCTCCCCCCTCGCCGCCGCCGCGGCCTCGCCCGCCTCGGCCCGCGCGGCCTCGGCGCCCTCGGCGGCGGCGCCCGCCGCCTCGGCCTCCCACTGCGCCGCGTCCCGCGCCTCCACCGCCGAGGACGCCAGTCGCTTGAAGTGCCCCGCGTCGCGCTCCGCCGCCAGCGCCCGCGCCTCGGCCGCCGCGGCCGCCGCCGCCCTGCCGCGGGCCGCGGCCTTGACGGCCGAGAGGTCCTCCTCGGTCGACGCCTTCGCGCGGAGCGCCTGCTGGAGCCGCGAGCGGAGCGCGGAGGCCTCGGCCTCGAGCTCGCGGAGCCTGCCCGTGACGACGGCCGAGTGCGAGAAGGCGAGGCCGCCTGCGCGCGCGGCGGCGGCGGGCGAGAGCGCCGACGCGAGCGGCGGGAGGGCGCCGGCGATGATGCCCCCGAGCCCCGTCGCCGGGGCCGACTTTGCCGTCGCTCCGCTGCCGGCCGACGAAGACGCTCCGCTCCCTCCCATCTGGACGCAGAGGGCCTCGACGTCCCTGGCGAGGTCGTCGCGCTCCGAGGTCACCTCGGCGAGGCGCGAGCGGAGGGATTCGATTTCGGCGACGGCGGCAACGCCGCCGTCGACAGTCGTGCCATCACCGATGCTCCTTCTCGCTCCTCCATTTCCTCCTCCCCCGGAGCGCGTCGGGGGCCGCGACGCCGGCCTCGAGGGCGCAGGAGAGGGCGCGATGACGTCGACCGCGCGGAAGTCGAGCGTCGTCGGCTCTCGCGCTGGAGACGACATCGGGAAGCGCGCGAGAGAAAGAGGGCGCGCGCGAGAGAAAAAAAATGGAAAAAAGGTGGGGGAAAACCGCGTGCAAAGAGAAAAAAGGACAACGTCGCTTCCTCTCCGCCTTCCCTCTGCGAGCTTCACTTCGTTTGTCCTATGATACAAGGACGTTATGAAAAAAAGGGGGGGAAGGATCCCACACACAGAGAAATCAAGCTGCGAGCGCGAGCGACGCCACAGCCTCCGCCGCCTCCTCCTCGAGCCGTTGCTGCTCTTCCTTTCCTCCACCTCCTCCTCCTCCTTCCCTCTCTCCCCCTTCCTCCATCGCCTCGTCCCCCTCCTCCATCTCCTCCTCCCTCGCGGGCGGCAGCCTCAGCTTCAGCCTGAACGCGTCGGCCCCGTTCAGGTAGTACCGCGCCAGCCGCTTGTCCCTCAGGAACCCCAGCCCCTCGTAGAGCCGCAGCGCGGCGGCGTTGGTCGCCTCGGCCTCGAGCGCCGCCTCGCGCGCGCCGGCTGCGGCCATCGCCGAGACGGCGCGGGAGACGAGCTCGCGGCCGACGCCCCTGCCGCGGTGCGTGGAGGAGACGACGAGCATCGCGACGTAGCCCCGGAGGGTCCCTTGGGGAGTAAGGATGAGAGACGCGAGAGGGCAGAGCGTTGTTGGATTCGTTTCAGAGTGTGCGTGTGTGAGGGGTGGGGGTGGGGGTGGGTGGGGGTGGGAGTGAGGGTGGGGGGGAGGAGGAAAAGAGAAAAAGGTGTGAGTTTTTTCCGTCGGCGTCTCGTTCTTCTCTCCTTTCTGCCTTTCTGCCCTCTCTCTCTCTCTCTCTCTCGCGCGCGCGCCCGCGCTCGCGCTATCGCTCTCCCCCTCCCTCGCCCTCGCACCTCGGTGGTCGTCCATCTTGTTGATGATGACGCCGAAGCAGTCCCCCTCCTCCGTGGGCACGGAGTGGTGACACCCCCCGCCCCGGGAGCCAGGGGGGGGCGGCTGCTTCTGTCTCCGGTGTTCGCCCCCTCCGCCTGCTCCTGCTGCCCCTCCTGCTCCTGCTCCTGCTGCCCCTCCTGCTCCTGCTCCTGCTCCTGCTCCTGCTCCTGCTGCCCCTCCTGCTCCTGCTCCTGCTCCTGCTGCCCCTCCTGCTCCTGCTGCCCCTCCTGCTCCTGCTCCTGCTCCTGCTCCTGCTCCTGCTCCTGCTCCTGCTCCTGCTCCTGCTCCTGCTCCTGCTCCTCTCCTCTGCCTCTCCTTGTCGAAGGCGAGAAAGCACAGATCGGGCCAGTTTCGCAAGAAATAACGATAGGTGAAGATCGAGTAGGGCTCGGAGAGCTCGGCGTCGACGAGGGACATGGCGAGGGGGAGGTCGGCCTCTCCGGCGTACTTTTTTTTTTTTTTTTTTGAGAGGTCGTGGTCGAGGTGAGGGGAAGGGAGAGAGCGGCGAAAGAAATCGATGCGGCTCGGGAGCATCCTCTGCGCGTTTCCTTCTTCCGAAACTCACGGGTCGGTAGAATATGTCCGAAGACGAAGACGACGTCGAAGCGGCACCGGCAGAAGAGCCGTCCCCTGCGGGGAGCGGCAGGCGCGACGTCATCCAGAGCCGGTTTCGTCCGCTGCCTGGCCGTCGTCGCCGTCGTCGTCGAGAGAGAGAGAGGGAAAATAGTGAGGCGCCCATACCTCGGCGTCATTTTTCCTTCGCGGGCGCGCCCTCGACTTTTCTCAGCCTCGTCGACGGAAGAGAGAGAGAGAGAGAAGAGAGAGCGAGCATTCCCTCGCGCCGTTCGTTCGCCCTCCGCTGCTCTTCCGCGCAACGGCAAATGCTCGACTCGAAGAGCTCTCCGTCTTCCCGAGCGCTCGCCGGGATCAGCGTCGCTGCGTGAGTTCGGGCACCGTTCGAGTTCAAAGTCGGGGAGGAAGGAATTGTCTTTTTTCCTTTTGCTCGCGTCGTCGACAGCCCGAAGCAAATTTCAAACGTCCGGCGATCTCATCCCACCTCCTCTGCACCCTATAACCTTTTCTCTCGCAGCGTCGTCGCCGGCTCCCTGGCCCTCTTCGCCAACCGGCGCCGCCGATCCCGCTTCTGCGGCGGCGTCCCCTCCCCGAGGCCGCACAAGCAGGGGAGTGTCTCGTTCTTCTCCACGAGCTCGAAGAGCAGTATCAACATCAGCGCCATCGCTTCTGCGATGGCCGCGGCAGCACCATCGTCCCCTCCACCCTCCTCCTCCTCTGTCGCTCCGCCGCCCGCGGAGCTCGTCGCCGCCGCGGCCAGGGCCAACCAGTCGCACCTCTTTGGCGACTGGGAGCAGCTCAGCGAGGCGCAGCGCGCGCGCAGGTGCGCGGACGTCGCCGCGGTCGACTTCTCCGCATTGGCCGTCGCGCTCTCGGCGGCGCTCGGCGCCGAGAAGGAGGGCTCCTCCCCGGCCTCCTCCACGGCCGCCCGCAACGCCGGCTGCGAGCCCTGGAACCGTGTCGTCTCGCTCGAGGGCGGGACGAACGCGGAGCAGGTCGCCCTCTGGGAGGCAAGGGGCCTCGCGGCGGCCGCCGCGGGCGAGCTCGCCGTCGTCGTCCTCGCCGGCGGGCAGGGCACGAGGCTCGGCGCCTCGGGGCCCAAGGGGTGCTTCGACATCGGCCTGCCCTGCGGGACGTCGCTCTTCGGGCTCCTTGCCCGGCGGGTGCTCCGCCTGCGCAAAAGGGCCTCGGCGGCGGCGGGCGGGAAGGACGGGGACGGGGAGCTCGCCAGGGTCGACCTCTACGTCATGACGTCGGCGGCGACGCACGACGAGACCGTCGCGCACTTCGAGGCGAACGGCCACTACGGCCTCGGCCGCGACGGCGTCTTCTTCTTCAGGCAGGGGACGATGCCGTGCGTGACCGAGGAGGGCAAGGTGATCCTCGGCCCCAGGAGAGCGGCAAAGGCGAAGGCGGCGGGGGGGGAGGCAGCAGGGGGAACGAAAGAGGAGGAGGGGGAGGAGGGGGAGGAAGGAGGAGGGATCGCTGCGTCGCCCGACGGCAACGGCGGGCTCTACGCCGCGCTCGTCGCCTCGGGCGCCCTCGACCGCATGGAGCTCCGCGGTGCCAAGGTCGTCGACGTCGTCTGCGTCGACAACGCGCTCGCTTCCCCCGGCGACCCGGCGTTCGTCGGGGCCTGCGTCTCGCGAGGGGCGAGCGTTGGCTGCCGCGCCGTCTCGCGGTCGCGCCCCGAGGAAAAGGTCGGCGTCTTCGCGCGCGACTCCAGAGGGCGCCTCCGCGTGCTCGAGTACAGCGAGCTGGCCCCGGAGCAGGCCAGCGCGGTCGACGACGCCACCGGGAGGCCCTCGTTCGCGTGGGCAAACGTCTGCATGCACCTCTTCTCGACCGGCTTCCTTCGGGCGGCCGCGGCCGACCTGGGGTGCGGCCCCGGGGGGCGCGCGCTCTACCACTGCGCGCGGAAGCCGATCCCCTCCTTTTCGGCCGCGAAGGACGCCGACGTCTCCATCCCGGGGATCAAGCTCGAGCTGTTCGTGTTCGACGCCTTCGACGCGGTCCCCGAGGCCGAGGTGCTCGTCTGCGGCGTCGCGCGTGAAGACATGTTTGCTCCCGTGAAGAATGCCGACGCGGCGGGGAGAGATCCTTCCTCGGCCGCCGTCGTCGTCGGAGTCGACACCCCTGCCGCGGCGAGGGCGGCGCTTCTGGCCCGGAGGGCGAGGGTCGGGGAGGAGAGAGGGTTTTGAAAGTGTGGAGTTTGAGTCGAATCGAGTCGAGTTGAGTTGAGAGAGAGAAGAAAGAGGGAAAGGAAAGGAAAAAAAGAGAGAGAAAAGAGAGAGCAAAACGAAAAAATCAAAACAGAAGAGAGAGAAAAATCATAAGTAATCATTATCAGTGCGAAATACTACAAAGCACCCCCTCCCCCCTCTCTCTATCAGATCCCGAGCTCGTTCAGCAGCCTCCAGTGCTCCGCGACGCCCACGACGCTCGAAGCCGCGACCGCCCCGCTGGCGGCCACCGCGGGGACCCCGACGCCCGGGAAGGCAAAGTCGCCGACGCAAAACAGGTTTTCTGGGAGGCCGCGGGGCCCCTTGGCGCTCGGGAACCCGCGGCCGGCGACCCACGCCGGCCCGTAGGACCCGCGGGACCTGCTCAGATAGCGCTCGTGGGTCGGGGGCCCCCCGAGCAGGAAGACCTCGCTGCGCTCGCGCAGGCCCGGCACGGCCTCCTCGGCTGCGGCGACCAGGGTCCCCGCGCGGAGCTCCTTGAACTCGTCGAGCTTTGCGCGGTTGGCCCTCCTGCCGAGCCCGCCGTCCCGCTCGATGCGCGCCAGGAGCTCCTCCCAGGGACCGTAGGGCTCCGTCGCCGGGTAGTAGGCGTGCAGCGTGTGTTTTCCGGGGGGGGCCAGCGACGGGTCGGCGACGGAGGCGATGGAGACCAGAGAGACGTTCTGCTCCGCGTCGATCTCTGCTCCTCCGCCGCGTCCGCCGTCGCCGCCGCCGCCCCAGCTCTCCACCCGCAGGTGGTGCATGTCCAGTTCCGGATCGAGCCCGGAGGCGTCGAAGCCGGCGTGGAGGTGGACGAAGGAGCGCAGGAGCGGGGTCTTGCGCTCCTGGGCAGAGAGGGCCTCTTTGGAAGAGGCGGCGGCGGCAGCGGCAGCAGAAGAAGAGCCGCCGCCGCCGCCGCTGCCCTCGGCGGCGCGCGCGAGCGCGAGCGTCCCCGCGGCGTCGGCGTTGGATACCACGGCCCTGCTCGCGCGGACGACCTCCCCGCTCCCCGCGAGCCTCACGCCGACCACCCTCCCCTTGCCGTCGTCCGAGAAGACGAGGGACTCGACCCTCGCGCTCGTGGAGACGACGCCGCCGCGCCGCACGACCGAGGCCGCGAGCGCCTTGGCGACGGCCGCCGCGCCCCCGAGCGGGAACTGGAGGAGGGAGGAGCCCGAGCTCGAGGGGGAGGTCAGAGAGGCCTCTTCGGCAGAGTACCACTCGTTGAACATGAAGGCGATCTCCTTTGAACGGAGGAATGTTTTTTTTTTGTGGAGCAGAAGCGGAATCAGAACCGAGAAAGAGAGAGTGAGTTTTTTTGCCCCTCCTTTTGATAAGCTTCTTCGGTCTCTCAAAAAAAGAAGGCTTCTTCGGTCTCTCAAAAAAAGAAGGCTTCTTCTGTCTCTCAAAAAAAGTAGGCTTCTTCGGTCTCTCAAAAAAAGAAGGCTTCTTCGGTCTCTCAAAAAAGAAGAGAAGAAAAGAGAAGAACAAACAAAAAAACAAAACTCTCACCGCAGTCGGCGTCCCGGAGGCGGGCAGCCCGCAGAGCAAGAAACACAGCAAGTCGAGCCAGTTCCTCAAAAAGGGCTCCGTGATGTCAACCTTGTCCAGCGTCTCGGAGAAAGGGCGAGGCAGCGCCGAGAGGTGCGGCAGCGAGGCGGCGATCGAGGGGAGGTAGCGGACGCCGGCCGTGACGGCCGCGCCGAGGGGGTCCCCAGCTCGCAGCGCCACCGCGGGGACCGCCGTGGCCGCGGCGGCGAGCGGGCGCATCGCGGCCCGCAGCCGCAGCCACTGCCTCTCGGCCTCGGCCGGGCCGCCGGCCCCCTCGGAGAAGAGGGGCAGCAGCTCGAGGAAGCCCGCGGACCCGACCCTCGCCCTCACGCGGCGGCGCGCCGCAGCGCCGCCGCCGCCGCCGCGCTTCGGCCCCGGCAGGGAGACTTGCCAGGCGTCGTATTCGTGGAAGCGCAGGTCGGCGGCCGTCACCCCCGCGGCCGCGAGCACGTGCGCCATCGGGTTGCCTCCCCTGTTCCCGAGCCCGCTCTCGGGGCTCATCCCCGAGAACAGCGACGGCCCGGACTCGAAGCGGAAGAGGCCGCCGCTGCCGCCGCCAGGCGCGGCCGCGCCGCGCCGCGTCCACGAGTGCGCGGCCCCGCCGACCTCCGAGTGCGCCTCGAGGACGCGCACGCGGAGGCCGTACTTCGAGAGCAGGGCGGCGCACGAGAGGCCACCGAGGCCGGAGCCGATTATGACGGCGTCGAAGGGGGAGGAAGAAGAGCGGGTCGAGGTCGAGGTCGGCGTCGGCGACTGCGACGGCGATGCCACGGCGACTGATGGCGACGATGGTCGGACGACATTCGATCGACGCTTCGATCTCGCTCCTCGCGCCGTGGGGCGTCCTCCGGGAGGTGATTGCCCCGTGCATGCTCCCAGAGACACCGTGCGCATTGTTTCTTGGCCCGGCTCGTATCAAAAATCAAGGGGGGAGAAAAGCCGAGAGCCGCCGAGGTTCCTTTGGAGTGACTGCGAGAGCTGTAGCTTGTGAAGGGGGAAAACCTCGACCTCGACCTCGACCATCATCCCCTCTCTCTCTCTTCTTCTTTTTGAAAATGTTGTGGTGCTTTTTGTTTTTTTTAAACAGGCAGTTTGTTTTTAGGAATGAAGGCCAAAAACGAAGAGAAAAGACCATCGGTACTTGCGGAATCAGATAGGAAACAGACGGCGAAGTCTACTTGAAATCTTCAGATGAGCTCGAAAACATACGGGGGGAAACATGTGTGAGGAGAAAAAATGAGAAAGTTTTCATCCACTTAGCGTTCCGTTCCTCTCGACTCTGTCCGCTTTTTTCGCTCTTTGTGTGTTTTAGAAAAAAAAACATCTTTCTCTGCCCCCTCTTTCTGATCTCTTCGTGACGAGAGAATGGCACTCTTGTTACGGACAGATGAAAAAGAAGGGGTGCAAGTTGGGTTTCGGGAAAGTACTGTGTTTTGTGTGTTTGTCTAGTCTAAGTTTGTAGAAAGAAAGCAAAACAATCCTGTTGGCCCAAAGGGTGTCGCCAGTGGCAGTGGATTTTTTTTGGTAAGGTCGCCCCCCCAGGGGCGACCTTACCAAACAAAATCCTCCTGTAGCCATAGAGTTGTTGTTTTGTTTGTTTTGTGTCGCGCGCTTTGTTTCTCTCGTCGCCCCCCTCCTTTGTGCGCGCGTCCCTCCCCCCCCTTCTCCAGAAAACAAAAACCCCGCCCACGAAAGCATCGCCCCCCCCACGCTCTCGCTCTTCCGGGGAAAAACCCGTTTTTGCCCTTTTGAAGCGCGCGAGAGAGCCTCTGCCCCTCCCTATCGATCAAAAGTGAGACTAATTTGTAGTTTCTTCCCGGCTTTTCGATGGATAGAGAGAGAGAGAGTAAGAAGAAAAGAAAAAATGTTGGAGAGAAATATCGAAAATGGGCTCGCTCCGAGAGGTTTTTTCGACTCAAGGCCGCCGAAGCTGTTGTGTTTTTTCCCTCCCGGCTGGAAAGTGTTATTCTGTTTTTTGTTTTGGAGCCGAGTGTGGGGTGAAACCAGACAGAAAGAGGTTGAAAAATGTGAGTTTTTTGTTTTTCGAATTCCTCAAAAAGGGAAAAAAACACTTTCTCAAAAACTTTCTCAGAAACTTTCATACGTACCAAATCGCGCGTTCTTCGCAACGCTGGCAAACTTTCCCTTGACGCTGAAGCTCCTGCGCAGAAGAAGTAGAAGAGGGAGAGAGAGAAAACGATTTGTTTGACGTGCGAGAAGTGTGAGCTTTTTTTCCTTCTTCCCCTAGCCCAAAAAAAAGAAACCGAAAAGAAACCGAAAAGAAACCCAAGAAAAATCTTGCTCACCCTTCAAACGCCTCCAGGAACAGCGCCTCCCTTCCGCGCAGCTCCCGCGGCCACTCGAACCCTGCCACCTTCGGGTCGCAGAGCAGGTCGAGGCGGCACTGCGCGGCGTGGTTGCCCTCGGCGCGGATCAGCTCCGCCAGAAAGGCCGCAAAGCCCCTGAAACGCGGCAGCTGCTCGCGCATCCAGCGGCGCTGCTGCGTGAAGTCGCCGCTGTCGACGAGGCCGGCGACGGCGTCGGCCTTGCCGCCTCCCCTGCCGCCGCCGCGGAGCACCGACGAGGAGGAGGCGGAGGAGGAGGGGTCCGAGCCGCTGCTCGCGCCCTCTCCGCCCGACCCCCCCGCCTCCCTGCCGCCGCCGCCGCCGTCCTCCCCCGCGAGCGCCCTCGGGCTGACGGTGATCCCAAACTGCGACGAGCCCAGCAGCGTGAACAGCCTCGAGCTCCTCCACAGGAACTGCCGCTCCCTGCCCTGCAAGTCCTGCGGCCACCCCGGGGCGAACAGCCTCGGGTTGAGCAGATCCTCGAGGGACGCTCGAGGGGCGTAGGAGCGCCCCGTGTTCCCCGCGCCGGCGCGGATGTGTCGGGCGACGTCGGCGGCGAAGGGTGCATAGAACGAGAGCGTGCGCCGCCACCAGCCGTCGTCGCCCACGTAGCGCTCGTCGCCGGCCAGGTAGACGGGATCGCCCGGGCGGCAGAACTCGAGCAAGCCGGCGAGGAGGGCCTCGGCGACGGCGGCGGCGGCGGCGTTGCTGCCGCCGGCGCCGCCCGTCGCGCCAGCGGCGGAGGCTCCTCCCGTTCCGGCCGCTGCGGGAGGGGGCGGCGCCGGGGCGGGCGAGAGCGTGGGCGACATTCCGGGGACGTAGCCTCCTATTTTATTTTATTTTTGGCAAAAGGGTTTTTATGGATTTGGAGGCGGAGAGAGAGAGGTGGAAAGGAAGGGAAAGGGAAGGTGAGTCCCCCCCCCCTCTTTCTTTCTTTCGGAGGGAGAAAGAAAAAGGAAAAAAAACGGGAAAAAGAGAGCTCAAACTCCAAAAAAAGCCTCACCCCCGATCTGCGCAGACACGACGCGCATGTGAGGGATGTGGCTCAGGCACTCTGCCCTCAGCAGAAGCGCCATCGAGGGTGTCGTCGTCGTCGCCGTCGCCGTCGCTTCCCCGCTCTTCGTGCCTCCCAGGGCGTCTCCTCCTTCTTGGCCGCCCGGCAGCGCCGACGACGCGCCGGCGTCGTCGGCGTTGTCGGCGCGCTCTGCTTCGGCGCCGGCAGCGTCGGCGGCGGCGCTCGCCACGGCGGCGCTCGCCGCGGCGGCAACGTTTCTCTCTGTCGAGCACAGCTCCCTGGGCCACGCAAAGGGCCCCAGGCCCAGGGACGAGGCCGAGGAGGCCGCCGTGCCGGCGGAGCCGCCCTGTTGGTGAGCGGAGCGCGAGCCGGAGGACGAGGAGGAGGGAGGAGGGCCGCCTCCGGAGATGCCGACGCCGCGCAGCTGCTGCCGCAGCTGCAGCTGCTGCTGCTCCTTCTCGGCCCTCTCCAGCTCGTCCAGCCTGCGCAGCAGCGCCGCGACCGGCACCTGCCACGCCGGCGCCGATGCCTCGATAGCCGCCGCGGCCTCGGCCGCCAGCCGCGCGAAGAACGCGCGCTCGCGGTTGAAGAGCAGGTCCGCGAACCACAGCCTGCGCTGCTCCGGGGACGCGCCCGGGGCGATCGACGGCACCTCACCCGAGGGGGTCTCGGCGGCCGCCGCCTTGGAGGCCGCGGCGGCGGCGGCGAGGGCCGCGGCGGCCGCGGCGGCGCCGGCGCCTGGCGGCGCCGGGGGCAGCCAGAGGTCGAGCCTGAGGCTGCCCCTGCCGTCTCGGCGGATCAGGGCGCTGACAGGGGGGCGGCCGCGCTTGGTTTGGACCACTGTGGTCGGTCGGCGGGAGTCGGTGACGGTGGGTTGAGGAGCGGGGTGAGGGAAGGGGAAGAAGAGCGGGCGGGCGTGAAAAAAAAAAAACAGCCGATTTGTTTTTTCAGGCCGAGGGCCGAGATCGAAAATCGAGCGTTTTTCTCCGGCGTCTTCCGTTTTTGGAACGCCGAAAACGCCGACGGACGCACAACCGACTCCCCTCGTCGCTCTCGTCTTTCTCCCTCTCTTGCCCTGCTAGCGCCCACGGAACCTTGTGCGCGCAGCGTTCGAAACGTCCGGCGAAAAATTGGTGGCTCGGTGCCCGGTAGTAGCGTTGGGGAAAAGAGGTCGTTTCGTCGGCCGATGGAGGACGTCGCCGCAGGCGACAGAGATCTCTCTCGCGCAAAAAAAGCACGCAGCTTTGTGATCGTCGCCGCGAAGCGCTCTCGCGTCCAAACGCTCCTTTTGTTCTCCAATGGTTTGCGAAAGCCACGCTTTGACGATTAAAGTGCTCAGAGAAAGAGCGTAAGGCCCGCGCGGCGTCCAAACGAGAGGCGACGAGGACCAGTTAGCTAAAAAAGACAGGGGGACGTGGCAAGCAATTCTCTCTCTCTTGCTCTCTCGCCCATTCACGAAACGCACCGCTCAGCCTGGCGCCCCCAGGCGCAAGCACCCAGTTCTCGGGGAAGGTAATGGTCGCATCTGGGGCATTCATGATTCTTCTATCCCGGCCAACAGGGCCGGGCGCGCGGGATTGAAGGAAGCGAGACGGGAAAAAAAAAAGCGAAGAGGGAAAGAAAATAAAGTTCGTCCGAAGCGAGCTCTTTTTTTTCCCCCCCCACTCGTAAAATTTGTGTGAGGTCCAGGAGCGCTCAGGAGGAAAGCAGGAAAATCTACAGAGCTATTTCCACGGCTGAGAGCGGCGTAGTTGGAAACCATCTCGCTTTTTGTTGTGTCGCTTTTCTTCCTCTCTCCCTCTCGCTATCTCTCTCCCTCTCTCTCTCTTTTTCTCTGGATTGACATTGCGGGGGGCCCGCGGCTCTTAGCTGCGCGGAAACAAAAAAAAACTGCTTTTATTTCCGGGGACACGAAGGCGACGGACGGGAGAGCTGAAGCAGCAGGTAGCCGAAGACTACTAGTCAGAAACGGAGGCAGCGTGGTCGTCGTCGTCGGCGGCTAGAGCTGCGTCTGCGGCCCCGCCTCGGGCTCGGGCTTCTACTTTTCTTCTTCTTCTGTAGCAGGGTCAGGGTTAGGGGCGGCCTCCTCGCCCTCGATCTCGAGTAATAAGTCCCAAGGGGGGTCCCACCTCGCGCCGAAGGACAGCGGTGACGTTGACCCCGGCGAGAAAGTTTTTTGAGAGAGTCGAGAGTTTTTTATTAATGAGATGAGAGCTCGTGTTTTTCGTCGAGAGAGAGAGAGAGAGAGAGAGAGAGAGAGAGAGAGAGAGAGAGAGAGAGAGAGAGAGAGAGCTCCGCTGTCGTCGTCGCCCAGAAGCTTGAGGGCTCGGGCAACTTGAAGGAGGTTGTGTTGTTTTTGCTACAGGTCCTTTGCTTGTCGTCGCTCTGCCGGCGGCACGAGGGCTAAAAGCCCTTTCTTTCGCGTCGCCGTCTTGAACGTCGTCCACCAAAAGGCTTTTTTTTCAGCTCTCAAAGCCTCTTTCCCACTCACCGCGAACGCTCATTGGCACGCCCGAGTCAAGAGCCGCCTTCGGATACGTGACATGGAGCTTTTTCTGGCAGGAAGAAGCCATTTTGCTTCGGGGAAATCGAAGAACGGGGTCTTTTTCGAAAGGTGAAACAAGAAAAAGTGAGAACAAACACTGTTCTTCCAACTTTTTTTTTCCTCTTCCAATTCGCTTCCCCTTCCTTTTTTTACTTCGCTCGGCGAGGCTCTAGGATCTCCATTACGCCGCGACTGAGCTCCCAGCTCAATCTCCACGACTCTCTCTCGCGTCTGACGCGAAACTAGAACGGAAAAACGGACAGATGCGACAACGAGTTGAATTCTAGCCGATCGAAAGAGGAAGCCTCTCTC
>Ga0315274_10011180_pt1 | contig 12867 bp, 10 predicted proteins | sample YL17G02_20_MG_FD_203700 | JGI IMG/M metagenome (GOLD analysis project Ga0315274, IMG submission 203700) | Sediment microbial communities from Yellowstone Lake, YNP, Wyoming, USA - YL17G02_20 | ecosystem: Environmental > Aquatic > Freshwater > Lake > Sediment | place: USA: Wyoming | collected... | reverse complement strand
TCCTTTCCTACGATCATGCTTTTCTTCGAACCAACAATTTTTAGCCGTGAGATCCGTCCCGAAGGACCGCGGCGAAGGGGTACGATTTCCTTAAGGATCCCGAAATCAAAATCCGATTTTTCTCGAAAGATCTCTTCCAGTTCCTGTCGGGAATATTCGACCCTCCAGCGGAAAAAGTTTTTTGTCTCACGATCAAAATCAGGAAGGGCCTTTTCGAGAAGACCTTCGTCTTTTGTATTACAGTAGGCCTTAGGTTCCGAAAGGATCCAGGCTGAAGCTTCTTCCTCTGTCCTGATCGGCTGATGAGGGATTGATGCGTCCGGAATGCTTCCGAGATATGGGATTCGTTTATCATCCCACACTGTATTGAACTCTTCTGTCAGTCCTCCGCAGGCCTTAGAATATCGGGCATCACATATTTCATCCTTATATGTGATCGCCATCCCGCTGGTTTTGTGGACGACATCTTCTGCCTGTTCGGAAACAATCTTTGTCATTCCCTGGTAGCGCTGGCAGTGATCATCGGCACAGACATCGAAGAGGTCATGATCCTCCCGCTCATACCAGTGTATCACCTCTCCTTCAGTGATTGTGCACGTCGGTATAGAACTTTCTTTTGTTTTCTTTTTTCTATCTAGCGCAGCCAGAATCCAGCTTCGGGAGAGGATGGCGTGGGTCTTCAGCAATTCCATCGGAGCAGCAGGATTCATCTCCGAGGAGATCACACTTGTCAGATAATCCTCCAGAGGAATTTCATTGATGGCGGCAATTGTTCCATCATTACGCAGCTGGAGAATCAGGTCTCCCTGAAAGGTCTGATTCTCTCTCCTCTCCCAATGGAAGTGGCTCCCGATGGTCACGTTAAAGAGTGAGAATGACGAACCCTCCTGGGGTGTGAGCCTGATCGATGGAGAACGGACGATTTCACGTTGAACCTCATCAAAGAGTACGATCATCCCCTCGGTTGCCTTTGCTGCAAACTGGCCTGATACAAGGCTGAACCCATCTCCTCTGAAATTTCCGTCGAGACGACCGAAAACTTCAGTCTGCCCATCCATAATACCCACGGTGACCTTCGGCTGATTTTTCACAGACCCCATTATCCTGGTTCTTAACCTTTTTTTCAAGACCTTCTTCCAAGCTTCGTAAGCAGAGAGTAATGATATGTCATCAAACTCTCACAATTGAAGCACATTCCGGAGAGCGGGGAGGTTTACCCCGTTAGAAAAACCAAGCATTTACCCCGTTGGATAGTAAACATCCTACGGGGTTTATGCCGGGGATGCTATAAATAGAAAGCGTTAACTCCTTATTCCTGCCTACCCGCAGGCAGGGAAGGCGGGGTTAAAGCCCCGCCTTTTCTAACGGGGTTTACTTCTTGTAGCTGATGGAAATACCTGAACTGGTTGAGCGATCGATGGTGGTCTGGTAGTTGGGGAGACCCCTGACAAAATCAAGGAATTTCTTTATGCCTCCAAAGGAATCGGTCACATTGTGGGCCGTGAAGCAGCCGCCCTTTACAAGTTTAGGGTCCACATCCTTGAAATACTGCGTATACCATTCCTTGTCCGCATCGGAAAAGACAAAATCAAAGGGCCCTTTCAACTCCTTCACCAGTTGATGAGCATCGGCCAACCTGGCATCGATAAAGTCTTCGACTCCAGCCTCCTTGAAATTTTTCAAGGCCCTTTTGTACCGACCTTCGTCAATTTCAATGGTGATCAACTTGCCACCTGTTTTACTCAGTGCCCAGGCGATCCATATAGCGGAATGGCCCGTGGAGGTACCGATTTCCAATGCTCTTCTATAATTATTTTTGATGATCAGGTTGTATAAAAATTTGCCGTCCTTATAGGAAACATTCCAGTCATGCCATTTTGTCCGGTTTTCATTCAGAAATTTTTCTACCTTTGCATCCAGTTCTTTGGAAGACCCGGTTTTTTGGGCAAAGACTGAGACGACGGTTCCAGCCAATAGGATCAACATGCCAAGCCAGGCAATCAAAATCTTTATGGATGTTTGACTCATATTTACCCCGTTAGAAAGCCCTGCTGCTCGCCCCGTTAGAAATTTTTCATTATCCACCAGGAGTTCCTTTGGGTAACCTACTTCTAACGGGGCGAACAGCGGGGATGATGGCTGTTCCTTTTTCAGCGAACACGAGGTTTAATGCCCTGTGTGAGCCTTCCCGTTAGAAAGTAAAAGTCTTTCTAACGGGGTTTACTCTCTCTTCAACACTCAATATTCACTCACTTCATTATCTACTAAATTAATAAGCATTCAAATTTCTAAAGTCAATAATAAAATCTGCCCTTAACATTCCCCATTTCTATGTGATTATCAATCAGGGGGAGACTCCGATGGATAGGAGTTGTCATCTACGCTTTGATGAAAAGATAGGAGAAGTATTTCCTCCAACCGTAGATAGATTAAAAGAAATGATTAAGAGGCAAGGTGAGGCTTGTGAAAAACATTCTGGTTAAAAACTCTCATCTTCATAGAGAAGGATGGATCGGAGGGAGCTGAGCTGAATTGTCCTTACTCCTTGAATTTCTCTGAGAGGAGTGAAGACTCTAAGCACTTTTTTCTCCTCGAAATAATTTCTTATTACCCCCAAAGCCAGAGTATTACCGTCCCCATCCTTTAATCCAATAAGAAGACCGGTGATTCGTAGAGACCAATCAAGAGGGAGGAGGGCGCCACTGGGATCAAGGACTTCTCCTTCTATCTGGACTTCTTCAATTGCCAATTCATGAGTCATAGAAAACTTAAAATAATCTCGAAACTTATTTGTTCTATAGGTTCTTCGCTCTTCCATGGACCTCGGTCTGATCTGTTCGGATAAAGGCAAGCGATAGATTTTGTAAAGGGGGTTCTCTTTGTATTTTTCTAAGATAGGTTCTATTTCGTCATATTTTTGTAAAGTAACGATAAAACGCGGGGAGATCAGATCGATTTTTCTTCTTTTTAATTCTATCCCTGCTTCACCCAAAACGAACCCGGTTGTATCCACTAAGGTTACTTCCGTTCTGCATGAGGAGGCTTTATCCACCATCCTTTTTATTCCTTTTAGATGGATCGGAAAATGCCCTTCGGGTGTGGTGGAACCAACAAAGAAGATTTCAGGTTGTGATAATACTAATTCCCAATCTGGATCGGATTTGAATAGAGCGAAACCGATCGTGGCAGGGGGGCCGAGAAAAGATTGCCCAATGTCTGCATCGACGAACCCAACCTTTAATCCTCGTTGGCAAAGGTGAGAAATTAAGAATTTGGCAAGGGTGCTCTTTCCTGTATCGGTTGCCCCGAGAAGAATCGCAATCCCTTTTCCTTCTCCCAGAACCTCTAATAATCCAAACCACTCTTTTGGAGCCGAAATTTCCATGGATTTGCAGATCGCTAAATAACATTATCCTATTGACCTATAAGAGAGATGTCAAGGAGAGCCAATCGGGGGAGTAGAAAGGGTCAGCCCCGTTTCCTCAGTTTATCCAACATCTTCTCATCCACTTACAGAATTCCGGAATGAGGGTTTTTGATTGACACACAGCGTGGCCTATGTTAACTTATCCCTCAGTTTGATAGCATTTAACTATGGAGGTAAGTCATGAAAATAGATAGCTATGCACACATATTACCTTTAAGATTTAAGGACTCTCTCTATAAGTCTCGAAATATTAAATCATGGGTTAAGAAGCAGTTGGAGGCAAATCCTGGAACCTTCGATTACGATATCAGATTCCGAATCCTGGATAAATACGACTGTACGCAGATACTGACCTTGGTTACACCGCCCATCGAGGATATCGCGGAACCAAAGGAAGCAGTTGATCTTGCCAGAATAGCTAATGACGAAATGGCCGAGCTCGTTCATAAGTATCCGGACCGATTTATCGCAGCCGTCGCCGCTCTACCGCTCAGTGACATGGACGCAACCTTGCAGGAGGTGGACAGGGCTATCAACGATCTTAAATTCAGAGGTGTTCAAATCTTCTCATCCATCGTGGGCAAACCACTCGACTCCCCTCAGTTCTTTCCCCTATACGAGAAAATGGTGGCTTATGATCTGCCACTCCTGATCCATCCTGTCAGGGGATCCGGAAAAGCAGATTATGCTGACGAGACAGAGTCGAAATACGGAATATGGTCCATATTCGGCTGGCCCTATGAAACGACCGCAGCGATGACTCGATTGATATTTAGTGGCATACTTGAGAAATACCCCAAGATCAAATTTATGACGCATCACTGCGGTGGCATGGTCCCCTACTTTGAGGGAAGAGTCAAAGATGCATACGATATGCTCGAAATGCGGTACAGGGGAAATCCCAAGCTGGGGCTTACCAAGTTGCCTCTGGATTATTATCGTATGTTTTATGCGGATACGGCTATCAACGGAAGCATTTCAGCCATGATGTGTGGTTATGTTTTTTTTGGTCCGGAACATGTCCTCTTTGGCACTGACACGCCTTTCGATAGTCAATTAGGGTTTCGCCTCGTTCGGGAGACCATTGAAGGAATTGAACAGATGGATATCCCCGCCTCCCACAAAAAGATGATTTTTGAAGATAACGCAAGAAAGCTGTTTCGGTTACCCATCTGAAAAGAGGACGTTGTCTGTTACCAGTCTTTAAACCCTGTGATGACACCGAGGAACTTACCCACTATCCGAGGTGAAAAAAGAGGTAGGAGCAACCCGACCAACATGAAGAAATACTGGCCTTGAATTAATCCCCAAAAACCAATGGCAGTAATGGCAGTCATAACTATTCTGTAACGCCAATCGAATGGAAACCATGGACTCATGACAACGATCGCCAATTCTTTTCCTTCTCTTTCAAACCTTTCTCTTTCTTGTGGACTTATTTTTTCATACTTCAACATCATTATGACTTCCTCTAATCTCACTTTCGCTGCTTCATATTGTTCCTTATCCATATTTCAATCCTCTTCTTTAAAAAGATAGTTTTAATCACTGTGAGGGATACCGCAAGGAAAGGCTTCTTTAAAGCCTATCATAACATGATAATAAAAATTTTCAAACATCAGGCTACGCCTCTTTCTGTATCCCCAAACTTCCTCATCGCCAGTTGACAAATAACTCCGTTTTTCTTATATTCAAGCCACTCCGATGAAGATTTGAAAGTTGGGCTTTCTATCATTCATTAGAAAGGGAGGGAGGAGATTGCGCTACAGGAAACTGGGAGCAACAAACATGGAGGTGTCGGAGATCGGTTTTGGAGGTTTTGCCATAGGGGGATATGATTACGGCCCGACGGACGACCGGGAGTCCATTGCGGCCCTCGAGAAGGCCTACAGCCTGGGGGTGACGTTTTATGATACCTCAGACATGTACGGAGAAGGCCGCAGCGAGAGTTTGGTCGGACAGGTTCTAAAGGGGAAAAATCCTCCGGGGGTAGTGGCGACGAAAGTGGGTTACGTGGGCAAACGCGGCAAACAGAGCAAGGACTTCAGCCGCTCCCACATTATGGAGGCTGTGGAACAGAGCCTGAGGCGACTACAACGGGAGGCCATCGACCTCTATCAACTTCACAACCCAGATCTTGCTGACGTGGAAAGTGGCGAGGTATTCGGGATTATGGACGAACTGGTAGCAGCTGGGAAGGTGCGGTTCTGGGGTGTGTCCGTCAAGACTCGGGATTCCGCGGAGGTTTGTCGCCGGGCCATGGCCTGGCCTTCGTCGGCAAGTATCCAACTCGTCTACAACCTTTTTCACCGCATAGATCTGGAGGAACTGGAAGGGGAGATCCGCCGGCGAGGCATTGGGGTGGTGTCCCGGGCCCCTTTAGAATACGGGATACTGACGGGCAAGTTTTCCCCGAAGGCTCGCTTTGCGCCGGGTGATCATCGTAATACACGGTGGAAGCCGGAGGAGTTTTCCCAACAGTTGAGTCAGGTAGAAGCCCTACGGGAAGCGTTCAGGGGAAAACCTTTCAGTCTCACCCAGATTGCTATCGGCTTTGCTCTTTCTCATCCCGAAGTATCCGTGGTGATCTGCGGGGCCAAACGACCCTCGCAGATCGAGGAGAACTTGGCGACCTCTGAACTCTTGGGTAAGGTGCTCAAGGAGACCGAACTGCGGAGAGCTTGTGACTTCATCCCCGTTTAGTATTTTTTCTCTTCCAGGGTCACCTCGTGCCATCCACTGGTGATTTTTAGGAGGACGGAGTCCTGACGTCCAAAGGTTACTTAGGAAATACCCAATTTCTTCTTGATGTCCTCCTTCAGAGTCTTCTTATCTGCCTTACCGACTTTGGTGAGAGGCAGGGTATCGATAAACTCGGCCCGCTCGGGTAACTGTTGCACAGAGGCCCCAATGCTTCTCAGATAGGCAAGCAGTTCCTCGAAGGTAAGTGTTGCCCCGGTTTTAAGCTGGACATAGGCGCATATCCGCTCACCCAGGGTCCTGTCCGGCATTCCTATGACTGCGACCTCAGCAACGGCAGGATGGGAGCTTATTAACCGCTCGATCCCTCCAGCGCTGATCGTCTCTCCACCGCGGAGGATGGTCTCTTTGATCCTTCCCGTGATCATGACTGTGCCAGACTGATCGATCTTTGCGAGATCCCCCGTTTTGAAGAATCCATCTTTAGTAAACGTCTTCTTGTTATCCTCGGGCGATTTGAAATAACCGGTGAAAATGTTGGGACCTTTCGAGGCCAGTTCGCCCTCTTGATTGGGCGGGACTTCCTGTTCGTTCTGGTCTATAATTTTAAGTTGTGAGTAGGGACAGTCTTTTTTTCCTACTGTCGTGCAGATAGTTTCAAAATTGGCATCGAGACGTGTTATAACACCTGTGCCCTCAGCAGAGCCGAACGCATTTACGAACTTACAACCCATCCTCTCGTAGACGTTCTTAACCAGTTCCGGTGTGCTGGGTGCCCCACCAGCGTAGATCTTCTTGAGCGAGCGGAGATCGAAATCTCTCAGTCTGTCCAGGGTGACAATCCTCTGGACGAGAGCAGGCACGGTGGGAAAAGCTGTTACTTTCTCCCGTTCGATAACCCTGCAGATGTCCTCGGCATTTGTTGAATCAGTGAGCACATATTTGGCATAATTGAAAAAGGCACCACCGACACCGGTGTGCATGCCTTGAGCGTGACTCACTGGGGCAACCGTCAATATTACATCATCACTCGTTATTTCCCATCCCTTTGAATGATACTCGATACTTGCGATGTAATCGTTATGGGTCCGAGGAACGGCCTTGGGTAGGCCTGTCGTCCCACCGGTAGGAAGGATGATCGATACCTCCATGGGATCGGGCCGCCTATCTGCTAAGGCCTCTCTATTGGCTGGGGTCAGCTTGCCTGCATCTATCAGCTTCTCCATAGGGGTCCATGACTTATTCTCTGGTGCCCTCACGGATAGGATGTGCTTAAGTTCTCCGTTCCTTTCCATAAGGCTTTTTATGATGGGCAGATAGTCGATGTTCCTGTAGTGGTCAGGACCGATCCACGCGACAGGGTGCGTCAGACTGCATAGGTAGTTGATCTCATCGAGTCCATGGCGTGTGATGAGCAGAACGACGATAGTCCCAATCTTCTGCAGTGCAAAAAAGGCGATAATGAATTCGTGCCAGTTCGGGATTTGGAGGAGCACAAAATCACGTTCCTTTATTCCTAATGCCATGAGACTGATGGCAAGCCGATCAACCTTTTCGCGCAAATCCTGATACCTGAAACGTGCAGTATCATCTACAAGCCCCTCTTTTTCCGGATAGAGATCGGTGGCCTTGTCGAACATGTCGCCCCAAGTGAGGCCCAACCACCATCTGTATTTGATGTACCTTTCGACATCTTCAGGCCAATACGGCTGGAACCCTTCTATTGGCATGATACTCTCCTATATATGAATTTGACATCGGACTTGTTTATTATTAACAGGAGCATTTAATAGATGACATTCGCCAAGCCATACCCCTCACCCTAACCCTCTCCCCAGGCCTTGGGGAGAGGGGAGGGTGAGGGGAACTCATGTAACCATTTTAATGCTCCAGGTAATAACTCATCCCAATAGTTCCTTGACCGTTAAAAACAAAACTTTAACACAATCAACAATCTGTTGAATCTTCGATCGACGGTCAGTGAGCAGGATTCTGGGACAACGTTCTCTTTGGTCCCGCCATGTATCATTGTCATCGTGCATTTTGGACTGCTCAGAAGAGGATGGACACGGCTGAGCAATCTCTTATTGTATGCAAGCAATCTTTCACCAAACTTTACAGCCTTTTCAATGGCGTTAATCCCTTGCTCGGCAACGCCGGCGTGCGCGGGTCTTCCTTCCAATGAGATCCGAAACCACGCTAATCCCTTTTCTGCAGTGGCCACTCTCAAAGCAGTGGGTTCCAGCACGATTCCGAAGTCTCCTTTATACCCCATTCTAAGCAAAAGCTCCTTTGTCCCTGGCTCCCCGGTCTCTTCACCTATCGCAAACAGAAACACACACCTTCCCCGAGGGAGTCCTGCCTCATGGATGAGCTTTGCCAGCATCATCATTGCACCCAATCCACCTTTCATGTCACTCGATCCACGGCCGTATAATCGTCCACCTTCGATGGCTCCACCATAGGGATCATACTTCCACTGATTTCTTAAGCCTTCGGGGACGACATCCATATGGCCATTGAAAAATAGGGTCAGACCAGCATCTTTACCATCGATTGTGCCCACCACTTGCGGCCGATCGGGGAAAGGTTCGAAGACCATCTCCGTTTTTACTCCCCACTGATTCAATGTATTGAAGATATACTCAGCACACCCCTTTTCATTTCCAGGGGGATTCAGACTTGGGATCCTTACAAGGTCCTGCACGAGCTTCACCAACAGATTTTCATCGATCCTTTCAAGAATCTCTCTTCCCATCTTCTCTATCTCCTCACGTCGTAAAGAACATTTAGATAGAAGATTATTGGTTCTGGGCACAAACCACTCTTTCTTAATCCACCGTTTTCTCCTCAGCCAGGGAGAGAATCAATGCGCTCAAAATTGGAATAAATGCCAGTATCAGGAAAGTATGGACCAGGGTGATTCGTTCAGATAAGAATCCCACGAGGATAGGAGCCAGCGAGCTTGTTCCCATGCGCACTGTGTAAATAAATCCCAGCGTTTCTTCTCTGCGTTGAGAGGGGACCATTTCGACCATCAAGGTATCAGCCAACCCCGAATGGCCTAATGCAAAGATTCCCAACAGTATAATGTATAGATACATTATCCATAAGCTCTTGGTAGTGGTTAAGCCAAGGATGGACAGGGTAACGACGATGAATCCTCCAATGATCACGGGCTTACGTTTGCCCATCCTGTCCATTAATGTACCCAGAAATGGTCTGAAAATTGTGCCTGCAACGGCCATCATGCCATAGAGTGCAGCAGCCTTTTCTGTACTGAAACTCCGGTAATCCACCAGGAATAGAGGAAGAAATGTCATAAAGCCGGTTTGGGTGATTCCCCAGATACCCTCGGCCAACATATAGATCCCCAGGGAACGGGATAAAAAAGGCAATTTAAGGGTTTTTCCTGTTGTATGAAGGTTTTCTTTTTGGCGTTTTAGGAAAAAGAATAGACTGAACCCAGCCAATAAGCCCATCATAGACCATACCTGGATAGTAAGCCGCCAACTATAGTAACTGAGCAACAGACTCACTAAGAAAGGCCCAATCACTTGGCCAATGGAACTACCGCTCAGGTGGAGGGCAATGGCACGACCGAGGGAGTCTCTACCAAAGACTCGTGACAGTATGGTCACTGCCAAAGGGTGATAAGTAGCTCGCCCGATCCCGCTGGCAGCAGAGATCCATAGAAGCATACTGTAACTTGTACTCAGACTGGCAAAAAACATCGTTATTGATAACCATAGCAAGCCACCAGAAATAATAGCAAATGTGGGCGCCAGATGCACAAGGTAAGCTGCTGGTGCCTGCAGGATATCTCCAAAAAATCGAAAAAAAGTGTAAAAGGCCCCCATCTCAGTGTAAGAGAGATGAAAATGCTCTCGAACGGCAGGCAAGAGAGGTGGTATGATCCATAAGAATCCATCATTGACAGCATGGGCTGTCATAAACATACTCAAAATGATCCATCGGTGTTGGTGTTGGGACGTCATGAAAAATCAAATTTCTAAAAAGTTACAATGGCAAGATCATCAATGTTAAGAAATTTCAGTGTCACTCCATAGGGTTTTGAGAAGCCTTCACATTCATCTTGTCGTAGAGACTCCCAATGATAGCTCTATATCCAAGGTAAGGCAAGGGATTAATTTTGTCAAAGGGATTGACATACAATTTATAAATTGATACTATCTGGTATGGTAAAAAAGAAGGAGGTGGAAAGATTGCCTTTGAAAGATTTCAGAAGACTGAGCCAAATGGTTATACCTTAATTACGTATACCTATCCCAAAAGCGTCGTAATTGAATATACGGATAAAGTTAACTTTAAATCGAAGGATTATACCCCGATCTACGCCTGGTCTTGGTCAAGTCAGGTCTTGGTCGTGAATGCTGAGACCTGGAAGACATTTGATGAATTTTTAAAGGTTGCTAAAACAAAGACAATGGTCGGAGGGCTTTCAGGAGGACATTCCACACTGGGTGGTTTGGTGACAGCAGATCTTAAAAAGATAATTAGTGGAAGTATAAGATTCTAAGAAGTATAAGATTCTAAGAAGTATAAGATTCTAAAGAGAGGAGTGAGGAATGGAAGATAAAATAATGTTAGCCACAGGTCACGCTCACGCTTTTCATCGGGCAAGCGCTCTTGCAGCTATAAAGAAGGGCTACTTCCGGGACGAGGGACTACCGCCAGTAGAACTTAAAGCCACGGGTGAGGACAGTTTAACTGTGAAGAGATTAGAATCCGGAGATATCGATTTTGGATTAGATGTTAGATCAGCGCTCGTCCTCGAAGCCAATAGCAAAGGAGAAAAGATTTATATCATCGCAGGCATGTTAAACCACCTTGACCTCACTCTTATTGGGACTCCGGACGTTAAGTCTATAGCCGATCTGAGAGGCAAGAAGATAGGCGTCATAGAGAAAGGGGGTGGACGTGAGGTTCCGTGGATAAGGATGTTGCTTCGCAAAGAGGGAATAGACCCAGATAGAGGGGTGATCTGGGTGACCGAGGCCGGCTATGGGTCTTTGGATATTCAGAGACCTCGTCTCGACCGGGGGGATTATCAAGCTACCCCTCTCAGTGCTCACTACAAAAGACCGGAACTCTTTGATTTGGTGCATCAGTCAGGCTACAACATTTTGGCAGAGCGCTCAGAGACTTACCCAGATGGCTTGCCGGATAGAGTCGTTGCAACAACAGGCAAGATACTTACAAAATATTCGAAGACGGTGAAGAGTGTCCTTAAGGGAATTATTAGAGGTTATCGTTTTGCCCGGGATCCAAAGAACGCAAGGGAGATACGGGAAATGTATTTAACCTACGACTGGGGAAGAGATGGGTTTGGTTGGGGAAAGTTCGATGAAAAACGGATAGATGAGATGGTTCGTTCAGCGAGGATTCTTCCTCCGGATGGTAGGATTAGCCTAAGTGGTTTGGATGCACTCATAGAAGAGTCTAAAGCCTCGGGCAAGCTACCTAAGGATTTTACGAAACAACAAGTGTTGAGGCTGGAGACTTTGCCAGAAGCAGTGAGTGAACTTAATGCTAAATTTGGGCCCGAAGGATGTTGATCTCATGATGTCATGGAAGACGATATGCCGTTTGTTAAGGAATCCATGAGCAAATAAGTGGGGGATATTCTTTAAAATTGCTTAGCATTCTTAGCTTATTTGACTCCGGTAGGTCCTTATCTATCACCTATCTTCAGAAGGGTTTATCCTTCAACCAAGAAAGGAGGAAAAAATGTTTAAGAAATTAGGAAACATATTCACCTTCGTATTTATCGGTGGACTGAGCATGCTTTTAATCTGTTCATTGGCAAATAGTGCAGATTTCCCTCGAAAATCAGTGAAGATCATCGCTACAGCCGATGTGGGCGGCGGTGAGGATACCGAGGCACGAGGATTGGCTCCTTTCCTCCAGAAGTATTTGGGGGTTAATGTCGTAGTTGAAAACCAGGGTGGGGCCGGCGGAAAGATTGCCTTTGAAAAATTTCAGAGGACTGAGCCGGATGGATACTCTTTAGTCCTCTTCACATTTCCCAAAAGCATCATTATTGAATATATGGGTAAAGTCAACTATCGAACCAGGGATTTTACTCCAATCTATGCCTGGTCTCGCATGAATCAACTCCTGGTCGTGCATGTGGAGAACTGGAAAACCTTTGATGAATTTTTCAAGGCAGCCAAGACCAAACCCTTGGCAGGAGCCCTGATGGGAAGAGGGAGCACAACCCATCTTGCCGGATTGTTGGCCATGGGTGAACTCGGGCTCAAGGTCAACTGGGTGCCATATGAAGGGTCCGGTCAAGCCGTTGCCGCTCTGGCTGGAAAACATATTGATTTTATGATCGGTCTTTCTACCTCTGCCATTTCTCTCATAGAGGCTGGTAAGCTAAGACCCCTCATATTTTTTAATGACGAACGCGACCCTTTTATGCCGGATATTCCCATTCCAAAAGATTTAGGATACAATATCACCTCTATACCTGCTACTCGCTGCGCGATGACACCGCCCAATACACCTGCCAGTATTGCGAAAGTATTGGAAGAAGCTTTTAGTAAAGCAGTTAAAGAGCCGAGTTATATCGAATGGGCCAAGAAAAGGAAGATGGTTATTTATACTAACAACGCCCAGGAATTTGGTAAGATGGTAAGGGACACTTATCCCGTGGTAGAAAAATATCAGCAGATGTTAAAGGAGTAAACCCCGTTAGAAAGGATGGGGCTTTA
>Ga0315274_10011179_pt1 | contig 12868 bp, 7 predicted proteins | sample YL17G02_20_MG_FD_203700 | JGI IMG/M metagenome (GOLD analysis project Ga0315274, IMG submission 203700) | Sediment microbial communities from Yellowstone Lake, YNP, Wyoming, USA - YL17G02_20 | ecosystem: Environmental > Aquatic > Freshwater > Lake > Sediment | place: USA: Wyoming | collected... | reverse complement strand
GGTGCACCGGTCCGCTGTTTGTAGTTTGTCGAAGAAGACGTTGAAGGTACAGGAGGGGTCAACTCTTCATCGCCATTCCCCAGATGGACCTGAAACTGCACCGATAACGGCTTCCCGGCAATGCCGACTAATGTTTTCTCAATTAAGGGGTGTAAGCGCTTCTCCAACGATTCTGTAACGAAGCTGCTCGGTACCCCAACTGTAAAACAACTATCACTGTAGGTCAACCCTATTGTATTCTTTAACCAGGTTTGATAGTTTGCCGGACTTACTTTGCCCTGTAATTCGTCGAGCGCCGCTTTCCACATCTCGGCAGCGGGTCTCGTTTTCATACGACACCTCGTCACAACAGCTTGACAAAGCAACCTCCATCCGCCTCAGGCGGACTTTAGTGCACAAAAAGAAACAATGAAACCGCGCTCTTGTACGAACCAGATATAAGACTAGAGCGCTTTCCCCTGAGACGTGTTTATTACCGATGGCGCCTTTCTTTGGCAACGTGCTCCAGAGAAAGGCAGCACATCTCAGGGTGGATGTTGTATCTGCGGAGCTTTCTTTGGGGCAAACATAGGGAAAATTGCGTAGTTAAGATAACAGACGGAAAGGCTCAGGTCAAGAGATTTTTATAACATTTTTCAAGGTAAAAAAAGGAAAAGGAAGAGGTCATGCCCTTTTGTAAAAGATTAGGGAGATCACTATCTACACCGAGGACGCGTACGTTTCAGCTTGGTTGACGGCCAGGTGCCACAATGGTATTATCAGGGCCGCAAGCCGAGTTTTCGGGGGTATGGATGAAAAGTAAGAAAGTAGCGGCTTTATTTGCGGCCTTCTTGATCATGGCAAGTCTGCTCTTTACCAGTTGTGCCTCGAAACAGGGCGGTGCGCAAGTTCAACCCCCGACCACCACCGGGGCTTCACTTATAGTCATGGATAGTTCCGGCAACGCGCTGCCGATTGTATTCAGCTTCTCTCGCGAGGTGAACGGCGTGAAGTACTACATAAGTGATGGCAAGGAGCTGACGCGCGAAGAAATTCAGAGCAGTTTGAGCGCGGAGGGAATGAGAGTAGAGGGGGTTGGCGAAATCTGGGGGACCTCGATTGCTGATGTATTTGCGCTCTTTACCCCCGCGCAACTCTCTGAGAGGAACAGTCGCAGAGCAGCAAGCAACGCAGCGTTGCTATACGATATATGGAAGTGCCTTGCCACGGGGCCGGCGGAGATACGTGAGAATCCCACAGCAATGCTCGCGGGGCTAGTGCCGAATAAAACTATGCGTCCAATAGTCTTTGATTTTCTAGAGCAACGTAAGCAATCTTCATTGAGTTACTAAATTAAAAGCCCCCCAATCTTGGGGGGCTTAAAGGTTTCGCCAGGAACTATTTAAGCTCAGGCGGAGCGACCGGCCACAGCAGCCGACTGCAGCGCGATCTTTTCAAGCACAACCTTACCATCCTGGTAGTCGATCTTGATTGTCTCCCCGGAGCGGAACTTGCCGTTAAGCAGGGCATCGGAGAGCGGGTCTTCGACCTCCCGCTCGATAACACGTCTCAAGGGGCGAGCGCCAAAGGCAGGGTCATAACCTTTCTCTCCTAAGTAGTCCTTTGCTGCATCGGTTATCTCTAGCTTTAAGTCTTTCTCTTTAAGCTGGCCCTGTACCTGGGAGAGCATCAGCTCTACAATCTTGCGAATGTGTTCCTTATTCAGGGCATGGAACACCACCGTCCCATCGATGCGGTTAAGGAACTCGGGGCGGAAGGTCTTCTTCATCTCGTCCAGCACCTTGTCCCTCATCTTTTCGTAGGACAGTTGGGCTGCCTTGGTCTCATCGCTGCGAGAGATAAAGCCGATGGAGCCCTCTTTCCTGATAAGCTCAGAGCCTATGTTGCTAGTCATGATTATGATAGTGTTGCGGAAATCGACCCGCCGTCCCTTGGCATCGGTCAGGTGCCCATCATCGAATATCTGCAGCAAGATGTTGAACACATCGGGGTGGGCCTTCTCGATTTCGTCCAGCAATATAGCAGAGTAAGATTTGCGTCTCACTGCCTCGGTCAGTTGCCCGCCCTCATCATAGCCGACATACCCTGGGGGAGCACCGACCAGACGAGCTACGGTGTGCTTCTCCATGAACTCAGACATATCAAGCCTGACCAGGGATTCCTCGCTGCCAAACATGAACTCGGCCAGCGCCCGCACCAGCTCTGTCTTACCTACGCCGGTGGGTCCCAGGAAGATAAAGCTGCCGATAGGGCGCCTGGGGTCCTTGAGCCCAGCCCGTGCCCTTCTCACCGATTTCGAGATGGCAACAATGGCCTCGTCCTGGCCCACGATGCGTTTATGCAGCGCCTCTTCCATCTGAAGCAGCTTGGCGGACTCATCTGCAGCCAGGCGTGCCACCGGGATGCCAGTCCACATACCGACAACCTCGGCGATGTGCTCCTCGGTCACCACCTTCTTTTCCGTATCGAACTCCTGCTGCTGCTGCCACTCGCTGCGCATCTTCTCAACCTTTTCGCTGAGTTTTAGCTCTCGTTCGCGCAGCTCAGCAGCGTACTCGTACTGCTGTGAGCCGATAGCCTGCTCCTTGTCTTTGCGCAGGGACTCCAGAGCTTTTATGGCTTCGTTCAGGCTCACAGGTACACTTGACTGTTTAATACGCAGCCGGGATGAAGCCTCATCTATGAGGTCGATTGCCTTGTCCGGCAGGAAGCGGTCCGGTATATACCTGGCTGCCAGCGCTGCTGCTGTTTTAAGCGCCTCGTCATTTATGGTCAAACGGTGATATTCCTCATAGCGGCTCTTGATGCCCCTCAGGATTTCAATGGTCTGTTCGATGGTGGGCTCCTCAACCAGGATGGGCGCGAAGCGGCGCTCAAGCGCGGCGTCCCGTTCCACATGCTTGCGATAGTCAGCCAGAGTCGTAGCGCCGATACATTGGAGCTCACCCCTGGACAGAGAAGGCTTTAGAATGCTGGCAGCGTCTACAGCACCCTCGGCAGCGCCAGCGCCGACAAGGGTGTGGATTTCGTCAATAAAGAGGATGCAGTTGCCGGCTGTCTTTATCTCTTCGATAACCTTCTTCAACCGCTCCTCAAATTCACCACGGTATTTTGTCCCTGCGACCAGGGAACCGATGTCGAGTGTAAGCAGCCTCTTACCCTGAAGTGTCTCCGGGACATCCCCGGAGACTATGCGGTGGGCAATAGCCTCTGCGATAGCTGTCTTGCCTACTCCTGGCTCTCCAATGAGGACAGGATTGTTTTTAGTACGCCGGCTGAGCACCTGTATCACCCGCTGGATCTCCTTGGCGCGTCCGATTACAGGGTCGAGTTTCCCGGCCCGCGCAGCAGCGGTCAGGTCTATGCCGAGCTGGTCGACGGTTGGGGTCTTGGTGGTAGACCGTTGCCCTGCTGCAGGATGCGGCGCGCTCTGGCTGAGCACGCGGTTCAGTTCGGTGTGTACGCGTTCCACGCTGACACCGAGGCTCTCCAGAACGCCTGCGGCAACCCCCTCGCCCTCTCGCAACAAGCCCAGAAGTATATGTTCAGTACCTATGTATTGATGCCCCAGTAAACGGGCCTCATCCACAGCCAGCTCGATTACCTTCTTCGCCCTGGGAGTGAGCCCGACTTCGGTCTGGGTCGTCCCCTCGCCTCTGCCAATGATGAATTCCACGGCAGCCCGAACCTTGTTCAACCCGATGCCGAGGTTGGAGAGGACTTTAGCAGCCATCCCCTCCTCCTCGCGTACCAGCCCCAGCAATATGTGTTCGGTGCCAATGTAGTTATGGTTGAACCTTCGGGCCTCTTCCTGGGCCAAGGCCAGAACCTTGCGCGCCCGCTCTGTGAACTTGTCGAATCTATTAGCAGCCATTTCCCAACTCCGCCCGAGTTCCTGTGTCCCGAATCTTTCCTCGGTACTAATTTTCAGGCCAGACTTTAGTACTGGCTTTCGAGCCCATTTTATCACAAAGGGGCTCGAAAGAAAAGAGCCCAAATTCACTATACCTCCGAAATTTGGGCTCTTTTATGCTTCCCAGCAGTGGCATATTTTCCTCAAGGAGTTGCCCCCTCAGTATCGTCTGCGCTGGGGCGTTTCACTTCCGTGTTCGGGATGGGAACGGGTGGTACCACCCCGCTCTAACCACCAGGAAGCAATATCAATTTATAGTACTAAAGTCTATCTTAAAACAACTCCTCGTTACCTTCTGGAAGCTTACCGTGCTCCTGCAGGTATTGCTGAATCAACTCGCTTTCCCTCATAGTATACATCAAAGTTTCCTCAAAATGCAAGTACTTCACTTTTTGTACCCAGTCATCTCCCGAGTTAAGCACCTCCTGCAGGCCCTTGCGTATATTGAAATTGCTCCCGATGTAGATGATCTCTTTCTGTTCGTTAAACAGGCGGTATACCCCGTCTTTTTCGGGAGCGGCGTCTACATTAGTAGAATTAAACTCCAGCCAGTCGCTCGGGGGCAGCAGCACCGGCGAGATTTCGAACCTCAAGTCGCACCTCAAACACCTTGCCGCCTCCTCGCAAGCCCTCTGCTTGGTGAAACCGAGATCTACCTCTGGGAAGTCGCTTATACGCCGTTCTACGGTAAGGTGGGGCATCTTCAGGCGAGGCTTATCGGCAAAGCCCTCGTCTCTACCAAACGAGGAGCTGGCTTTGGCGGTTTCGGCCAGCACTTCACTGATGTCCCCACTGCCTCCGAGGTATTTGTCTATGGATGTCGCCGCTTTTCGTCCCGCAGCAATGGCTTTGATGACCGAGGCAGGTCCGGTGGCAACATCGCCGCCGGCGAAAACGCCGTCTATGCCGGTGCCCAGTGTTTCAGGGTTAACCTTTATGTTTCCCCCAGCCAAGGGCGCAATCCCAAAACCGGAGGGGATAGCGGGTACTTGCCCTATGGCAGCTATCACGGTATCACAAGCTATGTTGAACTCGGTGCCCTTGATAGGCACCGGACGCTTTCTGCCGCTGGCATCGGCTTCCCCCAGCTCCATGCGCAGGCATTCCATCACCGGTGTATTGCCATCCTTTATTATCTTGGTCGGCGCAGCAAGGAACAATATCTTGATACCCTCCTCAAGCGCTGCCTCTACCTCATCGGGGTTTGCCGGCATCTCCTGTCGGGAGCGGCGGTAGAGGATAATTACCTCTTTGGCGCCAAGGCGTCGTGCCGTGCGCGCCGTATCTACGGCGGCGTTGCCGCCTCCCACCACCACTACCCTATCGCCCACCTTTACCTTCTTGCCCTGGCTCACATCTCTAAGGAAAGATATGCACTCTATAACGCCGGGGCTTTCTTCCCCCGGAACGCCCAGCTTAACCCCCTGGTGAGCCCCTATAGCCAGGAATATAGCGTTGTATCCTTGTTCACGGAGATTGTCCAGGGACTCTACTTTATTGTTAATCTTTATCTCAACGCCGACGCTCTTTATCCCTTCGATTTCGCTGTCCAGCACCTCCCTGGGCAGGCGATACGTGGGTATACCCACCCGCATCATGCCCCCCGCCTCGGGCAGCGCCTCGAATACGGTTACCGAATGGCCGAGTTTAGCCAGATAATATGCTGCAGTGAGCCCTGCTGGGCCTGAGCCTACGACAGCTACCTTTTTGCCTGTAGGGTCGGCCTTCCCGATCTTTGTTTGCCATTCCTTATTATCTTGCTCGCTGATAAAGCGCTTGAGCGCGCAGATAGCGATGGGCTGGTTCAGTTGACCCCGACGGCAAACATCCTCGCAGGGATGGAAACAAACACGGCCCAGCACCCTGGGAAAGGGTATTTTCTCTAGCACTACTACCACTGCCTCGGCGAATTTACCTTCGGAAGTCAGACGCACATAGCGGGGCACATCTATTCCCGCAGGGCAGGCTTTGCTGCAGGGAACCAGGGCCGTTTCGCGCTCCGCCCTCTTGATATTGAGGTCGAGCAGGGCGCCGGTGGGGCAGACCTCTACGCAGGCTCCGCAGAACTTGCATCCGGACTCCCTAAGGGTTCTAGCGATAGGTCCCGCGATGACCTCCCCATCACGATTGATAAAGCCCAGAGCGCCTATGCCGCGCAAATCCTTGCAAACCCTGACGCAGCGGGTGCAGCCGATGCACAGGTTGTAATCTTGTGTAAACAGCGGCTCGTCTTTCTTAATAGGCAGGTCTTTGAATATATAGCGGGGGATGCTCTCTTTGAGCCCGATAAATTCAACAACTGCTTGCAGTTCGCAGTAGCCCAGCTTGGAGCAGCAGCGCTCTTTAACCGGTATACTGTTGGGGCATGATTCGAACGGGCTGCAGCCCTCCCTTTGTTTACAGGTGAGGCAGGCGTGAGGATGCTTGAGCAGGATGACCTTGAGATTCTGACGCCGCAACTCCTGAACTCGGGGCGTGCTCGTATGAACCACCATGCCCTCGGCAGCGGGGAGGTTGCAAGAGGTGGGGAGTTCCTTCGTCCTCTCGACCTCTACGACGCAGAGCCGGCACCCCTGAAACTCCATGACGGGACCTGAGCTGTGGTAAGGCTTGCCGCCTAGGTAAATAGCATTGGCAGCCTTTAATCCTGGCGCTGGCGGTAAATCGGGGTGGGCACAGAGGGCAGGGATATAAATGCCTGCGCCTTGCGCGGCCTGGAGGACTGTCTTCCCCTTCTCGACCTCAACCTCTTTATTATCAATGGTCAGCTTTATCTTCGCCATTTTGTCCCTTTAAACACGGGTAGGTTGGAGCCCCTGCTCCAACCATACTTGAACGTTAAACGAGTTGCGAGATTATTATAAGTCAGATTCAGATTCGGGTCAATAATCGAGGCTATGGAGGGGAGAAATAATTAACTTGAATGCATGATCTGAATGCCGTAGGGGCGACCCGTCGGGTCGCCCCTACATTTACAGCGCAAGCCTAATCCGATTTAGAACAAACCTGACACTTTGCCGGTCTTTACGTCCACGTCTATCCTTCTCAAGGCCGGGTCGGACGAGGTGCCCGGCATCAGGCTGATGGTTCCGGCCATCGGGCAAAGGAACTTTGACCCGGAGTAGATAAGGATATCACGGATGGGCAGCCTCCAGCCCTTGGGCACGCCCTTAATTGACGGGTCATGGGTCAGGCTGAGGTGAGTCTTCACCATCATCGTGGAATACTCATCGTACTTGGCATCCTTTTCGAAGGCCTTAGCCTTCTCCTCAGCTTCGGGAGACCAGTTCACGCCATCGGCCCCGTAGACCGTCTTGGCGATGGTCTCTACGCGCTGCCTCAGCTTCATCTCATTGGGGTAGAGGAACTTAAATTCGTTCTTCTCTTTGCAGGCCTCCATAACCGTATCGGCAAACTCCAGGGCACCGTCTCCGCCATCGGCCCAGTGGGAGGAGAAAGCGCAGCGAGCGCCGGCTGCCTCAGCCGCCTTCCTGACCACTGCGATCTCGGCCTTGGTATCGGTGTGGAAGGAGTTGATGCACACCACCGGGTTGATGCCCGCCGTTTTGATGGTGTTGATATGATGTATCATGTTGGGCAAGCCCTTCTCCAGCGACTTCAGGTCTTCCTTGGTGTATGCTTCGGGTAACGGCAGGCCAGCTACCACCTTGGGGCCGCCGCCGTGCATCTTCAGGGCGCGAATGGTAGCGGTGAGCACGGACACATGCGGTTTCAGTCCGCTCAGGCGGCACTTGACGTTCCAGAACTTCTCGAAGCCGATGTCCGCGGCGAAGCCGCTTTCAGTGACAACGTAGTCAGACATCTTCAGGGCGATGCGGTCTTCGATGATGGAGTTCTGGCCTACAGCGATGTTGGCGAAGGGGCCGGCATGTACGAATACCGGCTGATACTCCACTGTGGCGCATAACGTGGGATTGATGGCATTGCGCATGAAGGCCGTCATGGCGCCGCCCACCTCCAGGTCGCCGGTGGTGATGGGCTTCCCGGCCTTATCATAGGCTACGGTTATCTGGTCCATCCTCTTCCGCAGGTCAGCCAGGTCGTTGACGATGGCAAGCATAGCCATTAGCTCTGAGCTTACGGCGATGCCGAACTTGGACTGCATCAGGAAGCCGTCCTGGCGGCCGCCCATTCCTATAATAATGTTGCGCAGGCTCTGGGCGCAGAAGTCCATAATCCAGCCCATCTCGACCCTTGTGGGGTCTACGTCCAGGCGGCGCATCTTGGTGAGCCTCTGCAACTGCTCGTCGTTGTAGTTGCGCTCGTGCTGCATCCTGGCGGTTAAGGCAACCATGGCCAGGTTGTGAGCGTTCATGATGTCGTTGATGTCGCCCGTCAGCCCCATGGAGAACTCGGTCATGGGGATGAGCAACGCGTTGCCGCCGCCGGCAGCGGTACCTTTGATGTTCATGGTGGGGCCGCCCGAGGGCTGGCGAATACAGCCTATTACATTTTGCTTGCGCTTGCCCAGTCCTTCTACGAGCCCCATCAATGATGTCGTTTTCCCCTCGCCCAGCGGGGTGGGGGTGATGGCGGTAACCTCGATGTACTTGCCGTCCTTCTTATGCTCGAGGCGTTTTATTATCTTGAGGAAATCGAGCTTGGGCGTCCGCCCGAAGGGGATAAGCTCGTCCTTTTGCAGGCCTAGCTTTGATATCCAGTCCTCAGGCGAGGGCATTTTCTCCTCGGCTAGCTCTGCAATCTGCCAGTCCTTTAATTTAACTGCATCGTAAGCCATAAATTCGTTAACCTCCTACCTTATTTATTTAGCTCTTTTAGTGCTTTTTAGCGGACTGCTGCTCCGCAGCTCTGACTGTATTCACCATGAGCATGGTGATTGTCATGGGGCCCACACCGCCGGGGACGGGGGTGATCGCCTTGGCCTTCTCCTTGATGGCCTCGAAATCGGTGTCGCCCACCAGCCTGAAGCCGCTCTTCTTGGTGGCGTCGGGGACCCTGTTTACGCCGACGTCAATAACCACCACCCCCTCTTTGACCATATCTGCCGTTATCGCCTGGGGCTTGCCCATAGCGGCGATGAGGATATCCGCCTGCCTGGTGTACTTGGGCATGTCCTTCGTGCCGGTATGGACCATGGTCACCGTGGCATTGGCGCCTTTCTGTTTCTGTATCAGGATAGCCATCACGGGTTTGCCTACGATATTGCTGCGCCCGCAGATAACCACGTGTTTTCCTTCCGGGCTGTTGCCGCTGCGAACGAGCAACTCCTGGACGCCGTGCGGGGTGCAGGGTATGAAGTAGGGGTCGCCAATTAACAGCCTGCCTACATTGACGGGGTGGAAACCGTCGACGTCTTTCTCGGGGTCGATGGCGGTCAGTACTTTATCCGCATCGATTTGCTTGGGCAGAGGAAGTTGAACCAGGATACCGTGGAACTTGGGGTCCTTGTTCAGCTTATGGACAAGGTCAAGGAGCTTTTGTTCCTGGGTGTCCACGGGGAGAACTATTGTCTCGGACAGGATGCCCAGCTCCTCGGCGGCCTTGCCCTTGCCTGTGACGTAGGATACCGAGGCAGGGTCCTCACCCACGCGCACAAAGACCACGCCGGGGTGCATTCCTTTTTTCAGGAGCTCTTGCACTTTCACTTTAAGCTCAGCTCGGATTTGCTCTGCTACCACGGTCCCTGAGATTATCTCCGCAGCCATTCTTGGCCTCCTTTATTTATAGAAGTTACCTTAATATATATCCGTTACCGGTTCTTGCTTGCCTTGTGCAGGATGGGGCAAAAGTATAGAGATCGGGTCCCTGTCCGTGGGGTCGCCGTGTTTGCGTTAAGTAGATGTATTCGGGGAATGCTAATGTTGAGGGGGAATGCCTAACTGTGGAGGCAACGAAAAATTCAGGCTTGAGGGTATTAATGATGGGAGCTACCTGCAATTTGCCCTCCAGACCGAATGGAATTATAACATATTGTGAAAAACAGCGCAATCGGTCAAAAGGCCTAAAATCAGTAAGCAATTCTGCGCATTCGGCCCGCATGGTGGAACTTTTCAGGGAGCTAATGCGTCTTATATTTCAGGAAGATTGCGGCTACTCTGTTCAGCCGAAGATGGGATTTGGGCATTTGCTGCGAATCCCTTGAATTTGTGGTGAAAAGTATTGACAAGCTTGACAAAAAGTGGTAAAAGTTCTACAGTCCGTTACAATTTAGGCTATAAAAGGGACTTATCGGTTTTTAGTGAGTTGAGCTAAATGGCAGTCCGTTAGTCCATATCTCTGACGGTGGCTATAATGGTGGGGTGGTCTGATGGTGGGGGCTAGGCTTGAAGGAAAGGCACGGTGAAATTACACAAAAGTGTCACGAAAGGGGCTTGACAAGCGGGAATAAAGGTGTTTACAATGAACCAACTTGCCTACCGTTGAGTAGGTATGTGCAAAAAAAGGAAGCGGAATAATTGCCGGCGTGAGAGTGGGGCCGTCCCCCACCTCAGGAGTCCCCCCGATTAGGGGGCTAGAATTTAATTAGAAGTCCAGATAGCATAAAAAGCATAATTAACATGCTGAACGAGGAGGTGGGTTATATGTGAAGATTGAGACAAATGAAATAGGAATTGGTTATAGGGGGCAAGTAAATATTCTGCCCAGGAAAGGAGAGACTAGATGAGGATAAAGACAAATATAGTAAAACTGCTGGCGGTGCTGGCAATACTAGGCAGCCTGGTGGCGATAGCCGCAGTGCCGGCCATTGCGCTAGACCCAGCCGTCACACCTACACCAAACCCTGCTGTAGGGTCAGTAGGGGATTCGATAAGCATTAAGGCAGAGAATTACCCCGCGGGGGCAGTTCTAACCGCCAAATTTGATGGCTCGACGATGAGCACATCACCGGCGACGGTCACGGTTCCGACCCCAAGTGTAGCCGTAACCTTCACGGTGACCATTCCTGTAACTACCGCCGGGGCTCACCAGATTATTGTTTACCAAGATGGTATGAACCCCCTGACCATTGTGTGCACCGTAACGCCAAAAATTACCATAACAGCACCTGCCTCTAAGAAGGGGCCGGTGGGCACAAGCGTTACTGTGAGCGGCACTGGATTCAGCGGTGCTGGTGTTACCGCTGATGTGAGGATCGGTACCACCGGCTTGGACACAACAGATAAGATGCTGGTGGCCGGCGTATTAGTTGACAATACTGGTAGCTTCACTGCGGCCGGTAATGTTCCTCAGCTCGGCTCGGGGAATCAATTTGTTTGGGCCAGGGATGGACAGAACAATAATTCTGCCACATCTTTGCAGAGTTGGAATACCTTTAAGGTAACGCCGACGCTAGTTATAACGCCGAGCAGTGGGCTGGCAGGCTCGAAGGTGACTTTATCAGGTAGCGGCTGGAATCCAGGCGCTATAACTTTCAAATTCGGTGGTGTCAATTGGGTCGGAGTGACCGCTACTGCTGATGGGAATGGCCAGATAACATTGGCCACTGGTGCAGATAAGGTAATTCCGACTAGTGCAGGTGCAGGTATCAAAGTAGTAGAGGGCACTGACACCGCCGCTCAGAGTGGCACTTTCAACTTCACCGTGACTCCACGTGTTCTGACGCTGACTCCGAGCAGTGGTCCCATGGGAACCAATGTGCTGGTGACAGGATCAGACATGACCCACGATGGCACGATTGCAGCAGGCTCTCTTACCTTTGGAGGGAATAATTGGAACACCTATCCTGGTGTGAGCCCTTACCCCATAAATATTGACACCAGCGGTTCGCTTTTCCCGACGACCCTCACTGTTCCAACCGGTGCCACGTTGGGTGCAAATAACGTTGTGGCTATTGACAGCGGCACTCTAATAGCTGCGGGCGCTTTCACTGTGACTAAACCGACCATTGCAGTGAGCCCGACCACTAGCCCGAAGGGCACAACGGTCACTATAACCGGGGCTGGATGGCTGCCCAATAAATCGGTGACAATCGACTTCAAAGCCTTCGGCAGCGCCGTAGTGTTGTCTACGCTAACCACTATACCCGATGGCACCGGCAACATTGCAGCCTCCATGGCTGTCCCGGCCACCGCGGCAACAGGAGCAAATACAATCAGCGCTTATGATGCCAAGGGCAACAGCGCTACAGATGCTACATACACTGTCCCCGGTGCTGCCATCACTGTGACCCCTACCGAGGGGTCGGTAACCACCTCGGTTACGGTCGCTGGCACAGGGTTCAATCCCTACTTCTCGGTCATAATAACGATGGGTCCCGCGCCTGCATACGAGTTCCAGATGCGGCCCCTGAGCGACGCGACTGGTGCTTTCAGCGCTACTATCACCATCCCGGGGTTAGCGCCGGGCTCTCAGGTAATCACTGCCAAGGATGGCACGAACACTGCTACAGCGTTCTTCGTGATTAAACAAGGAACTGCAACTGTGCAGACACAGACTGCTAGCATAAGCAGCCAGCTCGTCAGGGTCTGGGGATACTCAGGCGGAACCTGGTCCATGTACGATCCGACTGATGCTGCTGGAAGCAATTTGACAACCCTTAAGGCCGGCAACGGTTACTGGGTCAACGTCAATGCAGCCTGCACGTTGATTTCCGGCGGTTACAGCTATGCTCTGAGCACGGGCTGGAACCTCATTGGCTGGAGATAAGAGGATAGAGAGATTTAACTTGAGGGGTTCGCCTCTGGCGAACCCCTCAGGGAAGCCACTAAATAAGGAGGAAAAAGTATGACAAAAGTGAGACTGTTGGCTCTGCTGGCAGTGGTAGCGCTTGTCCTCTTCCCGGCCCTAGCGTTGGCTCAGGGCGGATTGCAGCCGCCTTGTGCCTTCCATGGCACAGTGCAGGTGAATGGAGCCAATGTGGCCGATGGGACTGTCATAACGGCCACCATAGGGAATGATACGTATACCGCTACCACTAGCGATTCAACATACAGAGTAGTCATAGCTCAACCTGAGTTGAAGAGCTATGCTGGA
>Ga0315274_10011178_pt1 | contig 12868 bp, 10 predicted proteins | sample YL17G02_20_MG_FD_203700 | JGI IMG/M metagenome (GOLD analysis project Ga0315274, IMG submission 203700) | Sediment microbial communities from Yellowstone Lake, YNP, Wyoming, USA - YL17G02_20 | ecosystem: Environmental > Aquatic > Freshwater > Lake > Sediment | place: USA: Wyoming | collected... | reverse complement strand
ACGAATAGCCCCAGGCACGTCCACGACGGCGACAGCCATCTTGGTGCCGCCGATATCAATGCCGAGGGCCAGGGCGGGTGAGGGCATGGAGTAATTAGATCCAGGGACTTACGCATTCGGGCGGCACGGTCCCAAGGCGCGCCAGTTTCTGCGTTCGGGCTGTCCTCGCAGTCGCGCGATAAAGGTCGATGAGCGCTGCGACAATAAATAACACGACCATGTTCAGCGGCACTCGCCAGAGTGCCGCTACGCAGAACGCGTTCGGGGGAGCCGTCCCGAAACGACGCTTGGCCGAGGCCGGATCCGGATTCGAGTGCATTGGCCCTGATATGATGGCCTACCTCGACGCCTTGATTCTCAGCGCCATGTCCTCGGTGAGCGCCGGGACTGCCAGCGCGCGGACACCGCCGGTGTGTTTGAACTTCCCGGCCTTGGCGACCCTGCCGGAGCGTGGGTCGATCCATTCCGCTCGATAGCGACCGGCCGGCAGTTGGACCTGCAAGGGAGCGGCGTCTTCTGTCTTCGGCTTCGAGGACTGCGCCGCGAGGGCTGGACGCAGGTAGATGGCGTAGGCTTTGCCCGGCTCAACCAGCGCGCGCGCCGTCAGGCCCGGGGGCACGCCGCCTTTGATGATCGAGCTGTCCGGCTTCATCTTCACGAAGTTGAAGGTACTCATGAAGTCACGGAGGATCCGCATCTGTTTGCGGAACTCACGATTACCACCGCCGGGCTGCGACGCCGGATAAACGAATGTGCCGTCTTCGTGGCCGGCCGTAAAAGAATAGTCGAGGTTATTGTAGAGGCCGCCACCGGCGACGAGGAAGTCCCACCCTTCCATCCGGTAAGGCGCGTTGTTGGTGCCGCGGAAGCCGGTCTCGTTATCGCCGATCACTTGGTTGAGCTTGTAATTCATGGCGACGGTGTCGGGCGGCGCGGCGTAGTGGAAGTTGAAGATGGAGACCGCCGGGTCAGGGTTGTCGATTTTGGCTTGGTTGTTGGCAATGTTCTGCGAGATGAGGTGCAGTGGGCCGGGCCTCTTGCCGGTCCGGGCCGGCGGGAAGCCTGCCCCACTCAGTTCGGCTTCCGTAATCACGGAGGCCATGTGCCGCTGCCAGGCCAGCGTCACGCCGCCGAAGTACGGCTCGTTGCAGATCTCGTAATAAACATTGTCGAATTCGCGCAACTCGCTCACGATCCGCCGCGCCATCTTCTCCTGCGGGGCCAGCAAGCCGCCGTGTTTGTCGAGGGTATAGACATTCGTGCGCGCCACGTTGCCGAGGCCGTTCACGTTGTTGGCGAGGTTGAACGGGCTGAGCCGCCACTGCGCTTCCTCATAGAAAGGACAAAAGAAGTTCAACTCGACGACAATGCCCCGTTTGCCGGCTTGAGCGACGAAGCCACGCAATCTCCGGAAGTAGGACTCATCCCAGCGGGAGAGGTCGAACTTGTTGCCGCTACCGGCATAACCGGGTTGGTCACTGCGCGACCAAGGGCAGAGGAACCGGCCGGCTTTCGGGGCCAGGGTGTTCTGGTCGATATTGAACGCGCCGGCGGGCTCGACATAGGCGCCACCGGCAAAGGTCCGCGTGAGGTTGAGTTTGTCCTGCGCGAGGGTGTTGAGGTATCGGACGTAGTCGAAGTCCAGGTTCAGCACCGCGCCGTAGTGCTCGCCTGAGGTGATGAGGATGGTCGGTTTCCCGCGCCAGAGGAAATAATGCGGGTTGTCGGGGTGGAGGGCGAGCGGCCGATGGGCTCCCAGGGCCGGCACGACGCAGACCATCATCAGAATGGCCTGGACGCTCGCCAGCCCGGCCGCCCAGCGTGGAGTGCCGAACAAAAGCGCATTCGCGATTGGGATCATAAAACTCGAAGTCTTAACTCGGATACCATCGGACCTTTGTTAGCGCAAATCCGCGGTGAACTCACGCGAAATGTTCGCCGGCCGGCGGGTGGGTGGGCCGGGGCGCCGGCGTTCGAGAGGCGGACGCGGTTCAGGCAGGCGACGAACGTCATGCCGGCGACCCGTTTTCTTCGACACGGATTTTCCGCCGCCTTAATCGTTCCAGGAGGCCGCTGCGCAGGCTGTCGATCAGCACCGCCAGGAAGATGATCGCGCTGGTGACGAGGGGGTACAGGTAGGGATCGGCGTTCACGATGACCAGGCCGTTTTCGACGCTTTGGATGAGAATCGCGCCCAGGACGGTGCCCGGCCACACCTGTCCTCGCCCGCCGAACAAGCTGGTGCCGCCCAGCACCGCCGCGGCGATGGCGGCAAATTCCCTCTGGTTGCCGAACGTGGGCGAGACCGCGCCGAGCTGGGCCAACGACAGGATGCCACCCAGGGCAGCGCAGGCGCCGCTGATGAAGTAAACCGAGGCGAGGATGCGTCGTGGGTTGATTCCGGCCTTCCGCGCGACCTCCAGGTCGTTGCCCACAGCGTAGATCTGGCGGCCGAAAGGCGTGCGCGTCAGGATGACGTGGGCGAGCAGTGCCACTGCCGCAAGGATCAGAACGGGCAAGGGCACTTCCAGCCACCCCGTCGAGCCCCCAGCCAGCGCCCGGAGCGGCAGGATCGGCACGCGCGCCACGCCAATCCAGAGGAAGGCCTCCGGCAGGTTCATCGCGCGGGTCTCAGTGATGAACAGACCCAGTCCCCGCCCCAGGTAGAGGGTCCCCAGGGTTGCGATGAACGCCATGACGCCGAGGCGTGTGATCAGCAGCGCATTCACTGCGCCGCACCCCAGGCCGATCAGCATCATGACGACCAGCGCCCACGGCAGCGCGACGCCGGCCAGGGTCATCTTGCCGGCGGCGGCCGCCGACACAAACATGATGGCGCCCACCGACAGATCGACCCCGGCCGTCAGGAGCACGAAGGTCATGCCGATCGCCACGATGGCCGTGGACGAGGCTTGGATGAGGATGTTCAGCAGGTTGTCCGGGGTGAGAAACCTGGGCGAGAGCAGGCCGAACCCGAGGAGCACGCTCACAAAGAGCATCAGCGAAGCGTGGTTCAGCGCCGGCAGCAGCGCGTTGGGCCAGTGGCCTTTCATCGGTCGGTTGTTTCCTGGAGCGCTGACCGCAGGATGCGCTCACGATCAAACTGGTCTCGTCGCAGGCAATCTTTGATCTCGCCGTGGCGCAACACGAGGATCCGGTCGCACAGGCCGATCAGCTCTTCCAATTCCGAGGAGATCAACAGGATCCCGGCGCCCTGGTCGGCCAGCTCGCGGATGAGTTGGTACACCTCAAATTTGGCGCCGACATCAATGCCCCGGGTCGGCTCGTCGAGGATCAACACGTCCGGGCGCGCCAGCAGCCACTTGGCCAGCACCACTTTCTGCTGATTGCCGCCGCTGAGGGTCTTGACCGGTTGCTCACCGCCCGCCCTGGCCGCAAGGCGAACTGCGTTCCCCATACGCGCCACGGCGTCGCGAATGGCCTCGAGCTTGAGCAACCCTACGGGCGGCTGGCTGTAGCGACGCAGGGAAACCAGGGCGATGTTGTCCGCAATCGACGCCTCCAGGCACAGGCCCTCTTCGCGGCGATTCTCAGTCAGAAAAGCCAGCCCCTGTCGGATCCGTTTGCCGCAGGACTGCCGCGCCAGACTCCGGCCGTTCAGGCGGATGCTGCCCCGCTGGCACGGGTCAAGGCCAAACAGAATCCGGGCCAGCTCGGAACGTCCCGCGCCCATCAATCCCGAAGCGCCGAGCACTTCGCCACGGTGCAAGGTAAAGCTGATCTCACGAATGACACCAGGCTGACTGAGCGCCTCGACCTCCAACACCGGCTCGGCGGACGGGGTGCTGCCCCGCACCGGGTAGCCTTGGCTCAGATTCCGACCGACCATAAGCGCGATCAGCGAGGCGCGGTCGAATTGAGCGCACGGGCCGTGGCCCACCAGTTCGCCGTCGCGCAACACAACGATCTGGTCGCTCAGCCGCAGCACGTCGTCCAGGATGTGCGAGATGTAAATCAGGGCGATACCCCTGGCACGCAGCCGCCCGATCAGTGCGAAGAGGGCCTTCGTCTCGCGGGCGCTCAGTGAAGTGGTGGGCTCGTCGAAGATAATCAGACGCGCCTCGAGGCTCAAGGCCTTGGCGATCTCGACCAGTTGGCGCTCGCCCGCCGAGAGGCGTTCGACCAGCGTGTCCGGCGGCAGGTCCAGCCCGACCTCGGCCAGCAGCGCGCTCGCCTGCGCCCGGAGTGCCTTGCGGGCGATCAGGGGCAGGCCGCCGGCGCGGGGAAAAGCCGTGATAAAAAGGTTCTCCGCCAGGCTCAGGTTGGTGAAGAGGTTCAGTTCCTGATGGATGAAAGCAATGCCCTGGCGCGCGGCCTCGGTGGGACTGCGTGGCGCGTACGGGCGTCCGTCGAACAGCAGGCGGCCTGTGTCCGGTTGGAGGTTGCCGCCCAGGATGTTCATGAGGGTGGATTTGCCGGCGCCGTTCTCGCCGACCAATCCCACCGTCCGGCCGGGCAGGACGGAAAAGGTCACCTCGCGCAGCACGGGCACGCCGGCAAAGCTCTTGCCGATGCCGTCGAACTGGAGCAGTGCGGCCGCGTTCATCGGCGTCCCGTCAGGACCCGCGTGCGGACGGCATCGATCAGCGCGGCCAGGAGGATCACGCCGCCTTTGACCATGGTGATGGCGAACAGCGAGAGGTTGAGCAAGTTCAGACTGTTGTCGATCAGCTTGATGAACAGCACGCCGAACAGGGTCCAGAGCACCTTGCCCCGGCCACCGAAGAGACTGGTCCCGCCAATCACCGTCGCGCCGATGATGTCGAGCAGCAGGCGCTGGCCGAGCACCGGCGAACCGGTTTCCGCCTGGCCGGTATAGAGCGCCGACGCCAGGGCGGCCAACAGGCCGCTCGCCACGTACGCGGCGACCACGACGCCGCCGACGGGCACGCCGGAGCTCCTGGCGGCCTTGGGATTCTGGCCGACGGCGTAGAGCCAGCGTCCAAACAAGGACCGGCCGAGCATCACATGCGTGACCACGCCCAGGATGGCGGTGATGCCGAAGGCGATGGCGATCCGGCCGCCCAGCGCGTTGAAGGCCGCCGGCAGGTGGTAGATGGTCTTGGATTTCGTCAACCAGATGGCCAGGCCGCTGAAGAACATCATCGACGTCAGCGTGACGATGAACGGCGGCATGCGGAAGAGCGTCACGGCCGCGCCATTGAGCAAGCCGACCAGCGCGCCCAGCAGGAGCATGACCGCCACGCCAGCCGGCACCGCCAGCGGGTGATTGGCCAGCCAGCCGTTGTCCCCGTTCATCACCATCGCGCCCCCCACGCTGGCCAGCGCCATGATCGAGCTGATCGACAGGTCAATACCGCCGGTGATCAGGACAACCGTCTGTCCGGTGGCGACGACAAACAGCGGCAACAGCGTGGCCAGGATGTTGGTGAGATTTTCGGGTGAGGCGAAGCCGGCGGTGAAAGGGGCGAGGACGAGGAAGTATAGCGCGCTGAGCCAGAGCACCAGGTACTCAGACAGCAGCCAACGAACGAAGCGGTTCGTGGTTCGCGGCTCGTGGTCCACCCGGATCAAGCGGGAGCTGGTCGGCATGGGCGGAAGGCGATCCGAGGCGCGGACGAGACTGTGGGCGCTTCTACTTCTTGACCTGCGCACCCCACATTCGCCGGGCCTTTTCTTTGAGGTTGCCTTGGTGGATGACGAAGCCCGGATCGCGAATGGTGTCCGCCACTGGCTTACCCGCGCGCGCGTCCAGGATCGCTTGCACGCTGGCGGCGACTTCGAAGTAAACATCCTGGACCCCAGTGGCGTCCAGATAACCTTCCACGAGCATCTGATAGGCCGTGGCATCGCCGTCAAATCCGCCCAGAATCACGTGACCCGGTTCGCCGGTCTTTTTGTATTTCCCCGCCGTCTTGAGGGCGGAGACAATCGAGGGGAACAGGAAATCAGACGAGGTGAAAAGAAAGCTGATGTCCGGATTCGCCTGCAGCGCGTTGACCACGCCGGCTTGGGCCTTCTCCTGGTTCCATTCCGAAGGCACACGCGCAACGACCTCGATCAGGTCGCCGGCCTCCTGCACCGCCGCGTCGAACCCGTCGCGCCGGCCGATGGCGTTGACGTCGCCCAAGTCACCAATGACGATCAGGGCCTTGTGTTTGGCGCCCGTTTTCCTCGCCGCGCTGACCAGGTACGCGACCGTTTCCCTCGTGAGCGAGAAGTTGTCGGCGACGACGGCTACGGACCTGGCGTCGCTTTTCTCCGGCGGGCGGTTGAACAGGACGATGGGAATGTTGGCCGCATTGGCCGCTTTGATGATCGGGAGGCAGGCCTTGGCGTCCTTGGGCACCAGCACAATGCCGTCCACTTTCCGCGTGATGAAGTTCTTCACTTGCTCGATCTGGCGGTTGGCGTCGCCGTCGGCGATGGCTTCGAGCATCTTGATGTTGCGTTGGCCGAGTTCGTCCTTGAACGCCGCCAGTGCGGCCACCCAGAACTCGGTCTGGAGCGTTTCAAAAGCGACGCCGACGGTGAGTTGTTGGCCGGAGGGCGGCGGGCCGCTCTGATCTTGCCGGGACGGCCGGCAGCCCGGAGCCAGCGCGACGGCGGCGAGGCACAGTAAGGTGAACCAGTTTTTCATGCGAGGTCAGGTCTGGGCCGGGATTACATAGTTGCGGGTTTTATTGATGCCGAGAGCCCGGTTTGAGGCAACCAGGTTCTTCTTGTCCGCGTGAGCGGTGGCAAAGGAGGAGGGTGGACGACGGCTCACGGCGCAGGGTTGATGGCCCGCAAGGCGGGGTAGAGTTTCTCGTAGATCGCGAAACGCTCGCGGTAAGGCGCGACCAGTTTGGCATCCGGCGCAAACTCCCGGTCGTAAGTGACGGTTTGCCTCACCGCGTCGTCGAGTGACGGATAGACTCCGACCCCGGCGCCGGCCAGCAGCGCGGCACCCAGGCAGGCGGATTCCCGGCAACCCAACGTGCGGATAGGCCGATTCAGGATATCGGCTTTCAACTGGAGCCAAAGTGCCGACTTGGCCCCGCCGCCCGCGGCCACGAGTTCATCGACGCGGAGGCCCGACTGCTGCATGGTCTGGAGGTTGAGCAGGAGCTCAAACGTCAGGCCTTCGAGCATGGCCTTGGCGATGTCGTGGCGCGTGGCGGCCAGGGTGAGTCCCACGATCGCGCCTTTGGCCTGCAAATCGCAGGTCGGCGTCCCGCTGCCATTCAGGTGCGGCACGATCATCAACGGCGAAGGACCAGGCGGCATCCGGGCGTCAATGAGTTGATACGGATCCCGGTTCTGGACTGCGGCCGCTTCCACTTCGGGCCAGCCGAGGTTGTCGCGATACCACTTCAGCAGGAGGCCGCCGACATGGTTCAAGGCGAATGTGAAGTACATCCCGTCCCTGGCGTGGAGATAGCAGGGATAGTAACTCTCGAACATCCGGCGCGTGAGGGCAGGGGAGTTGAAGGCGGTCGCAAGCACTTCGGCCGTGCCGGTGGAAACCATGCCCAGGTGTTCCCGGACCAGGCCGGCCCCCAGCCCGGCGCAAGCCTGATCGTGCCCGCCCGCGACCAGGACCAGGTTCGCGGGAATCCCCAGTTCACCAGCGAGCGCTTTGCGGATTGTCCCGACGGCTGTGCCCGAGGCCACCGGCCGCGACAGCCGGCTGGCGTCGAGGTCGAGCGGCTCGAGGATCTCGCGGCTCCAACTGCGGGTGGCGAGGTCGAAGGCCATCGTGCGCGAGGCCATCGTGTAGTCGATCACGGGCTCGGCGCCCAGTTTGCCAAGCACGAAATCGGCATAGGTGACGAACCGCCAGGCCCGCGCATAAACTGACGGCGCGAGGTCACGCAGGAGCAGGATTTTGGTGAGTGCGTTCATGGGATGCGATCGCATCCCCGTGCGCTGGAAGAGCGCGAACGGGCCGCACTTCTCCTCGCACTCGCGGGCCTGGCGCTGCGAACGATAGTCCATCCCGAGAATCGCGGGGTGTAGCGCGCGGAAATTACCATCCACCGGGATTACCGCGTCGCCTTGAACGGACACGCTCAGGGCCGCGATGTCTTGGACGCCACTGTGGCCGACAGCCTCTTGGAGGACACGGCACGTCAGAGTCCAGACGTGTTCCGCGTCCTGCTCGGCCATGGCGGGCTGGCGGCACACCACGTCGTACTCCTGGAAGGCTTGGCCCAGGATCCGACCCGCCGGGTTGAACACCATGGCCTTACAGCCCGTGGTGCCGACGTCGAGTCCGATCAGGTGCATAGGCTCAGCGCAATGCCGGGTGTTGCATGGTCCCTTGCTGGCCCCGGCGTCAACCGCACAGCCGGTCCTGCAACCTTCGCATTTGCAGCAGCAGGGTGTCGGGCACTTCCGCGATATCATTGTAACGGATCGCCTGGTCTTTGGGCACCGCGCGCTTGAGCAGGCAGCCTTTGGCGAGCCCCAGCGGGACAAGGTCTTCCCGCCGCGCGACGCTGGCGAGGTCAATCGAGCCCCGATAGCAATTCCCCCCAATGCCGTCCAGTTGCTCGCCGGCTTTGAGATCCTGCTTGGCGATGGCGATGCACTCCGACGTTGGCTGGCGCAGCGGGTGGCCGGACGATTCGTGGTTGAGGACGGCCAGGGCCGCCGTCAGGGGGACTTCGATGCTGCACAGATGATAGGGGCGGAAGAGCAGATAGTTCGGTCCGTGCCCCATGTCGCGCTGGATCAAGCCCTGTTTGAGACGCGGCTGGTCGGTGGTAAACACGACGAAGACCCCGGGATGCACGCCGATGGCGAAATCGACCACGCCCTTGTGTTCGAGGACGCCGCCTTGGGCTTTGGGACAGAAGACCTGGTGGAGCGTGTCGCGCGTGGCCTGGGCCCCGTGCATGCCGCGGACGTCCGGAACCAGGCCGGTGCAATTGGAGACGCTGCACATTTCGACGGCGGTCTTCGAGCCATCCACAAATTCGCAGAGTATGCGGGGGCTCATATCACGCGCCTTGGCTTTGGCCGCGAGTTGGTCCGGCGTCGCGTAACGGTCGAGCGGATTGTTCTTGCCCTTGCCGGCGGCCACGATCTCAAAGCCCAGCGCCGTGGCGAAACGGTAGAGCTCCATGATGGCGGCCGGTTCATCGCCGGCCGCAAGCGTGTAGATTACTCCGGCGTTGTCGGCCAGGCGGCGGAGAATCGGGCCGACGGTGACATCGCACTCGACGTTCATCATCACGATGTGCTTCTTTGCGTTGATCGCCTCGAGGGCGATGGCCACGCCCAGTTCCGGCGAACCGGTGGCGTCCACGACGGCCTGGACGCACGGCAAGCCCGTCACCAGCTTCCAGTCGGTCGTCGCCACGCACTGGCCGGCGCTGACGGCCTGGCGGGCCCGGTCCAGCGCGTTGGTGCGGACGACGCGGCGCTTGTCCACCCTCGCCATGGCATAGGCCAGTTCGGCCCGCTCGAAGGTGATGTCCACGACGATGGGAATCCGGGCACCCTTCATCAACTGGACCTGGCACAGGATTTCCTGGCCCATCTGACCGGCGCCAATCAGGCCGATGACCACGGGGGTCCCTTTTTCCTCCAGCTCCAGCAGCCTCTCGTTGATCGCGTGCATGACGGTGGTTAATCCGGTTCGATCATGACCTTCAGCGCGGCCCCGGAACCGGCAATCTCAAAGGCCTCCGCCACCCGGGAAAGCGGCCGGGTCTGGGTGATGCACAGCTCGGCCTGAACAACCTTGCGCGCCAGCACCTCCAGCGCGAGTTCGTGAAAACGCGGATGATAAGAGAACACGCCGATCACCATCAGCTCCCCGTAGTGAATCAGGTTGCCGTTGAGGTGCGTCATCGGATCCGCCTTCGGCAGGCCCCCGAAGAAAATGATGCGTCCGCCCCGCCGGGCCATTTCGACGGCTTGCGTCTGGGTTGCGGCGACCGGGTTGGCACAGATCACGACGTCGGCGCCCCTCCCGCCGGTGAGTTGCTTTACTTCGGCGACGACTTCTCCCGCGCCGGCGTCGAGGACGGCCTCCGGGGCGAATCGTCCGGCACTCTGTCGCCGGACCGGATTGGGCTCGACGACGATCACGCGTGCCCCGCGGGCCTTGGCCACCACCGCGTGCAGGCAGCCGACGGGCCCCGCCCCGAGGATGACCACCGTCTCGCCGAGGCTGGTTTGGCATTTATGGTGGGAGGCGAGCACGGAGGACAGCGTCTCGGCCAGGCCGCCTTCGTGGAAGGTGAGACCCTCGGGCATCCGGTGCACCACGCCGTGGCGGAGCAGTTCGCCGCTCAGCACCACTTGCTCGGCGAACCCGCCCGGCCACCCCGGCGTGATCCCCAGGAGCTTCAAGTCCGTGCACAGGTTAAAGAGTCCGTGCCGGCAGTAATAACAGCCGCCGCAGTGTATGTCGGGGGCGACCGCCAACCGGTCCCCCACCTGGAATTGAGTGACCTGCGGGCCGACTCGGACGACTGTGCCCGCCAGTTCGTGCCCTTGCACCAGATGGGTCACACCCGCCGGCGGTCCCTCCTGCCAGCGCCGCAGGTCCGAACCGCAGACGCCGCAGGCGCGCATCTCAAGGACCAGGCCGTCCGCAGGCGCGGCGGGGCTGGGCACCTCGCGCAGAGCAATCGTCTTCGGACCGAGGAGAAAGGCTGCTTTCATCGAATCGTATTCATACCCGGCGGCCGGTGGGGGAGTCGGCACGTTTCGGACTCAGCAAACGGTCACCCACGGCGCCCCCGGGATGGATCGCGGCAAACTGCGCGCGGGTGTAGCCCGTGACTTCCATCAGCGCGACACACACCGCGTCGAACACCGCGATCACCGCCAGCGTGCTTGCCGTGGCCAGCATGTGGAACGGGTCCGGCTCGCGCGCCACCTTCACCCGCAGCCAGAGATCGCTGCGCCGCGCCAGGAGCGAATCGCCGTTCTCGGTTACCCCGATCAAAGAGACCTTCTTGATCTTGATCGCCGGCAGCAGGTTGACAATCTCCCGCGTGTTACCGCCCTTGGAAATGGCGATCACCACATCCCCGCGTTGCGCGGCCCCCAGGCCGCCGTGGACACCGTCGCCGGGCGACAGAAACAGCGCGGGCCGTTCCACGCAGCAGAGGGAGTGCGCGATTTTGCGCGCCGCGGCCATGGAGGTGCCGACTCCAGCCGTCAGTATCTTGCCCCGGCAGGCGGCCAGCATCGCCACGCAACGCCCGAAGGCCGCGGGATCCACCACCGCTTCCAGGTTGCGCACTGAGGCCGCTTCCGCCCGCCACACCTGTCGCGCGATGCGCCACAGGTCATGAGGTCGGGACTCGTTTTTCATCTGGTGGGCGGCTTTAATGAAACCGGTCGGTCAGTGTGTGCGAGATTTGACAGGACATCCGGAAATAGCAACGCAATATCTTCATAAATTGAAACCTGGAAATGAAAATCGGATCCGCAAGGGGCCGCATCCGGCGCTCGCCGGCCAGGGCCGAGAAGCGCTTTTGTTTTGTCAAGCCTCGCCGCCGCCGCGTAAGCTGCGCCATTGAGCTTATGTTGCCAGGAACCAATCACCCCCGGATGGCCTGCGGGCTTTTGCTCTCGTTGTCAGTCGTCGCCTCTGCGGCTGTGGCTGCGGACCGCGCCGGGGCGGATTTGCGCAAAACGGCCGTGGCGATCGTTGGCGACGCGTTCCACATCAATGGTCAGCCGACTTACGCGGGCCGTGTCTGGCAAGGTCACAAGATCCAGGGTTTGCTCCTGAACTCGCGCATGGTCCAAGGCATCTTTGACGACCGCAACCCGGCTACCGTTGGCAAGTGGGCCTATCCGGACACCGGCCGATGGGAGCCGGAGCGCAACACGCGCGAGTTTATCGTGGCCATGGCCGAGTGGCGGCGGCACGGTTTGCTGGCGTTTACCCTCAACCTGCAGGGCGGTTCGCCGCAGGGTTACTCGAAGGACCAGCCGTGGCACAACTCGGCCATCGAGGCTGACGGCACTCTGCGGCCCGACTACTTGGGACGCCTGGAACCGATCCTGGACGCCGCGGATCGACTCGGGATGGTCGTGATTCTCGGCTTGTTCTACTTTGGTCAGGATGAGCGGTTGCGGGACGAGGCCGCCGTGATTCGCGCCACGGACAACGCCACGGGATGGCTGCTGGAGCACGGTTACCGCAACGCGCTCGTCGAGATCAATAACGAATGCAACGTGGGCTACGATCACGCGGTCCTCCAACCCGGCAGGATCCACGAGTTGATCGAACGCGTCAAACGCACCACGCGCGACGGGCGGCGCTTGTTCGTGGGCACGTCCTATGGCGGCGGGACGGTTCCCGGGGAGAATGTGGTCCGGGCCGCCGACTTTCTGCTGATCCACGGCAATGGCGTCTCTGATCCCAGGCGGATTGCGGCAATGGTGCGTCAGAGCCGGCAAGTGCCCGGATACACGCCCAAGCCGATCCTGTTCAACGAGGATGACCACTTCGACTTTGACAAACCGCTGAACAACTTTGTGGCGGCGGTGAGTGAGTACGCGTCGTGGGGCTGCTTTGATTATCGCATGAAAGGTGAAGGCTTTGACGATGGCTACCAGAGCGTCCCGGTCAACTGGGGCATTTCCAGCGAACGCAAGCGCGGTTTCTTCCGGCTATTGGGCCAAATCACCGGCGCGGACAGCGAGGCTCCGGGCAAGCCACCAGTTCCTTTTTGAACTGCGCACGGCCCAGGAACCTGGCGGCGTTCGTTGTCCACGCTTCAGCGTGTTCGACCACCGACACCCTAAAGGGTGAATGGCGCTTACTTAGTGCCTAAAACTTTCTGGGAAAGGCGCTTGCGACGGCTCGGGTGGAGGGCGCTCCGGAAGATAATGCGTCTGGAGAGCTTTTCCAGTTCTCTGAGTTGGC
>Ga0315274_10011177_pt1 | contig 12869 bp, 15 predicted proteins | sample YL17G02_20_MG_FD_203700 | JGI IMG/M metagenome (GOLD analysis project Ga0315274, IMG submission 203700) | Sediment microbial communities from Yellowstone Lake, YNP, Wyoming, USA - YL17G02_20 | ecosystem: Environmental > Aquatic > Freshwater > Lake > Sediment | place: USA: Wyoming | collected... | reverse complement strand
AATGGCTCGTCTAATTCCTACCTCTTTGGTCCTTTCGGTAACCGTCGCATACATAATATTCATTATCCCTATTCCGCCAACCAAAAGAGAAATTGAACCTATTGATACCAAAACTGCGTTAATCACTGAGAATATCTGATTTACCGTAGAAAGTATTTCCGCCTGCTCGGTTACTGAGAATTGGTCCTCGTCGTATCTTTCCAAAAGAGCCTGTTCTGCTTTCTTTTTTGCAATTGGAATATTTTCTTTGGAAGAAACTCCCAAATAAATCGTAAAGAATTCTTTGTTTGGGTTTATACTCCCGAATGTAGTTTTATATGAGATAAAAATAGCGTTGTCCATTTCGTTGTCGCCCTTTTTTTGGGCCACACCTGCGATTCTAAAACGTTGGTTTTCCAGCCGTATTATTTTTCTTTCCGCAGCGGACGGGTCTTCAAAAAGCTTTTCGGCGATGCCTGCTCCCAAGACAACGTCTTTTGAAGCGGACTGAATATCGGATTTTGATAACAACGAGCCGCTTTGGGCCTTCAGATTAAGAAGGGAGAAAATCTCTTCGGTTGTACCAAATATAAATCCCGTTTCTTTCTTCCCGTTATAAGATGCTACCGAGCTTTTAAAAAAGACGGGAACCACGTAGTCAATTTCGGATACCCTTTTTAATTTAGTTACGTCTTTTTCGTCAAATCTTATTCCAGAGACCATTCCAGGCCCAAACGATTGAGCGCCTCCCCCCGAAAAACCTGAGCCTGCAAGAACAACCAAAAGATTTGTGCCCAAATTTTCAAACTGTTCCTGAATGTAGTTTTTCAAACCCAGTCCTAATGCGATAAGCATAACAACCGAAAGTACACCAATCATTATTCCCAAAGAGGTCAGAGCTGTTCGAACTTTATTTCTTTTGAAATCCGAGTAGGCCGCCTTAATAAGATCTTTTAGTTCGTTGCCCATATTTATAAATATTTTTTGGTAATTTTTCCGTCCTTCAAAAATATCTTTCTTCTGGTTCTTTGGGCAACATTCGGCTCATGGGTAACCAGTACCAAAGTAACTCCCAGATCCTTGTTTAGTTTTTCCAATAGGTCCAAAATTTCGTCCCCGGTTTTGCTGTCCAGATTTCCCGTTGGTTCATCGGCCAAAATTATTTTCGGATTCATAATCAGGGCTCTCGCGATTGCCGTCCTTTGTTGTTGGCCTCCGGAAATTTTATTGGGGAAAAAGTTCCTTCTTTCGTAGATTCCCGTTTTTTTAAGAAGTTCCTCTGCCCGCCTTTCGGGGTCGAAATCAAGTCTTCGTTTTACATACTTGGTGGGAAGTAGCACATTTTCCCAGACTGTATAGCGGTTTATTAGATTAAACGACTGAAAAACAAAACCTATATAGTGATTTCTTAAATCGGAAAGTTGAGAATCCGAAAGCTTTGAAATGTCTTTCCCGTCAAGGAAAATCTTTCCGGAGGACGGAGTCTCCAGAAGCCCGATAAGATACATCAGGGTGGATTTGCCGGAACCCGAGGAGCCAAGTACCCCTATATACTCTTTTTCTTTGATGTCTAAATTGACTTCACAAACTGCGGGAACAATTTCTTCTCCAAGTTTGTAGTTTTTGCATACATTCTTAAGTCTAATCATAGACAACGTTACCCTCGTTTATGTTACCTTTTACTTCAACCCTATCATCGCCCTCTATTCCTGTCTCAATATACACTTTATTGTTTTTTCTCCCCAGATTTACGTATTTTCCTTTCTGGTCGGAATTAATAAACTTAGGCGGTAAATATAATACGTTTTGCCTCTCGGAGAGTATAAATTTTGCATCCCCGGTCATTCCTACTTTTATTTCATTTAAGTCAAAAGGCCAGTCGTCTATTTTTATTTTTACTCTGTAGGTTGCTCCCGCTTCTCCTTCTATCGGAGATAAACTTATGTATTCCACTTCTCCTTCGACAGCCTCCTCAAAAGAGTCGAGTTTTATTCCAACCTTTTGACCAACTTTTAAATCGACAACTTCAGTCTGGTCGGCGACAACCTCAAAATAAAAGGTTTTGGGATTTACAATTTGAATCATGTAGTTGGTATTGAATAGATATATCCCCGGAAAAGGATAGGTAACATTTGCAATCACACCGTCAAACGGGGCACGTAGGCTGGCGTTGGACAGATTTTTCCCAGCGATAGTTAACGCCCTATATGCTTTGTCTTTGGTAACTTCGGCCGTGGTTCTTTTTTCTCTTAAGAGGAAGCTTTCGTCGGTCTCGTGCCCCTTGACTTCGTCGTAGACTCTGTCCAGTACCGTCTGGGCCAATCGAAGGTCGGAAGTTGCCATCTCGTAAGAGGCGTAGAGATTGGTTGTATCAAGCCTGACAAGCACCTGTTCTTTTTTGACCAAATCTCCTTCTTTTACCCCAAGCCAGGCAAGTTCTCCCGGCATGGCGAAATAAAGCTTGGCATCTTGAATGGCTTTAACTTCTCCGGAAAGAACCATTTCCTGAGCCACGGTTCCCCTTTTTACCGATTCTTTTATTAACCCCTTATTCTTTCCAATAATAAGGTTTCGGCCAATCAAAAAAACAACAAGCAAAATACCTAGGGCCAAAATGAGTTTCTTTCTTTCCGCTAAAGTTTTTTTGAGCTTGCGAAGCATGACAGAGGAGTTTTATCACAAAAATGCCCCCAAAACAACTTCTTGCCCGAAATTTCGTATAATAAGGACATGAAAATAGATATCTTAACCCTTTTCCCCAAAATGTTTACCGGACCTTTTGATACGAGGATGCTTAAAAAGGCAATCATTGACAACCGTATAACACTGTAATACAATATGACTAGAATAAAGGTCGAACAGCTAATATTTGATATGTGGAATATAGCCCATATCAAAAAGCACGACGTTAAACCGGAAGAAATTATCGAAGCTGGAAAAAATCTCATTTATCACAGACGTACTTACGAGAGTAGATATTTAGCAATCGGCAGGAGCGAAAAGAGATTAATCACTTTAATACTTAAACGAAAGAAATCAGGAAGTTACTATCTAATTACTGCAAGAGACTCTAGTAAGAAGGAAAGGAACAAAGTGTATGAAAAAGAAGATAAAAAGTAGAATACCTAAATTTAAAAGTCTCGACGAAGAGGCAAAATTTTGGGATACACACTCTATAACAGACTTTGAAGACGAGACAGAAGATGTGGAAATAATCTGGGAAGTAGAAAAGCCCAGGGACGAAACTTTGGTTTTGCGCGTTCAAAAAAACTTAAAAGAGAAACTTAAAAAGGAGGCTAGAAAAAAGGGCCTAAACGCCTCAACCCTGGCCCGTATGTGGTTAATGGAAAAACTTCAAGCTTCCAGATGAAAATCGATATCTTAACCCTTTTCCCCAAAATGTTTACCGGACCATTTAACGAATCAATTGTCAAACGGGCAATTGATAAGGGGCTCGTTGAAATAAACATCCAAGGCTTAAGGGCTTGGGGTGAGGGAGAAAGAAGAAGCGTTGACGACAGGCCCTACGGGGGTGGGGTGGGAATGATACTTAGGGTGGATATTATCGAAAAAGCAGTTTCCGAGCTGAAAAAAGGCAGTAAGAGTACAAAAGTTATTCTTCTTGACGCTACGGGTAAGAAATTTACCCAAGGTATGGCTAGGGAGCTCAGCCAGGCTGAACACCTGATATTAATTGCCGGACACTACGAAGGATTTGACCATCGGGTACACGAACATCTGGTCGATGAAATTATTTCAATCGGAGACTATATATTAACTGGGGGGGAAATTCCGGCCATGGTGATAAGCGATGCAATAGTTAGACTCCTCCCAGGAGTTTTAGAAAAGGAAGAGGCAACTTCTCTTGAATCTTTCTCGGAAAACCTCCTTGAATATCCCCAATACACCAGGCCTGAAGATTACAGGGGCTGGAAGGTTCCGGAAGTACTCCTCTCGGGAAATCATAAGGAGATTGAAAGGTGGAGAAAAGAAATGGCCCTTAAAAAGACAAAGAAGGTCAGACCGGACCTCCTTTGAGCTGACTGACGAATTCGTTAACCGCCTCTTTCCATGTCATCAGGGTAATTCCCAGCTCCTTGCGGGTCTTTTCATTTAATAGCCCTCCTAATCGCGACCGGGGAGCTCGACCCGGAACCTTAAGAAATTCTTTCATCGAGCCTTCCTTGACAACCCCCTTTACCCCTCTGGCCTTTTCCAAGACGTAACTTGCAAACTCAAAAGGAGTGGTTAAATCGCTACTGCCAACATGATAAATCCCCACTTTTTTCTCCTCTAAAAGTAAGTAGAAAACTTTAGCGGCCTCGTCGATAAAGGTGGGAGTTATTTTTTGGTCCGAAAACATGGGGTAAAGGCCGCCTTCGTCATAAAGCGATAAAATCTTGCGGGCATAGTCTAATTTCCCGGCAAACTGGGCTCGATACGGATATGAAATTCTGACTATTGAAGCATTTTTATTTACTTGCCTAACTCTTTTCTCCCCGACGAGTTTTGTCCAACCGTACCAAGTTAAATCCCCCGGATTATCCGGAAGTTTTGTGTCTTCGGGATAGGGCCCGGGATTTCCTTCAGTCCCCGGAAAAACAAAATCTGTCGAAATATGGATAAAATATTTGTCAAACGCTTTTGAGGCTTCCGCCAAATTTTGTGCACCCACCGTATTAACTAGGTATACCACTCCCTTCTCGTTCCCCTTTTCTTTTTCCGCCCCATCGACGTCTGTGAATGCGGCAAAGTTTATAACCGAATGAAACTCATTTTTGTATGTTTCGAAATAAACTTCTACCGCTTTTTTATTGGTAATATCGAGTTCCTCAACTTTTGGAGTAATAGTCGGGGTTTCTTTGTGGTAGAGGTCGGTAAACCTTGAGCCGACCAGCCCGTCCGCTCCAAAAACCAGAATTTTATCTTTCATTTTGACTTGAATTTTTCGGGGAAGAGGTCCCTCAACCTCGGATTTGCCTTGTCCCTTTCTGAAATTATTGGGTTTTTAATCGGCCACTTTATGGCCAGGTCCGGATCGTCCCAGGCAATTCCCCTGGCTTTTTTATCGTCCCAGTATTCGTCAACCAGATAAAGATAGTGAAGGGGCTCTTTCCCTGCCGCACAAATGGAATTGCCCATTCCCTTGGGCAAAAAAATGGCCATCTGGGTAGAATCGTCTTTGGTATTATCGATGACAAAAGTCTCTACCTTTCCAAAAGTTGGGCTGTCGGGTCTGACATCGACAACGGGGGCAAAAAGTTTACCGGCAACGGGGTAGATAAGTTTATTCCAATTTTCGGTGTGAATCGCCCTAATTACTCCGGGAAAGCTCATTGAGTGGCTCCATTGAACGGGGTTAAATTTTATTCCCGAGGCTTCTTCTAACTCTTTTACCCTGAAGACTTCGTGGAAAAAACCCCTAAAGTCCCGATAGAGGGGACGCTCGATGATTAAAACTCCGGGAATTGAAGTTGTCCTGATATATAAGGTCGAGACTTTCGTCTCGGAGATTTTTTTACTCATATCTTAGGGAGTCTCTTACGCTATTATAACCTAGAAAAGCTTGATATTGGATATGCCCCCAAGAGTCAGCCTGGTCAAGGCCGCCAAGAAGTAAGAATCGTCAACTTTATTGACAAGCTCGGACAATCTTTCAACCGGCCAAAGGGCCACGTCTTCTTCAAAATCATAAGCCTCACCAACCCTGATTGGCGGGAATATCTTTTCAGAAACGTCCAGGGTTATTGCATAAATGAGCGGGTGATTGCTTGTCATTCCGGCATCAGGCATTACCCGCCCAAGATTTATTATCTCGCCAATCTTGGTAGATTCACTTTTAACATCAATCCCCAAATCTTCATTAAGCTTTCTTAAGATTAGCTCAAAAACGGATTCGTTAATTCTTGGAAATCCTCCCGCAAGACCATAAACTCTAGCCCCCATGGGGAATCTGTTATCTTTCAAAAGAGCCAGATGTGAAATTTTCCCCTTTTGCCTTATAAGAACCAGAAACCTTACTCCGGATTTTGGTCCCACTCCCCATGAATAAATAGCCTCGGCCCATTTTTCTCCTGAAGTCGTTTCCACCTCAAACCAAGCAGCGATACCATAAATTGGGTATTTCTTGGGAGCATATTCCAACTTTATTAACTTCAATTGTTTCTCATCCCCTATGACATCAGGACGATTTGCCAAGTCTTCAACAAATCCAGCGGCTCTAGGATTTTTCGCAAGCTCCATTAATTCTTTCCTCTTAGAAGAATCAGTTTGTACATACCACTTTTTAGTTTTAAGCTTGTTTTTAATAAGATCAAACCTTCTCTTATTTTCCTCAGTCAAAAGCTTTTCCTCTAGGGGTATCTTGGATATGTCGTTTTTTACAACCGTCTCTTCAGTGTTAAAAGAAAGTTTTGTTTTACCGACTTCGCGGTCCAAGCTCATATAAGCAAAAACCTTATTGTCTCCATCCGAAATTAAGGCTCTTCTTTTAAGAAGCGGCCTCCACCAATCCTCGTTCTTTTTGTACCAGCTGATGGTGTCTTTTAACCCGTCATCGAATTTGTCTCTTGAAACTTCCGGCTTCCAACCAAGCTCTTCAATTATTTTTGTCGCATCAATGGCGTAGCGCCTGTCATTTGAATGTCTATCGGGAACATATTTAATCCAACTTCCGTCTTTGCCGTATAAGTAAACAACTCTTTCAGCAACGTAAGCGTTGGGCCTATCGTTTTCTGCCCCAATCAAATAAGTTTCTCCGGGCTTGCCTTTATGAAGAATCAAATCAACTGCCTTGGCATGGTCGTGGGTATGAATCCAGTCTCTAACGTGTCGTCCATCCCCATGAACCGGGGCTTTATACCCATCAATAAGATTGGTGACCAAAAGAGGAACATATTTTTCAGGAAATTGATAAGGGCCATAATTATTTGAACAATTTGAAATTGTAATGAACATTCCCGTTTCTTTGTAAAAATCCCTTACAACCCTATCAGCTTCAGCTTTCGAGATAGCATAAGGATTGTCAGGTCTTGGAGCATAAGGTGTCTTTTCAGTGAAGCGCTCCTTAGAGTCAAGGGGGAGCTCGCCCATCACTTCATCAGTACTGATATGATGGAAACGAGGAACTTTTGCCTTTTGGGCCTCTTCAAGCAGGATTTTAGTTCCTTCTACGTTTGTTCTCCAAAAACCACCGGGGTCAAAAATGCTTCTATCCACATGGGTCTGGGCTGCATAATGTACGACCGCATCGACTCCTTTCAGAGCTTCCCGTACCTTAGCTCTATCCAAAATATCCCCTTTAACAAATTCAACCTTCTTTTCAATTGGTCGGAGAGTTTCGTAGTTTCCTGCGTAGGTCAAAGCATCCAAAACCCTAATTTTGTCCTTAGGATGATGTTTCAACCAATAATAAACAAAATTGGAACCTATAAATCCAGCTCCGCCCGTAATTAGTACTTTCATTTTATTGGCAAATTCTAATTATACCCCAGAGGTTCAATTTGTTCAACATTATGGGTTAGAATTATGTATGTTTGTCGGCAACACTTGAGGCTCCCCAAGCTTCTGGCTTGGTCTTGGCTTTAAATCCGTTTCCGTTGACCATTCCAACTACTTCCCTAATCATGTCTCTTGTCGGGCCTATTGGGCCAACATCTATGTGTATTTCGAAATCATATTTTGCCGGAGTAATCTTTTTTCTGATATCGGGAACAATATCTTGAGCAACCTCAAGGCTCATTGCCGTTTCCGTATAGATTTTATCCCTAAGAACCGGAACTTTTACGTTTTTTTTGACTTTCTTCCAGAAGTATCTGGCCCCGCGACCCGCCCTGTGAACAATTATCGCCGTAACAAAATCAATCTCCGCATGGCCGTTTATGCCCCTGGTTTGAGAGTCTGTGCCTATTACGAGTCTATAAAAACTGCTGGGCTCTTCGTTGACGAAGTCTTCAATCTCCGAAATCATTTCAGGCACGCTAAGCTCTCCCACTGTGGGGCTAATAAATCTAGTATCTTTGGCAATCATAGGCCTAAATTATACTCCTTTAGCCTTATTTTAGGCAAACTCTAGACTTTAGGCCATCTTAAGCTTATAATTTTCACTACCTTCCTATATTTTTCATGAAAAGAACAGACAAAATCAGGAAAGTGGTAATTGCGGCAGCCGGCTACGGAACGAGATTCCTGCCAGCCACCAAAAACCAGCCCAAGGAAATGCTTCCTATCATTGATAAGCCCATTATTCAGTATCTGGTGGAAGAGGCAGTTGAGAGCGGAATCGAGGATGTAATCTTGGTCACCCGCTCAGGCCAATCCGCAATCGAAAACCATTTTGACACCAATTTTGAACTTGAGCATTTCTTGGAGCATAACGGAAAAGAAGAACTTCTAAAAAAGGTCAGAACAATTTCAAGAATGGCAAATTATGTTTATGTCAGGCAGCACAAATACCTCCCTTACGGAAACGGAAGCCCCCTTTTAACTGTCAAAGACCTGATAGGCAAAAACGAACGATTTATATATATGTTTGGGGACGATTTGGTTTCTTCGAAGGTCCCCTGTACCAAGCAAATTATGGATTATTCAGACAAAAGAGGAAGTGCTGTCACGGTTGCGGTAGAGGAAGTCCCCCAATCAGAGGTTTCCCGATATGGAATTTATAAACTGGCCCCAGGCTCGAAAGACAGGGTACTTGACGCCGTTGAAAAACCCGACCCAAAGTCGGCCCCCTCAAGACTCGCCCAGTTCGGAAGATTCGTTTTAAACCACCAAATAATCGACATACTTCAAGAGAAATACGAGAACAATGATTTAGGCAAGGACGAGGAACTTTGGCTTATCGATGCGATTATCGAATACGCAAAGAAAAACCCCGTTTACGCAGCTAAAATCAAAGGCGAGTGGATGACCACCGGGGACCCCCTAAGATACATGAAGACTCAAGTCCGCTATGCGCTTGAGAGACCCGATATCGGAGGAGACTTCGCCGAATTCCTCAAATCCCTCAAGTCCTGAATATCAAAGAAAAAATAATAACAAGCCCCAAGGCTGCAACCAGCAAATACTCGATAAAAACTGCCAAATGCAAATCTCTGTGGATTGAGTGGTGAACTGTCCCCCAAGCTACATAAGCTATGGCGACGGCAATTGCCACAGCCGTCTGGAAGCTACGGTCATAGGAGAAGAGGTAAAAGGCTAAAGCTCCAATGATAAGAACCCCAAATAAAGCTAAATAGTGCGGTAGGTGTTTGGCAAAATTTTTCATATAATCTGTCCCGCTTTTAATATTAATGCAATTGCCAAAATCATTCCCAGAAAAGCAAGATGGGCAAAGGTTCTTCCTCCAATCCTCACTATTCTTCGCCTACTGGTTACCACCCCGTCAACAACCAAAACTCCCAAAAGTAAACCCACCGTCGCCAAAGAAATTCCCTTGGTGCTATTGAACGGCGAAATAAGAACCCTAGAAATAGGCGTCGGCGGCGCCGTCGGTTGAGGTGTAGCCAAAACAATCGGCTTTGGAGAAGGAATTACTTTTGGAGCTACTTTAGCAACAGGAGAAATCGGCACGGTATCTGCATAGGTTGAACCGAAAAATTGGACGATAATTGTCGTGTCCACCCCGGCAAGGTCGCCCTCAACTACACCGATTCCTATCTCTTTGTATTTGGATGAAAGCATATTCTCTTTGTGGGAGGAAGAGGCCATCCAGGCATCAACCGCGCTAGATGCATTCGAAAAATCGCGGGCTAAGTTTTCCCCCGCGTATCGATATTTATAGCCAAAATCGATGAAAAACTTCCATGGTTGGGTGCCGTCTGGTGCTGTATGTGCCCAATAGTCTTTATTCAACATATCCACTCCTTTCGCCTGTGCGGCCTGAGAAAGAGTTGGATTAAGTTGTAGTGGGGCAAGGCCCACAGCCACCCTTTTTTCGTTAGTTAAACGAATTACCTCATCGGCAGAAATATTGGCCGCATACCCCAAAACCCTGGGGCCGTATTGGGGCAAGAATGCCAGGATTACCTGGTAAAAAATAAGGGCAAACGTAAGAATTACGAGGCTTGAGGGATGAAGAATCTTTGCTTTGTGATTATTACTCTCACGGGGAAAGAAAAGATGGGCAAGCTGACCAAACAATTTCATCAAATTAATCTTACCCCTTGCTCAGGTTCTAATCAATAAACTAAGAAGCGGCCTACTCGCCCGCTTCAACGGTAAAGCTCGTCATAACAGTATTCCCGCTGCTATCCGTAAGCGGAGTATCGCCTGTTTCGTTAAACTTCCCGTCCCCGTCGTCCGTATGCAGCATCGCGTAAAGCACTTCTCCCTCCTTACTGGCTCTTTTTAAATTAACTACAACGTCCAAGCTTTCTTTGGCGGGAAGAAGGGCACTTGTTCCTATTATTGCCCCCGGCTTGCCACTTACGTCTTCATGAATCATGACATATCCGGGATTTTCCAAAAGTACGCTGGCAACCGTTGCCGTTTTCCCAGCCGTGTAATCAGATACTAGAACCAGATTCTTCTCTTCCGGAACCGTGGTGGTTTCTTCTGTGGTTACTTCGGTAGTTACCGGCGCCGGGGTCCTTCCCTTAATTAAATAGTACCCGAGTCCCAAAACGACCAAAAGTCCCACGACCCATAAATACTTATTCATCATCATGTCTTTACTACTCTCCTGGGTCTTGTCAGTTTCGGGGATAGCTTCTGTTTGTGTTTCTTGATTTTCTTCTTTTTGGTTTTCTTCCATTCTTTTCACCCCCTTTCTCTAGTTCTCTCTTTTCGCCAATACTATATTCCTTTTACTGTCCAAAAGTCCAGTACAAGTATAAAGAGTTAATATTTCCTCGCTTTTGGGCAAAACGTATTCAATATCATCCGGGGTAGTAATTACCGTCTTAACAACTCTATAGGTATAAAGAGTTCTATTTTCATCTGTTATTTCTATTAAATCCCCTTCTTTAAGCCATCTTATCGGCCCAAAAAGTGAATTTTTATTGTGGCCGTAAATAACAATATTTCCGGCCTCTCCTGGATCTGCGGATTTATCTAAGTGAGAAACTCCTTTATAGGAAATTTTCCACACTCCATCGACAATTGTTGATTCCTCTATGGGAAGCTTGAGCCCAATGGCAGGAATACTGATAGAGACAGGGTTTGAACTTTGAGTTTCGGAAGAAGCAGAAAAATTGTCGGTCTTAAATGAAAGAATTCTGGCGTTATAAAACCTCCAACCGCTAAATAACGCAATTAGAAAAAGACCAACAATAAGAAGAACTAAACCTTGTTTTTTCTTTGTCACTAATCCTTATCTTACCTTAGAAGAAGCAAATTTTCTCACCCCGACCCCGGAAAGAAGAGAGCCGAGTGCGAAGAGGGCGTAAAATATATTCTCTTCGGCCGCTCCGGTCGCTCCCAATGTGGATGCTCCGAGCACATTCGATGCGCCCAAGACCCTACCTGTGCAAACTTCGTTTGAAAGAGGACCGGGTGCACAATTGTTGACTGCCTTCACGGCGAAGCATCCGCTTCCCAAACCGTTTATAACAAAATTATCAGTATTTCCTGTATCGGGGACCGAGTAAGGGTAATTACCGGAAGATGGCCCGTAAAAAATGCTGTAATGCGTTGCGTCGGCTACTTTACTCCATCGAACTAGTATCGAATTTACCCCAGCGGATGTGGCGCTATTAAGGGTTGGGGCCGTGGGAGTAATGTTTGTACAAACGGGTGCTCCGACTGGGCCTCCTACTCCATTTCCAGTTGGAGCTGGTTCACCTGGCTGGTACTCACATGAATCATCATCTTTCGTTGCCTCTGGGTTATAATTTATGGCTTCTGGATCTGTACATCCATAGATATCTTCAACACAGGCCTGCGTGGATTCGCAAGTTTTATATCCGCCTTTTCCATCAGGAACTGTTCCTCCTTTATAACCACAATAAGTAGGGCATTGTCCCTCTGCCTCACAAGCAATAATAGGGGCTTCATTACAAGAGATCGTTCTATTCTGGATATCCACTACTTCTTGGTGACAATTGACATTTATGGAATCTTTCCATTCAGGAAGATCTTTTCCATAATCACCTCGGGCCCATTGGGGAATACCTAAAGATTCAGGAGTGGGTTTATGACATTTATTCAGATCGTCGGATTTAAGATATTTGAAAGTTTTGGTAAAAGTTTCTGTTTCCATGGCTTTATAATCCTCTGACCAATCAGGAAATCCCCGAACATTTTTGTAACAATACCCGGGATAGAAATTAGACTTATGAGGATATCCTTCGGGACATATTTTATGTGAAGTGGTAAAGGTTACCGTAGGACAATCTTTCTCACAAACTTCTCTAGTCTTAGTCTTTTCCTGAGTCTTTGTTCCTTCGCTAGTTCCACATTGATCTGTTGAACAAGATGAAATATCTCGCCAATCCCCCCAAGTTCCTTCTGGATAATTAGCTGAAACCTCTAGTTTTGAAGAAACAAGAAATCCTGTTAGTCCAGCCAAAAAGAGAAGAATCGCTATCCCAAATGGGGCAATTTTTTGGAGGGCAGGCGTCTTCACGGTGCCTGTTTTCATTATTGGGGCTATTATTCGATAAGAATTCTTGCTTGTCAAGTACCATCCAAAAAGGACCGATTCGATTAGGAATATTTTATATCCAAAATCTCCCCTTTTGAAATGTCTTTTCCATTTACGGGCACTTTCAATGCCCAGCCGAGGGCGTTGGCAACAGAAACTCCCACTCGAAGTCCGGTAAAAGACCCGGGGCCGGTGTTTACTTCAATTTCGGTAATTTGTTTAATTGAAGTGCCTTCTTTCTTCAAAATTTCATCTATGAAGGAGAGTAGTTTTTGGGAAGCTCCTTCTTTGGCAACGGTTTCAA
>Ga0315274_10011176_pt1 | contig 12869 bp, 10 predicted proteins | sample YL17G02_20_MG_FD_203700 | JGI IMG/M metagenome (GOLD analysis project Ga0315274, IMG submission 203700) | Sediment microbial communities from Yellowstone Lake, YNP, Wyoming, USA - YL17G02_20 | ecosystem: Environmental > Aquatic > Freshwater > Lake > Sediment | place: USA: Wyoming | collected... | reverse complement strand
TTATAACCATACACCAGCATACCGCGCTCATCACCATCCGAGCGCAGCTTGCGGGTAACCATCTCGACAGGGGTGCCAATCTCAACAGGTTGGTCACCCAGGTCAGTTAATTGGGCGGTCACCATGGGTCCTTCTTCCAACTTTACCAGCGCAACGGTATAGGGTGAATCCTGGTCATAACCACTGGGAGCTTCATAAACAGTGGTATATGAATATACTTCTCCGCGGCCGCTGAAAGTATACAGGCTTTTAGCTTCCTCCCCACAGGTTGGGCATATATCACGCGGCGGGAAGATCTTTGCTTCACAATGCGGGCAGATTTCACCTGTAAGATTATAGCGTTGCTGTTTGAGTCGCCAATGGCGAGGTACTTCCATAACAATATTCTCCTTAATTAATAATTGTAAGCATTACTATAATTATGGAGGACTCTCAAGAACTATCAGAATTCTTGTTTGCCTGAATCTTCAGCCGATCTTGGTGAGAATATGGGTAACGGCGGTAGCAGCGGGCCCACCCAACGATTGGATCATTGCAACGTTTGCAAATGAGACCTGGTTTGATCCCGCCTGGCCGCGTAGTTGCAGGGTTGCCTCAACAGCTTGATAGACTCCTGTAGCACCGCCAGGGTTACCGCGCGCCTTGAGACCACCGAATGTGGCACAAGGCAGTTTACCGTTCTGAGCAATTGTTTTATCACGAGCGAATGTCCAACCCTGACCGACATCGGCGAAGCCAGATGCTTCCAGGGACAAGGCAGCAAAGATCGAGAAGGCATCATGATACTCAAACAGGTTTATCTGCTCGCGTGCTAGACCAGCGTGAACCAGCGCACGTTCGACCGATAAACGCACGGCAGAAAACACCAATGGCTGGTGCCGGTCGTGGAGTGCCATGGTATCCGATGCGGTGGCAGAACTGGCGATCCGTACCAGGGGATGGGGGAAATCTTCAGGCAGGAGCTCGCACCGGGTGAGAACTACAGCTGCCGCGCCATCGGCATACGGAGCGGCGTCGAACATGTTTACCGGTTCACTGATCATACTGGCTTTTATGTAGGTCTCCGGTTTGATGGCTTTCTGAAACATTGCATTCTTGTTGCGTGCTCCGTTAGTGTGGGCAACAAGCGGGAAACCAGCAAAGCCATCCCGTGGGACATCGAACTCGTGCATATAACGGCACATGAGTAAGGCGGCCTGGGCAGTAAGGGTTAATCCGTGAACAGACTCAAAATCGTTGTCGGATGATGTAGAGAGAGCGGTTTCAATGTCTGAACCAACCATATCAGTGAACTTTTCCACGCCAATAACCAAGGCTGCATCCACCATTCCACTGGTAACTGCCAGATAACCCTGGCGCAGGGCTGCACCACCTGAAGCCCCCGCCGCCTCAATGGAAATTGCTTCAATACCGGTCAGTCCACAGAAGTCGGCTACATATCCTCCCAAGTGGGCTTGTTTCGACAGGATGGGAGCCAGCATATTACCCACTATGAGAATTTGCGGGCGCAAGCCTCCGGCATCTTTTATTGCTCCTTCAATGGCGGAAAAAGCCAGTTCGCGCAGAGAGGTATCCCAATGCTCACCAACGCTGGTCTGACCAATCCCCGCTATGACAACCTCAGTCATGTCTCACACCTTTTATTTCATCGTTAATATGCCACGCATTCGCGCATAGGTCGCGTAATCGATCTCAGTGCGTCGAGAAATATAATCCTGGGTTTTTGGAGCACACTCACTACTGTCAATGATCTTGTCTGTGACCACTAGGTCCAGAGCATCGGAACCCGCGCCAGAGCCAAATGAAACCAACAGGATGCGGTCACCAGGTTTGGCGATATCAAATATAGCAGTTAATCCAATGACCGAAGATCCGGAGTAGGTATTTCCTATGACCGGTACGAGCAGACCGGGTTCGATTTGTTCCTGGCTGAAACCGAGAAGTGAAGCTACCCGTTGCGGGAATTTTGTGTTAGGTTGATGAAAAACAGCCCACGTGTAATCCTTGGCAGATGTCTCCATGCCTTCCATGAGTGTCTTACCAGCCTGGGTGATATGCTTGAAGTAAGCCGGTTCACCGGTAAAGCGCATACCATGTTCAGGATATTTTTGGTACTCGCGCCGCCAGAAATCCGGAGTATCAGTAACATAAGAATAGGCGGCTTGGATGATGACCAGGGCATTTTCCGCAGGACCGATGATGAAGGCTGCTCCGCCAGCGGCAGCGGTATATTCCAAGGCGTCACCGGGGCGGGCTTGTGCTGTATCCATCCCGATGGCCATTGCATATTCAGCCATTCCAGAACCGACCATGCCCATCGCGGCTACTATGGCTTCTGTTCCAGCTTTGCAGGCGAATTCCCAATCGCCAGCCTGAGTGTTGGGGGCAGCACCAATCGCCTCAGCCACGATTGTTGATGTTGGCTTGACGGCATAGGGATGTGATTCCGAGCCGACCCATACAGCCCGCAATTTGGCAGGATTAATTTTTGCGCGCGCCATAGCATTACGGGCGGCCTCAATAGACATGGTTACCACGTCCTCATCCATACCGGGAACTGATTTTTCCTTGATAGGGGTACCACCCTGGCCACCGGTCCAAATGCGGGCGATTTCACTGGCGGGAAGGCGGTAGCGAGGGATATATGCACCATATCCGGCGAAACCTACGGGACGGGTGGGTTTTAGCAAGAGCGAAGCGAGTTGAGGTTCAACCATTCTTACTTCCTTCAATAAATATGGCTTCTTAATATCATGATTTTTTTATTACTCTAAGACCTATTCTTGCGAAACGCATAAACTATTTAAGCATTATTCAATCCCTTTAAGATTTCTTTGGCGTGGTCGATGCGTACGATTCTATCTGCTACCAGGAGTGCTGCAAGTTTATCTATGTCATCGCCGCTCGCGCCTGCAGCGATGGCCACCTGGCGCGCATGCAGCGACATGTGCCCATGTTGAATGCCTTCGGTCGCCAGGGCGCGTAGAGCAGCGAGATTCTGGGCCAGACCAACGGAGACTATGATTTCAGCCAGTTCACCGGCAGAGGTCACACCTATCAGTTTAAGTGCAGCTCGGGCTGAAGGGTGAACATTGGTCGCACCGCCAACGATGCCAACTGCCATAGGCATTTCCAGGGTGCCACTGAGATTCCCGTTGGCGTCTTTCTGCCAAATGGAAAGGGATGTATAGCGGCCGGAACGGGCAGCATAAGCATGTGCACCAGCCTCGATGGCTCGCCAATCGTTGCCGGTAGCAATCACCACAGCATCTACACCGTTCATTATGCCTTTATTGTGCGTAGTTGCTCGATATGGATCGGAGGCTGCAAAAGCCCAGGCTTCAATTACCCCATCTCGTACCTGCTCTCCATTATATTTATCGAATGCCAGTTCCTCGAGAGGCACCGTGCACTGCGCCTTTGCTAGGCGATGGTCGGCGAGGTTGGACAGGATCCGAAGGTGAACACGCCCGCCAGTGATGGCTTCAAGACGGGGAGCCATTTTCTCACAGGCTGTGTTAACGATGTTGGCACCCATGGCATCACGCACATCATAGATCAAGTGGACGACCATGAATGGTCCGATGGGCGAATCCGCGATGTGACGGATTTCCAGGTCACGGGCTCCGCCACCTAATTTTCTTAGCAATGGGTCCACTTCGTTTGCTTCTGCTAATAGGCTCTCTTTATGTTCAAGAAGTGCCTGGCTCGCTGTATGTATATTGGGCACATCGAGGATCTGAATTTGACCGATCATTTCGGGTGCTGTAGTGGTGGCGTGAAATCCACCAGTTGAACGTGTTAGTTTCGCCATGAAAGAGGCGCCAGCCACCACAGAAGGTTCCTCGATTACCATCGGGATCAACACCTCGCGACTATTAATAATGAAATTCAGTCCAATACCGATGGGTAGATTGTAAGTCCCTATCACATTTTCGATCATATGATTGGCTTGCTGAGTATTTAATCCACCGGTAATCCGAAATTCAGAGAGATCATCTGGTGAGATCCCAGTGACGCCGGTCAATTTCTCTAAGCGCTGTTCAATGGTTAAGTTATGGAATCCGGGTATCCGGGAAGTCGACATGGATCATCCTTATCATGCAAGACAAGTGACGAATAAAGTCATCACTTCTGCCATCGAATTATAGACTATCTTATTAGACAATATCTGGCAAAACCTATCAAATTGCACGGAATTGGGTATAATTAAACTACACGAGGCGAAATTAATGCTGCTGACGAGAGAACAACTGCAAGACCGTTTAATCGCTTTACATCAAGCCAGTATGGAACTGGTAAAAGATGATTCGTTGGAATCACTATTGGAGCGTATTGCTTCAATCGCCTGCGAACAGGCTGAAGCTCGATACGCCGCCTTGGGTGTTTTAGATGAAAATGGGATACTGAAACAGTTCATTACTACGGGTATTTCAGCAGATCAGATCAAGCGAATTTCATCACCACCGAAAGGTCGAGGATTGATCGGTGCGCTGATGAATATTGAAGAACCCATACGTATCCCGGAGATTGCGAACGATCCTCGCAGCATCGGATTTCCAATGGGGCATCCAGAAATGCATTCTTTCTTGGGCGTTCCAATCCGCCAGGGTGACCGTCAGTTAGGGCAAATTTATTTAACGGACAAGATTGGGCAGCCAGAATTCAATTCAGATGATGAGAAGATCATCCAGATGCTGGCGGCATATGCTGCGATTGCCATCCAGAATGCCCGTTTATATAAAGGACTTAGGGAACGCGATAATACCCTGACACGCCGGACTGAGGATTTGGCATTACTGAATAACGTCGCTTCAGCTCTGACCGGCTCATTGGACCCGAACGAGATCCTGAATAAGACACTGACGCTGGTGATGGATTATATAAAGGTTGAAGCTGGGGAAATATTCCTTCTCGATGAAGACGACCAGACCTTGCGGCTGGTTTTACACCATGGTCAAGCAACAGAGGCATTTTGGACACGTAACCGTTTTGCCATCGGCGAGGGGATTGTGGGTCTAACCGCGCAAAGGAGGACGCCGATCATCAGCACCGATCTTGCCCATGATAAAAATTTCCTGCGTGATGCGGTTGTTCAGACTGGTTTCTATCAAATGGTCTGTTTGCCCCTGATCACGAATGAGCATTTGATTGGTGTGCTTAGTATTGCCACACGTAATCGCAAGCCTTTTGATGAGCGGTGCATCCATTTGCTTGCGGCGGTGGGGAATTGGACTGCTTTAGGGATAGAGAATGCTCATCTGCACAATAACGCGCGCCGTCTGGCTGTGCTGGAGGAGCGCGAACGTATAGGCATGGATTTGCACGATGGCATCATCCAATCTATTTTTGGTATTGGTCTTTCATTGGAAAATATCTGCCATTCCTTGGAGGAAAATCCACAGCATGCCAAGCAGCGCATCCAACGTGTGATCGATGACTTAAACCAATCAATCCGTGATATCCGCGCTTATATCCTCGACTTGCGTCCACGCCAGTTAAATGGAGAAGGTGTAATGGAGGGCTTGAAACGACTGGTAACCGAATTCGGGGCAAATACTCCTGTAGAAGCGATCTTGACCAGTCCGAAGGAAGATATTTCCGACCTTACTCAGAATTGCGCCTTGGCTTTGTTCCATATTTGCCAGGAGGCGATAGCCAATGTAGCCAAGCATGCTGGCGCGAAATATGTGAATGTGGATGTATGGGCTACCCCTGAGCGGGTACTGATGGAGATTCGAGACGATGGGAAGGGTTTTAATGTTGATAAAATGAACGTGGCACTGGGGCATGGGTTGGCTAATATGCAGACGCGTATCCATAGTGTGGGAGGTGAAATTGATATCACATCCATCACAGGAGAGGGGACGACAGTACTTGCTTGGGTACCACGTATGCTGATCCCATAAAACAATTTTATATGTCTGTGATGATTTTGAATCTCAGAATTATGTGTCTCACAGGTGGTTAATTGATTTCTTATCCACACTGGATCTTGGGAAATATTTGATTTTGATATTTGATTTTGCTTATCGACCAAAGATATGGGGGATTAGCGTCAGGGTGGTAGCGGTTTTGGCTGAGACATGCGTTCTACAATAAGAATTCCCCTTCACGTTTCCTTTGGAATATTTTAACATTCAGCCACCTTAAAAAAACTGATGTTTTTAAGATATCGTAGGCTTGACATGTGGTAGATATTCATCTTTTCTGCTAGAATTTGAATCGAGTTCGGTAGGGCGTGTCAAGGTAGTACACGCCCTTTCCCTGAGAAGTTTTGGCAAAATAGACTAGAGATCACCAGGTCGCTGCTGGAGTAAGAGGGTCGCCTCACCTTTTCTCTTTTCAGTGAGACAACATTTCGGGAGAATGGGTATGGATACTGAACGAGCTTGGCAAATTGTGCTTGGTCAACTGCAAATGGAAATGCCAAAAGCATCATATGACACATGGGTACGCGACACTCACCCCATGGGATATGAAAATGGTGTTTTAACTGTTGGTGTGAGTAATACTTATGCCCGAGACTGGTTGGAGAGCCGTCTTTCAAGCACAGTGAGTCGCTCGTTAATCGGTATCATGAACCGTAATGTGGCAGTTAATTTTATAGTATCCCAGAATGGTGGACAAGGAAAGTCTGTTAGTATTGATGAAAAGTACGATGATCTCGGTATCGAATCAGTAAATGAACCTCTTTACAATCCAAGTCTTAACCACCGATATACATTTGAGAATTTCGTTGTTGGTGCAGGCAACAGACTGGCACATGCCGCCTGTCAAGCAGTTACAGAAAAACCGGCACGAGCGTACAATCCGCTATTTCTTTACGGAGGAGTAGGCTTAGGAAAAACCCATCTGTTACATGCCATTGGTAATGCCTGCCAGGTACGTGGTTTGAACGTCCTGTATGTCTCATCCGAAGAGTTTACCAATGATATGATAAATGCCATCCGATCGCATACTACGCAAGCCTTCCGTGAGAAGTACCGTTCGATAGACCTATTGTTGATTGATGATATCCAGTTCATAGCTGGTAAAGAATCCACTCAGGAAGAATTTTTTCACACATTCAATACATTACATGGACAGGACAAGCAAATCATCGTCTCATCCGACCGTCCACCCAAGGCTTTGGTCACATTGGAAGAACGCCTGCGCTCACGCTTCGAATGGGGATTAACTGCAGATATCCAACCGCCTGACCTGGAGACGCGCTTGGCGATCCTGCGCTGTAAAGCCGAACGAACTGGTCGCTATGTACCGGATAATATATTGGAAACCATTGCCCGGCGAGTACAGTCAAACATCCGGGAACTGGAAGGTGCGCTAAACCGTATTCTGGCTTTTGCCGAACTGAGCGGTGCAACCATTACACCACAACTGACGGAAGTTGCTCTGGCAGATCTATTACCCCGGCCTAATGATTTGAAACCAGAGCGTGTCATTAATCTGGTGGCAAATTCTTTTAATCTGACCACCGAAAGTATACTTGGACGAGACCGCTCACAAGCCGTGGTCTTACCACGCCAGGTTGCCATGTACCTGTTGCGAAAAGAGGGCAATATTTCTCTACCCCAAATTGGTGAGGCGCTTGGTGGTCGAGACCATACGACCATAATGTATGGGATTGAAAAAATCTCTGACCTGCTCGAGCGTGACGATCGATTGCGCAGGCAAGTAGTGCAGATCCGTCAACAGTTATACGAGCCGGCAGTATCATAAATTATCGTGAAAATCGAACAGTAAACGACCTGATTAGGGGTCGCCTGTGCGCTTTTTCCTCCTAAAACTAAAGCGGGGAAAAATTCCGTTGAATAAGTGAACATGATTCATTTCGTCTCTTGTCCATGAGAATCTCAGGGAATAAGAATGGTCATTCTCATATTGAAGGGTTGATACCTGTCTTCCTGCCATAAAGAATTTATTTCCCATCGGTACCCGGATATTCACATTCTGGAAAATGAAACGTTGATGTCAATGTGCTTGGAGAGGTCAATACACACGACAAATCCTTTGGAAGGTCGATTCGTCAGGCAGTACATATCCTGTGTATGATTGTTGTTTAGATAATCCATAAAAGGATTTGGAGAGGGTTAAATTCTATACTCTGAAAGTTGTGAACCCCTCTAAACCAGTTCATTTGGGTATGATTTGTGGTATACTATGCCCCGCCCCCGACGAGGGTCGAAAGGATCTCTCCCGCCGAGGGGTATCTTGCTAGGGCAGGCAAAAAATGCCCAAATTCACACGTCTCTGGACTTCCCGGTGCGTGCTGCGGACCGACTGGACGCAGTCACCGGTAGGGATGATGGAGACGGCGGAAAACGCAAAGGAGAATATTTCATGGCGATTATTTCAATGAAAGCCCTGCTTGAGAGCGGTGTCCATTTTGGTCACCGCACAAATAAGTGGGATCCCCGTATGAAGCCGTACATCTTCACAGAGCGTAACAGCATTCATATTATTGATTTGCAGCAAACTGTGAAAATGCTCAATCAAGCCTATACCCTCATCCGCGATGAGGTCATGAATGGTGGTGTAGTACTCTTCGTCGGAACGAAACGGCAGGCGCAGGAGACGATTGTTGAAGAAGCAGAACGATGTGGTATGCCCTATGTGACCATTCGTTGGCTTGGAGGCTTGCTGACAAATTGGTCAACTATTCATCTGCGTATCCAGGAATTGGAACGTCTGGAACAGTTACGTGACAGTGGTGAGATCAACCGCCTGACAAAGAAGGAAGGTTTATTAATCCAACGTGAAATTGACCGGCTGAATGAACGGCTGGGGGGTGTTCGGAATATGAAGCGAGTACCAGATCTGGTATTTATCGTTGATGTCAGCCGCGAGGTGGCAGCAGTTCATGAGGCTAACCTGCTCAGCATACCTGTGGTTGCGATGGTTGACACCAATTGCAATCCTCAAAATATTGACTACATAATCCCCTCAAACGACGACGCAATCCGTGCTATCAAACTGCTGGTTGGGAAAATTGCCGATGCCGTTTTAGAGGGCAGATCTATGCGCAAAGAAGAAGAGATTGCTGAAATGGCTGCCCGACCAGTTGAGGTGGAGTTCAACAAAACTGGTCTTGTGGTAGAAATGGACGAGGAATTGGAAGAAGAGGAATTGCTGGGCGAAGCCACTCTTGCCAAATTGAGTTCTGAGCGCATGACTGTTGTTACTGAAGAAGCTGTTTTGGAAAATGAGGAAAAAGGTAAGGTTCAGACCCCGGCTGAGGATACTCTTATAGTTGAGGGCATACCGGTAGTAGATGTAGTCCCGGAAGTACCCGCTGCTGAGGTGATCCTTCCAGTGGATAAGGGTAAAGGTGAAGTTAAGAAAGAAAAAAGCAGGACCAAAGCTAAGAAAGAGGTTGTTGTTGAAGCCATTGCTGTCGAAGAAAAAGGAGTCGTGGAGGATAAGAAAGAAGCAGTAAAAAGGAAACGTAAAACGAAGACAGAGGATGGTGGTGTGATCGATGAAGGCAAGCCCAAGCCTAGGTCTCGGGTGAAAACTGGAGAATAGAATATTGAGTGATTGAGGTTATCATGGAAATTACTACGGAAATGATCAGGGAATTGCGTACCGAAACTGGTTCAGGCGTGCTGGATTGTCGTAAAGCATTGGAACAGGCTGGCGGTGACTTCCAGAAGGCAGTAGACCATCTTCGTGAAAAAGGTTTGGCTACTGCCATGAAGAGGGCTGATCGGATTACATCGGAAGGTGTTGTGGAACTTTATTCTCATGGCAATGGTAGGGTTGGCGTGATGGTTGAGATAAACTGTGAGACTGATTTCGTCGCCCGCTCAGATACTTTCCGAAAATTAGCCCATGAAATCGCATTGCAGATTGCGGCTGGAGAACCACGTTTCATTTCCGAGGCGGAAGTCCCTGAGGATTTCCTCGCCTACGAGTCAGAAATTGCCCGTAAGCGGGCATTGGATGAGGGTAAACCAGAAGGAGTTGTTGTCAAGATTGTCGAAGGTCGTCTGGATAAGATCAAAGATGAAATATGTTTGCTGCGTCAACCATACATCCGTGATGAGAATATGACTGTCGAGCAATTGATGCTCCAGAACATAGCTGCGATCGGAGAAAATATTGTCATCCGGCGTTTTGAACGATGGGAATTAGGGGAAAGTACAACCGCATAGGCAAAAAAGACCAACCGTCAGGTTGGTCTTTTTTCTGGCATCCTCTTAGGAAAGGTTCAGGAGAAGGTGATGAATGAATTAAAGTACCATCGTATCATGCTTAAGCTAGGTGGTGAGGCGTTGGCAGGTTCCACAGGCTTTGGGATCGATGTGGCTCAAGCTGAAGCAACTGCCAAACGCATCAAAGACGTCTCCGAAATGGGGGTTGAGGTGGCGGTTGTGATTGGGGCGGGTAACCTCTGGCGCGGTAAGCAGGGTCTTGATCGAGGCATGGACCGGGCAACTGCCGATTACATGGGAATGCTGGGGACGGTCATGAATGCACTGACGCTGATGGATGCTCTCGAAAGAGAGAATGTCACCACTCGAGTTCAATCTGCTGTCGAGATGCGCGCCGTGGCTGAGCCGTACATACGGCGTCGTGCGATCCGTCACCTGGAAAAGGGGCGTGTCGTTATCTTTGGGGCTGGGACGGGTAATCCTTACTTCTCGACCGATACTGCGGCAGCTTTGAGAGCGATGGAAATCGGTGCCAATGTGTTGATCAAAGCCACCAAAGTGGATGGTGTATATGACTCAGATCCAAAGACCCATCCCAAGGCAGTCAAATTTGACAAGTTGACCTATATCGATTTCCTTAATCGCCGATTACAGGTGATGGACAGTACTGCCGTTTCACTCTGCATGGAGAACAATCTGCCAATCCTGATCCTTAATCTTTGGGACCCAGAGGCGCTGCACAAGGCGCTGTTGGGAAAAGCGGTCGGTACACTGGTTGCGGGATAAGGATCATCTTGATTGCAGGAGTAAGACCTAGTAGGTACTAAAACCTGGATGTTTTGATAAACTGAGAGCCTCTCAGTAACCATCAAATTCTCTCGTCTTTGGGTGGGGATGTAGCGGTTTTCATGATTATAGGGTATCCTTATGGGGAATTCAATTTGCTCATCAACCAGGAGGTCGAAGTGATCAAAGATATCCTGAAAGATGCCGAAAGCCGTATGCAAGGAGCCATCCTCTCACTCGAGGATGACCTGGGAAGCATCCGTACCGGTCGAGCCTCGCCAGCGTTGGTGGAAAAAATGCCGATAGAGTACTATGGGGCTCCAACCCCACTTATGCAGTTGGCAACCATCAGCGTGCCTGAACCACGTGCGCTCATGATCAAGCCCTTCGATCCTTCGACGTTGAAGAGCATAGAACGTTCGATATTGGCATCGGACCTTGGATTAACCCCCAATAACGATGGAAGGACCATCCGCCTGAATCTGCCGGCGCTCACCGAGGAACGACGCCGCGAGCTGGTCAAGGTTGTCCATAACCGGTTGGAGGAGGCGAGGATCGCGGTTCGTAATATCCGTCGTGACCTGAAAAAGGACCTTGAGGAATTCGAGAAGGAAAAACTCATCTCGGAAGATGATATGGAACGGGGAGAGGAAGATCTACAGAAAACCACTGACCGGTTCATTCAGGAGATTGATAAGCATGGTCAGCATAAGGAACAGGAAATCCTGGAAGTATAAAAGCTGACAGGTTTTCGATGAAGGAATCAAAAAGAACTATCTCGGTAGAAAAGATCCCTCAACATGTAGCTATCATCATGGATGGTAACGGCCGCTGGGCTTTATCGCGAGGCTTGCCGCGCCTTGCCGGACACAAGGCAGGAACCGAAAACCTGCGCCGGATCATCCGTGCCAGCGTGGAATTTGGTGTCAAATACCTGACCATCTACGCCTTCTCGACCGAAAACTGGGGACGTCCGTCGGAAGAAGTCCAGGGTTTAATGCGTATCGTGGAGGACGTGATCGACCATGAACTGGCTGAGCTCAACAAGGAGGGGGTGCAATTGCGGCATATTGGTCACCTGAAAGGCTTGAATCCAAAACTGCAAAAGAAAGTGCTTAAAGCAATAGAACTAACCAAAGAAAACAACAAGTTGATTTTGAACGTGGCTTTCAACTACGGCGGGCGGGATGAGATCGTGTGCGCCATCCAGCGTATGATCCAGGATAATGTTGATGCGAAAGATGTGGATGTTGAACTTGTCAGTAAATATATGTTCACGACAGGTATCCCTGATCCCGATCTGGTCATCCGCACATCAGGCGAACTGCGTATCAGCAATTTCCTGATCTGGCAAGCCGCTTACTCGGAATGGTATGTTACCCCGGCCTATTGGCCGGATTTCGATAAGGAGGAATACCGCCGGGCGCTTGAGGCTTATGCCCAGCGCGACCGCCGCTTCGGCGGTGTCTCGCCCATGGTGGATGATCAGGTGCATGCTGGCTAAACGCGTCGCAACCGCTGTGCTGCTAGCTGCTGTTGGATTGCCAGCCCTTTATTTAGGGGGATTGTTTTACCTGCTCCTGATCGCCCTGTTCCTGGGAGTCGCAGCGTGGGAGTACGTCCGTATTTTCCGCACAATCCAGATAGAACCGTCTGAAATCGTGGTCGTGGGGGGGGTCCTGGGGGTGTTGGCGGTTCGTTCGCTCGTATCAGATTGGGCTGTGGCTGGCGCGGTCATGACCATGCTGATCCTGCTGTCATTGACCGTGCACTTGCTGGCTTACGAAAAGGGTCGCGACCGGGCTGCCGTCGACTTCGCCGCTACCATCGCCGGCATCGCCTACCTGGGTTGGATCGGTGCTTATCTGGTGGACTTGCGCAGTCTGCCGGATGGATTGTGGTGGCTGCTGCTGGTGCTTCCGTCTG
>Ga0315274_10011175_pt1 | contig 12870 bp, 9 predicted proteins | sample YL17G02_20_MG_FD_203700 | JGI IMG/M metagenome (GOLD analysis project Ga0315274, IMG submission 203700) | Sediment microbial communities from Yellowstone Lake, YNP, Wyoming, USA - YL17G02_20 | ecosystem: Environmental > Aquatic > Freshwater > Lake > Sediment | place: USA: Wyoming | collected... | reverse complement strand
ACCTGCGGTTCTGCGAGCTGACGCGCCGGCTGGCCGTCGACGGCGCCCAGGTCATCGCCCTGCCCGCCGCCTTCACCCTGTACAACGGCCGCGACCACTGGGAGACGCTCCTGCGCGCGCGGGCGATCGAGAACCTGGTCTACATCGTCGCCGCCGACCAGGCCGGGCGCCCCCCGGAAAGCTACGCCTGCAACGGCCGCAGCATGATCGTCGACCCCTGGGGCATCGTGCTCGCCACGGCCCGCGACGGGGAAGACATCGCCTGCGCCGAGATCGACCTCGACCGCCTCGCCGCGCTGCGCCAGCGCCTGCCGTGCCTTGAGCACCGCCGCCCGGAGGTCTACGGCTAGGCGGCCGGCGTTGTCTGCGCCGGGCCGTCCGGCGGTGTGGCGCCGCTCGCCACGCTGACCGCCGGTGCGCGTCCGACGATGACGAACGTCGCGGCGATCTTGTCGTGCCACGCCTGCTTATCGGAGTCAAACGCGGCCCAGATGTAGCCGATGCCGAAGAACAGGCTGGACAGGAACTTGCCGAAGAACTCACGCAAGAACGCCCACCCCAGCCCCGGCGGCTGGCCGGCGCGGTTCACGACGCGGATGCCGAGGGCCATCTTGCCCAGCGTCTGGCCGAGGAAGGCGGTCATCAGCCAGAAGTAGAGGAAGGGCACGACACTGGCCGCCGCCAGGAGCAGGAGGACCCCCGTCAGGAACACCGCGCCAAGCGGGCCGGGAATAAAGAGGAATCCCGGGACAAGCAGCCACATGCCCCCGCCCACCACGCCCCACAGCACCAGCATGTCGATGATGTACGCCACAAACCGCCGCCAGAAACCCGCGTACCGCAAGCGAATCCCCTCCTCCGCCGCGCGCGGTCAGGCGCCAGTGCCCGCGTCAGTCTGTTGCGCAAGCCCAACGATGACCGAGGTGCGCGCGATTTTGTCGTGCCAGGCCCGCTTCTGGGGGTCAAAGGCCGCCCAGATGTAGCCGATGCCTAGGGCTATGCCCGACAGGAACTTACCCCCCGTCTCGCGCAAGAGCGCCCAGCCAACCCCCGGCGGCCGCCCGGCCGCGTTCACGACGCGGATGCCGAGCGCCATCTTCCCCACCGTCCGGCCGAGGAGGGCGGTCATCAGCCAGGAGTAGATGAGCGGGCCGACCGAGCCCAGGACGCAAGCGAATACCAACCAGGTGCCGGGCGTCCAGCTGAACATCATGAGCGCGGGGTAAAGGAGCGGGCTGAAGAACACCACGGGAAGGAACACCAGGCTCATCAACAGGCAGTCGATGATGAGCGCCGCCAGTCGCCGCCAGAAACCAGCGGGTCTCACGCGCATCCCTCCCTGGTTTCGGTTCCCCGGCCCCCGCGGCCCGGTCTCGCCGCCGGCCCCCGCGGCCCGGGCCCGCTGCCGGCCCCCGCGGCCCGGGCCCGCTGCCGGGCCGGGAGAGCCCCCATAGTACTATCATTCAGGGGCCATCCGAGAAATTCCTCCCCACAATGGATCTGCCGCGGGCAGACGCGGGGGCAGTGCGCGGGCAGGGCGCGGGGTAGGGCCTACTCGAGCTGGGCGATGAGCGAACGCACGCGGTCGGCGGCGCCGCATACCTCGGCGCGCCACATGAGGTAGCCGTGGTCAAGGCGCTGCTGGCGCTTCAGGATCGCGGCCACGTCGGCAACGTCGCGCTTGCCGTCCTCGGGGCCGTGCTGGGCGATGGCCTTGAGCACGAGGGTGTCCTCGGGGGCGATGACGAACAGCGGCATGCCATACCACAGCTTGACGTGGCGCCGGCGCGCCATCTCGACATCCAGCGTGAAGGGTTGGATGCCGCCGTCGATGGCGGCGACCACATCGCCGCACAGGTCAACCCCCCACCGCGTCGCGCGGCGGAGCCTGACCTGCTCGCCGACCTCCATGGTTATCGGCGCGCCGAGCATCATGGCCGCCCGCTCCAGGCAGCCCGGGCTCACCAGGATGTCGATGTCGCTGACCCGGCGGGGACCGCCGTAGAACCGGACGGCTAGCCCGCCGAACACCCCCCAGGCGATGCCGCAACTGAAGAGCCGCAGCAGTACCCACTCCAGGGCCAGCCACGACCCGGTCCGCCACCGGTGGTCATTGCATCCCTCGCTCATAGGAACCACGCTCCCCGCCGCCCTTTTCGCCGGCGGGCCCGGGCGTGGCCCGCCAGCGCCTGCAAATGACAACTGCGTACAGCCTCATGCAGCGGCCCCACTATTAGTCTTCGGCGCCCTGCGCCTGCTGATTAAGGGGCGCCGCGGCTGGGACGTGCGCCGCGGCCGTGGGACACCCTTCAGGGCACAACCGCGCAGGGCCTACGGAACGAACCCGCCGCGCAGCACGGACGCCGCCGAAGGTCCCGGCGCCGGGGCGGCCTGGCTTGGCTGGCGCCCGTCCCGCGCGCCCGTCAGCAGCGCGCTGGGCGCATCGCTGGGGCCGCGGCCACCCCCGTGTGCGCGCCCGCGACCGGTCCGGCTCGCCGCGCCTTGGCGTGGTTTTACCGACATCGCGTCCACCTCCAATCCAGGCTGTGAAGAAGGCACAGGTCCCCACCCGGTGAGGGCGGGGACCTCCCCGCGGTGCCACCTCAATTGGGCCGGCGGCCCGACGCAAAAACCCTCCGCCCAGTGGGCGGAGGGTCTCTCCGCGGTGCCACCACAGTTGCCCGCGTGGGCGCGGGCCAGCTCGGCGGGTACGGGACCAGAAGTCCGATACCCTCCCCCGGCTAACGGTGGGGGCCACCGGCACAGCCTACCGGCGGGCCCGGCGCGTAACCGCGCGCCCACCCACTTTGGGCCGGCAGCTCCCGGGTCCATTCGGCGCGTCGGCGCGGGCCGGATTCCCACCGCCGCCGGCTCTCTTTGCCGCCCGCATCGCGCCTACTAGCCCCGTTCATCGCCCGCGACTCTTCCCTTGACTTGCCTCCATGATAGCACGCGGGGGAGGGTGGAGTCAACGGCTGTGGCCTCCGGAATGCGCATCATTCGGAGATGCTCGTTCGGGTTCCCACGCTTGGGTCATGCTCTTGTCGTAGATGGCAGACAACGCGGGTAAAGCGGCGAGAAGCGCCCCCGGGCGTCGCCCACGACAATATCACAGTCCGACGACATGGGCATGACCGGAATATTGACAAATCGGTCTGGCTGGGCTATAGTGGAAGGGAGCGCCATCGCACCCTTAACGTGGATTCCACAGGTCGTGCATCGTGTACCGCGACAGGAGCAGGAAGCGCGCATAGGGGTTTGCCTCTCTCGGGTGGGGCGGATAGCAGGAGCATCTACAGCGTATCCTTCAACAGGGCCCTGGCCAATGGTGCCCTCCGGGCACGCGGGTCCTGACACCCCCACCGCTGCTGATGCCACCCCTTCGGCGACCGGGCAGTGGTGTGGCCACAAAGAGGCAGGGAAGCCAGGGACCGAGGTGGGTGGTAAGCCTTGCTCGCCGGTCACTGTCGAGGATAACGCAGCCGTAAGAAGGAATCCTGGAAGTAACCGGCGAATGTTCACTGTGCAGGAAGTAAAGCTCAGCATGGGTTCGGCTGCAGCGCGATGGCGTCTGTCCCTGAGGGGGTCGTCCACGAAAGGAGCAGGCGGTGCATGGCCAGCAACAATCTGACGAATGAGATCCTCAGGCTATTCGACCCTCAGATAGCGCGATCCCTCATTGAGTTTGGAAACTCCCTATCGGACATCGACGCCGACTACTTGGTGTTCATGGCCCGCAGGGCATACTGTCTTTACGACGTACTCGTGCGGATCGGTGTTCCACCTGCACGGCAGTACGTTGTCAGCGATCGCGTCCTCGACATGCGCCTTACGCCATTTGAAGGCAAGCGGGTGGCCCTCGTCGACGATACCCTGATCTTGGGACAGACCCTAAGCAAGGCAAAGGAGCGACTGCTGGACGCGGGAGCCGAGGCGGTGTCCGTGCACGTGTTTGCCGCCGACGATGACACCCGACACAGACCACTGCTGACGCCCGAGCCCACTGTCATGGTGCGGATGGGCCATCCCCAAGTGATGACCTTCTGCACAGCCGCCGTTCGCGCGCTCTCGCTAGCCCCGCGCCCGTACTTGGTGGATTTCCCCGTCACGGAACCCATCCGCATCGACGCTACTGAACTGCAGTGCATCCTGACGTCGACTGAATGGAACGGTTTCAGAATACCGACGGCGCTGCAGAAACGCCACGGCATTGACGTCTATACCTTCTTCCCCACGGATGACGTCCGTTCGGAAATGCGAAAAGGCTTGGGAAAATCCCTTTTTTCACGCTTGGACATAGTCAAGATCCGGGCGTTCATGCGCAAGCAGGGGGAAGGCTATCAACTACAGCTTGTACCTCTGGTGACCCTGAAGACGCTGCTCAAATCGGAGGTTGATCACGTCATATCGTCGTTGCTGGGGCGAATCACCGTGGATCAAGACAAAGAACGCATCCTTGACTTTGCTCAAGCGGCAAAGCCCCGGCAGCGGTTGGCGCAATACTTTCTCAGCGCGGCGTTGGGCCAGCATTTCGGGCGTACCCTGTCGAGATCCATCGGTTCCCCGATCGAGATTCGCTACGACTCAAAGGAGACCGCTCATCACTATGGGCCGTGGCTGCACCGGGAGATGGCTGAGGCTGAGGCAAATTCGTTCGCCGGGCTTTGGGCGGTCTCCGACCAGCATCAGGCCACAGCCCAGGCAGCTGCTTCCCCTGCCGACCTGCCCTCGGACATAAAGCAGTTGACCAGTGATGTCTTTCCCAAAACCGATCGAGGAACTGGCCCTTTCACCGCGTTCGCTCACATGTTCCTGAATCTACATGACAAATTTGAAGAGACTGCGAGAAAAGAAGTCCGAGGAGAGCCGGTACCTCCTCCGCCCTCTCCTCTCAAAAAATGGCGGGACCGCCTTGAGATAGGCATCCCATGGACCGAAATAGTCAAACGCCTCGCTCCCTCCAAGGGGCCTGGCCACGCACGTGACAAGATGAACCGCCTGAGCCTCTACCTCGATCATCTTGTGGACCTGGGCATCGCCGTACCCATCACTTGTGAGTATGGTGACGTCGTCTTCCGGGCCTACCGTTACGGTGAGGACGTCAAGTTCTCGGCGACAGAGGCTGCGCTTGCCTCCAAGGCCATAGCAGGCTTCTGCGAGGCCACCGGCGAGAAGGTGATCCCCAAGCTGGCGCTTGAGAAACTGCTGGTCTTGTTCATAAGGCTCGGAGCCGCACAGGACTTCCTCGAACCCTTCTATGGGCCGCCTGTCGAACCTGAAATGGCGAAAGTCGGCTTCGACTTGATGGGGGCAGTGGCAAAACACCGTGAGAGGCAAGGTCGAGAGATATGGTTGTCGAAGCACCTCCTGAAGCTCAACATCATAGCTAAACCAAACAAGACAGAAGCTAAACCAAACAAGACAGAAGCTAAACCAAACAAGTACACCTACTGCGATCACCCTGAGAAACCCGATGAGGGCAACTTCGCTACGCCGAGGGCGCCGTTGCAGGCATTTCAGCTCGGGCTCATCGTAGGGTCGTTGCGACCCTCAGCAACTCGGGAAGACGCCCCCCTGGATGACAAGGCCCTGACGATCCTGGCCAGCTGCTCGTCCCCGAACGACACCGCTGCGGCCCTAGGGGCAGAACTTGAGATCTTCTTGCACTGGTATACAGGTCACCGGCACAAACTCCTGGCGCAGGACTGGAACCAGATTGATTCTGTCGTCAGTGGCCACGAACAGATCACGGCTGGGCGTGGCCACACGGCAGTCTACAGCGCCAAGTTGAAGTTTGTTGCCTACATGAATGGCGAGTGCCAGAGAATCATTGAAAGGGCCCAGGAGGCCTTGCGCCCTAACCTGGTGGCAAGCAGTCAGTGGGCCCAGTACTGGGTGATGAGTGGAACCCAGCTAGTGCGTGAGAAGGCTCTGTTCGACCCCCTCATATGCGAAGCGGGCGTTAAATGCTGGGAACTTGCTACGTGCCTCTCCGCAATGGAGGTAGCGCTTCGTGCCGGGCTGCTGAGCCTGAAAAGCCGGGGAAGCCGGAGAAGCCAGGGAAAGGCAGCCTTCAAGCTCGCGGTCAACAAGTACCAGGCCTATAGGCGTGACATGATGGAGGCTCGATTGCGGTCCCCGTCATCGGTCGCCGAGCTGATCCGACACCTTGATGCTGCGACTACCGCTGGCACGGAGGACTTTGATTACCGCTCGACATACTGCCTCGCCGTTTCGTCGCTTGAACGCTGCCTGGACGATGCGCCCAGCCTTGTGGAGAGGCTGCGGCAGGAGGTCGAAAGATTCGGCCGGCAGCCCGCGCACCAGTACAAGTGTTTTCTGAAGTACAAGATCCACCAGCAAGCGGCTTCCATTGAGAAGACAGAGGAATTCAGGCAAAGCGTGGTGAGTCGGCTGCAGCGGCTCACCGCCCTGGCCCGGGCTGACGGGGGCGAGGTGTTCTGCTGGGCGGAGTCCAAAGATTCAATCAATGACGAGAAGTACGTCTTTTTTGACGGCGAGGCGGCGCTAGACTACGCCAGAGAAGCAATGGCGATCCTCATCCACGGGACCTCTCTCCAGCCGCGGGTACGCGCCAGCATTTATGCTGCGCCGTGCGGGCTTATTGGTACCAGGGTATATAGGTATAGAGACGATCCCGAGGTCAAGGGGATGGAATTCAAGCTTCACTGGGACCGGCTGCTGGAGGAGTGTTCGGCGATAGAGGCCGGTTGCAGCCAGGAGCGCTCGTTCCTTCTTGTCGCTGGAGACCTGGCGGGTACTTTCAACGCCCCTGATGGTACCACGTGGGCCGCTACGCCAAGAAACGAGCGCGTGCGGACCGAACATGACACGCGGGTGCGGGAGACGCCGGTTCTCTTTGGCGAAGCATACGAGACCCTTGACCTTAGTGCCTTTCGTGTCAAGCCCCCGCCCCGACCAACACAGGCAGGTGCCCCGTATGCCAAGGGGTGAATTGCACTACGCGAGCGCGCCCCGCGCCACCCTCCTCTGAGCTTCTCTGGTCTATAGCAGGGTAGGTCTGCGCGGCGTTCGCCGGAGGTGGGCGCCATTCATGACGGTAGGCAGCAGCAGTGGCAAAGACAGCATCAGGCCCGGTCACGCTATCCTGGGGATCTACCGCGAACCAATCAGGGTAACTGGAGTGGAGCCCTGGCGGGGCGGTCTGATTGTCGGGGGCACGGGTCTCAAAGGCAACAACCATCTCCGGCGGATTCTGAGCGGAGAGCAGTTGAAGAATGTAGAGATCACAGTCCCCCGTTATGACAGCAACGCCTCTTTGTTCCGTTTGGGCATCGAGGCGCTACGTTTTGAGCTGTCCTGCGCGTACGACCCCTGTTTGACGCTCTCCCTCGCCCACGTGGAGCCCTTTCCCCATCAACTCGAGGCAGTTTACGAGAAGATGCTCAAACACCCGTGTGTTAGGTTTCTTCTCGCGGACGATACTGGGTCTGGCAAGACCATCATGGCCGGCCTACTTCACAAGGAGCTCAAACTGCGCGGTTTGGCAAGCAGGACGCTGATTGTGGCGCCGGCACACCTGGGTCCGCAGTGGCATGATGAAATGCGCGACAAGTTCGACGAGTCTTTCACCGTTGTTCGCCCCGAGTTGGCCGGCGCGGACTTTTCGTGGCTGGATAGCCAACAGGCCATCATCCCGCTGGACAGGGCAGAACAATGGGACATACTGGAGAAAATCAGCAAGTCCCAATGGGACCTAATAATCGTCGATGAGGCGCACCGGTTGAGCCGCGGCCGCAAGTCCAAGAAGCTTGGACAAGCTCTTTCCTCCGCTACTGAGCACTTCCTCCTGCTAACGGCCACCCCATACCAGGGCATCAGGGATGAGGTTGGCGGTTTCTTGGAGCTCCTCGATCCCCTTGAAGACCCCGCGCCCGTTGCGCCACCGCGGGCCAGCGAAATGGCGCCTTTTTACATACGACGGCTCAAGGAAGCGATGAAAACCTTCCCTGATGTCGACGGCGCCTCCCACCCCCTGTTTAGGAGTCGAGAGGTCAGGACCATCACTGTCCCCCTGACGGAGCAGGAACGCTTCTTCCATGAGATGCTCACCGCCTACATCAAGGACTACTGCGAGCGGACGGTCCGTGCTAAGGTCAAGTACCAGTCCCAATTCGCGTCGAGCATTGCCGCGGCCAGTGACAGCCTGGAGAGGCGGAAGAAGCGCCTCGAGGCGCGCCCTGACAAAGGAACACATGAGGGCGAGATTGCGCGACTGCAAGAGTTAATCAATCATGCACTCGAACTTCAGGATACCGTCAGCCCAGCCAAACTCGAGAAGGTGAAGTATGTCCTTGAAAGAGCGTACAACATAGACCCCAATGCGAAACTACTCATCTTCACGCAGGCCGCGGCAACTCAGAAGTACTTGGCTGGTAAACTCGGGAAGTCGGGGTACAAGGTAGTGGAGATCGGCTGGCGGATGGATGTCAGCGCTCGACGGGAGGCAGAGCGCGAATTCAGGGAAGATGCCGTCGTCATGGTGGCAACTGAGGCTGCCGGCGAGGGACTCAATCTGAGTTTCTGTCATCTGATGGTCAACTACGATATGCCATGGAGACTGATGCAACTTGACCAACGGATGGGGCGGATTCTCCGTGTTGGTCAAAAGAGTGATTGCCTCATGCTTAACCTGGTTGCTAAGGGCACATATGAAGAGGAAGTGGTCAAACACCTCAGGGGCCAGTTGGACCGTGCTAGGGGGATCCTAGGCCCGGATCGAGTGTTCAACGTCCTGGGTGTTTCCGCCGATGATATTGAAGGACTTGAGGACTTCCTTTCCGGCGGGAAGAGCAGTACACGGCCCGGAATCACCGATAACCTCAAGCGGATCCGCCAACTTAAGGACGCGGTGCTGGAGAAGCACCTGGCCAAGAGGGAACTCCACTTGCCCCCCCGTATCTTCGGGGACCTGCCCGGATATAGGGAACGCTGCCTGAATCCCGAGGCCGTGCGCCAGTTCTTCCTCAAGGCGGCCGATCTGGCCCGAGTTTCGCTCCGCGACAGCAACCACGGGTGTACCCTGAACCATCTCCCTGCGGCGCTGCGCACGCGCGACCTCGAGAAACGCTACGGGCCATTGGGCGATGGCTGTTGCGAAATGGCATTCGATCAGCGGTCCTGCGACGGCTCAACGGAGTGGTTGACACCGAACCATCCGCTGTTTGAAGCCGTTCGAGAGTATGCCTGCCGGGAATCCTTGGTCGCCCTATGCCGCGGGGCCATCTTCTGGGACATAGATCGGACTGAGGCCGCCCGTCTTGACGTGTGGGAAGTGAGCATTGAGGACGGATTGGGCAAGACTCTAACCAGACAGCTCATGATCGTTGAAAGCGCGAATGGAAGAATGAGGTTGCGTCAGCCGTCGGTATTCTGCGACCTGTGTCCGACCGATGACCCCGGGAAGCGCAGCATCGACCTTGGTGTCGGTTCATCGTTGGAGGACGTGCGAACCTTCGTCATCGACCAGGCACATCGTCTCCAAGCTGAGGTGGCGGCGAAGTGCAAGCTGCAGGTGAATATGATCGAGAAGCATGTAAAGCGCAGCCTGGAGAGCTCCATCAGGAGGCGCGCTTGGCGGCTCGCCGCAAGTCTGTTCGATGACAGCCCCGCGAGCCGCAGCCCAGATCGAGACAAGTGGGCCCTGGAAAGCTTGTACTACCGGCTAGAGCAACGGCGGAGAGATCTGCAGTTCGAGAAGAAGGTCTTTGTGGCTGATGTACAGCTTATTGGGTCAGCCCTGGTGCTACCACATCCAGACTTCGGCAAGTCGGCCTCACGGAGAGCGGCTGCCCGGGCCGCTGCTCTCAAGGAGGCGGGAAGCCTTGAGCAGATGCAGGGCCGACATCCGACCGATCTGTCGCCGGAGGACGACCGGGGGTTCGACATCCTGTCAAGCGGGCCCAAGGATAGCGACGCGCGTTACATCGCCGTCGCCGGGGGCGTCGGAGATGGGCCCGTGCTGCTGAAGCCATCCTACTACACAATGGCGCAACACCTGCAACAGGACTACTGGCTGTACGCGGTTCTCGGTTGCAGTGACAGCAACTGTCGCTGCGTTACGCTGCAGAACATCACCAGGTTACAGTGGACGTGGATCGAGGAATCAGGACGCTGGCTACTGGACCAGAATAGCGTCAAGGCTCTTGCACCAAACCCCTGATGTCGAACGCCGTGGGTTCTCGCTCTGGAGGAAGGGGACTGGTAAGTGGGCGCACGACCGATCGAGAAGACGAGTCCAAGCATCGGAGACGCCCGGTCGAAAGGCGAACGATACGGGTACGACTGGATGTTGTGGTACAAGATCACCGACTCGGCGTCGCCGAATGGTTCAACCGAAGATGGGGGCGGGGATCCGTCCGAAGCAAAGGCGCTTGAAGATGTACTAGACTCTGGGCTTCACCGGCTGTGCGAGCAAGCTGGCCGCGAGGGCGGCGGGGTTCACTGCCAGGGATCCGCCGATGGATCGATGCACGTTTTCGTCCGTGGGAAGAAGGCATGGAGTCATGTCTGCAACCTGAGCCGCTTGCTCGCAGGCGTTGCGGCCCTCTGGCCGACGTTTCGTGTTCGCGCTTGCTTGGTGCCATGCGATTTCGTTGACACCCAGGCGTACCGGGGCACAGAGGATGAAGAGGTACGGGGTGAGGCATTCTGGACGCACTGGAGACAACTGCTAGCGGCTTGCTCTAAGCTTGAGACACAGTGCCATCGGGAGCACCTGCAGTTGCTTGTTGTCGCTGACAAGGCGATACGTTCTTTCAAGGGCCCATATCGAACACAGTGGACAGTCTCCCACACTGAGGTGGTGACCACTCGAGGCTCAGACGAGCTCGTCAAGTCCACCCCGGTGTGTTTCGGGGAATTGACCGTTATGGAACCACAAGTCGGGGTTGCGGAGTCCATACCGGGGAGAGGACAGGTGGAGGAGCCCGCTGGGCGATCTGAAACGGCCGGTGCGGGTACGCGGGCGGCAAAGCCGCGCGCGACCCGCCACAATCAACCTTATTCAAGCCTGCCCGCCCAACCCATAGCCTTCGTCTGCTGTGCCCCAGCGCACAGTGGCGAGGCGTTGGCAAGGCTCGTCGGGGGCTTGGTAAGGGAGGTGGGCGTACGCACCGGGTATAAGTTCCTGGTGGTGTCTCGGGAAGATGAGGCATGGGCTCAGTCCTGGATGAAGCGTGTTGAGGGCCCTGGCTTGGAGGGCACCACTTTCATGCTCGCTATCATCACCCCCGCCCTGTTCAAGGACCGCCAGTGCCGGGCGGATCTAGAGATGTTCCTCGGCCGGGAGAAGGAAGCTCGGCGGAATGACCTCGTCATACCCATTCACTACGTGGATTGCCCACTACTGCTGGAGCGTCCGCCGATAGGCCCGGACCCATTGGCCCAGATTGTCACCGAGCGACCACAAGTTGACTGGCGGGACCTGCGGCAGGAGCCGGAACTCTCCAACCGCGTCCAAGAGGGAATCCGCGAGGTTGCCAAACGGATTGCGGGAATCCTCGTCATGGTCTAGGCGGAGCACCCCAGCAAACCCCGCGGAGATACCTTGCATGAGGACAACCCCCGCAGGGTGCATGGGCCTGGAGCCCGCTCTACGCCCCCCGTTCGAGCATCATCTCATACACTACGTACGTCCCGGGGTGGCCGCTGGGGACGCCCGGCGGCTCGAAGCCGACGCCCTGCAGCGCGTCGCGGTAGGCCGCATCGTCGGGGACGATGACGGCCAGCTCTGTGTAGCTGCGGTCGACGGCGAAGCGCATCGCCGCCGCGCCGAGGCGGGCGGCGGCTGCCGCGTCGCCCGCGTTCAGGAACACCTCGACCTCTTGGTGCCACACGTCGAAGGCGGCCAGGGCGTCCCAGGCGTCCGTCGTCAGCAGATGCCCGCGTCCCGCCAGTCTGGCCAGACTGTCGGGCGCAACGTCCTCCCAGCCCCAGTCGCAGAGCAGCCCGGGCGTGCCGTCCGGGCCGCGGTTGCATGCGGCTCGCCGCATGAGCTCGTCGGCGCGCGCTACGTCGCTTGCGTCGTTCTGCACGACCACCAGGCGCGGCGCGCCGGCGGACGCAAGGTCACTTGCGCCGGCCTGGGGGCGCCACAGGAGGTGCGCCTGGCGGGCGAGAGGTTGCAGGCCGGCGATACGGCTCACAGCGTGACCGCCGGCGTTGTTCCCAAAGACCATGCAGCGGGCGACGCGACAGTCGCGGCGACGCGCCGCCTCGACCTCGGCCCGCGCCAGGGCGCGCGCCACGCCACGGACGCGGTAGGCCGGGTCGACGCGCATGCCCTCAAACCACGCTTGATCGCCGCGCCCCAGGTAGGCGACGTGCACGATGCCCACGGCGCGGCCGTCGAGCTCGGCCGCCAGGAAGTCGCCCTCGCCGGAGAGCCACTCGTCAAACACGTACTTGATGTAGTCGCCGCACTCGAAGGTGTGCTCGCAGAAGGCCAGCACCGTGGACTTATCTTCTTGACGGACAGGGCGGATGCGGGGAACGGAGGGAGCGGGAAGGGTCGGGATGGCGTCCTTGTCTGGTGCGGCCTCGTTCACGCTGGATGCACCTCCGGGTACTGAACTCAGCGGGGGGGCTCGTTCCGCGCACGGTCGCCTACCCCGTGCCCCGCTCCAGGTTCATCTCGTATATGACGTACACCCCGATCCGGCCGCCGGGCATGCGGTGCGAGTCGTAGCCGATGGCGTGCAGCGCATCGAGGTAGGCCGCCTGTTCGGGGACCACGACGACCAGCTCCGTCCAGCCCCGTTCCGCGGCGAGGGCGGCCGCCGCCGCGCCGAGGCTAGCCGTGGCTGCGGCGTCGCCCGCGCTGACGAA
>Ga0315274_10011174_pt1 | contig 12872 bp, 4 predicted proteins | sample YL17G02_20_MG_FD_203700 | JGI IMG/M metagenome (GOLD analysis project Ga0315274, IMG submission 203700) | Sediment microbial communities from Yellowstone Lake, YNP, Wyoming, USA - YL17G02_20 | ecosystem: Environmental > Aquatic > Freshwater > Lake > Sediment | place: USA: Wyoming | collected... | reverse complement strand
TCCTTCTCCCAGCAGGGCGTCGACCAGCCCACTGTGCCCCCCGTCGAGGGAAGGATCGATGGCCGCGGCCTTCTCGTACTGCTCGGCCGCTTCTTTGTACCTTCCCTGTCGGCTCAGGACAAGGGCGAGGGTCTTGTGGGCGGCGGCGTCCTCCGGTTCGAGCTCCAACGCTTTCCTGCAATGCCCCTCAGCCTCCTGAAGACGACCTTCCTGCATGAGAATCTGAATGAGATCCTGGCGGACTTCGTCGAGCCAAGGGTTGATCGCCAGCGCGGTCTCGTAGTGCTCGATCGCTTCCCCAAACTTCTTCTGTCGAGCCAGCACGACGGCGAGGTTGTTGTGGACTGAGTAGGGCAAGGGGTCTATCTTGAGCGCCTGCTCTAGAACCCGGATCGCCTCTTCCTGGCGCCCTTGGTTGTCGAGAACTTGGGCGAGTCGAACGTAGGCGTACGGGTGGTCCAACTTGAGGGCGAGTTCCCTCAACTGCCTCTCCGCGCCGGGGAGATCTTCAAGGCAGTGCCTCAGGAAGAGGGCGTATCGGTCTTGAAGAGACCAGTGGAAGTTGTAGTCGCGAAGAGCGGTCGCGTACATCTCGCGGGCCTCGCGAATCCCTTCCTCGCTGCGCGCCTGGGCCTTTAGGTTCTCGAGCTCCGCCGAGAGCTCCGCCGTCCGCTTCTCGGCGTAGAGCTGTTGGGTGAATGGCGGCCGGCGCAACCGCGTCTCGAGTTCCTCTTCCAGGACCATGTAGCGGTCCCACGGGGTGAGGGCGAGACGCCGCATGCACTCCTCCATTGACAAGGCCGGCCGCGAGGAACGGCGCTCCGCCACCCAGTGCGGTACGATCGGGTGCGCGCGATCGAGAAACGTCCGCGCGACCACGTAGTTCCCGAGAGGCCGCAGGTGCACGTGCTCGTAGAACAGTTCCTTCCCCGGCGTCCCGTAGGGGCTGCTCGCGGCAATCTCCTGCTCGGCGTCCGCGAGGAAAACGCCGTCGCGCGCCTTGTCGCTCGCGACACGGCGGATGATCTCGTTGATGCGCGAGTCGGCCCGAAACCGCAACGCGTCCAGATCGCGCGCCTTCAGGTAGCATTCGCGCGCCTCCTGGAAGTTCCCTTGCTCCCAGTGACAACGACCGAGGCGAAACTGCAGGTCCGCGTATTCCGGGTCGATCCCCTCGGCTCTCAAGTAACGGCCAATCGCCTCGGCGCGATTCCCCTCTTCCTCGAAACGGACGCCTTCTTGGTAGGCTTGCTCCCATTGCCGCAGCTCTTCTTCGAGGAGATCCGACCTGTGAAGGGAGCCGAAGGGAGGGGAGTCCTTCAGGTTGACCCCCACGGTGCTCACAATGACCGGCGCTCCGGAGATCGCCCCTTGGCGGCAAATGTCGGACAGATTCCGTTCGAGATGATCGTACATGCGCCGCAGCCGCGGATCGGTCCCGCGCACTCGCTCTTCCAGGAACATCTCCATGCCGCGCCATCTCTCGGGTCGCCTGTTGCGCGACGAGAAGGACTCGACCGACTCCTCGACCAGCTGCCACGTCCTAAAGGCCTTCAGCGCAATTGCGGCCCGAATCAGCGATCGGCTGGAAACCAACGGCGAGAAAACCGTGCCGGCGCCGTAAGGCCCCACCACTTCGTTGTTGCCCATATACACGAGGAAGAGATCAGGCTCCAAACGACGGCAGGCTTCCGCAATGGAGACGACGACGTGCGAGTTAATCGCCGCGCATGCAGCGTTGACGACCTCGAAATCGACGCCCGGGTACTGATCGCGCAGAAGAACCTCAAGAACGCGTCCCATGCCGTAGGCTTCCTTCGGGTCCCCCATCGCCGCGGAAGAGCCCAGCAGGAAAATCCGGTACGCTCCCGCAGGCTTGTGCGCCGCAAGCGCGAAAGGGGACGGCTTGCGCGCCACCAGGGGATCGAAGAACTTCCACAGGAAGCAGGGATTGTCGAAGATTCCTACAGCGCCGTCGACCTTCTCTTTGCGGGTAAAGGAGGTGGGAAAGCCGTACCCGCCCAAACGCAGCCCGAGTTCGACCGCCAGGACGAACAGCAAAGGGGCGCCGAACACGGCGACCAGCCGAAACAGCCAAAGACGCCGCCCTTTCGGCTTTGGCCGTGCAAGATCGCCTCTCGGCGCGGGCCCCGCTCGCGCCGTGACGCCCTCGCTCCTCTTCTCTCTGGAAGCCCGGCGGCCGCTCCGACCCGCGTCCAAGGAAGCGGCTCTGTCATCGCTGCCCGCCGCGGGTCGCCGCCGTTGCCGAACTCCTTCCCTGCCGGTCTTCATCCTTCTCCCCGCGCCGCTTGGTTCATTGCCTGTACGCATGTGCCGAGTACGAGAAAAAGGGAAGCGGACCGCAACGCGTCCAGAGCGTTCACCATTCGCTCGACTTCCTCACGGGGGCCGCGCGTCGTTAGCGGCGCGCGCCGGGGCGAACGGCTGGGGGTCTGCAGGCCACCGGTCCCAGGTGCGCGGCCCGGATTCTCTTCGGTCTGCTGCGCCGGCGCCGGTCAGCGCCTTCAGCCCTGGCGGGAAGAAGAACAAGGTCCAAGACCTCGGCGACGTTTCGGACGAGAATGAACTCCATGTCCCCGCGGATCTTCGGGGCTATCTCGCTCAGGTCGTCCTCGTTCTCGAGAGGAATGAGAACGGCGTCCATCTTTGCGCGATGGGCGGCGACCAGCTTTTCCTTCAGGCCGCCGACCCGCAGCACGTTGCCCCGGAGCGTGATCTCGCCCGTCATCGCGATGTCCTGACGGATGGGGCGCCTGCTGAGCGCCGACACCAGGGCGGTGATCATCGTGACACCCGCCGAGGGTCCGTCTTTCGGGATGGCGCCTTCGGGGAGGTGGACATGAATGTCGAGCTTCTCATGAAAGTCGTCGGGAATGCCGAGGGAGGCGGCATGAGCGCGAATATAGCTCAGGGCTGCCTTCGCCGATTCCTGCATGACTTCCCCCAGCTTGCCGGTCAGCTGGAGTTGCCCCTTGCCGGGCATGGTGGTCGCCTCGACCGACAAGATCTCGCCGCCAACTTCCGTCCACGCCAAGCCGGTGGCGGCGCCGATGTCCGGCTCCTGCTGCACTTCGGGTTCCTTGAAGCGGATGGGGCCGAGGAGTCTGTGGACTTCGCTCGATCCGATCTCGGCTTTGATCTTCCTGCGGGACGTCGCCGATCTCCGAGCCACTTTGCGGCAAATGGCCGCGATCTCGCGCTCCAGGTTCCGTACGCCCGCCTCCCGCGTATAGCGATCGATGATGTATTCGAGGCCTTCGTCGGGGAGGGAGATCTGTTTCTTATCGAGCCCGTGGGCCGCGATCTGGCGGGGCGCGAGGAAGTGGCGAGCGATCTCCATCTTCTCGTTGCGGGTGTAACCGGGCAGGCGCAGTATCTCCATGCGGTCCTGGAGCGCCCAGGGCACGCCGTCCACGGTGTTGGCGGTTGTTATGAAGAGGACCCGGGACAGGTCGAGATCCACCTCCATGTAGTGGTCGTTGAAGCTGTGGTTCTGTTCGGGATCCAGCACTTCGAGAAGCGCGGAGGCGGGGTCGCCGCGGAAGTCGGCGTTCATCTTGTCGACTTCGTCGAAGAGGAGAACCGGGTTGGCGGCCCCCGCCTTCTTCAGCAGTTGGACGAGTTTGCCGGGAAGGGCGCCGATATAGGTGCGGCGGTGACCGCGGATCTCGGCCTCGTCGCGCACGCCTCCAAGGGAGAAGCGAACGAACTTGCGGTCGAGTGTGCGAGCGACGGACCGGGCAAGGCTCGTTTTCCCCACGCCGGGAGGGCCGACCAGGCACAGAATCGGTCCGCGCATTTTGCCTTTGACGAGCCGGAGAACGGCAAGATACTCGACGACGCGCTCCTTCACCTTCTCCAGACCATAGTGGTCCTCGTCGAGAATGCGCGTGGCGCGGCGCAGATCCAGGTTGTCTTTGGTGTAGATCCCCCAGGGGTAGTCGAGAAGCCATTCGATGTACGTCCGCGAGACGGTCGACTCCGGCGACATGGGCGCCATCCTGGAAAGCCGCGCCAGCTCGCGTTGGGCCTTCTCGCGCGCTTCGTCGCTCATCTTGGACTGGTCGATGGCTTCCTGCAATTCCTCCATCTCCGCGTCTTCCTCGTTTGAGAGTCCCAGCTCTCGCTCGATCACCTTCAACTGCTCGTTGAGAAAGTACTCCTTCTGGTTCTTCCCGATCTGGCTCTTGACCTGGTCAAGGATCTTCCCCTCCATGGCGAGCAGCTCGTTCTCCACGCTGAAGAGACGGGACAGGTACATGAGCTTTTGGGCCACATCGGTCATCTGGAGCAGGGCCTGTTTGTCGCCTGTCTTGAACAACGAGTAGTTGGCGATGGCGTTCGAGAGAGCCAGAGGATCTTCCATGCTCTTGATGCTCAGATAGAGGTCCTCCGGAATCTTGTCCGACAGATGAACGTACGTGTCGAACTGTTTGAGGACCGTGCGCCGGAGGGCGAGGAGGCGCTTGCCCCTCTCGGAATTGGTGAAGACCAGGGGTTGGACTTCCGCGCCGAGCATCTTGTCGTCTTCAACGTACCGAACGGCGCGCGCCACGTCGGAGCCTTCGATGAAAATGCGCAGCGCGTTGTCGGGCAAGCGCTGAACCTGAAGCACCTGGCTGATCGTCCCCACCTCGTGGAGATCCTCCGGTCGGGGCGCTTCCACGTCCGCCGACTTCTGGGTCACCAGGAAGATCAAACCGGCCCGGCCGGCCTTGTCCCCGGCCGCCGCCGACAGGGTCGGTGAGGCCGACGGGGTCGGTGAGGCCGACGGGGTCGGTGAGGTGGCGCGCTCCACGGCGGCGACCGAGGCGGGGCGCACAACGAAGAGCGGCGAGATGTGGCTGGGGAAAACCACGACGTCAGGCAAGGGCAGGACCGGCAGGAAGTTCCCCGCTGACGTTCTTTCCGCTTTCTCTCTCTTGGTCATAGCTGGCTCCCTAGATCCTGGGGGCATTCCGGCCGTGCGAGCCGGCGGGACCTTGCCTTAGTCGCTGCGACTTCGCCCGCCGGGGGACGCCCGAAAGCCTCCCGCTGCTCGTCTCGGCGCCCTCTCACGCGGCCCCCGCACCGCCGCCGGACAGACCCCAATCCCCGTCCGGGACGAGGCCCGCGGGGCGAGTTCTCCATCAGTAGACCTCGATCGCCACGTCGGAAACGGATACGCCCCCGGAGTCGTCCGGCCAACCGTCATCGTCCGGGACGTACCGATTAAGGCTCAGGACCTGGATGTCGGGCAGGAGGTAATCGTTGACCTCATCGTAGCCTTCATGGGTGAAAGCCCAGGTGGACAGCACCGTTCCGCCGCCGCCCTTGGGAACGCCGGGATTCGGCTGGTTCGGGTCCACGATGTTGCGGCCCCCGTAAGCCGCAATGAGCTTGGCGAAGGGCTCCAAGGCGCCAAAGATGTCAAACCAGAGCACATTGCGGGTGAACTGAAAATCGGGCTGTCCCCAAGTCCCCTTCGGTTCCGACATGTAGGCGTGGATAAAGAGGCGTGTCATGGGAGTCGTGTCAATGCGCGCGGAAGTCGCCTTAACCATCAGATGAACCAGACGCTCGTTTTCGCAAGGGGGATTGCCGTTCAGTTGACCCACGCCTGTGGCGAGGGGCGCGAAAGCGCCGATGAAGCGGGCGCCGTACTTCGAGTCGTGGGGGCCGGCCAGAAGGGTGACGGACCCGTAGCTTGCCTGGAAAATCCCCTCGTCGAAGAAGGGATCGGGGATGCGAGCGGCAATCCATTCGTCGAGGTTGTCATAGACGGTTGAACTCTTGGGGGTTGTCGGTCTGATGAGGGTTTGCGCGGAGATCTCCTCGAGCGTGAAGATCCCGGAGTCGCCGGACTGTTTGTGGAAGAGATCGAAGATCAACGTGTACCGACGCAGGTCTTGTTCCGAGGGCGCGGGGGCAAGAGGCCAGTTGGCCAGTGTTCCGGCGTCGCCCATGTCGTTGCACGCAAAGGGGACTTCCCAAACCACCGAAACAACGTAGTCGTTGCCTTGAGAAGGAGCATCCGCCGGGTCCGTCGTCGTCACCTCGATGCCGCCGAAGTGCGTGAAGGCCGCGTTCGTGTACTCCACGCGGTAGCCGGGACAGGCATTCGCCGACCAGGCATCGTTTCGAAAGGTAAGATGGGCTGAGTAGAGCCGCCCACTCATGCCGGTCTCGCTGACCGTCAAGGGGAACACCGAGGCGTCGCCCGTCAAGCCGAGGCTCCAGGTTCCAAAGATGATCTTGCCTTGCGGATCGTCGCTTCCTGACACTTCGAAGCCTACCCTGCCCTCCGGAGCCGCCCGACCCGGCTTGACCAGGCCACCCTCGGACGGAAGAGTGAGAAGCCACTTGTTGGCCGGGTTCTTCTCGGCGTAGATGGGGGGCGAAATCCTCGCGTCGAACATGTACGCCGTTCCGGTATGCGTGGTGCCGCTGCTGTCATGGAGGGGCGCTCCGACGATGACCGAGCTGCCGGAAACCGCGACGGCATAGCCGAACCAGTCTTCCTTGTCGAGGTTGTCGGGCTTCACTAGATCCTCGCTGAAGGAGCTCCAGTCGCCCCCGGCGCTCGTGTCGGCATAGAGGTAGATCGCTCCCAGGTCGTTGACCTTCTTGTCCCACTCATGGTCAGTCAGGTAGGCGCCCACCGCCGCGTACCTTCCCGAAATCCCCACGGACCACCCGAACATGTCATTGGGCCGAACCTTGTTGGAAGTGATCTTGGTTTGGCTGATCGAGTCCCAGGTGTGTGCGGCGCTTGTATCGCGGAAAAGATAGGCCGCCCCAGTCGGCCCTGCCTGCTCCCCTTCTCCCTTTGCCCCCACCATAGCCGAGTGCGCGGCAAGGGCGACCGAATAGCCGAACTGCTTCTGGTCGCTGGGATCGGCCGGCGCCAGCTTGATCTCGCCGGCGGAACTCCAGTCTTTGTTCTCACTCGTGTCGAGAAAGAGGTAGGCCGCCCCGGAGTTGGTGGCGCCTGCGTCATTCGAGTGGGCGCCCACGAGAGCGGCGTTGCCGTAGATCGACACGGCCCACCCGAAATAATCGAAGGAACGGCCGTCGCTTGGCAGGAGTTTGACTTGTTTTACTTTGCTCCAGTTTCCCTCAACGCTGGTGTCCAAGAAAACGAATGCCGATCCGGAATAGATGCCCAGGTCTTTGTCTTGACGGGCCCCTACGATCGCACGGTTTCCCGCGATGCCGACGGACCACCCGAAATTGTCGCCGGCTGCCCCATCGCTGGCCAGGAGCTTGGCCTCATAGCGGGAACTCCAGTCACCCTCGGCGCTCGTATCGGTATACACGTAGGCGGCCCCGGATTCGCCTCCCTTGTCGTCGTCCATCACGGCCCCGACGATGGCCGTGTCCCCGGAGATGGCGACGGAGATGCCGAAGTAGTCGCCTTCCCACGCGTCGCTCGCCGTGATCTTGGCCAACTGCCGCCAAGCGGGGCCTATGCGGCGGAAGATGTACGCCGCTCCGGCGTTGGGCCCCTCCTCATCCTCGAAGTAGGCCCCAACGATGGCCGTGGCGCCGGAAACCGCCACGGAAGTCCCAAACCAATCATTCGTCTCGCCGTCCCCAGGCTCGACGCTGCTCTCGAACACAGAGCGCAGGTCGACATCCTCTCCCCGCGCAAACGGCGATGGCCACAGGAGCAACGCCGCAGCCGAAACGGCGACCAAAATGCGCAGGGACCCGTCGGCGCGAGGCCTGTGCCAAAGCTTCCTCTTCGTAGAATAGGTCATTGTCTTCGTCTTTCTTGCGAGGGATGAGACTTTGACTTCGCCTGCCTCAGCCGTTGAGGGCGATTCGCGTCCCCACGGCGGCGTCGCTTCCCTCCCAGCCGCGAATTCCTCCCGTGGACCGCTCCCGTCAGGAAAGAACCCCGCGGACCTAACGACCTATTATCCGACGAAACCCCAGAGGAAGTCAAGCGAGCGATCTTCTGCGCTGAGGAAATATCGTTCGGCGTCCCCCGCGCGGGAAGCGCACGGAGAGGCGCCCTCACGCCTGGTCCCATCGTCCCGGGCATTCTTCCGACTCGGCGACGCCCCGCGCGGGGAGTCAGCGGAAGGTTGGAAGGAAATCCCGCTGGAGCTCGAGCATGTCGTCGAGCATGCGCTCGGCGGCGCCAATGCTGTCGACGACGGGATCCAGCAGTAGCGCCTGGAGAAGGAGCCGTCTCGAGCCGGTGCGGTAGGCCTCAGTCAGCAGATCGTGAATCGAGTGCTGCAAACGGATCATGGCCGCGATCGGCTCGGGCAGGGGACCGACCGTGATCGGATGAATGCCGTGACGGTCGACCACGGCCGGGACCTCGATCACGCCCGTGGGTGAAAGATTCTGGATGTAGAGTCCGGTGTTTAGGACGTTCACTGCGGGGCGGAACTCCCCGCGGTCGAGTTCCACGTCGCAGATGATGGGGACGGTGATCTCGCCGCTCCGGCGCAGGGCCGTCTCGTCGAGGGGAACTCGGCCCGCGGCGTAGTCCTCGAGCGCCGGACCGGCGTCGCCGGGAGACGCCAATCGCACCGGTCGGCATTCGCGGCCATAGTGCCACTTCACGCCGGAGAACTCGCAACCGTAGCTCACGTACTCCCCGATGTGGTCGTCCGAAGGATACGAGAACAAGCCGAAGACGTCCATCATCCTCCGGTAGAGAGGATTCCTCTTCACCGCGTCGTCTTCCCGGGCTCTCTCCATCGCCTCGGCCACGAGGTTCTCGCCGGTCTTCTTGTCAATCACCTCCGAGACGTGAAAGAAGTGGTTCATCCCGGCGGAGACCACCTGAAAATCATCGGCGGGGCGCCCAAGACTGCGGGCGATGAGATCGATCGTGGCGAAGACGCCGTGGCAGATGCCGGCCGCCTTGACTTTCGTCAAATGGCAGATGGCGTGCAGGACGCGCGCCTCCGGGTTCGTGAAGTTGAGCAGCAAGGCGTCGGGACAAAGCTCCTCGACGTCGCGACAGACCGGGATGACGAGTTCGAAGCTGCGCAGGGCGTGAAACAGGGCGCCCGGGCCGCCGTTCTCGCCCAGGCAGTGGCGAAAGCCGTGGGCAAGGGGAACGCGGAAATCCTGCTCCCAGAGCTCGTAGCGATAGCGGGCGACGGAGGTGATGACATAGTTCGCCCCCGGCAGCGCCTCACGCCGATCGGCGGCGCTCTCGATGCGGACGTCGGACCCCGTGTGGGCTTTCACTCTCTGGGCAAAGCGGGTCATCAGATCGAGAGCGGCCCCGTTGACGTCAACCAGGCTGAGCGTCACGTCCCGCCCGCGCAACTCCTGCGCCTGCAACACATCAACGATCTGCCCCCGGCCGAAGTCCTTGCTGCCGGCGCCCACGATGACGATCTTCATCGGCGCGACTCCTGATAAGGCTTACTTGAAGGCGTTTCGCAATGCCGCCAGGCTCTTGGGAATGGCTGTCCGGTAGTCCTCGTGGCCTTCGAATTCCAGGGAAACGTAGCCATGAAAGTTGTGCCGACGCACGATGCAAGCGATGCGAGGGTAATCAAGGTCGAGAGTGTACCAGACGCCCCCGCCGTAGTACGTCTTGGCCTGTATGAAAACCGTCCTGGGCGCAAGTTGCTCGAGTTTGTCGTAAGGGTCTTCTAGGAAATTCCCCGTGTCCATAAGGACCTGCAACCAAGGGGAGTCCACAGCCTCGACTATGCGCAGAACGCCTTCCGGCGTGCGGCCCAGTCCCCAGTGGTTCTCAAGCCCCAGCAAGACGCCGCATCTTTCCGCCGCGGGAAGGCACCTCTCCAGGCTCTCGACGACCCACGGATAGGCGTCCTCATCGGTGTAGCCCGGCAGGGGGGGCTCGACCCCGCGGTTCGCCATCAACTCATCGAAGCTCGTCGTCGTCCCCCATCTTCCGGTGTTGACCCGCATACAGGGAATGCCGAGCTCGTGGGCGAGTTCGATGCACTTGATCGTGTGGTCGACATTCTTCCGCCGCTTTTCCTTGTCCGGCGTGACGAAGCCTTGGTGGATCGAGAAGCCGCAGAGATCCACGCCGTTGACAAGCGCCCGGCGTTTCAGTCTCTGCAGATAGTCGTTCGACTCGTCCCCCATCTGCATGTGCAGGATCTCGACCCCGTCGAAACCCATCTCCGCGGCTTCGTCGATGCAGGTTTCAATGGGTATCTTCAGCCCTTCCTTGAACCGCCAGAACGAGTACGTGGAAACAGCGATCGGGTTGGGGCGGCCCGGCTTCTCCGCGGCATTCGCCGGGGCCGGAGAGCCTCCACCGGCGTCCTGGGGCGCCCGCCGTAACGGCAGGAAGCATGATCCCAGTCCGAAAGTCGCCGCCGTTGTCGCGGCGCACTGCGCCAAGAAAGCTTTGCGTCTCATCGGTCTCACGTTCTCCTCTCTCACGAGGCCCCGCCTCTCCGCTCACGCGCCCCGCGCGCCTCTCCTGGTGTCTGCACAGCCGAGGGCGACTGTGCCACACGCTCACGCGCCCCGCGCGCGCCTCACGCGCCCCGCGCGCCTCACGCGCCCCGCGCGCCTCACGCGCCCCGCGCGCCTCACGCGCCCCGCGCGCCCCCTCGCGGTCGGTCCGGGAGCCGGGATCGGGCGCGTCACGCCGGTCCCTCCTCTCGGACGATCTCGATCGTGTTGAGCAGGGGCATCTGGTTCTTCGTCAGGGGCGTCGCCCGGCGGAAAAGCCCTCTCTTCTCACGCGCCCCGCGCGCCTCACGCGCCCCCTCGCGGCTGGTCCGGGAGCCGGGATCGGGCGCGTCACGCCGGTCCCTCCTCTCGGACGATCTCGATCGTGTTGAGCAGGGGCATCTGGTTCTTCTTCAGCGGCGTCGCCCGGCGGAAAAGCCCTCTCTTCTCACGCGCCCCGCGCGCCTCACGCGCCCCGCGCGCCTCACGCGCCCCGCGCGCCGGAAGCAGCTCGATCCTCAGGTTGTCGCGCGCCTTCACGCCGCGGAATTCCTTGACGACGGCCCTGTTGGGGCCCCCCGCCTCGCGGATGATGTCGAATCTCTTCGCCACCGTTCGGCCTTGGATCTTGATATGGAAAACGCGCTGTCCAGGCTCGGCGTTCCCCCCGTCGGCGAAACCGAGACGCACGGTGTAAGGAACGGTCTTCTCCTCCTTGCCCGGGATCTCGATAGTGGCTGAAGTCATCCCTTCGCACCCCGAAGCATAGAGCCACGGCGTCTGGGTGTCCCCAACCGCCGCGTATTCGGCGGCGCGGCTGAAGTAGCCGCCATCGTCAAGGGTCTTCACGTTCGCCTTGATGTCCAGTCGCATTCGCCCCCCGGGGCGGGGATAGCTCAGCCAGAGAGCGCCCTTGTCATCCCGTCTGTCTCCCGGCGCTCCCAGGTTGACGGCCATGTGCTTGACCGGCGCCGTTTCGCCGCGGGAGGCGAAGATCCCCCACGCTTTGTTCTCCTCGCGCGGCTGATAGACGACCGTGCACTGATTCGAGTAATCGCAGTTGCAGCCCGAACTCGCCTCGGGCTGGATCACCAGGCCATTCGCGGGGATCATGTTGATCCAGCATCCCAGCCGCACGCTGGAGAAGTGGGAAGTCCCTTGGTCGGCCACGAGGTCGTAGTACCCCGCCCACCACGACCGGAAGAACAGCAGGTTCGGACACCCCGACACGGTCCCGCAGTGATGACCGGGACGTTCGAACTCGAAAGGCGTCGGCTTCCCCGTGAAGGGGTGGGTGCGCATCTTCTGCTCGCCCGTGCGGAGATCGAACGCCCACGGGTCCGCATACACGGTATCGCCGACGACAAGGGGACGCGTCCGATAGCCGACGGCCTTGGACCAAAGGGTCGAGCCATCTTTGGCGGACAAGGCCACCGCGCGGCGGGCCGAGAACTCACCTTTGAGAAACTGGTCCCAGTAATGGCCGTTGCTATACGAGCCGCAGAAGAGCAGAACGCCGTTCTTGGCGATGCCCGACAGAGAGGACATGCCGCACCCCGTGAGATCGACCGGCTTTTCCCAGATCCTTTCCCCCGTCTCCGCGTCCAGGCACACAACCATGCGCACCTCCGCCTTGTCGAGCGCTTCCTGCACGGCGGCTTTGTCCAGACCTCTCTCAGTTGCTTCCTTCTCGACCCGCTCGCGCGCCGCGACGCGGCGCGTCTCCGTGCTGGCTCGGTCATCGGCGAAGAACACCTGTCCGCCGTCGATGGAGATCGTGTTGTTGCGAATCCGCGTTCCTGGAAAAGCCCAGAGTCGTTTGCCGCTCTCGACGTCTGCGGCGAAAACCGAATTGCTGTGCTCGCCCATTCGCGATGCTTCCGTCCCGCCGCAGAACGCGCTGCCATAGAGCCGGCCGTCGACCGTTGCGACGTACGCCCAGTCGCGTACGGCCTCGTCCTCAGCGGGAGGCGTTTCATAGGTCATCTGGGTTTCGCCCGTCTCCACGTTGAGCCGGTGGCACTTCGACCCGGCGGCCACAAACAGATAGTCCTCCGTGCACGCCAGATTGCCGCACTCGGTCGCCATGCCAAGGCGCCGCGCGCCGGGGATCTCGCGCTCCCAGTAGATGACGCCGTTGTAGGCGTCAAAGCAGACAATCAGGTCTCTGTCTTTCGTCGCTCCCTGGTATTGCCGCTGAAGCTGGCGCAACCGCTCGCTTCTTTCCTCCTCCGGCAGACCGGCCAGGTCCCGCTGCATCATCTCGCGTCTCTCTTTTTCCTGTCTCTCTCTTCTCAGAGCCTCCGCTTTGCTCAAAGGCTCGAATTCGACGCCTTGCGAAAAGACGCGCCCGCCGATCGACAGCGGCGCCACGTTGCGCGCGTGCCGGCTGGGGAACTTGCCGGCCCCCGGCTCGCCGAACCAGAGCACGCCGATCGGGGCTTTCACCCGCTTGT
>Ga0315274_10011170_pt1 | contig 12874 bp, 14 predicted proteins | sample YL17G02_20_MG_FD_203700 | JGI IMG/M metagenome (GOLD analysis project Ga0315274, IMG submission 203700) | Sediment microbial communities from Yellowstone Lake, YNP, Wyoming, USA - YL17G02_20 | ecosystem: Environmental > Aquatic > Freshwater > Lake > Sediment | place: USA: Wyoming | collected... | reverse complement strand
CTTCAGGATGATCATTTATGACAGCGAAGTGGATAATAACCAGCATATTGCCCTGGTCAAAGGGGAGTGGGAACCTGACGAAGAGGTGCTCGTACGGGTCCACTCTGAATGCCTGACCGGCGATGCCCTGGGCTCACAGAGGTGCGACTGCGGCGAACAGCTCAGGCGCGCAATGGAGATAATCGACAGGGAAGGAAAAGGGGTAATCGTCTACATGCGCCAGGAAGGAAGAGGGATCGGGTTCCTGAACAAGATGAGAGCCTATGCCCTCCAGGATGAGGGAAGGGATACCGTGGAGGCGAATGAAGAGCTGGGCTTCAAGGCGGATTTGCGGGACTATGGCACCGGTGCCCAGATCCTGAGAGCCTTGGGGGTCAAGAAGATGCGGCTCCTAACCAATAACCCCAAGAAGATTGTCGGTCTGGAAGGGTACGGGCTGATTGTTACGGAAAGGGTTCCCATCGAAATCAAACCAGGGGTCAAGAACCTGGGATACCTGAGGACCAAGAAGAAAAAGATGGGGCATCTGCTCAATATCAAAGACTAAAGTCAAGCAAGGGGAGGCGATATGGTAAAGTCAATAGAGGGGAAACTCAAGGCTGAAGGTTTACGGTTTGCAATCGTGGCGAGCCGCTTTAACGACTTCATCTCCCGCAGGCTCATTGACGGGGCAACAGATGCACTGCTCCGCCACGGGGCAGATGAAAAAAATATCGAAATAGTGAGGGTGCCCGGTTCCTTTGAGATACCGCTTGTCGCTAAAAAAGTTGCCAGCAGCAAGAAATATGATGCCGTCATCTGCCTCGGTGCGGTGATCCGGGGAGCCACTCCCCACTTTGAATATATCAGCGCCGAGGTGGCAAAGGGTATTGCGCAGGTCTCCCTTGAATCAGAGATACCCGTTGCCTTCGGGATCCTGACCACTGACAATATCGAGCAGGCGATAGAAAGGGCAGGAACGAAATCAGGGAACAAAGGATGGGATGCTGCCCTCTCCGCCATCGAGATGGCCAACCTCCTGAAGGAAATTGGAAAGAAATAAGGTTGTCCCTTGGGCAGCAGAAGGAAGTCACGTGAGCTCGCCCTTCAGATTCTCTTTGAGCTTGACACCAATCAGAGTGATGTTCAGAAGGCAATTGATCAGTTCTGGAAGAACTTCGACTATCCGGAGGATCTACGGGAATTCTCAGAACGGCTCGTAGAGGGGGTCGCCCAGCACAGGGAAGAGCTCGACCGGCTGATCAGCAAGCACGCTAAAAACTGGAGCCTCAGCCGGATAGACCGGGTGGACCGGAATATTCTTCGGGCTGCCATCTTCGAACTCGCCCACTGCCCTGATATCCCGCCGAAAGTCGCCATCAACGAAGCGATTGAGCTCTCCAAAAAATTCGGCAGCGAAAAATCCTCGTCCTTCATCAACGGTATCCTCGATAAGATCGCGCAGGAAATTAAGAAAAGCAGTCCTGCCTGAATAATAAAATACCTACAAACACTAATTAAGCCCCGTCGAAAACATTTGACAAATAAAACAGTTATGGTATTTCACATTTCAAGGTTACTGACAAGGTGATTTATGAAAACCAACCTTGAAGAGATAAAACAAAAAATCCTGCCAATATTAAAACGGCATGGAGCTAAAAAGGCAGGGTTATTTGGTTCGTGCGTGCGTAAAGAGATGACGGAAGACAGCGACATTGATGTATTAGTAGATATTGAGGCAGATATCAGTCTGCTCGATTTTGTTGGCATAAAACAGGAAATTGAAGAAGTGCTGGGTAAGAAGGTAGATCTGGTTGAATACGATACGATCAAACCTCTCTTGAGAGAGAGGATTTTGAAGGAGCAGATAATAATTCTGTGAAAAGAGACGTCAGGGTCTATATAGAGGACATTTTAGAGTGCATTTCAAAGATTGAAGAATACATCAAAGGAGTTTCTGAGGAAGATTTTTATAAGAATACGCAGATTCAGGATGCTGTTTTGAGACGATTAGAAATCATCGGTGAAGCAGTAAAAAAGATCCCTGAGGAAGTTAGGAGCAACTATCCAGAGATACCGTGGAAAGAGATGGCCGGAATGAGAGACGTGCTGATCCATGAATACTTTGGGATAAACATGAAGCGAACTTGGAAAGTTGCTAAAGAGGATATTCTTGAACTAAGGGGTAAAATACTGCAGGTGAAGGACAGTCTGCCGAAATAGGCCGATGATCTTATTTTAAGCCCTCCACTCACTGCCCTGATATCCCGCCGAAAGTTACAATTAACGAAGCGATTGAGCTCTCTAAAAAATTCGGCAGCGAAAAATCCTCGTCCTTCATCAACGGCATCCTCGATAAGATCGCGCAGGAAATTAAAAAAAGTATAAAAATTTAAGATGCTCTACGATGCTCTGCATATAGCAGGATATTACCGAGGGCTGATCTATAATGTGGATGCGGTGAAAGATTATTTGAAGGCTACGAGGGCGTTTATTGATATAATAGCACCATAACGACCTAAATCAGCGGGGCGGTTTTACAGCATCCGCTGGATTTTCTTGTTAGGCTCCCTTGTATTTTCATTATTGGCAGCCGTTCTTATTTCCATGCTACGCTACCGCTTGATCTCCTGTACTTTAAGCTTGAAGCACTGCCTGCCTGGCCCATGAGTCCAGAAATTCTTATAAGGGGCGTCAGGCTGATCGGTCCAATCGCGCGCGAAATGTGCGCACAACTCGTAGGTATTGTCGCTGAGCATCCTGTACTCATAGGGCCGCTTCGTATCAGGGTCCAACAGTTTTACGGAACCTCCGGGTTCCCTCGAAAGGTCCTCAAGCGAAGCTGGTAGACTCCTATGCCGAGTCCAGTAAAGGTCAACCGCGCTGGCAACAGCACGCAGGTCGGCCACTCGCTGTGCGTCTATTCGCCGTATTCGCTCCTGGGCCGGAGAACCAATCAGGATGAGCCCGCCGACCACCACAGCCACGACTATGGTGACAACTGACGCGACGAAAATGCCTTTCCCTGGCCCCTTCATGCTTTGGTCTCCGATTCTTCTGTGCGTATGTCCCACAGGTAATATCCAAAGATCGCGCCGGCGATGGTTCCGACCGTCAACACTTTTAGGAAAAAGCGCACGCTAAGCTCTCCACCCAAGAAGTTGTAGACGAGGGCAGTCAGGTCGCCAATGATCACGCTGGCAGCAATAAACAGCGTTATGTATGTCAGCCACTTGCGGACTTTTGAAGTACGCTTGCTGGGGTCACGCCTGACTGCACGGCTGAGCAATCGGGATATATAGAGGAAGACCGGAAAAGCAATTATGAGGGATGCAACCGCCCAGCGGATTGTCTGCCGTGTGTACTCAGCGAAACCAGCGGGCGCAGTGGGGTCTGGAAAGGCGCGGTTGATGAACTGGAAGATCAGGCTTCCAAGGTTGTAAGCACTGATATATAAGGTTGTAAAGAGGACGAGGTACATGAACGCTTCGCGTGCAGAGAGGTATGGCTTTGGCCTCGGCACCGGAATCGGAAATTCGATCTCAGCAAAAGCAGTAAGTGCACTTTTCACCTGATCTGATTCCCAACCCGCCTTCAGTAAGGCGTCTTCAATCTGGGGTCGCGAAAGGCCGCGCGCCAAGGCATCCCTGACGAAGTTCAACAATTCCTCATTGATGGCCATTTTCCCCTCCTTATTTGCTTAACATTAATTTTAAAGCATATTCCGCAGTTGGGAATAATATAGAAGCTGGATGTAAAGGTGTCAATCGTTTTTCATAGAATCATCACTGAAATGGCCTCGAGTCTTTGGGGTCAGGTCTTGCAATATCATATCCCCCACACCCCTCTATCGGCACTGCCTACCGTAGTATAGTCTTCATAAACATGTTCTGCAAGTTCCTGTATAAGTCAAGGACATATGCGACATTCCTCCTTTTGAGAGTAGATACTCAAGAGGGCTTTTCAGACACAATGATTTATGAGGTCTTTGGGCATTATAGAAGATCGTTATAATCTAACGATTTGTTATGTTTAGGTTTTCAGATAGAGATCTTCATTAAGGGATTACACAATCTCCTCTAAATTCCTCGACCCGTGAATCACCCGGTGGATTTCAACGGTGCGGCCCCGGACAAGGTAAAAAACAAGATAGGACTCTATGGTAAGAGCGCGGTAACCAAACTTCTGCAGTTTTTCGTCTCTGGGGAACTCGACCAATCAATGGATGAGCAGCTAAGTTGCCAATTCGCTTGTCGAGCACATCAACAAATCCACCTGCCCGGGCCGGGCTATCCTGTGCGATCCAGTCAAAGATCGAGATAAGGTCATCAACAGCAACAGGAAGATAGCGAATAGTATATTTACTCGCCATGTAACCGCTGCCGGAGTTTTTTCATTACCTGGGAATGGGTTAATCCCTTCTCTCCTGCCGCAGCCTGGGCCTGGGCAATGGCGAGTTTTTCAAAAAGTTCGACTTTTGCCTTTAACCGTTCATAGTGCTCGATACTCATAACCACCAGGTCACCTTCGCCGTTCTTGGTCAGGTACACAGGTTCATTCTTCTCATGACACAGGGCAGTAATTTCCTTTGTCCGATTGCGCAAGCTCGAGATAGATTTTATGATGGGCATAAGTTCTCCTTCCCCAGTTTTTCTATCAGGCTGCTGAAAAACGCCCATCTGTCCGCCATGGCGGATTCCCCTCTTCCTTTGTCGTTGCAGAGGTACAAAAAACGTTTGGTCGTTCTTACGATAGAATTTACCGCAGGAGCGGCCCAAGGTTTTATTCTCCTCAGGATTTCGGGCGCCTTGCATCTGGACATTTTTGATCAGCCTTACAAACAGTTGCTTTTTCAGCAAACTGTTGTATCAGAATTATCACTTTATTATGATAAAATCAAGTATAATTTCCTCCATTTATCATACTTGACCTGCCGATAGAATATGTGTATAGTAAGGTGTATGAGGAGGTGTCCTATGAGAACTAATATAGTGCTTGACGATGGTCTCGTTAAAGAAGCCTTTAAGTATTCTAAGGTAAAAACCAAAAAAGAACTCATTGACATAGCATTAAAAGAATTTGTCAAAAACAGGCGTCGCAAGAATTTACTCGAACTGAAAGGAAAAATAGTATTTTCGAGAGGGTACAGCCATAAGGCACTGAGAGAAGATACATGATCCTTGTGGACACTTCTGTTTTAATTGACTTTTTCAAGGGCATTGAAAATAAGCCAGCAACTAAATTTCAGAATATCCTGACTCAGAGGATACCCTTTGGAATCAATTCATTTATCTACCAAGAGGTACTCCAAGGTGCAAAATCAGAGGAGGAATATCATCTTTTAAAAGAATATCTTTCAACGCAACACTTTTTTTATCTTAAAGACCCAATTGATTCATTCGCCAAGGCAGCGAAAATATACATCGCTTGTCGTAAAAAAGGGTTAACCATCCGGAGCACCATTGACTGCCTCATTGCACAGACGGCCATAGAGCACAATCTTCTCCTCCTTCACAATGACAGTGATTTTCATGAGATAGCCAAGGTTGCCAGATTAAAGTTTTATTGAAAAATACTCACTTCAAAGGCATCCTCTTCAAAACGTCCGTAAGCATCACCCTTCTCCTTTACCTCTTCTTCACCATCAACCTCTCTTTTCTTAAAGAAGCCCTCGCAACCATAGACATTACCCTTTTTCTCCTTGCCTTTCTTCTCTATCTCCTCGCCCAGCCCATCCGGACATTGAGGTGGTGGCTTCTCCTGAAAAAAGACAATCGGCTTCCCTTCTCAAGCCTCCTCTTCCTTTACTTCATTGGTATGTTCTTTAACCAGTTTTTACCAACCTCAATTGGGGGAGACGTGGTGAGGGGATACTACCTCTGGAAAGAGACGGACAAAAAGGAGCACGCCCTTTCTTCCATCGTGATGGAGAGGTTTACCGGCTTCTATATGCTCTTTCTCCTTTCCCTCGCAGCAAGCCTCTCAGCCTTGATCAGAATTGGCAGTTCACCCCTTTTCCTTTTTGTGTTGGTGGCATCTGTTATCGTTTTGATCGTCATGACCCTTTTTTTCTTCCCTCCCCTTTTTGAATTCGTCAACAGGACGTTTTTCATCCATCGACTCGGCATCGGCCGGAAGATTGTGCAAATCTACTATGCAACCCTTGAGTATCGAAGGGAACGACTTCTCCTCCTGAACGCCTCCCTCCTCTCTCTCCTGTTTCAGGTGATGTTGATTCTGGTCTACTATTTTCTTTCTCTCTCGCTCCACGTGAATCTACCGGTGGGCTACTTCTTTCTCTTGGTGCCCATGGTAACTGCGGCTGCCATGATACCATTCTCTCTGAATGGACTGGGGATCAGGGAAGGGGTGAGTGTCCTGTTATTTTCCCGGGCAGGGATAACAAATGTAGAGGCGTTCTCTATTTCTCTCACGATACTCTTCGTTGGTCTTTTGACCGGGTTGATTGGCGGGTTGATCTATCCCTTTTTCCGAAGCGAGGTCTTACAGAAAAAAGAGGTTAAGTACAAAAGCCTTTAATCCTTCCTGCCCAATTCTCGGGAACGCCTGGTAGCAGCCTCTACTGCGCTGATGAGAGAAGTCCTCACCCCTCCCTCTTCCAGGGCATGGAGGCCATAGATGGTAGTCCCTCCGGGGGAGGTTACCTTATCCCTCAGTTTTGCAGGATGCTCGGAGGTGGCCAAAAGGAGTTTCGTGGTGCCGAGGCAGGTCTGGACCGTGAGGAGCGAGGAGACCTCACGGGTCAGCCCCATCTTCACTCCCGCATCAATGAATGCCTCCAGAATGAAGAGGAAATAGGCAGGGCCGCTCCCGCTCAATCCTGTCACTGCATCCATGAGTGATTCGTCCACGACAACTACCTTCCCTACGGACTGAAAGATCTGCCGAGCAACGTTCAGGTCTTCTTCCCGCACCTCTTTTCCTGCGCACAGTGCCGTAGCCCCTTCCTGAATCAGGGCAGGGGTATTGGGCATGGTCCTGATAATTTTTATCTTTTCTCCCAGGTGCTGGGCGAGAAAACGCACGGTGATACCGGCAGCAACGGAGATCATGATGTGAGAAGGTTTCATTCCGGGGGCGATCTCCCTGAGTACGCCCTCTATGATCTGGGGTTTTACTGCGAGGATGATGATATCGCTCTTTGAGACCACTTCCGTATTGGAAGAAAAGGTGGGTACTCCATAGGTATTTTTGAGGTTCTTCAAGCAGTCTTCCCTCACGTCTGAAACAAAAATGTTTTCTTTGGGGATGAGACCAGCATGCAGGATCCCTTTGATTAGGGCTTCTCCCATGTTCCCGCACCCGATGACTCCAAGCTTTTTATTCAATACTGAAGCAGTCATGGTTCTTACCTCCGGCACTCTTTAATAGTGGCATGGTATCTCATCTCTTTTTACCATTCAATCTTTTTCTCCTGAAGCGCTCATGGTTCTATCTACTGATCTGTTCTTTTTGCTTCTTTCAAGATGATCTCAGCAATCTTTTCATAATCTCCGCTGGAATGAAAAGCGGTATAACAAAAATTTTCCATCTTATTTGGCAAAAATTCCTCTCATGCCTCCCGAGATGAGGGAAGCGATGTTGGTGAGGATGTGGGGAAGCGACAGTCCACCTGGTGAAGCCAAGTATTTCGGTTCCCACCTCGGTTCGAACTTCTCCTTGTATTGACGCAACCCCTGAAAGTTATAGAAGTGTTCTCCATAGCGAAAAACTACCGCCCCAACACGGCTCCAGAGAGGAGAGAGAGGCCGGGCCTCAAGCCCGGATAAAGGTGCCATCCCCAGGGCGAACCACCGATATCCTTCTCTCTTTCCCCAGAGCATGAGCTGTATAAATATGTAGTCCATCACCCCTTCAAGGGCCTCAGGGAGGTAGCGCATAAGATCGAGAGAGAGTTCTTCCTTCTCTGCTCCCATCCAGATGTTGACGAAGGCTACGATCCTCCCCTGATGCTTCACAACCGCAACAGGGAACTGTTGCACGTACTCCTCTTTGAAGAAGCCGAGCGAGAAACCCTTTTCCCTTGTGTTTTTCTTTTCCAGCCAGGCGTCGGAAATTGTCCTTAACTCTGTCAGCAGTGAAGGGACTGCAGATTGCGGGATTATTTCGAATGTGCACCCCTCTTTTTCGAGCTTGTGGAGGAGGTGGCGAAAACCCTTCCGTGACCCCCCCTCGAGAGAAAAAGCGTCAAGCGGAACGCGTGCCTCCTCTCCGAGCTTGAGCAGGCTGAGACCAAGGTCGAGATAGAGAGGAAGATTGTCAGGGCCGACCTGATAGAATACCGTCCAGCCATCGTAGGAATCGCACAGTTCGCGAAACTGCCAGACGATCTCAGACATCTCATTCCCCGGACCGATTGGATCCCCCAGGGCTACCCAGCTTCTCCCCTCGACCCCGTACATGATGAATGAATTTCCCGTCTCGCTAAAAAGGAGCGCCTTATCTCTGAGGAGTGCAAGGTTGGCTAACGTGCTCCTGGATCTTTCAACCAGAGGGCGGACCCTGTTCAAATCTGAGAGGGTAGGAAGGGCTGGTTTAGCCCGGGCAGGGCGGAGCAGTCTCGCCAGGGAAAAAAACAGGACGGCGGCGATTGCCCCTACGGCGGCACGAAGAGATCGTGATGCTTCGCCTGACAGGGCAAAACGCCACCAGAGCTCATGTGAGTACTCTATGTGCTGGTAGGAGAAAAACCCCAGCCAGAGCGAACCAAGCAGAATAAGCACGATAGAGGCGGTCCAGCCCAGAGTGAACCTCTGGTTGATGAGGGATGCCTTGCGGTAGAAATACCGGCGAGCCGGCACGAGCGTAGCGAGCATGATCGAAAGTATCAATGCCTCCTCGTAGTCTAAACCCTTGAGCAGGGAAAAGATGATCCCTGCACTGAGCAACCCAACGGTGAGCATGTATGCAGCATCGAGCCTGCGCTGGATGCCGCGAGATAAAAGTAACAAACCCACACCGGCCAGACTTCCGAGAAAGTGCGAGATCTCCAGAATCGGCAGGGGGATGAAATCTTTCAGCCACGTGAGGCGCCATCTTACCGCAGGAGTTGCCACGGAAAAGAGGAGAATCGCACCACCAAGAAAAGTTGTAAAGGCGAATACATGGGGGGCCAGACCGGGAATCCATTGCCCTAAGGCAAGAACGATCTTCCTGATTCCCTCCTTTTTCTGAAAGAGCTCGTAGGTTCCGAGCAGCACCATGGCAACACCAAACGGCAAGAGATAGTATATTCCTCTGAAGGCTAAGAGCGAAACGAGAACTGACGGAGCCGGTAAGGTAGGGGAGAGGAGAAGGATCACTACTGTCTCAACCACGCCAATCCCACCGGGAATCTGGCTTACCATACCCGCGATCTGAGCCAGGAGATAGATACTGAGGAAATGAGGATAGGAAAGTGTTGCCGTCGAAGAGAGAAGGACGTAGAGTACGCTCCCAGCCAGAGCCCAGTCGAGGCAAGATACTGCAATCTGGGCAAAGGAGAGCCGGAAAGAAGGGATTGAGAATTCCCACCCCCTGATTTTGAGCATCCTCTTTTTCCTCGTGCCTGAGATGGCGAGATATCCGAGCACAACTGCAAGAAGAATCATTCCGAGCAGTCGGGTAGAACTGAAAGGAAGGGAGAGAGAAGGAGGAATCGCCAGCGGTGTGACAAGAAAAATCAGACCCCCGAGGGTCAACAACCCGAGCCAGAAGGTCATGCTGGTAAAGGCAACGATATTGGTGATCTCCACTGCTGAGAAGCCCCACGATGAGTAGAGACGATAGCGAACCGAGGCCCCGGATATTACAGAGAGCCCTATGTTGTGGCTGAAGGCATAGCTGAGAAAGGAGGTAAGGGCAATCCTGGCGTATGCAAGCGGGCGCTGGATGTAGCGGACAGCCAGGCCATCGTATCCCGTCAGCACCGAGTAGTCCAGAATAGTCAGCAGGAGGGCAAAGAATATGTGGAGGAGTGGCAGTTCCCGCATGTGACGCACAATATCGTGATAGTGGTACTCCCTCAGGGCATGACGAAGAACGAAGAGGGCTATGGTAAAGAGTGCAAGGCCAAAGAAAGGGCCAAGGATGTGGATGAGTTTTTTGTTCATAGAAGATGGCTCCTTGAGCCTTCACCTAAAATATTTATTTGCCTAACATCAAACCCCTTTCTACAGACAAAAGCCACAGAACGATTGTTCTCAGCCATTGTGTCCCCGTGGCGTTTTGCGGGTAAATTCCTCCAGGAGTTCCATCTGGATTTCCTGGATTTCCAATAGCCTCTGCCATTGATGTTCGAGGAGGTGGTCTATCTTATCATGGGGCTGGCGGATCTCCAGTTCTGCCTTCAGGTTTACCCGGTAATCGAATTCAGCCCGCAGACGATCCTTCGCCTCCTGCCGGTTCTGGCTCATCATAATGATGGGTGCCTGAATGGCAGCAAGGCAGGAAAGGACAAGGTTGAGGAGGATGTACGGGAACGGGTCAAAGGGTTTAGAAAGAAGGGCGATTGTGTTGATAATGATCCATATCACCATAACAGCTATAAAGAGAGAAATAAATCTCCAGCTGCCGCCAAACTCTGCCATTTTATCAGCAACCCGTTGACCGAGCGTTCGCTTTTCTTCAAATTCAACGTTGATGTTCTTGGACAACAGTTCATGCTCCTCCAAGCTTCTTACTACTGCCGTCTCCAGCGCGGAAAGCTCACCCCTGTCTGCTTGGAGTACCTCCTGCACATATGCTGCCCTGAAGCGATTGAGGTCAGAAAGACAGATGAAACCGCTTGGGGACCATTCAGGGTATTTCCTCCGGATGATTGAAACGATGGAGTCACGGATCAATTCCCCCGGCAAGACCTCGCTCCTCTTTTTCTGTTCCCCGCAGATCTGGCAAACTACTGTTTCCTGGTGCCTTCTCATGGTACACCCCCCTTCTCTTTTTCCCCTATTTACTTTGTTTATACTCAATGATCAAGGGAATTTCAAATTGTCTCTTTTGTTTTTCTTGATGATCCTGTAATGATATACTATCTTTTATCAGCTCATGTGAGAAACTAACTTTCATGTTCAGTCTTTAATATGTATGGATAACAGAAATCGCCCGAATCTAAAATCACTCTTAGCCAACCTGAAGGTATCCATGCCCGTGAGGAAAAAAATCTGGTTGATCATCCGCAATAACGCCATAAAGATATTCACTCTGAAAGACTGCTGTGGTCATCCGGGAGAGCCTGGATGTTGAAAGACTTCAGGATAATCCACCGTTCGGTGTGACTCACTTCCTAAGACTTGAGAAAAGAATTTGAATAAGGAGATTCATCATGCAGTGGTCTTTTAAACTCGGAAAGATATTTGGGATACAGTTCCAGATACACGCAACCTTCCTCTTCCTCCTCGTCTTCATCTTCTTTGCCGGATTGAGGAGGGGTACGGAGCAGGCACTGCTCGGGGTATTCTTTATCTGCGCTGTCTTTGCCTGCGTCCTCATCCATGAGATCGGGCACAGTCTCATTGCGCGCCGTTTCGGTATCGAGGCGAAGAGCATCACCCTCCTCCCTATCGGGGGAGTTGCTACCATGGAAGAGATACCGGAAAAACCAGGGCAGGAGATTGCGATCTCTATGGTAGGGCCTTTCATTAACCTGGCGATCGCCGGCATCCTCTACCTCTTCATCGGAACCTGGTCAGGCATGATCACACCCAGCCTGTATCCTGATTCTGCGCAGGATCTCTTCACCAGGCTCATCGGCATCAACATCATCCTGGCGGTCTTCAACCTCATCCCGGCCTTCCCCATGGACGGAGGCAGGATCCTGAGGGGCATCCTTTCGCTCAGGATGGGCTTTCTTCGTGCCACCACCACTGCTGTCTTCATCGGACAGGGCTTTTCCATGTTCTTCATCTTCTACGGGCTTTTTTTCAACTGGTGGCTTTCTCTCATTGGCATTTTTCTCTTCATAGGAGCCGGCGGCGAGAAGCAGCACGTCATGCTCCAGTCCATCCTCCACCGGGTACCGGCCGGCGAAGTCATGGCTACCGACTTCCACAGTCTGAATCCTGACGATCCCCTCACGCGTGCGCTGGAACATATCTACCACGGCTGCCAGCAGGATTTCCCGGTGATTGGCAGCAAAGGCATCGAAGGCGTTCTCACCCGCATGGGCATCCTTTCCGTCATTCACGAGAAGGGGGTTATTGTTCCTGTCTCCGAGGTCATGGACCGGCAGTTTCACTCTGTTGATCCCCGGACGCCGCTCGATGAGGTATACCAGTACCTTCTCTCCCATAACAAGACAACCATGCCTGTTCTGGAAAACGAACAGTTGCGGGGGATGCTCTCTCTGGACGGTATCAGCCGTTACCTCATGGTCCAGGCTGCGCTGAAAGGGGTACCGGCTGCCTGAATAAATGGAGGGTGAAGAGTGAGAAATAGAGAAAATAATACCAAACACGTCTCGGGTAACATTGTGGATGTGGTAAACTCACGCATCTATCCCGGCACGGTGCAGATCGTCAATGGCAGGATAACGGACATCAGAGAGGAGCCACATCCCTATAAAACGTACTTTGTGCCCGGACTGGTTGACGCCCACATCCACATCGAGAGCTCCATGCTGCCTCCTTCTGAGTTTGCACGGGCGGCAGTTATTCACGGAACAGTCGCCACCGTTTCTGACCCCCACGAGATTGCCAATGTTATGGGGACTGCCGGGGTGAGGTACATGGTTGAAAATGCAGCCACGGTGCCGGTGAAGTTTTTCTTCGGGGCCCCTTCCTGTGTTCCTGCCTCCCCCTTTGAGACGAGCGGCGCAACCCTTGGACCGGAGGAGACAGAAGAACTCCTCATGTGGGACCAGATACACTTTTTGGGAGAGGTGATGAATGTCCCTGCG
>Ga0315274_10011169_pt1 | contig 12874 bp, 20 predicted proteins | sample YL17G02_20_MG_FD_203700 | JGI IMG/M metagenome (GOLD analysis project Ga0315274, IMG submission 203700) | Sediment microbial communities from Yellowstone Lake, YNP, Wyoming, USA - YL17G02_20 | ecosystem: Environmental > Aquatic > Freshwater > Lake > Sediment | place: USA: Wyoming | collected... | reverse complement strand
TGTGGCTCGCGCGCTACCCGTTCAAGGCTGGGCCGGCGCAGCTCGGTGCGGCGCTGTCGGGCGTGAACCCGCCGCCGATCCCACCGCCGTGGGGCGACGCCGACAACTGGTGGATGCACCAGTACCAGGGGAACGCCGAGGGCTGCCCTGGCTTCCCCGTCGGCAAGGTGGACATGAACAGGTTCAACCCGATGGTGGGGGCGGACGACAAGGGCGCTCGTGCGAAGTGGGTGCGCGACCGGCTGGCTGGGCAAGACCTGGGCGACTTCCAAGCCGAGCGCGGGCTTGTGGCGGACGGCGTGATCGGTCCCCGGACCTTCGCGTACCTGGCCTGGCAGACGGTCGACCGTCCCTAGTCCACGTCGTCCTCGCCCGCGTGCTGCATGTCGTCGGGAGCGAGCGCGTCCAACTCATCAGCCATCACGATGATCGCCGTCGTGACCGTTCGGCAACGTGCATGAGAAGCCGCCTTCATCGGGGTCACTTTTCTCTGAGTAGTATGGGCACTGCATCACTCGCCTCGTCCTTGGTTGTCGGCGTCCATCACTTCGCCACCCAGTCGACGCATAGATTGTTGAGCTGCTGGCAGGGAGCCGTACCGCACTGCGGGCACGACGGGCCGAGTGCTGCCAGCGCAAGTTTCAGGTCGTCGCCGTACCATAGCTCGCTCACACTGTAGCTGGTCGAACCTTCCCAGCCGCCACCGCCGGCCTGCCACCACGGGTCATGCTCATTCGGCCGCGATTTCGGCCACTCCGTCGACCACTGCTGCCCGGCCTTGAGCAATTCATCGGAACGTTTCTGCGCTCGCTCGGCGTGCGCGTCGGCGTCCTTCTGGTTGTCGTACCAGCAAACGGTCCACTCGCATCGGTCGCTGTACGCGCCGCAGGTGCCGCTGACCACGTAGATCGGCTCGCTCATCGGTGCGGCCCATGCTGCTGTGGCTCCTTGGGGCCGAGGAATCTGCGCCCGCAAAAGCAGCACCGTTCCTCACGGTGACGGGCGCGTCGATGCCCCTTCACCACTTTGCCTGTCTCGTGGACGCAGTGCGTCTCGGCCTCGCCGGTCGCCTCCTCGCGCTCGGCGCAGTAGTTGTCGCTCATGGTTTCTCTCCGTCTCCGTCGCACAGTACGGTGGCGACACCGAGCAGCTTCATGAAGCACCGGTGGCAGTGGTGTTCCCCCGGCTTGTCGGCGTCCTTGTCGTGGTGCGGCGGCCGGATGGCGCGCGGAAACGCGGCTCGCGCCTTGTTGGCTCCGACGCACCAGTCACAGTCGGCCCCGCAGCCGGCGCACTTCTGGACCGGCTGCGGTTGATGGAAGTCGGTCATCGGTGGAACCCCAACCAGATGCACGTCGAGCACCACCAGCCCGGGTTCTGCGCGCCGAGCCTGCGCCCGCAGCGGCAGTAGCGCACGGTGGTCACGGGCTCGCTCACGCCGGGTCCTTGAAACGCCAACAGCCAAGCAGCGGCCAGTGCGCCTGTCCTGTGCGCCCGCACCGACAGCAGCAGCGACGGTAGTTGTCGACGGTGACACCGCGCAATCGCCACCACAGGTACCAGCCCTTCGGTTCCTTCTTCTTGTTCACGGCGTGGCTGACGAGCGCCCGGATCTGCTTCTGTCGTGTGAGGTCGTCGGTCACGGCCGGATGCTCACCTTGTCGATGGTCGTCTTCTTTTCGACCTCAACGCAGACGGAACGACCAACGATGACCAGCACCTCACCGTCGAAGTCCTGCTCCTCCAGCCAGTTCTTGGCGCACGACTCGGCTTCCTCTTTCGATTCAAAGCCGTGCTCCTCGGCGTCCCCCATCATCCACTCGGACATATCGGTCTGCTTGAACAGAACCCACCAACGGCCCTTCGGTTCTTTGTCCTTCTTTTTTGTCACGGTGCGACCTCCGTCGGAAAGCGGGTCTGGAGCCAGCGCGCGAGCAAGTCCAGCACCGACTTGGCGATGGGAAAGTCTTTGTCGCCAGTCAGGCCGTTCGGCTCGAAGGTCATGCCGCGCAGCTTGTCGGTGAGCGACGCGAGCGGCACGCCGTGCTGCATCGCGATGGACATCACCAGCGCAACGGCGTCGAACGCGCCGCTGGTGAGCGAGCCCTGCCGGTCGCACTTGATGAAGACCTCGCCGGGCTTGCCGTCGTCGTACAGGCCGACGGTCACGTAGATCCGCAGCGGCTCACCTTCGGTGCGCTGGAGCGTGAACTTCCGGGTCACGCTGGCGCGCGTATCTGGCAGCCGCACGCGACGACGCTCGGACGCGAGACGCAGGCGTTCGCACTCCATGGTCGTCTTGACCAGCTCGGCGTTGATGTTCACCCGCGCGGTGCGCTGGTTGTGGGCCTCGGACTGCGCGGCTTCCAGCTCGACGCGCTGCCGCTCGATGACGTTGCGTGCGCCGGCCGCGTCGAGACGCGCCTGCTCGTCCTTGGTCAGCTTCTTCACCTTCACGGGCATCAAGGGTTTCTCCGTTGTGACTTTGGCAGCGGGTCCACGTAACACGACACCGACCTCGACCACCTGTTCAGGAGCCTGGAAGACGGGATCGAATGCTTCATCAGGGATCTTGATTCCCGGTCGGCTGGCACCTTGGTCTTGCTGGCGTAGCTCATGTCTTCTGCCTCGCATTGTGGTGGGCCGCGACGATCCGCAGGAAGTCCTCCACGTCCATCGTCACCGGCGTGTTCGCACCGAACGGCCCTGTCTGCGCCTGCGTCGCGAGGTACTCCAGCGCCGACAAGCGCAGGGTCGCGTAGATGGTCCGCTCGCGCAGCCGATGCCAGATGCACACGGGGATCGATCCACCGTAGCGGAAGTCGGAGGGCGTGGTGAAGCGCGCGCGGATGTCACGCTCGGCCTGCTCCAGCTTCTTCACCGGGTTCGGGTTGATCGAATCGGTCAGCTCACACCAGAGCTGCGACAGCGGGCATACCGAATCGGCGAAGAACACGTCCGGGTTCGCCGCGCGTTCAGCCTGGCTGGCCCGGCGCACGGTCACGCCGGGGAACGCCTTGCGCAGCAGGTTCGCTACGGCCCGCTCGAAAACCTTGCCCTTGGTGCGTTGCATTTTGCTCATCGTAGGGCTCCTGGCAAGAAGGCACAGCTTGCACGAGTGCCACGGGTCGGGCCGCTCGTTAGCCGACTGCTGGCGCTTCCGCACAGCACCGCAGTCTTTGCAGTATTCGTACACCGCACCGAGGTTGGTGCGCCGGTGGTGGCAGGTGTCCTTCACTCCGGCACCATGATCGCGTGGCCCCACTTGCACGGCGGCTGTGCGCCCTTGCCGGTGAGAAGCCAGATCACGTTGGCCCACCGCGGCGCGTTCTCGGGCACGCCGATCATCCCGTCGGTGGCGGCGATGATCACGTCCGGTCGCTCGCGCCGCTTGGCCAGCTCCTCGAACGCCGGCCGGAAGTCCGAACCGCCCCCGCCCTTCAGCAGCTTCGCGACCTCGCGCCAGTCCCTCACCCGCTTCATGCCGTGGATCTGCGAGTCGATGGCGATGCAGTCCATGTCGGTGCCGATGGACTTCAGGATGCCGCGCGACTCGCGCACGATGATCCCGAGCTGGTCGCCACTCATCGAGCCGGACGTGTCCATCAGCAGGCACGCGCGCGGCTCCGGTGCGATCATGCCGGGGCGGATAGGGTCGTTGTTCCCACCGGCCAGGCTGCGCCGGGATGGGCGCGAGAAGGAATAGTCACGCATCCCGATGCGGTGCGCGACGAACGACCGCGCGCGCCGGGCCAGCTCGTCCTGCCAGCGGATCTTGTGCGGCTTCAGGAACTCCTCGGCCCACCGCTCCAGCCCGGCGGGCAGGCTGCCGCGACCCTTCTGCTGCGCCCACTTCCTCACCGCTTCGGCTGCGCGCTGCCGGCTGGCATCGACCTCGACCTGCGCGCGCTCGTCCGGGTCGCCGTCGGGTTCACCCTGCGCAGGATTGCCGGCGCACTTGCCGCATTTGCCCTGCCCCGTCTTTTCACCGTCACCAGGCTTCGAGCCACTGCTCGGCTTCGGTTTGCCGTTCGGGTCCGTCGGCAGGTGCGCATAGTACCAAGCCGCCGTCTCGCCTTCAGGCAGGTTGAACCGCTGCGGAAAGTACACGCCGTCGGGCAGCGGCAAGCGCATGTCGCGCACCATCGGGTTGATGCGCAGGTCGAAGGCGGCGTTCCAGCGGTCGCCCTGCCTGGCCGGGTCGCAGTCGTGCAGCAGGTGGTGCATGAATTCGTGCATGAACGCGCCGGCCAGTACCGGGATGGATTCCTTGACCACGAAGTCGGGGTGCCAGTAGAGCACCTGCCGGTCGCTCATGGCCATCGTCGGCATGGCCAGCCACTCAGCCTCGCGCGTCACGATGCGCAGCAGCTCGGCGCGGAAGTAGGGCGCAGTCTCCGCGGCGACGGCGCGCGCGGTGGCCAGCTTGCCGGCGTTGTTCACGACGCTCTCCGCACACCCCTGGTCGCATCGACCGTGGGCCATAGCTTGGCCGCCACCTTCATGGCGTCCGGCGTCGTGCTGCCCAGCCGGCCCTTCGACAGCGGCTCGGCCGCAGCCAGGCACACGTCGGGCGCGGTGTCGACGATGGGGCGCATGATGCTCCACAGCTTCGCGGAACGGTCGACGCGCTTCGGGTCGCCGGCTGCCGACTGCATGATCAGCGTGGCGCACGACTGGAGCACCGCCACCGTGCGGTCGAGCCGCGTCGGGTTGTGCGTCCACTGCGCGTCACCGTCGAGCAGGCGCACCGGGTCGGGCAGGTCGGCCTCGGTTGCCCACGTCGCAAACTCCGCGCCGGCACCGGGGCCGACGAAGGCAGAGATCAGCGTGAGCTGCATCGACTTCGACAGGCCGTGCAGCCGGGCCGACGCGACCGCGCGCGTGCCCATGTCCCAGGTGCGCGGCGACGGCCACGCGCCCGAGCAGGCCGGGTCGCCATCCTCCGGCTGGTCGTGGTGCAGGTTCGGCCGGGCCGACAGGAAGCCGGACACCAGGCCGACCGCCTCGGCGTAGTGCGCCGGCCAGTTCGCCTCGACGCTCGCCTCCAGCTCGGCGGCGTCACGCGTGGACTCCGTGTTGGCGCGCGCGGCACCGACACGGCCGGCGCTGGCCATGTACTGCGACCACGCCGCGATGGTCGGGGTTGGCCAGATGAAATGGCCGAACCTATTGGCCAGCGCGTCGGAGAGATCCCAGGTGCCCGAGCTGCCGGCCGGATTCATGATCGCGGTGAAGCGCACCGTCGGCGGCAGCACGAAGTCACCGACCACGCCTTCGAGCACGACGCGCAGGAGCGCCGACTGGACGGCCGGCGGGGTGCGGTTCGCCTCGTCGAGAATCACGCACGCGCGGCCAGCGGCAGCGGCTTCGACCGCCCACCGGGGCGGTGCATACTCGGTGAGGCAGAACATGATCCCGTCGGGCGCTTCGACGGCGCGCGCGCCGGGGACACGAGCGCGCACCCACGCCAGCAGCCGGTCGCGCTCGGCCGGGTCACGCACCGGGAGGGGCATGCCCAGAAAGTCCTCAGGCTGGCGCAGCGAGGCCAGCACCGGCACGCCGTGCAGCCCGAGCGCGCGGCAAAGCGCCTTGACGCGGAACGTCTTGGCCGTGCCCGGCGGGCCGACCACCAGACCGGGCAGACCCCACCGCTCGATGCCCGGCGTGTACCAGAGCACGCGCAGGATTTCGTCCACGTCATCAGCCTTCAGCACGGCAGCGGATGGGGTTGCGTTCTCACTCGTCATTGGTCACTCGCTCCCTTGTTTGGTTTGCCCGTTTCGTCCAGCATTTTTCTACCACCCATTGTGGTCGCGCGCCGACTACGGTCATGCGCGCGCTCGGCGCTGTACTCGCGCCAGTCACCGCGGGCGACGCGGGGCGCGTCGGCGTAGCGGGCGTTACTTCCGCTCATGACCATCGTGTAGACGTTCACCTGGAGGCTACCCGGTCCGGCGAGCAGCACACGGTCGCGGCGGTAGAAGCCGGACGCGGTGCCTTCCAGCTGGTCGAGGCGCGCCAACCCCTCGGCGTTGACCTCGTACAGCTCGCCTGCGATGTCGGCCTGGTCGGGCGTCTTGACCGGCACGAGTGCCGGATAGCTGCCGAGGTCGAGCATGGTGTACCGCCCGCCTTCCATCGTGGTGCGGCACATGAAGCGCGCGCCGTCGAGCACGTGGTGGTTGTGCAGTCCGCGCAACAGCGAGCCGTACACGAAGACGCGGAACGAAGTGAAGCGCAATCAGTCGATTTCCCGCGTGCCGATGATCTCGGCGTCGTTTTTCTCAGCCCACTTCAGGAGCGAGTCCGTGTCCTTGAACGTGCGCCGCCACTGACGGCGGTCCATGCCGCGGAAGCCGTACGCCTCGATCCGCTTGCCCACTTAGATCTCCTCGAACGACATCACCATGTCGTCGTTCAGAATGACTTCCCACGTGCGGGCGATGACCGCGCGGCCGTCAGCGTTGTACTCGGTGACGACCACGTACCAGTCGCTGCGCTCGTCGCCCTCGCTGTCCATGCCTTGCTGCGCGACGCCGGTCAGACCCGTCCATGTGACGAACTCCGTTTCAACTTCCATCTTGATGTTCGCGTTCATGAACGGATCTATATGCGCTAATCGTGCCATAGGTGGAATGACGATATTATGGGCGTTTAGGGATTCATGGAATTACGGTAACTTACCGACTTTGCCTTGAGTTACAGGTACTTACACTGTGACAAAAACGGTCAACTGTCTTCCACGGAGACACCCCGCGTAAGCCCACGTACTCACACATAAATCAGGCAATACCGACATTTCCCACAAGTGCGATACGCGCCATGATGTCACGAAATCCCCTAAGTATCTGAAACGTGGTTACAGTAACTCCATGAATCCTATTAATCCCATATGGCACCGTTTTCGCATATACTAGGATCATGACGACGACGAACAACACGACGACACGCACTTGCACCCGCTGCAACAACGTGTTTCCCGTCACCGCCTTCCGCGTCCGTACCGATGGCCGCACCGTTTTCTGGTGCAACCCGTGCTTCACCGCGTACTCGCGTGAACGCCGCGCGCGCATCGCGACCGGCGCGGTGACGCCGCGCACCGGCCGCACGGCGAGTCGCACGCTGGTGAGCGCCGCCGACCTGACCTACGGCGTCGAGCTGGAGTACGGCAACATCACCACGGGCGCGGCTGCCGCGGTGATCGCTTCGGTGGTTGGTGGCGTGGCCGGATCGTACTACCAGCGTGGGAACGGCCACACGGCGAACGGTCACGCGGTTGTCGCCTCGGATGGCCGTCGCTGGATCTGCGAGTACGACAGCAGCATTTCGGGCTTCTCGGGCGGCACCGCGGAAATCGTGTCGCCCGTCCTGAAGGGTGCGGCGGACATGGAGCTGCTGCAGAAGATCGTCCGCGCGCTTCGCGCCGCTGGCGCGCAGGTCAATCACTCGACTGGTCTGCATGTTCACGTTGGCGTGTCGAGCTGGAAGGTGGCCCGCTCGACGGTCGCGCACTTCGCCGCGGTGCAGGATGCGGCCTACGAGGCGTGCCAGGTCATCTCGGCGCGCACGCAGTGGGCCGCCAAGCTGCCCGCCTGGAAGGTTTCGGAGCTGACCGCTTGCAGCACGGACGCGTCGCTGCGCCGCACTTGGTACGGCTGCTCGCAGACGGTCGCAAACGCGAAGGCGCAGAAGTATCACGGCTCACGCTACCGTGGCATCAACCTCTGCTCGTTCTGGCGTCAGGGCACGGTCGAATTTCGCCTGTTCAACAGCACCACGCACGCCGGCAAGGTTCGCGCCGCGGTGCAGTTCGCGTTGGCGCTGGTCGCCGCCGCGCACAACGCGGTGGTCCCCGCCACCGTCACCGCCGACCGCGCCGGCATGGCCGCTTGCCTCGACTCGCTCGGCCTGCAGGGCGACGACGCGGCGGCGGCGACGGTGCGCCACCACCTCCTCGCTCGCTGGGATGCGGACGACGCCGCTGCCGCGGCGGCCTAACCCCGAAAAACATGAACACGGCACTTGACAGCTTTCCCACAATGGCCATAATGAAATGAGAGGTATGGAGATGACGACGGTCACGGCGATGCACAAGGCGGCGGTGGCAGACGAGCTGGCGCGTGGTTGGGGCCGGGGCTACCCGCGCACCCCGATGATCGACGCCGCCTTCACGCTGACGGACACCGAGCTGGTGGCGCTGCGCACGTTCAAAGCGGCATGGCTGGCCGCCAAAGTCGCGACCGACGTGGACGCTGCGAAGCTGGCCGCCATCCGCACCTGCGCCGAGGCACTGCTGGGTGAGCTTGCCCCCGAGGTCGAGCGCGGTGCTGCGCTGACCGGCCGCTCGGACGGGTCGACCTACAACCCCGCGCACATCATCACGCTGCGCGGCGCGCTCTCCATCATCACCGCGCTGCACGAGCTGACGCACGCGCGCGGCTACGGTGAGGTCGGCGCGGTGTGGTGGTCGGTCAACGCCTTCCGGTTGGTGTGGCCCAAGGCGTTCGCCAAGCTGCGCAACGTGCCGGGCACGCACGTCATGCGGAAGGTGGTGCGCTAGTGCCCGTGGTCTTCGCCTACGGCTCGAACCTCGACCCGGTGCAAATGATCGCCCGGTGCCCGAGCGCGCGCCTGCTCGGTGAGGCGCGCCTGCCTGGTGCGCGGCTGGCCTTCGTCGGCTACTCGCGCGGGCGCGGCGGTGCGGTGGCCACGGTGTCGCGCGCACACGGCCACTTCGTGCCCGGTCTGATCTGGCACGTCAGCCACGCCGACCTGCACACGCTCGACGAGTACGAGGGCGCGCCGACGACCTACTACCGCCGTCGCTGGAGCGTCATGCGCGCGGACGGCAGCACGGTCAAGGCGCACGTCTACAGGCACCGCAGCCCGGTGCTTGGGCTGCCGCACCCGGACTACTTCTCGATCATCGCGCGCGTCTACGTGGCGCGGCGGTTCCCCACTGCGCCGCTGGAGTCGGCCCTGCGACTCTCCGGCGTGAAACTCAAACCGCGCGCAAGCGCGCTAGCTGCGTAAGGAGCGACCTATGGGAACCGAGCAGACCGTGATGGACCTGGAACCGACACCGACCGCACCGAGCACGATCCGCACCGGCGTGATCAACATCGAGGGCGGACTCTCGACAGCCGGTGCCTCGACGTGGTGGAGGCTGTCCGGCTACGTGGACGTGGCCACGCTGCACAATACGTGGTTGCACGCCGGGCTCAACCCCGACTGGTTGCCCAACGCGCCGAGCGCGGCGACCGCGCTGCGCCGCTCGATGCGCTCACACGAGGCGCGTCGGCTGCTGGCCCGCCCGCTCGACGGCGGCGAGGGTTGGCTGCTGGTGCGTGAGCGGCTGGCCGTGGACAGCGACACGGCTTACGAGGCCACGCCACTCCTGCGCGTCAGCGTAAACGCGGCCGAGGATGGAGCGGACGTGTCCCTCCTCGTCGAGCACACCGAGGAGCTGGAGCAGGTCGCGCTGGCGATCCGCAACGAGTTCGGCACGCACCTCGACCGGCTGGCACCCGAGGACGTGTCGGTGTGGCTGTCGCGCATGATGGTCAAGCTCGACGCGGTGGCGCTGCGTGACACGGGTGGGATCTACTTCGTTCCCAATGGGCGCGTCGAGCTGCTGCGCGCCATCGCGATGGTGCTGCGCGCGGTGACGGCGCACGTCGTCTACGAGATGCCGGCCATCAAGTCGGAGGGCGCGGTCGAAGCCATCCTCGCCGCGGTCGAGTCCGAGGCAGTGCAGGCGGCGAAGAAGATGGAGGGCGCGCTGTCTGATGGCGCGCTCGGTGCGCGTGGTCTGGCGAACCGCGAGGAGCAGTGCCGCGAGGTCGAGCGCAAGGTGGCCGGCTACGAGTCGCTGCTGGGCCGGTCACTCGATGGACTGCGTGAGCGGCTGGAGAAGCTGCGCGCCAACATCGCCGTCGCCATCATGGCCGCGCGCGCCGACGCCGACGAGGTGACGTGATGGACGCCAAGGAGATCGTCGCCACCTGCCACGCCATCGCTGCGCGTGCCGACGAGATCGACAACCGCGTGCCCATCCTGTCGGCCGAAGCGGTGGCGCGGCTGGTGCGCTGTCTCGCTGCCGATGAGGACGCGCGCATCCTGTTCAACACGCTGGTGATGCTCTCACGCGCTTTCCGGGTGGTGCGCTGATGGGTGTCGTCAGCCTGGCCGGGCTGCCCAAGCCAGCGGTCCAGCTCTCCGGTGAGGACGGCAACGCCTTCATGGTGCTGGGCCTGATGACGCGGGCGCTGCGCAAGGCTGGGTGGACGCCCGAGCAGGTCAAGGCGTTCGCCGAGGAGGCCAAGTCGGGCGACTACGATCACCTGCTCGCGACCTGCATGAAGTACGCGGAGGTCGACTGATGTCGCGCTCCTACGCGCCGGTCACGCTGGAGATCAAGAAGGCCATCTTGCTGTCGGGTGTGACCACGCTGTTCTCGTCGTCGCATGAGATCGGGCCGGGCGGCCTGCTGCTTGCACCGGTGTTCGCGGTGGAGATCGCCAAGGATGGCAAGAAGCATGGTGACACCGACGAAGCCATCGCGCTGGAGATCAAGACCGCTCGCGATGACGGGACGCTCCAACACGCAACCGAGTTCTTCGACGCCATGGGTGGTGAGGCTGCGTCTACAGAAGTGGTCCGTAGCTGGACCGGAAAGGGAGGCCGACGGTGAGCCAAGAGCAAAGCATCAAGACGTTCGGCGCGGCGCTTCGACATCTCAGGGAGAAGAAGGGCATGAGCTACGTGGACGTGGCGGACCTCACGCGAGCGGACAAGAAGCGCGTGAAGGCGTGGGAAGCCGACTCGCCCCCGTACCCGAACACGATACAGCTCAAGGCGCTGTACGCCTGCTTCCCGCCACTCAAGCACTACACGCACCTGATGACGCGGGCGCAGGGGGACGAGATCGCGTTCAAAATGAACAAGGGTGTTTACGAAGCGGACGCACAGCTGAAGCGTGGCTTCATCGCCGGGCTGCCGCGAGATGAAGCGCGGCGCGCGGCAAGCGATGCTTTCGACCGGGAGCTGACGTGGATCCCGCCCATCGACAAGTCGCCCCCACCGGCTGATGTGGCGGCCCCGCTACCAAAGCCAAAGACCTTCGGCGAGGCGCTGCGACAGGCGCGCGTGCGTGAAGGGCTGTCCGTCATCGAGCTGGGTCCACTAATCGGTGTCGACCCGGCCGCGGTGCGGCAGTGGGAGAACGGAAACTCACAGCCGGTGGTCGAGAACTACAACAAGCTGACGGCGCTGCTGCCAGTGCTGTGCTCGGGGCCAACGCCAATCTCGCGGGACATCCCGAAGCCGGCCGGTGCGGCGAGCGGGCGCACGAAAGAAGCGACTGCGCCCGGCACTGCGTGGCGCAGTCGCGTGCGTGACGCGCTCGACAAGGCTGATGCCGACGTGAGCGGTGCGGCGTTCACCGTGCGTGCTCTGGTCGAGCTGCCTGAGACGACCGCCCGACAGGTGGCCGACGCGCTCAACAAGCTGATTGAGTGGGCGCGTGCTGTCAAGACCGCGCTGCCCATCCACGTCGTCGAGCACGGTCGCTCGTACCCCGGCAACGGCGTGACCGCTGCGCCTGCGCTGGCTGAGCCGGTCCTGCCTGTCAGCGCGAGCGCGCAGCCGGACTACGGCTGGCGACGCTGCGCGACGCTCGGCGGCAAGGGACACCTGTGGAACCCGGCTCCCGGTGCGGTGCCGCCGCGGTCGACGGACGGCCTGCCTGACGTGACCTGCCCACACCACGCGAAGCAGGCGCAGCCGGTGCCCGACCTGCCTGGTGCCATCGGTGCTGGCGCAAAGTACGGCGCAGCGATGGTCGAGCTGGTGCGCGCGACGATGGTGCGGCGCGGGGCGGAAGCCTTCTATGAGGAGGCCAAGCTCGGCGAGGAGATCGCGCAGGAGGAAGTCACGAAGGCCAAGGCCGCGCTCGAAGGCGCGGCCGACAAGGAGGCGACCGATGCGGCATAAGGCTTTCGAGTGTGCCGGGTACGCTGTGTCTCGGATGACCGCCACCTGGACCAAGGACGAGGAGCGTGTGGTCTGCCAGGTCGCGTCGGCCTACGCGCGCCGCTGCTGGTGGGCCAGCCTCGACGACCTCAAGCAAGAGGCGCGGGTTGCCGTGCTCGAAGCGCGCGCCACGTTCGACTCCAAGCGCGGCGTGCCCTTCACCGCGTACGCCCGACGCGCGTGCGCGCTCGCCCTGCGTGAGTGGCTGTGGCGCGAGTCCATCCCGGCGAGCGCGTCGCGCAACGTCATCACGTCCAAGGCCGGGGCGGACAAGCTGCGCAGCATCCAGCGTGCGCCGCTCACCGAGGTGGCTGGGCTCTCGTCCAGCGCACAGCCGGCGGATACCGCGCTCGATCATGCACGCTGGGCAGCTCGTGTGGTCGGTCGCCTGGCCGGGCTGTTGGTGGCGGTGGACGACGGGGCGCTGGCTGCCGCCGTGCTGGCCGGCGCACCGCCCTGTGACGTGGCTGCATCCGCTCGCGTGCCGGTGCGTCGCGTGTACCGCGCTGCGTGGCGGGCGCGTGAGGCTGCGCGCGCCGACGACGGGCTCCATGCGATGCTCGCCGAAAGAGAGGTATAGCCATGACCGCACCGACCCCTGTGAGCCTGCCCATCGCCGAGCTGCACCCGGCGACCCGCAACCCGAACGTGATGAGCGAGGAGCAGGTAGCCATGCTGCGCGCTGCCATCCGCCGTGAAGGGTTCCTGCAGCCGGTGCTCGTCGCCCGGCGCACCGCCGGCTACGAGATCATCGACGGCCATCACCGCACGCGCGCGGCCAGCGAGGAGGGCATGGTCGAGGTGCCCGGCGTCGTGCTCGAAAACATGCCGCCCGATC
>Ga0315274_10011168_pt1 | contig 12874 bp, 8 predicted proteins | sample YL17G02_20_MG_FD_203700 | JGI IMG/M metagenome (GOLD analysis project Ga0315274, IMG submission 203700) | Sediment microbial communities from Yellowstone Lake, YNP, Wyoming, USA - YL17G02_20 | ecosystem: Environmental > Aquatic > Freshwater > Lake > Sediment | place: USA: Wyoming | collected... | reverse complement strand
ATGTTACTGGCCATTAGGCCCTTGGCTGAAAGGAAAAGACGCCGTATCATCGCCCAGGGGGAAGCAAGCAGACATATTAAAGGAGACAAACATGGTGGATTTTTCCCTCTCTGAAGAAGAACGGATGATCAGAGACCTGGCGCACGAGTTCGCGGAGAAAGAGATTCGCCCCGTCGCCGAGTACTACGACGAGCACGAGGGTGAGTATCCCATGCCCGTGGTCAAGAAGGCCGCCCAAGTGGGCCTGGCCGGAGGCGCCTTCGGGGCCGGCGGGATTAGCGGCGTTCTCATCGTGGAGGAGCTGTCGTGGGGCTGCGCGGGCATCGCCCTGGCCATTTTCTCCAGCGGTCTGGCCGCTGCCGCCATCTACGGCATGGGCACAGAAGAGCAGAAGGCCAAGTTCCTGCCCATGTGCATGAGCACGGAAGACGAGGTCAAAATTGGGGCCTACGGCCTGACCGAGCCTGAGGCAGGGTCGGATGTCGCCAACATCTCCACGACCGCCGTCCGCGATGGCGACTTCTACGTTCTCAACGGCACCAAGCGCTTCATCACGAACGGCGGCATCGCCGACGTAACCGTGGTCTTCGCTACCGAGGACAAGAGCAAGGGATGGGGCGGCCTGTGCGCCTTCGCCATCGAGAAGGGCACCCCGGGACTGTCCGAGGGCACGGTGTGGAAGAAGATGGGCGTACGCGCCTCCCACACCTCCGATGTCGTCCTGGACGACTGCCGTGTCCCGCTGGACCACCGTCTCGGCGACGCACCGGGCCAGGCCAAGGAAGGCGCGCCACCGCGTGGAGCGTTCGGGGCGCTGGGCGCTCTGGAGCGCACCCGGCCCGCCATCGGCTCCTTCTCCCTGGGGATAGGCCGCGCTGCCCTCGAGTACGCCATAAACTACGCCAAGGAGCGCATCCAGTTCGGCAAGCCCATCGCCACCAGACAGGCCATCGCCTTCAAGCTGGCCGACATGGCCATCGAGATGGACGCTGCGCGCCTGATCGTCTGGCGGGCCGCCTGGATGGCCGCCAACAACGTCCCCTTCCTGCGGGCCGAGGGCAGCATGTCCAAGTGCTTCCCCTCGGACGTGGCGATGCGGGTGACCCTCGAAGCCCTCCAGATCCTCGGGGGCTATGGCTACATGCGCGAGTTCCCCGTGGAGAAGTGGGTGCGCGACGCCAAGATCTTCCAGATCTTCGAGGGCACCAACGAGATCCAGCGAATCGTCATCTCGCGCGCCCTTACCGCGACCCGCTTCCTCTAGGCAGACCTCTGGCGCAAGCACGAAGAAGCCGGACCCCGGGCCCAGACGGCCCGGGGTCCGCCATTCCCCCCTGGCGCGTCTTCGAAGACGCGCCCAATCAGCTCTCTTACGACTTCCCGCCCTCCATCAGTGAGAGAACCGCCTGCTCGATGCCCCCGGCGGTTAGGCCGTGCATCTCGCACAGCTCAGGGTAGCTGGCTATCTCGGTGCAGAAGGTGTCCTGCACCCCCACCCGCGCCAGCCTGCCGACTCCGGCCTCGGCCAGCACCTCGGCCACGGCGCTGCCCAGGCCGCCGATGACGCCGTGCTCTTCGGCGGTAACGATGCGACCGGTCCGCTGGGCGGCCTCTCGCACGGCGGCAGCATCAAGAGGCTTGATGGTGTGCATGTCGAGCACGCCGGCCTGCACGCCCCGCTCCTTCAGCCTGTCATGCGCCTCCAGGGCCTGGCGCACCATCGTGCCTGTGGCGACAATGGTGGCGTCGGAACCCTCCCGCAGCGGGATCGCGCGCCCGACCTGGAAGGCGTAGTCCTTCTCGTGGACGGGCAGAAAGCCGCCCATACGTATGTAGGCCGGGCCTTTCAGCTCCGCGGCGGCGCGGAGGCAGCTCTCCGTCTCGTGGGGGTCGGCCGGCGCCAGGACGGTCATGCCTGGGATGATCCTCATCAGGGCAAAGTCCTCTATAGCGTGGTGGGTGCTGCCCCAGGGGCCGGCGAGAAGGCCGCCGAAGATGGCGAAGATCTTGACGTTCTTCTCGTTATAGGCCAGGTCCGTGCGCACCTGCTCGAAGGCGCGCATAGTGACGAACGGCGCCATGGCGTAGACGAAAACCAGCTTCCCCCGTGTTGCGAGGCCCGCCGCCACGCCCACCAGGTTCTGCTCCGTGATGCCCACGTCCAGGGCCCGTTCCGGGAACTTCTGGGCAAAGACGCCAACGGGGCCCACGTCCTGGCTCACCACAAAGACATCAGGGCTTGCCTCGCCCAGTTCCAGCAAGACCTCAGGGAAGGATTTCGCGGCTGCCAGCCCGTTCACGGCGCCACCTCCAGCCCCCGGAGCGCCTCCGCCGCCTCCTCAGGCGTGAGGCGTGTGAAGTGAGCCCGCGGGGTGTTCTCCAAGCACGGCGCGCCCTTGCCCTTCACCGTGTGGGCGATGATGGCCGTCGGCCGCCCCGCCTCGGGTCCGCCTGAGGCGGACTCCAGGGCCGCGACCACCTGAGCCATGTCGTTGCCGTCGATCTCCACGGCGTTCCAGCGGAAGCTACGCCACTTGTCGGCCAGCGGCTCGACGGGGATGATCTGGTCCACGGCGTTGCTGGCCTGGAAGCGGTTGTGGTCGATGATGGCGACCAGGTTGTCAAGCTCGAACCGGGGAGCGGCCAGCGCCGCCTCCCACACCGAGCCCTCCTGCATCTCTCCGTCGCCCATCACGACGAAGACGCGGTTCGCGGCGCCCTCGACCCGGCAGGCGATGGCTATACCCATGCCGATAGGCAGGCCGTGACCGAGGGAGCCCGTGGCCACTTCCACGCCGGGCGCCTTGAGCGTAGGGTGAGCGGCCAGCTTGCTTCCCTTCTGCTCGAAGGTCGGCAACGTCTCGACCGGGAAGAAGCCGCGCTCGGCGAGCGCAGCGTAGAGGGCGAGCACACTGTGACCCTTGCTGAGGATGAAGTAGTCGCGCTCTGGCCAGCGGGGGTTGGCCGGGTCCACCTTCAGGACGTGGAAGTAAAGGGCCGTCATCACGTCGGCGATGGAGAGCGCCCCACCGACGTGGCACACGTGCTCTGCCGCCTGCTCAATAACGTGCCGACGGATGACGGCGGCCTGCCGCTCCAGTCGGCGTACCAGGGAGTCAGAGACCATAAGACCTCCTACCCGCCGCTTCCATCCAGCCTGCCTGCCGTCAGGCAGGCATTCTCGCCGCCGGGGCCACACAACCATCGAAGTGAGGGAGGGAACCAGAACCCGCCTGGAAAGTATCACACTGCCCTGCATGTTAGCAATTCCTTCCCTCCCAGCCGTTTCCAGTCCCAGCAACCTCTTGACCGCCAGGCCACCCGTAAGCACTCTAGCACGAGAAGCGTGCGGCCTCAGGGCGGAACAGCCGGGAGAGTGAAGAATCACGTGTGGCGCATCTCCCTGGCGCTGGTGGCGCTAGTGGCGTTCATCGCGCTGGCCTGCGGCGAAGGCCCAGTGCGGCCCCCGGCACTGGCCAACGCCCCAACCTTTCAGGAGATCCCCACCTACGACGGCTCAGGGCAGGCGATGCACCCGGACATCGCCTACTTCCCAGACGGCTGGCATGGGTACAAGTACTGGATGGCCATGACGCCATACACCTACGACAGCGCTGGCCGTGAGAACCCGAGCATCGTGGTCTCGAATGACGGCTCTTCATGGCTGGTGCCGCCCGGCCTGACGAACCCCCTGGTCCCGCCTCCACCGTGCGATCACAACAGCGACCCCGACATCGTCTACAGCCCCCGCACCGACGAGCTGTACCTCTACTACACCGAATCGCAGCGCGCCCAGTACTGCGGCGCCGTCAACGAAGACGACCTGCGCCTAATGAAGTCGTCGGACGGCGTCCACTGGAGCGGCCCCCAGACCGTGATGAGCTGGGATCTTGGCAAGGACCCCCTCTATGTGTCCCCTGCCATCATCTACCGGCGCGGCTCCTTCGAGATGTGGATGGCCAGTGACGCCGGCGGCGTCGTTCATGCAACCAGCGAAGACGGAGTGAACTGGTCCGCTCCTCAGCGGGTAAGCATCGACGGCACACCGTGGCACCTCAACGTGGCCTACGTCGAGGGGAAGTCAAGGTACTGGATGCTCTTCGTCGATTCCCCCCTGGCCGGCGCCAGGCTGAGGCTGGCTACGAGCGAGGGCGGGCTCACCTGGGACGTCTACTCGGCCCCTCTTCTGATTCCGGGCTCCGGCTGGGACGACGAGAGGATATACAGGGCCGCCTTCCTGTACGGCGACGATGGCAAGCTCCGAGTCTGGTACTCGGCGAGGAGCAGCGCCGGACAGTGGCACGTGGGCTACTCGGAGGCAACGGAGAAAGACCTCGACTTGCCCGGGAACTAACGGGGCAAGACTGGAGCGGGGAACAGGACTCGAACCTGCCACAACCCGCTTGACGCTGCTGCTGTGCGAAAGGGGTACCGAGCCAACCCCTCAGTTCGAGCCACCGGCTCGATTCGCCTCAAGGTGCTGACGCAGTGCGGTGTTGTAGAGACCAGGCTGCTCCCACTGTGGCGAGTGGCCCGCGTCTGGGATCGCCTCGACTTTCGCGTGCGGGATCAGCCGCGCCAGCCACAGGGAGGCGAACACAATCGGAGGCAGGTCCAGCGCTCCGTGGATGATCAGCGTCGGCGTTGAGATGGCAGATGCGCGCTCCACGGTGCCCTGCCATCGCGGACCTGCCAGAGTGGCACCAATAAACCCATCGACTGACATCCTTGCCAGACGCTGGTTCGCCATCTCCTCCAGATCAGGCGGGACGGGCAGGGGCAGCGGGCTGGCGCGGTACAGAGCTGCAACCGCAGCCATCCCCTCGTTCTCCGCAACCGATATCTGCTTGCTGTTCCACTCCTCCATCGCGGCGTTGCCGGGCACGTAGAGTATCGGCGCAGTATCCTCCAGCGTCAGCGACAGCAGCCTTTGCGGACTGCCCAGCGCTATCTCCTGGACGATGCCGCCGCCCATCGAGTGGCCCACAAGATGGTACTTCCCAAAACCGACCTCATCCACCAGCGCCTCGACATCGCCCGACATCTCGGGGATGCTATAGGCGGAGCGGTCTGCCGGCGCGTCCGAGCGTCCGTGCCCGCGCAGGTCCATGACGAGGACGCGGTAGTCCCGCGAGAACTCGGCTATCTGGAACTTCCAGTCAGTGACGTCGCCGGTATAGCCGTGAACGAAGACAAGCGGTTCGCCGGACTCGCCGTGTCGCTCGTAGTAGAGCCTGACGCCGTTGACCGTGGCATGGGGCATGCTTCTCCCCTCCTGGTTTGTGGTGGCTCGATGCGAACTGGCCGGTTCCCTTCCGGACGCGGCAGAAGCGGCCCGCCGGACACCCTGGGCCGGCCGCGTGAAGGCCAGAGGACGGCGGTGGGTGATGGCGCGTTCGCAAGGGGGTTAGTGGAGCGGGGGACGGGGTTCGAACCCGCGACAACCTGCTTGGAAGGCAGGAGCTCTACCAGACTGAGCTACCCCCGCTCGCGCTACATTCTAGCATGACGGTGAGGGGGCAGCCAGACGCAGTCCGACACGACGGCGCTGGGGGTCCGGTGTGCGGTCGCCGTCGCGTCGCCGGCGATGCTCCCCGCCCCGGCGGCCGGGGTGCCTCGGGCGGACCGGCGGCCGCGCTGGTCGCGAAGGGCGGCACTGCTAGCTGATGTAGCGCCTCTTGATGGACCACATCGCCACTACCGCGAAGGCCAGCACGCGAGCCGCCGCGCCTACCACGCGCACCGGAGCCAGGCGGTGAGAAACATCGGGGGCGGCCTTCGCGACCGCCCCCTGATGCTTCAGACGACTATCCCAGTGCAGCCTGCCGTCTACGGGGTCCCCTAGGGACCAGGGTCCTTTATGACCAGGCGCCGGAACTGGTGTGGATGGAACGTTATCTGCATGGCATGGAACGTCCCGGGGCCGGCTGGACATCGACCGGTGCCGGACACCACCATCAGTCCTCCATCGCGCGCAACGTCGAGAAGGGCGATGCGGTTGGAGCGGAATAGCCGCAGGATGGAGGCCCGACGCTCACCTGTGTCGAAGCCTGGGCCGGTGAACCGGTAGACCTGCCTGGCGACATCGACTACGAGCTGCGTCCCCCTCCCCGCGTCCTCAAAGAGACAGGCCCACTCCGGCGCAATGGTAGTGCAGGTGTCGGGCGTTGCTGACGCGTCTTCGATGTTGTAGGCGCCGTCTCTGGCCACGCTATAGAAGCAGTAGCTTCTTCCCTGCGTGCCAGTGAATGTCCGGGAGGTATCCGGGGTGCCAAAGACCCATTCAGTGTAGGGGCCGCCATTCTCGGAGACGAAGATGGTGTAGTTCAGGATACCCGAGCCCGTGTCCGTTCCTGACCACTGGACCTGAAAGCTGGGCTGGCTCTGGGTAGGTGCCAGCGATAGGACCTGGCTCGCCGGCTTCGTGTAATCGATGGTGTTCAGCCACTCGTTTGTCTCAATCGGCGGGTTCACGTCGAAGACGATGGACGCCCGGTTGCGGATCTCAGTACCGGTGGGCAGGGCGGCCTTCGGCATGACTGTGAAGAGGACGCTGCCCTCCCCTTCCGGTGGGTTGTTGTTGACGGGGAGGAATCCGACCATGGGGTCCTCGGGGAGCTGTCCTGTCAGCGGGTCGATGGAGGTGAAGTGCCAGGTAACCAGGCCGGTGCCCGGCTCCAGACCAGCCTCTATTGTCAGGAGCAGGTCCTGGTCGGGCCTGAGGTCGACCTGGGTAGTGAACTGGCTGAGCCCCGGCAGTGGCACCACCTCTCTGTCGCCGAAGGCGATGGGACCCAGACTGAACGTGCTCAGGTCCACCTTAGTGGGGTCGAGCTGGTCGGTGATGACCACCTCCTGGGCCGGGGCGGTCGCCTGTGGGGGTTCGTTCGCGAAGAACACGGCGTAGCGTAAGGGCTCCACTCCGGACAGATAGCGGGCCTCCCCCGCCCCGGCCGAGCCCACTTTCTCGTTGGGGTCCTTTGCCGTTACGGCTGAGATGCCAAGGGTCTTATAGGGGTCCCAGCATTTCTCCATTACGTTCTGCGCCCCAAGAGCGATCTGGATAGCGTCGATCAACATTGAGGCCGGTGGGAAGAACCCAAGCGCGCAGTCCGCGACCACGGAAGCCGTGCTAAACGTCAAGTCCGTCATCGAGAGGACCTGGTTCGTGCTCTGCGGCCCTGCGGCAGCGGCCTCGGCGGCCGCCATCAGCATGCTCCCCCCGAAGCTCACACCCGAGGCCATGCACTCAGCGCCGGGCAGCGCGCCGATTATGTTCATCATTTCGTCCAGAATGGCGCGAATGCAGGCACGCGCGGCGGGCGTTAGGGATGGCTGGCAGAGGGGTGGGTGCGTCCAGGTTTCAAGCTCGAAGTTGCCGGGCGCCGAAGCCTTCAGTGAGATCTTGGAGGTGCCCGTACGCCCTGGCGGGACCAGAGGCACGTCCAGGGGTATCCTCACCTCGTCGCCGACCTTGATCTCCCACGGGTTGTCGTCCGGCGGGAGCGGTGGGTCGCCCACCGGCGGCCATTTGCCCGGGATATACTCTACGTCGACGTCCTCAGGGACGGCGATCATGACGGGAACGTTGTCAGCATTGCAGTTCCCCGTGTTTCCGTAGAGGATGTAGACTGGCGCCTCCCGGCCCACCCGGATGGCGCTGGGGCCGAGGATGTCCACCCATACCTCGGCGGTGCAGCCCTCTTCGACGGTGAACGCGCCGAGGAGCGCGGCCGACCCACCATCGGGATTGATTACCACCACATCCCAGACACCCACCTCCGCGCCCGTCAGGTCGAATGTGGCGGCAAGGGCCCAGCCCTCGGCGTCCACCCACACGGGTTCGGCGACGATGTCGGGCACCCACTGCCTGGTCAGCTTCACCGTCGCCCCCTGGAGAAACCCTGAGCCGTGGATGACGGCCGTAACGCTCCCGGCGTTCCCCCCCTTGTCGGGGATTACCGTCGAGACCCACAGTCCTCCCGGCGCGCATCCCGGCGGGCCGAAGAGCCAACCGTTTTGCGAGGCGTAAGGGTAGCTGTCCACAACATCCACGTAGTTGGAGTCCACGCCCGGGAAGAAAAGAGGCGGCGGGCACCCGTGGCCCCAGTAGTTGCCCTCGCCGCCTGAGGAGAGTTCCATGGCCGAGGCATAGACGTTGAGCGTGTTGTCAAAGATGTTGTTGTGGTACACGGAGGCGTCATTGTAGAGCTGGAGCCCGAAGTCGTTGCCCCTGATGTAGTTGTCGCGTATGGTGCACGATTCACACCACCCATCAGTGCTGATGCCTACCCCAGCTCCGACGATCCTGTTGCCGCGCAGCTCAATGGCGCCCTCCGCGTTCGCTACGGCGATGCCCGTCGCCCTGTCTGAGGCGTCCACGTCCTCGATGGTGTTGCTAAAGCCCCCTACCCGTATGCCCGTGCCTGTGCCGGAGCCGGAAACATCCACGTTGGAGATCATGTTGTTGTCGCCCTGGATTTGGATGGCCCTTCCATACGCGGTCCCAGCTACCGTGGTGAGATCCCATGGGCCGGTGATCGTTGTGTCGTTGCCCACCTCAATGCCGTTGCTCGAGCCTGAGATGTCGTTAGTGGGGAGACCGGTGACTCCTGAGGCCGCGAGCGAGAAAGCCCACTGAGTGGCGTTGCGGACGGTGTTGTTGTTGAGTGCGAGGCCAGAGATGGGGCCTGAGGTGATGCCGTAGGCCCTGTCGGAGGCGTCCACGTTCTCTATGGTCACGTTGTTTGCGTGGACTGATATCGCCGTGCCTGTGCCGAAGCCGGAGACGTCGACGTTGGAGACGGTGCTGCCGTCGCCGCCGATGTAGATGGCGCACCCCCCTTGGCTCCCGGCCACCGTGGTGAGGTCCCAGGGGCCAGTTATGGTGGTGTTGGCACCCACTCTTACGCCGTTCTGGGACCCTGAGAGGTCGTTGGTGGAGAGGCCGGTGACCGACGGCGCCCCCTGGAGCCTGAGGGCCCAATAGGCCGCATTGCGGACGGTGTTGTTGTTGAGAGCGAGGTTGTGAACGTACGATTGCATTCCGGTGACGGCCACCTGGATGCCATACCCTCGGTCGGAGGCGTCCACGTTCTCGATCGTCGTGTTGGAGCTGGGGCTAGTGATCGAGATGCCTGTGCCTGTGCCGGAGCCGGAGACGTCGACGTTGGAGACGGTGTTGTTATCGCCATAGAGGGCGATGGCGGTTACGGGGATGGTGCTCAGGTCCCAGGGCCCAGTGATTGTGGTGTTGGAGCCCACCGAGATGCCATGCTGCGAACCAGAGATATCGTTGCTAGCGAGGCCGGTGACCGATGACGCGTACTGGAGGTCGAGGGCCCAATAGGCAGCGTCACGCACGGTGTTGTTGTTGAGGGCGAGGTTGGACACGGAGTGTGCGCCTGAGCTGATGCCGTACCCCCTGTCGGAGGCGTCCACGTTCTCAATCGTCGTGTTGGACCCCCACACGTCTATCCCTGTGCCCGAGCCGGACCCTGAGACGTCCACATTCCGGATCGTCGTTCCCGAGTGGTAATACGTGCTAATCACCCAGGCGGCGTTGGGGGCGATGATCGCGTGGCCCTGGCCATCGATGGTGAGGTTGTCCGCACCCACGGTAAGGACGGTGCCGGTGGTACCGCTACAGTCAACGTCCGCGGTGAGCGTCAGGTTGGAGGTGATGGTGGTGCCACACAGTGGGTCGGCGGCGGCGACCGGGCCCGGTGCCGCCAGCGCGACGGCGCCCAGGAAACCCAGGACCAGCATGGCCCGCGCCAAGCCGGTGGCCACTGCCACAAGGATCTGCCTTCTTAGAGGTGCCTTCATCGTCCCTGCTCCTTTCGCCCGCAGGCTATGACGCGCTGATGCGCGCACTGTCGGCCGTGCCTGGGCCAGACCGTCAGGTAGCTTGAAGTGGCTGCCTACCGATTGGGCGGGGACTGCCGCGCTCCATGGCTCCACCCGCCACCCAGTGGAGCCGAGACGCGCATCCCGCGGCGGGGTCACAAACAGATAGGCCCCGGCCTTGCGCGGTCGGGGCCTACCATCATAAGCTAGGTAGGCCGACCCTGGCCGCGTCAGGGCTCGGCAACTGGGGCCATCGGTAGTTGTGTCACCGGCGGTCCCTTTGTGCGCGGAAAAACTACTCCTATGCCAGAGGGTTGTCAAGAGGGGCGCCAGGCATTCTCGTCATTAGCCAGGGCGAGAAGCGCTGCTCAGTAGCGCCTTCAAGCCGGGGGATGCCAGTTATGCGTCATTGACGGGGTTGACGAATACTCGATAAGTGTGGCCGTTTCGCTTCGGGGTGCCGATTCCGGCGGTCAGCGCTGAGGCCGGGATGTTTGGAAGCCAGGAGCTCTACCAGATGGTTCGGCAGGCTCACCATGCACTGAGCTACCCCCGCCCGACGTGCTACATTCTGGCACAGCCGCCCGTGCCGCGGCCGCTCCGGTCAGTCTGAGTAGGCGGCCGCCTGCTGGCGAACGAGGTCCACAAGGTTGCCGAGCGCGATGTTGATATCAGCTAGGTGCAACCCCCATGTGGGCCCGAGCGTCTGGCTTACTACCCACCTTTGGTCACCGGCAATACTCGTGGCGTCAACCTGCAGCCAGTTGGTGCCGCCGGAGCTCTCGCAGTGGGCGGTGTATAGCCCGGGGTAGCCCAGCCACGGCGTGGGTGCGGAGGGTGTTCCGATCAAGTCGGCGCCAAACACCCCGGGGAGACGACTGGCCAAGAAGTAGGGCTCCAGCGGGCCCGTTCCCCCCGAAAGCGAAGCCGGATTGACGCATAGCACCTCTAGATCCCCAGTGACTCGCCGCCCCTCGGGGCGACTCCCACCCTGCCAAACGCGCTGTCCGTCGGCGGCGGCTCGATGAAGCTCGAGTAGGCCACCACACAGCCTGTCTGATCGGCAGACCGACAGGCGGGAATGTTCTGGAAGTCACCGCCGACATCCTGACCCGCCGCGACCGTCACGTTGCCGCCGAGCAGCAGCGCCGAGACAAGACGGCCACGCACGTCTGGGTTGGGGTCGATCTCAGACGCGATCAGTTGGGTCAACATGCCCGTCCCCTGGGAGTGGCCGATGAGCACAACCCCCCGGCCGTCGTTGTAGTTGGCGAGGTAGTCCTGCCACGCCGAGAGCACGCCGCCGTAGGCCAAGGCGCGATCTGCCGCCGTGGCCGCGCCCGGTTTGCCGAGTGTCGACACGGTGAGCTGGCGGTAAATCGGGGCGTACACCTTGCATACCTGCGAGAATCGGGACGCCTGCAGGACGGCGACCGCCCTCACCTCCGGGTCGATGTCTAGGTTGGCGTTCGTGGTTTGCTGGGCACTGACCGTCGGGTAGACGTAGAAGCAGTCGATCGGCGGGTCCTTTGCCGGAGTCGCCGCCTCAGTGGTGGTCGAGCCGTCGGCAGACACCACCGAGGTCGTGAGATCGCTCTCGCAGGGGTTGTCGGCGAGCCCCGGACGGCACAGCCAGACCGTGTTCGACGGCGCCGCGGGCGACGCGGTCGCCGAGGGCCCCGCGGTCGTGGCGGGCGACTCGGTCTTGGATTCACCGCCGCACGAGATGGCGAGCATGGCGATCAGACACAGAGCGACGCCGGCCAGGACCCATCGCCTGGCTGGTCGCCTGGTGCGTCCCCTGTAAAAACGAAAGCCCGTCTGCCAGTGCCTGCGTGGTCCCATCATTGCGCCGATCTCCTTGCGCGAACACCCCCGTGACGCTCCGGCCGCCCTCGTCGGTCTTGGCCGGGTACGGTCGGGCGGTCGATTGCCACGACGGGTCTACGCGAATGTTGTCCGGAGGGTAGTGTGCGGACGGCGTCCGCATCTGTCAAGCCGGCGGTTATAGTGGCCCACGGAGCGTACGGGGTCCGGTGCGCCGTCGCCGTCGCGTCACCCGGCGTCCGCCGGGTCACAGGCAAAGAGAAGGGGCGGCCTGCGCGACCGCCCCTTCGTACGAGCCCGACTGGCTCAGGTCCTACTTGCAGAGCCCGGCGATTAGACCGAACTTGGCCTCCTGGATGACATCACCCGGGAAGTTCAGAGTGTCGTTACCGTCGATGTCAAAGTCGCCGTCCTGGCCGAAGGCGGCGGGTGATAGCAGGATAGCCTTGGCGTAGAAGATCACATCGCCGGGGAAGTTCACCACGTTGTTCCCGTCTACGTCCGCTACCTCTGTGCAGTCACCCTTGGTGTCACTGTCGCTGTCAAGCTTGTTGGGGCTGCTTGCCCACTTGCAGAACTCCCAACCGTTCAGGAGCCCGTCGCCATCGGCGTCTTGGCTGCCCCAGGCGCCCAGCGGAGAAAGGCACGCCGCGACGCCGTCCAGCTTCGCGTCCATGTTGGTGTCCCAGGACGGGCCGTCGTCACCGGTGCCCTGCCAGGTGCCGTCATGGATGATGACGTCCTTTGGCTGGGTGTGCGCCACGGGAGCGGTCCGCGTTACTTCCATGGTGTCCTGCGCGCCCCCGGGACCGTCGCCGGTCACGGCCTCCAGCGTCATTACTTCGGTCTCGACAGCCACCCCGTAGCCGACGCCCGCCGCCAAGCCCGTCTTGTCGGTGATGTCGACGATAGACTGCGTGCCGGGCTTGCCTCCATCCTCGTCCGCGGGGGCCGCTAACATGTTCTCCACGATGTCAGCCCCGCTGTCTCGCAGCGACGTGTCGTCGTAGGTGATGTCGCCACCCGGGCCTCCCTTGTCGGCGCCGCCCGTGCCGTCCAAGGCGTTCGGGATGCTGTCGTTGTCGAGGTCTCCGTCGCAGGCGTCGCCCCGCTTGTCACTCTTGACGCTCCACGGCACCGTCGAGTCGTCACCGGCGATGCCCTTGCCGTTGCCGATCTTGGGGTCCGTGTTGGTCTG
>Ga0315274_10011167_pt1 | contig 12877 bp, 9 predicted proteins | sample YL17G02_20_MG_FD_203700 | JGI IMG/M metagenome (GOLD analysis project Ga0315274, IMG submission 203700) | Sediment microbial communities from Yellowstone Lake, YNP, Wyoming, USA - YL17G02_20 | ecosystem: Environmental > Aquatic > Freshwater > Lake > Sediment | place: USA: Wyoming | collected... | reverse complement strand
GTCGATGAAGGTGCCTTCCCCGGCCGTGCCGAGGGTCTTGAAGTCCGTAATGAAGAGCACCCTGGGTCGCGGGCGAGCTTGGACTTTCGCACGGACGGCCTCCAGCTTGGCGCGGAAGTCGCCGGCGGCTTCCAGCCCCGCCTGCTCATTTCCGGCAATTCGCCCGATCCGCTCCATGGCTGCCGCCAAGTCCTCCAGCGTCTCAATGGTGAAGTGCTCAATCCTGATATTGGGATCGAGTCGCCGGACGGCCTCAAAGCGCTCGGGTTTCATCTGGATCATCAGCACGTCGGGTTTGACGGCCAGGATCGCCTCGGCGTTAACCGAGAACGCATCGCCGACCACCGGCCTGCGCGCTCCTTCCGGTAGCGCATCCTGGCTGGTCACGCCGACGACGTGGTCGCCCAGGCGCATGTCGAACAGCATCTGCGTGATCGCCGGGGAAAAGCTGACGATCCTCGGCCGCGGGGCGTCCTGCCGCGGAACGGGCTTGTGGCAACCACCGACAAGCGCAGCCAAGACAGCGATGGTGACGGATCGTCTCATGGGCGGGCGGGGCAAATCCGCTTAAAGCGGCGCGATGGTAGAGGTCCCCATTGGCGGTGTCAAGGCAACGGGCCGCGCAGAGCCACTCAAGCGACGACTTCCTTCATAGCCGCGGGGAGGTAGTCCAGCAGGTCGGTTGCCATCAGCGACACCTGGCCGAGCTTCTCAGCCGCCAGGTCGCCCGCCCGCCCGTGGCAGTGCACCGCAAGGCAGGTCGCCTCGAACGGCGCAAGCCCCTGGCCGATCAGTGCTCCAATAAGCCCGGTCAGCACGTCCCCGCTGCCCCCGGTGGCCATGCCGGGGTTGCCGGTGGCGTTGACGAACAACCGGCGGCCATCGCTCACGACTGTCCCGGCGCCTTTCAAGGCGCAGACCAGCGGACGCTTGCCGCCTGACCGCCTTCGCCATCCATTGACGGCGGCCAAGGTCGCCTTCTCCCGGTCGGCCTGGATGTCCTTGACGCCCCGGCCTGTCAAGCGGGCAAACTCCCCCGGATGCGGAGTGAGCACCAGCGGGCAGTTGGCAAGGCTTGGCCAGGCGTCGACGGCGGCGAGGTTGTTCAATCCGTCTGCGTCGACGACCAGGGGCTTTTCCTGCCCCAGGGCTGCGCGAAGAAGTCTCCGCTGGCCCGGCCCCACGGCCATGCCGGGGCCTATCGCCAGCACGTCGCAACCCCCGACGGCTTGCAGCATCTGGGCGACGGACTGCGCGGCAAGCTCGCCGGATTTCCTGCATGCAAGCGGCCTGGAGGTCGCGCAGGGGCAGAGCACCGCCACGCACAACTGGATGGTCTCCGGTGCGGCGAAGGTCACCAGTCCCGCCCCGCCGCGCAGCGCCGCGTTGCTCGCCAGCGCCACCGCCCCGATCATGCCGCGCGACCCGCCGACGATGAGCACCCTCCCGAAGTCGCCCTTGTGCGCGTCGCGCCTCCGCGGCGCCAGGCGCGGCAAGGCCGTTATGCGCTTGGTTGCCTCAGCCATGTCATTTCCCCGGGCCCTCAGATTCTGGGGCGTAACGGTCCGCCTTCCCGGCAGCCTGTTTGTTGATCATTGCGGCGATGTATCCGGCGCCAAAGCCGTTGTCGATGTTGACGACGCTCACGCCAGAGGCGCAGCTATTGAGCATGCTCAGCAGCGCCGCCACGCCGCCGAAGCTGGCGCCATAGCCCACCGAGGTGGGCACGGCAATGACCGGCACGGCTACCAGCCCGCCCACCACGCTGGCTAGGGCCCCTTCCATCCCCGCGGCCACCACGATCACGTTGGCCGACTGGAGCGATTCGCTTTCAGCGAGCAGCCGGTGCAGCCCGGCAACGCCAACGTCGTAATGCGTCGTGACATGCTGGTCCATGATCTCGGCGGTGACGCGGGCCTCCTCCGCCACGCTCAGGTCGCTCGTCCCCGCGGCCACGATGGCGACCTGTCCGATCGGCTGCGGTGCGGAGCCTTGGCGCAAGGTGATGGCACGGGCCAGGTCGTGGTATTCCGCCGCGGGGAAATCCGCCGCCACCAGCTCGTAGACGCGCGGATCCGCCCGCGTGGCCAGGACGTTGCCTCCTCCCACGGCCAGGCGCGCGAAGATCGCTCGAACCTGCTCGGCCGTCTTGCCGGGGCAAAAGATCACCTCCGGGAACCCGCAGCGAATCGCCCGGTGGTGATCCAGCTTGGCAAAGCCCATGTCCTCAAAGGGGAGCCGGCGAAGCCGCTGAAGGGCCTCTTCCACCGAGACCTGCCCGCTGCGAACGGATTGCAGTAGCGCTTCGAGCTGCTGGAGGTTCATGTCGGCATTATAGGCAAAGGGCGGGCGGACTTCACCGCCCCACGGTTGCGTGGGCCTCCAGGTCCAGCTCCGCGGTTCGGCCGGTGCGGAGATAGTGGTAGCCCAGACCGGCGACCATGGCGGCGTTGTCCAGGCAGAAACGCAGTTCAGGCAGGCGGAGCTTGCAGGCGAGCTTCTCGGCCAGTTCCGCCGCTGCCGCGCGAAGCGCGGAATTAGCTGAGACGCCCCCGCCAAGGATCAGGGTCTTGGCACGGATAAGCCTGGCCGCGCGGCGAAGCTTGATCCGCAGCACGTCAACCATGGCGGCCTGGAAGGAGGCGGCGACGTCGGCGATCTGGCGCGCCGAAAGCTCACCGACGCCCCGGGCCTGCTGCCTGGACCTCACCGCACCGGGGGCCCCGTTGACGTGGTACAGCACGGCGGTCTTGATCCCGCTGAAGGAGAAGTCCAGCGATTGGCCCGTCAGCAGCGAGCGAGGGAAGCGGATGGCCGAGGGATTGCCCCGTCTGGCCGCCTCCTCGATGGCCGGTCCCCCCGGATAGCCGAGGTTCAATATGCCGGCCACCTTGTCGAAGGCCTCGCCCGCCGCGTCGTCGATGGTGCTTCCGAGCAATTGGAGTTGTGTAGGCCCCAGGCACCGATACAGGGCCGTGTGCCCGCCGGAACAGATCAGCGCCGCGGCGGGGCATTCGATCGGTTCGGCCTCCAGCGCCGGGGAGTATGCGTGGGCATAGACGTGGTTGACGTCGATGAGAGGCACATCCCACGCCCACGCCAGCGTCTTGGCGGCCATCAGGCCCACCAGCAGCGAGCCGATCAGCCCCGGTTCGTTAGTGACCGCGACGGCGGCGATGTCGCCGGCGCCCAAGCCGGATTCGGCCAGGGCCTTCTCGATCACCGTGTTGATCGCCTCGATGTGCGCCCTGGAGGCGATTTCCGGCACCACGCCCCCGAACCGCGCGTGCAGATCGACCTGGCTGGCAATGACGTTGGAAAGCACCCTCCGCCCGTCGGCCACCACCGCGCAGGACGTCTCATCGCAACTGGTCTCGATGCCCAGGATGTGCACCGGCGGGGTCATTTCCTCTTGGAGGTCTGCCCGGGGGGAGGCGCCTGCTTCCGGCCGGGCGTGGTAGCCGCGTGCGTGTCCCTGGCTTGTTTGCCCGCCTCTTCCAGCAATTCCTGCATCTCCTGGGGCGATTTCAGCAAGTCCAACGCACGAGCAAGCTGCACGTCGGCCTCCAGGAGGCTTTCGGCGACGGGGGGTTCTGCCGGCAGGATCATGGTGACCGCCGGCATCGTTGCCGGCGTCCGCCGACGTGCAGGGCCCTCCGCGCGGGGGGGGCTTGGCAGTTCCGCCTTGGCCTGTAGCAGCGCCAGGCGTTCCCGCCTGGAGGGAGAGGCGGCGACCTCCAGGTGCGGGTCGATCCCCCATTTTCCGCCGTTGGGCCGCCTGGAGATCGGCTGATCCTCGCCCAGCAGGCATTCCGAGGTGGTCAGGTTGACCTGTCCCAACTCTCCGGGCAGGCGCACCATGCTCTGGACATAGCCCTTGCCCCGCGTCCGCGTGCCGATCAGGACCGCTCGTCCGGCCTGTCGCAGAGCACCGGCCACGATCTCTGCCGCCGAGGCGGTCCGACCGTCAATCAGCACGACAATGGGGATCTCGGGTGGATACGTCCCCTCCGGCCTGGCGACGTAGCGCCGCGGCGCGCCGGTGCGACCGACCACCGTGACGATCGTGCCGTGGGAGAGGAACAGATCAGCCACGTCAATCGCCGCGGGCAGCCGCCCGCCTGGATTGTCCCGCAGGTCCAGGATCAGACCCGCAAGCCCGTCCACCTGGCGAAACGCCTCCTGGAATTCCTCGGCCGTGCGCGACAGGAACTCCCTGAGGCGGAAGTAGGCCAGCCGGCGCTTCGGATCAAGCAGGTACACCCACTTGCCTGACGCGTCCCGGTGCAGCCCCTGGACGCTCTCGAGGCGGATCTCCTGGCGCTCCAGCTCGACGGTCCTGCGCCCCTCGTCGCCGCCAAGCACCTCCAGCCGTACGGTCTGCCCCAGAGGCCCGTCATTCAACATGGCGTCTATTTGGGCCGGCATCAGCGATTCGACAGGGCTTCCGTTGACGGCCAGGGCAACGTCCCCGGGCCTCAATTCGGCCCGGTAGGCGGGGGAGCCGAACAGCACCCTGCGGACCCTCGCCTGCCCGTCGGCAAGGTCCAGCCTCAGACCCAATCCCCGCTCCCTGCCCTCCATTCGCCGCTCGAAGGCCTCCACCTTGCCGCTGGAGACGTACGTGGAGAACTCATCCACCGCACCGGCCATTCCGCCTATCGCCCCGTGCAGGAGTTCCTCTTCCTTGACGGGCAGGAGGCTTGTGTCCTTGATCAGCCGATAGGTCTCCGCCACGGGACGGAACTCGGCCTCCGTCTGGTCGCCTGCGGGGGCGGGCGGGCGGCTCACCCGCACGGTGATCAGGGCTGTCGCAACGATGGCAATGATCCAGATGAGATTGCGCTTCGGCATGGTCTCCAGCCGGACGGCGCGGTCGGCAGACGTACACCCGGCACGGACCGGCGGGCCTCGAGTCAGCGACCCTCAACGGCGTCGACACGTCCTCACGGGAATGGGCAGGGGCGGAGTTGAACCGCCGACACCGTGATTTTCAGTCACGTGCTCTACCAACTGAGCTACCTGCCCGCAAGAGGGCCCGCGAGTCCGTCGCCCAGGCCCGGCAGCGCCTTGCCAATCTAGCCGACCCGCCCGTGATGTCAAGTCACATCGTCCCTGACCGATCGTTGTGGAAACGGCGGGCAGGTCCGAGTATGCTGCCTTGGATGTAGCTGTCAGGGCTTTTCCGGGAGGTGACGAGAATGGCTGAGGCGCAACCCGCTAGGATCGGCCTGGGCACGAGGATCAAGGCCTTCATCTGCACCATCTGCCCGCTCTGCTGCGCCGCGCGGCGCTGGCCCGCGAGCGCCTACGCGCGGCGGATACGCGTCATCCGGGACCGCTGCCCCTTCTGTCGGGCCTATATCAAGATCAAGCTCGTGCAACGGCCCGCGGCGCCAACTCAGCCGTCCCCGGCCGCGTAGGCGGCTTGCCCCAGGCGGCGCAGGGGCGCAAAAACAAACCGGGCGGACCCGGAGTCCGCCCGGTATTCAATCGTGCCAGTTTGCTCGGAACAGCTCTAACTGCGCCTGCGGCGAAGCAGACCCAGTCCGCCCAGACCCAACAAGACCAACGTCGCCGGTTCAGGCACGTACTCCAACCGGAGGTCGCTGTTGGGGGTGTCCTTGTACAGACAGTACTCGAGGAGGCTCACAGGGTCGTAGAAGTTGTACCTTGCCCTGTCGGGGTGGTAACCATCGGCGGGCAGCGAGATGGTCCCGCCCACGTCCGCGACCTTCCACGTCTGGCCGACCGCGGGCGAGTAGCTGCCCAGATCAACCGAGAAAGTCGGGTTGGCCCAGGTCAGGTTTCCGGCGACATCCATCTGGAAGTCGCTGGCCGAGCTGATGACTAGCTCGATCTTGTCGAGTGTGCTTTCGGAAACGAAACTCCCATCGCAATCCAGTACACCAGCCTGGTTGACCTTGAACTTGCCGCTGGAGAAGTAGGCCGCACCGCCGGTGCCCATGTACAGGTTGCCGACTCCTACCGTCGTCCTGCCTCCAAGGAGGCGGAACTCGGCCTTGCTGTCGCCGAAGGCGTTGCCGCTGCTACGGCCGAAGAACACGTTGTCTCCCCAATAGGCCGAACCGCCTGTCTGGTTGAACAGAGCCGTACCGCCGCGCCAGGTGAAGTAGTACCCGGATCCCGCGGCGTCGGCTGACATCATAGCAGTACCACCCGAGAGGTTCCAGGTGGCGCTGGCGGGGTTGCTGTAGGCAAAGTAGAAGGTGCACCCGGTGGCGACCGCGTTCGTCGCGTCCCAGCGCAACTCGCTCTTAATGGTCCCACCGTCCTGGTTGATGACGGCTGTGGCATTGTTCCAGCCGCCGTACATCCTGCCGAACTGGACCAGCCCGTCATGGACCTCCAGCGTGGCCGTAGCGCCGCTGTTCCTGCCACCAAGGTAGAGGTGGCTGAAATAATTGGGGTCCGCGCTCTCCAGCGCCCTGACGGTCCCGCCATCGACCACCAACTTACCATTGTAGGGGTAGCCGACGACGAGGTTAGCGGTACTGCTCGTACCGTCGACATCGTACGTCTCGAGAAGCCCACCGGTGCCCACCGTGACAACCGTCTCCGTCACAGGACGCAGGTTGGGGTCGGTGATGGCCTGCCCGCCGATGTTCAGGTCCTTGAATCGGAGAGTAGCGTTCAGAGACTCGCTGCTCCCAGTCCGTATGCTGCCAATGTCAAACTTGCTCGGCGGGCCGACGTTCCCGTCCTTGCTGGTGGGATCGGCCATGCTGGTAACCCTGAACCAGTCACTCCCGATCGACAGGTCATGGGACCCATTGGGGTCCTGGTAATCCAGCAACCATCCGTAAGCTGGCACTGCTCCAACGAGGAGCAAAATCGAAACTGCTACTGCGGAAAGCTTTGTCATGGTCTTCCCTTCCTTTCTGACTGCTTCGTCCTACTCCGAAGCAAAAAAGCCTCACTTGCCACTCTACCTACGACGCGCTGGCCGTTGCGGCCAAGGCAGGTTCAGTTGAGCGGGGACATCCCCTGCCTCTGTGGGATGCAGGCCCTGCTGCTCCAAGGACAGGACCTTGACTTTACTATACCACAGCCTGGCAGACTGTCAAGGGATATTCCGTGCAATCCCGCAATTCTCATGTGTGCCGGCGGAGGTGCCAGGGATGCGATGGAGTCCTGCACAAAGTCTGCCCGCACCGGGGGAATAACGACATAAGCCCTTCCACGCCAGGGAGTTGCAGTTTTCGCACGTGACAGGAGACCTGCCTTCATTCGCCTCGCCGGCCCTAACCGCCGTCAAACACGACACTTCCGAGCAGGCAACCCCGGGAGTGGGAGCCAGGAAATAGAAACCGGGCGGGCTAGGTGGCCCGCCCGGTATTCAATCGTGCCAGCTTGCTCGAAACTGCTCTACCTGCGCCTGCGGCGAAGCAGAGCCAGTCCGCCCAAACCCAGCAACGCCAACGTCGCCGGTTCAGGCACGTACTCCAACCGGAGGTCGCTGTTGGGGATGTCCTTGTACAGGCACCAGCCAACACCATCCGGGCCTGACCAGTTGTACCTCGCCCCATCGGGGTGGTAACCATCGGCGGGCAGGGTGATAGTCCCGGTGGTCAAGTCCACGACCTTCCAGGTCTGCCCGACCGTGGGGGCGTAGCTGTCCAGGACAACAGACGGCGTACAAGGTCCCCAGGCAAGGTTTCCACCGACCGTCATCTGGAAGTCCGCATTCGAACCGACAACCAGTTCGACGGTGTCGGTGGCGCTGGCGGTGGTCCAATTGCCGCCGATCTGCAGCTCGCCGACCTGGTTGACCTTGAACCTCGACGTGCCCGTCTGGTCGATTCGACTCCGAGGCATAGTCACCCTGCCGCCCAGGAGCCGCCACTCTGTGGTGGACGTTGATGACGTGCCCATCAAGATGCCGCCGCCTGAGTAATTGGAGTACACCGATCCACCGGTCATGTTGAACAGGCCCGTACCGCCGGAGTTGCCCAGCTTGATCTGGCAGTTGCCACCGGCAATGCTGAGGTCGAGGAAGCCCGTCCCGCTGAGGTTATACTCGGCCCTGCCGAGATAACCAGCGTTGGCGTACCCCAGGTAGATCCTTGGACTGGCCTGGGCAATAAGCTGCATCGTCCCGCCAGTGTGGTTGATGATCGCAACGCCGTTGTTCCAACCGGCGTTGATCGAACCGAACTGGACCAGGCCGTCCTCGACATTCAACGTGCCCGTAGTGTTAGCGGACTTCCCGCCGAGGCTGATCCAGCTTCCCCCCGTTCCGGCAGTATCCATCGCCTTCACGGTACCGCCATCAACGGTCAGCGCCCCACCATACCGGTAGCCGATGTAGAGGTTCTCTGTGCTGGTAGTACCAGGGACACCCCTGGTCTCAATCGTACCGCCGGCGCCGACCGTGACCTCCGTCAGCGTCGTCGGCGGGTTGCTGGTCACCGTGTCGCCACCGATTTGCAGGTTCTTGGCGTTGAGACTTCCGCTGTTGAGGAACAGATCGCTCCTGCCGGTGCGGATGTAGGCGTAGTCGGTAGAGAGCGGCGGGCCAACGTTGCCATCCCTGCTGGCAGGGTTGCCACCGTCTGTAAGCCTGAACCAGTCAGTCGCAATCGACAGGTCATGTGAACTGTTTGGATCCTGGTAATCCAGGATCCATGCGTAAGCCGGCACTGCTCCAACGAGGAGCAATAACGATACAGCTAATGCGGAGATCTTGTTCACGATCTACCCCTCCTTTCCGAGCACTTCTTGTTGCTCCGAGATGCGTAGACCTCGCTTGCGTTACGGCCGTTGCAGCCAGGGCAGGTTCTGGCGAGCGGAGACCTCCCCTGCCCTTGGGGGGGATACAGGGCCCGCTGCTCCTGATCGGGACCTTGATAATAGTCACGGGCATTACGTCAAGGGCAAATCCGCCTGGAAGGCGGGATTTCCCTCCAGTTGGCCGGCTGGAACCTAACCGCCGCGACCGGGCCGTCCCCAGGCCCACACAAGAGGGGCTTTTTTCCTCGCCCAATACCCCGAGTCGTGTGGTGGACGCTGGTTGTGCCTATTCAGCGGCCTGGCTCAGCCCAGGATCAGCCCCAGGAGGATGAAATATCCCACCGCACCGAGGGCCGTAAGTGCGGCCGGTGCGGCGATCCGGCGGTAGAGGGGACCGAAACCCGTCCCGAAGTACTGGTTGCTGAGCACCTGGCAGAGGTGCATCGGGCTTAGCATCTGCCCCAGATGCCCGAAGGCGTACGCCAACGCGACGAAGGGGCGAATCGAGCCGTGATCGGGAATGCTCTCCACAAGCCCCAGCACGATCGGGAAACTGACGCCGACAAAACCGATGGCAAGCCCGGTAACCATCCCGGCGACGAACGGCAGCACCGCCACCACCACTACCGGCGGCACGCGGAGACCGTTCAATTCTCCAGCGATCTGCGGAGCGGCGTCCACCTTGCCCAGGACGTGCTGGAAGACCATCACGCCGATCACCAGCACTATGATCCGCAGCGTCGAGGCATCCAGCAGGGCCTTGCCGATGGCGGCGGCGCCAAGCTTGTTCAGCCGGCAGGTCCACGCCAGGCTCACCAGCAGTCCCAACGCCAGCGGAAGGGTCTGTTGGATCAGCTCCGGGTATGGCAGCGACCCAAGCGGCAGCGCCTTCACCAGCCACGCGGCCGGGGCGTAGACCACCACGATCAGCCAGATGGACGAGGTGATCGAAAGCAGCCGCCATTTTGAGCCACTGGCCGGATGGGCCGCCGGCCCGCCCGAATACCCGCGAACGCCGCGGAAGATCCAAAGCCCCGCAGCGGTCATGATGATCCCCAATGGAAGCTGGCAGGCAATGAACTTCCCCAGCCCGCTTCCAGTCAGGACCAGCGTGGTGATCACCCCCGGATATATCGGCCACCAGTGCTCCCAGATGTGCCGGTACCAGTAGTTGATGGCCGAGAGCATCCCCCCGCTGAGATTGCCCCCCCTGGCCGCCGAATCGACCATCGGTGCGGAGAACAGCGCCCCTCCCGGCATCGGCAGGAGGCCTATCAGCGCCGGAAGCGCCGCCATCGCCACCAGAGGCCTCCGGAGCATCGTGCTGGCCAGTGCCATGATCCGGTCAAACTGCCCCCCCGCACGCATCACCTCCGAGAGGGCCAGGATCATCGCCGTGATGATCACCAGCGATACCGTCCGCGGGTGGATGGCCCCCTCCAAGAAGCTCAGGGCAATCCGGCCCGGTCCCAGGGCGAAGGCAGCCGCCAGGACGACGGTGCCGATCATAATCCCCGCGGCAAGCGGCAGTTTCAGCCGCGCCAGCAGGAGCATCAACGCGAACGCCCCCAGCGTCCGCAACAGCGCCGAACCGGCCAGGCTGCCAAGTAATTCATGCATGGTGGGCTTGTACCACATCGGGGGCGAGCGCGTCAAACCCGCCGCCCGCGGCCCCGGTGCCTCCAGGCTGCCGGGATGCCCGCAGGCGAATTTGAGGATGCCATCCGGCTTGCGGATTCCGCCGCGCCGTGATATCATGTAGTTGTAGTCAGGAGGAGTCCATGCGTAGCGTGGGCACCGTCTCGCTCGGACGGGCAAGCTTAGGGTATGCACCCATTTTTGCCACGCGCGCCAAGGTGTTCGTAGCGCTTCTGGCGTGCGTGGTCCTATGCAGCCCGGCGTTCGGCGGTTACACCGTCGTGGACGAACACGGGCCGGCGTACAACCGCGTCAACGTGGTCTTCATGGGCGACGGTTACACGGCCGATCAGATCGAAACCACTTACGTCACCCACATCAACCTGGTCCTCGACCACATGTTCGGAGAGTCGGAAGAGCCTTTCGGGCGATACGCCAACTTCTTCAACATATACCGCGCCAACGTGGCGTCCGCAGAGTCCGGGGCCGACGTGCCGCCACTGGGGATATTCCGCAACACGGCCCTGGACGCCAGTTACTATTGGGACGGAAGCACGGAGCGGGTCCTCTTCGTCAACCCCTACAAGGCCATGCAGGCCCGCGACGCGGCCCTCGCCGGCAGCTCCATCTTCCCGCATATCAGCCTGGTTACGGTCAACGACACGCGCTATGGCGGGAGCGGCGACCGGAGGTTCGCCGTCTGTGCCGGCGCCAACAGCTTTGCCCCGGAGCTGGCGCTTCACGAAATCGGCCACGCGTTCAGCGATCTGGCCGATGAGTACGGCGACAACGATCCCAACGTCGTGGCCACCTACACCGGTCCGGAGCCTGGCGAGGTGAACGTCACCATATCCCCCACCGGCGAGAAATGGTCGCACTGGCTGGAATATGACCAGGGCAGCATCGGCGTAGTGGGCGCATACGAAGGCGCGCGGTACTACGACGAGGGTTTGTACCGCCCCTCGGTCACCTCCAAGATGCGCCAGTTGGGCCAGCCCTTCAACGCCGTCTGCCGGGAGAAGATCATCCACGACATCTACAGCATCGTCAGTCCCATTGACGCCTTTCTGGAAGGCCCCGAAGAAGAACCGCTTGTGGACCCCCAAGGCCTCTGGGTGGACCTGGTCGATCCCGACGTCCTCGGCGTCAACTGGTACGTCAACGGAAAGCTCGTGCCGGGCGCGGATCAGGAGCTTTTCAGCTTGGCCGCTTTCGGCTACGGGCCGGGAAACTACCTCGTCAAGGCCCGCGCCTTCGACGCAACCGACTGGGTTCGCGACAGCCGGGGCGACCTTGAGCAGTGGGTCCAGTGGTACGTGGAGTTGACCCCCGAGCCTGGCTCGGCTGCCCTGTTACTGTGTGGCGCGTTGGCGATTCTGCGGCGCAGAAGGTAGCGCAAGGGGTCGAGGCTCCAAACGCCGTATATTGCCTCTGGAGACCTCTCTCCCGCCGCGAAGTATTACGGCGGGGCGCCCCACGACGAACCTGACGCCTGCGGTCGCCCTGTGGGCGCAGCCCCTCAGCGCCAGGTCACGCGGAACTCCCCCTTGGCCAGCGCCGCCTTGAGCAGGACAAGCCCCTCGCGATCCACCGCCAGCTTGCGCACCTCCCAGTCGGGCGATTTGATCCGTAGACGATTCTTGGCCTCCTCGGGGATGTTCTCGATCTCCAGCGCCTCGCCAGTCATCGCTTCCCTCTGCCTCATCGGATTGTGGCAGATCAGCCGCTTGCTGGACACGACAATGCCCGCCATGCCCTCCTCGGTCCTGGTCCGGTCCCGATCCGGGATGTAGGCCAGGAATAGCTCGTCGTGCTGGGCCTTGAACCATTGCTGCAACCTGTTCTGGACGACCACAGACAGGAAGGCCCAAGGGTTCTCAGCCTTGGCGGCGATGCGCTGCTGAAGCTCGGCGTGGGCGGCGGAGCCTTTGCCGCCAGTGGCAACCAGGAACTCCTCGGCCGCGCGGAGGTTGCCGATCCACAGGCGGCACAACCCGACGCCGGAAGCCGGGTCCAGGCGGATCTGTCCTGAGATCAAGTCCCCCGTCGTGCACACGTCGCACAGCCAATACGGCATCGGCAGGTCCGCCGGAGGAGGCGCATTGGGCACGCGCGGCAGGCGCTTGCACAGCTCCTCGTTACTGAGGGAGGCGACATCGTCGCCCTTGAGCACCAGCGCCCCGGCAATGCGCTCGGCTTCCTGGGACATCCCGTGCACAAGGTGCGTGGCGTAGACAATCAGATGGGCCGCCAGGTGGCTCGACGTGCCGCACCGCGCGCACCGCCGCGCCATGGCGCAGCGGAAGTTCGGATCCAGCAGCCTTGCCGAGGGAAACTCGAACAGCGCCCCGCTGGCGTCGGACTTGACCATCCGAATCGCCTCGCTGACGGCAGGCAGGACCGCCGTGGACTGCGACGCGGCGCTCTGCTCCTCCCTCGTAGGCGCCTTTTCCGGTGCGTGCGGAGGTTCCCCCGTGCGTCCCTC
>Ga0315274_10011165_pt1 | contig 12877 bp, 14 predicted proteins | sample YL17G02_20_MG_FD_203700 | JGI IMG/M metagenome (GOLD analysis project Ga0315274, IMG submission 203700) | Sediment microbial communities from Yellowstone Lake, YNP, Wyoming, USA - YL17G02_20 | ecosystem: Environmental > Aquatic > Freshwater > Lake > Sediment | place: USA: Wyoming | collected... | reverse complement strand
CCTTTGACGAGCGCTCCGACCGCCTCGCCCAGTGAGCGATAGACGCCGGTCGCGACGACCGCCCCGTGACCGACTTCCACGTCGCCACCAGCCCGGCAAAAGAAAGCAGGCGGAATTGAAGCGACCGTCTGCGAAATACTTGAAGTCGGGGCTGCGAATTCGTCCCGGCTACAGGACAGGATTCTTGGCAAGATTGAGCGGATGCGGGACGGGTTGAGCGGTGACGTGAAGCACTTGACGGACTTCACTCCGGAGTATCGCCTGCGAGTTGGCAATTACCGTGTCCTGTTTGAGGTGGAAGGATCAGCGGTGGTTGTATATCGTGTCTTGCATCGGCGTGAAGCCTATCGCCGGCGGAGGTCAGGCTAATGATTGCCTTGAACGTTCAGATTATCAAGAAGAACGGCAAGAAGGAATTCGTGCTCCTCCCTTATGAGGAATTCGTTAACCTCCAGGAAGAGTTGGAGGATTATGAAGACCTTCGTTGCCTCCGGGAAGCCAAAGCGGCCGAAGCGGATGCTCCGACCATCGGACTGGACGAACTGAAGGCGCGTCTGAGAAGACGACCAAAACGCTCCAACCGACGCAAGGAATTGCGCCGTTAGCTCGGGCGTGATTTCAGGTGATTTCATGATTTCAGCGACAGTCGCCTTAACTCGTTGTCTTCCCATTTGAGGAACGGGAGGCCCGCACCGGCCAGAGACCCAATCCCTACAAGCTCCAGAGCAGGTCCTTCAGCGCGGGGTAGATGCGGCGGTACTTCTCGAACGGCTCGCGATAGCGCGCGTGGCGCGCGGCGTTCGGCTCGAAGACGCGATCCACTTTGACCAGCGCCCCGACCGCCTCGCCCAGCGAGCGATAGACGCCCGTGGCGACGCCCGCCAGCATGGCCGCGCCCAACGTTCCCGCCTCGGTCACCTTGACGGTGCAAAGCGGCGTCCCCAGAATGTCGGCCTTGATCTGGAGCCAGACGGACGACTTGGCGCCGCCGCCGGTGGCGCGGAATTCCTTCACCGTCACGCCGGCCTGCTCGAGCAGGTCCAGCCCCTCGCGGAAATAATAGGTGACGCCTTCGAGCAGTCCCTTGAGATAGGTGCGGTGGTCGGTTTCGAGCGTCAGGCCGAGAATTGCGCCCTTGGTGCGGCTGTCGAAAAGCGGCGGCCCCGTGACGGCAAAATGCGGCAGCACCAGAAGCGACGTTGGCTCGGCGGGCAGGTCGGCCAGCAGGATGTCGTAAGGGTCCACGCCGCGCTCGGCGGCCTCGCGTTTTTCGAGCCGGCCAAACTGGTCGCGATACCACTTGAGCAACGCGCCGCCGGTCAGATTGTAGAGGAACGAAACGTAATGGCCGGCGACGACGTGGTGCTCGATATTGAGGCCGCTCGCCAGCATCTTGGCCTGATCGGGAATGCGGTCATAGACCGGCGTGATGCAGATGAACGTGCCCAGACCATAGACGGCCATTCCCGCGCGAACGACGCCCGCCCCCAGCGCCGTGCAGCACTGGTCGTGGCCGCCCGTGACGACTTTGACGCCGCGCGGCAGGCCGAGCTCCTTGGCGAGCGCGGGCGCGACCTCGCCCAGCAGCGTCCCGCCGGGCCGCAGGTCGGCCATCTGATCGAGTCGCAAGCCCATCGCCGAGGCCAATTCCTCGGACCACTGGGCGCGCTCCAGATCGAACAGGAGCGTTCGGTTGGCCACCGAGTAGTCAATGACCGGATCGCAGCCCAGGAGGTAATGAACCAGGTCCTCCCAGAGCAGAAACTTATAGGCGCTCTGGTAATACTTTGGCCGATGCTTCTTGAGCCACATCAGTTTGGGCGCGGTGTAGAAGTGGCCCAGGATGTTGCCGTTCATGCGAAACAAGCGCTCGCGCCCGACGGCCGATTCGATCGCCGCCGCCTCGTCCTGGCCGCGCTCGTCGAAGTTCAAGATGGCGTTGCCGAGAATGACGCGCTTTTTCGAGACCGGCGTGGCCGCCTCGCCCAGACACGTGACGGCCAGCGCGGTCACGGGGTCGCGGGAGGTCTCGCGCGCCACCAGGTGGATGCAATCGCAGAGCTTCTGCCAGATGTCGCGGCTGTCCATTTCGGCCCAGCCGGGCTGGCGGCGGATGGCGTCATACTCGGCGTAGGCCGAGGCGACGATCTCGCCGGTTTCGCGGAACGCAATGACCTTGCATCCGGTGGTGCCAACGTCAATTCCCATCAGGCTCATGGTACGTCTCCGTGCGTCGCTAGAATGCTCACGACACGGCACCCAACGACCACGCCTCGTGCCGTATGACGCGAGGTTTTCGGATGGATTCTGCGTCTTCTCGCCCGTGTTGGCAAGGAATATGTGAAAGGTCTTTGCAGCGGACCGGCAGCGCTGAACAGAGAGGTGCGGCTCAGTCTACCGACCGAGCCTGTTACAGGGCAAAAAGATTTCAAAAAGGCCTCTTGACACTCAGGCCTTTTTGCCCCATAAGTAGATTCGGTTTTCGATCGCGGAATGAAGAAGGCCCTCTGAATATGAAACCGCCAAGCATTCCAACAGAAGGGTCGCCGGTTTCCGGGATTGGCGACCTTGAGCCAAAGGACCATTATGTCTGCGTATTCGTCCCGAGCCTGACTCGCGACGGCCGACCGCTGAATCATCCTTTCTGGCGCGACGAAACGGTTCTCGCGATGTCGAGACTGTTTGGCGGCGCAACGGCCGTGGAGGGGGTGGGCGGCTGGCTAGACAAGGAACAAGGGGATCGGATCAAGAGAGAGCCCGTCTCGATAGTGGTTTCCTTCATTACCAGCAACGAATGGAATCAAGAGAACCTGCTCGAACTGAGGGCGTTTCTCCATCGAATGGGCCGCGAAGCCGAGCAAGGCGAGATTGGCATTCTCTCGGACGGGGTCTTCGAGCGAATAAGGAGATTTGACAATGAAACATAAGGCAAAGGGGAAACGACTGACACTTGATGAGGGGATGGCAATACTCGGTGCTGAACAGCCAGAGAGAATCACCAATATCCGCCTCGACCCGATTTCATTGCGTGTCATAGCCAGCAGGATTGGCGAGCGCTTGGTGAGCAAAGGCGGACGGCCTACGGACTCATCGTGGGAACTCGACCGCAAAGTACCCATGAGAGTCGCAACCTGGTCTCGCCTGAAACAGCTGGCGGGTGCGCTATCGAAACAGCAAGTGCGTGTTGCCCCTGGGCAACTGGCCGCCGTGGCCCTTGAGCGTGGGTTGCCAACATTGACATCAGCAGATCTGGGGCAAGAAGTCGCGGCGATGGCGAGAACAAGCATTTTCGCCGCGTATCAACCGGACCCAGAGAGTGAGAAAGAAGCCAGACAGCTCTGCGAGGTAATTAGCGAAAGGGGACTCTGGTAATGCGGGTGATCACTTTCTACTCTTACAAGGGTGGCGTAGGGCGTACTCTGGCGTGCGCCAACTTTGGGCTCTATTTGGCGAAGACTGGCCAGAAGGTTGTCCTTGCCGACATGGATTTCGAAGCACCCGGTTTGGATTCCAAGTTCCCAACGGTTGACATATCTCAGTGCCGAAGCGGGATGCTCGATCAGTTCAGCGCCTTTCAGTCCGGGACTGAGATACCCGAAATCCACGCAATGGAGATCCCGCTTTCTGAAGATGTTGCCCGGTCCGGCGGCAGTCTGCGCCTGATGCCGGCTGGAAACTATCTTTCGCCGGACTATTACCCTAAGCTCTCAAGTCTTCATTGGGACACTTTCCTTCGTGAGGAACCCGGACTCGCTTTCTGCATAGACCTTGTGAAACGGATTGAGAAGGCCTTCGGTGCGGACGTTCTCGTGATAGATTCACGGACGGGCCTGACGGAGCTGGGAGGTCTCTGTACGCAGGTGTTCCCCGACACAGTCTTGCTGTTCACTTGTACTAGCCCGGAGAGTCTTGCCGGTACGAAGCGTATCTATGAGCGAATCAGCAGTAGCCCGATAGTGAGCAGGAGACTTGCCGGGCGCACCCAGCTCGATCTCCGAATCGTGGTGGCCCGCATTCCCAGGCCCGACGACTTGCCCACTTTTGACGAAAGGATGAAGGAACGTCTCGGAATCAAAGTTACCCGTCTCTATTACCTATTTGAGCAGCGTGACTTATCGGTTGAAGAGTATCTGGCACTTGACCGATTTGTCGAGGAACGGCCAGCGATTCTGGATGACTACGTGGAGCTCTTCGCAAGTTTTCACCCCGAACTAACTCTGCCTTACGTCGAAAAAAGACTCACCGGCTTCCGTTCGGAGGTAACACGGCGGTCACCACAGGAGAATGAGCGCCTGATCCAGGAACTCCTCACGTTATTCCCACGATCGGAGGTGTTCCTGGAGGGTGCCCGCTACTACCGCCTGGCAAAAGGCGGAGATGCCCAAGCGGTCGCCAACTACACTCGGTATCTTGATCGCAATCCGGACGATGCCAATGTCGTCTCCGAATTCGCAGAACTCTGTGGGTCAGTCCCGGAGCCGGAACTCAAGCCGCGCGAAAGAATTCTGGCACACCTGAACGGATTCGGTCTAAAACGAATGGACGCCAGATTGCTGGAAAGATACTGTAACCTCGCTCAAGACGGATTGGACTGGCAAGAAGTGGTCAAGGCAATAGAGGAAGACGAATCTAAACTGCGGAGCCGAGGGTTCCGAAGGACCTATTTCCGAGCACTCCACGCATTGCAGGACTGGAAAAAGATTGTGGATGCCGCTTCAGAAAAAGAACTTGATGACCCATCCATGCGGTCTATAATCGCGGAGGCTCATGCGTCGCTCAACAATATAGCAGAAGTCGGGCGACTCCTTTCTCAGTGGGAGGTGCGTGACCCCAATCAAGCAATACCTTTCTTGCGTATCATTTATAAGATTAAGCCCGACGCGAATATCGAGCAAATAGAAGACATAGCGCGGTTGGACGAGAAGGAGCTGCACGTGCTTTTTCATTTTCTCCGTCGCCGTGGGCCCATTCGGATCGGCCAAGCGCCACCCGGTTTCGGACGGTGGCTACGCGACTTGCTCGAAGAATCCTCCGTGAAATTCGCATGAAGGATGCCTTTCCCTCCCACCGTCTGGCCGGAATCCGAGTCTTTGCTCAACACCCCGCAGATTCATACCAGCGCAGCTGAAGGCATACCGAGAATGCCGTGCGCCTCGACCAGCTGGGCGCGGACTTTGACGCCATAGGGGCAGCCCTTTTCGCAATGGCCGGGGCAGCGCGTGCCGGCGTCTGAAAAAGGAACTCATGCTGTCCCCGGAATGGCGTCTCTGCCAAATCACATCCACCAGTCCGCTTGCCGTGAGGGCGTGGATCATCAGCCAGAGCTTCAATGGCGGACTGCAAGCGGAGGTAAATGCGTCCCTGAAATCGGTCAAGGTCTCGCCTGGCGCGCGCCGAAAGGGAGACGCTGTATTTCATGACCAATTCTCCGCTCGTTGTCGTCTGTAATCTTCAAATGCAACCCGCTCGCCGGTGTCCTGCAACTGGTCAAGCAGCATACACAAGTCGTCATACTCATCCTGCACGGCCTCGGGTAACACTCCCCAGTCGAACTTGCCGTGCTGCGCGATGCAGTCGCTTTCCATCTGCCGCACCCGAGCCAGCGCCGTCGCGCCATGCTGTGTCCCCGGCGGCCAAAGCGCCGGGTCGGTCGCGTTGGCCTGCACCAGGAGTGTAACATAAGCACTCGTGTCCAACCGCACGCCTATCGGCTTGCCCTCGGCATCTGTGGTGAACTGGGGCGGTCGCTTCAAAGCGAGGTGTGGATTCCCCATCGCTGCCACCTCCATATCATGGTTGCAACCCGTTGACCTGTCTCACACCTCAACGGGCATGGTGAAAGTGATTTCCTTTCGGCGCGGTAAATTCTCCGACAGTCTCTCCAGCAGGGGCTCGCCGCGCTCTTTTCTGTATTCAAAGATCATTCTCACCACGTCCACGCAATTGAAGATGGCATCACCGACGGTGTCGCCTTCGGCAAAGCCGCCCTCGACCATCGGGCAACGGGCGAGGAACCCATCGTCGTTTCGTTCGACAGTCAGAAGAAGATGGGCGATCTTGATCTTGCGTTTTCTCATGGGCTGTTCACCTCACGTTCCAATCGCCGGCGATACATTCCTACTCACGCCCGCAGCGTCAGCAACTCATGCGCCTCGATCAGTTGCCCTCGCACCTTGATGCCGTAGGGGCAGCCCTTTTCTCATCATCCCACTTCACGCGATACTCGGCGGCCTCGATCTCCTCCTCGGTGGAGTCGGATACTCCCGCAAGCATCCCTTCGAGATCCCCCAGATAATAGGGCGCAGTCGGCTCCCCAAGATGTTTGATCTCCGCCCGAAGAACAGCCAACTGCAGTTCCAGAGACTTCATTTGAGACTCAATCATCTCTCGGGTCATGTTCCGCCACCTCTTCTCATCCAGTCGCGCCACTCCGCCAAACCAAGCATTTCATGAATCCTTTGCCGGTTTCAACTCCTTAATGACCCGCCGTCATCCTTCCGCCTTGTTTCACTTGCGCCTTCCACAATCGCCGCCTCTTCGTCGGTCAGACCATATAAGCGACAGACGATCAGGTCAATGAGGCGGTTTGTGGCGGCGATCTTCATCTTGAGCGGCGCGAGTTTGTCCATGCTTTGTCTGAATTCCCGCTCGATCTCTTCTTCGACGGCGCGCGTGACGGGCTTTTGCAGCTTGGCCCCGTTTCGATTCAAAACGCCGAGTAGCGTCTGCAAATCGTAGTCGCAAAACTCCCGCAGTTTGGTCTTATTGTGAAGATCCTCGATTGCCGCGCCGATGTGGCGCTCGAGCCAGGCTAAGAAGCCTTTCACTTCAGTGTGTTTCTCTTTGTTCATCTCGATCATCTGCTCGGCCAGAAAAGCGAGCAGATCGTGGACGACGTCGGCTTGGTCGGCGTTCAACCGTTCGTCCAACCAGCGTCCCATGTCGGAGTTCAGAAAGTCAGCATACGAAGGTTGGCGCACAGCCGGCTCCTTCTGGTACAACCGTCTGCCTTCCTTCAGCAAGCGCGCCCGCTCCGCCTTTGGCGTCGTGAACGCGATGCGAGGGATGGGAAGAGACGCGACGGTTGTCTGGTTGAACTGCGGAAACAACTGCTTGTACCCGGTGAATGTCCATTTCGCGACCACGCTTAGAAGTATGGACTTCAGAAGCGCGACGAGAAAGCCTAAATGGACATTGTTGCCGGCGTCCTGGATGTTATACACGGACTGAAGCGTCACGAGGCCTTCGGTGTCAACGGTGGCAACGACACGCTGGCCCGTCTTGACGAAAACGATCTTCGGAGAAGCGTATATGCGGCGTGGTTTGTGGATATCTGTCGAATGAATGTGTTTGGAAGGAACTGCAAAGCCCAAGGGGACAACATCTTCCCCCACGAGAATAGGTTCACTTTGGCGATTGGCAGCGTCAAGGAGATCGCCCTTGCCCAATTCTTCTCCCCTTGAAATCACCGCGAGTCGCCCTAACGGTGCAGATATGGCGAAAACACGACGTAAGAGGTCGAGGGTGCGTATGTCCAAGTGAATCAGCCAACGCTTCTCCGGGAAAAGCCGAAGGACCTCTTGCTTTATCGCGCCGACGACTGTGATCTCGTCCGCCTTGCGTTGTGCGATAGAGACCAGTCCGTCGGTCGGACCTTCCTTCTGCCAGACAAGTACAGCAGCGCTGACGTTGGGATCGTCAAACACGGTCCCAACCTGCGCAATGCAACAGACTCGGTGATGATCTGCTATTCTGGCGCGGAGTAATTGGGTCTGATCACGCGCCAAAATGGGGTCGGGAACAATGTATCCGTGGCAGGCTTGCCGTTTCAGCAGAACGTGCAGGGCGATTTCATAGAACAGCCAATAGACATCATATTGGCCGACTGCAAGATCGAAGCGACTGAAGACCGCGCGAACGGCTTCTGGGATTTCTTCGCCAAAGAGATACGGCGGGTTGCCGATGACCGCATCGAAGCCGCGTTGGTCCTTGGGTTTGAAGCCGGTCTTGTCGAAGAACACTTCGGGGAACTCCAGTTCCCAATGGAAAAAGTGTTTCTGCTGGGCGACGGCTTGGGCGGCCTGAAACCACTCCTCCGATTGCGGATTGCGGGCTTCGGCGAGCTCAGCCGAGCCGATTGCGGATTGCGCATCGTTTCGAAGACTTTGCACGGCGCGTTGGTATTGGTCGGGCGTGACTGGAACGCCAAAGCAGGGCGCGAGCCAGCAGTTGGCGACGGCGCGGAACTTCTCGCGCACCGTCTCCAATTCTGCGTAGTAGATTTCCTTGAGTTTCTCGGTCGCGGCGTCGTGCGTGGGGATGTCGGAAATCTTGTGCAGCAGATCGAGGATCGCCTCCAAATGTCGCTCGTGCAATGCTTCATACATGCCTGACACCAAGTCGCCTTCGGTCTTGACGCGACGGCCGCGCTCGTTGAACTGCGGCGGCGTTTTCATCAGATCGTCCTCGATCCGCACGCCGATGAGCGAGTTGCCGCAGCGCAAATGGTGATCCAGAAACGACAACGCCTTGTTCCGGCTGACGGTGTGCAGCCACAGCGACAGCTTGGCCAGTTCGACGGCCAGAGGGTTGAGGTCAACGCCGCACAGGCACCGCTCGACGATCAGGCGCTTGTAGAACGGCTGCGCCTTTTCATCGCCCATTTCGTCGATGGGCAGAAGATTAGGATCGGTCGCCATGGCCATGCTGAGAAAGTCGGCAGCGCCGACGAGGAAGTGGCCGCTGCCCGTGGCCGGGTCGAGGATTTTGAGCGCGAGGTAAGGTTCGAGCAGGCGGTGTTTCTGCTCTTCGATCAGTTTGTTCAGGCCGGCAATATGTTCAGGGGCGTCGCGGGCCGGCGATTTCTCCCACTCGTGGTTCGTCTTTTGCAGCTTTTTGATTTCTTTGCCGACTTCGGCGCTCAGTTCGGCCACCTTTTTGGCGGCCCCTTCGGCGACCGGCCCGACCGTGTTCTCGACGATATAGTCCACGATGTATTTGGGGGTATAGTAGCTGCCCGTGGCCTTGCGCTCGCCGCGGTTGGTGACGAGATAGACCTCGCCCGCTCTGATGCGGCGCGGCGGCTGACGGTGAATGGGGCGTGGTTGGGTCACTTGCGATTCGGGTCGAAAGACGGACTTTCCTTTCTCGGCAATTTCGACGAGCGGTTCTCTGGCGACGTGGGGTTGCAATTCGAGCAGACCCTCATAGATGCTGCCGAGGTGTTGCACATCGAGCGTGGCATAGTCCACATCGTCGGATCTGGGCTTGTCCCATTGCTTGCGCTCATAGGCCAACAGATCAATGGCCTCGGCCAGATAGCGGTCGCCGATTTGCCACTGTCTGACATTGGGCTGCGGCAGATATGCAATATGAGGATGCTTTTCGGGGCTGAACAGGCTGCCGTTATAGGCGGGGGCGACAATCTCGCCGTCTTCCTCGAGGCCCTGATCAGTCAGGGTGAATAGATTGCACAGCCGAAACCAGAGGGACGTGGGGGTCGCCGGATATGGCTTGGACAGAAGCCTTTCGTTGATCTCTTTGTGCAATGTGCGCAGCGAGTAGATCGAGTATGGCGGCATTTCGCATGGAAGTATTCCGTAGTCTTCAGCGTAAAGGATGAACAAGAGGCGGTAGAGAAGAATCAGGGAGTCTTCGTGAACCAGATTGACGGTCGCGGAATCGCCGGAATCCAGGCCGTTGGCGGGATGGACGAGGAAGCCATTCATCAGATGGCGAAGTGCGTCATAGACCGATTCTTTGAGGCGCTCGCCGACGCCGGTGGCATAGTCGGCACTTTCCTTGAAAACCTTCTCGACAAAGGACAGACCGGTCTTGGCGTCGGGAATAAAAGTTTCGCGCCGGAAGAAGAGATAGAAGTACTTGAAAAACGCGGCGTCGCCGCGCTCGAGAAAATCCGCCAGATTGACTTCGTAGTAGATGCCGCCGGCGCTCGATTTGTCCCGTTCGTAAAGTCGCCACTGGCGACCGTTCGTCAGAATCCCCCAGCGCACGCGCGAGCGATAGAGATAGTTGCAGATTTGGGCGGACGGGTTTTCCCCCGTGCTGGCCTGCCGGTCGAGTGAGGCTTCCCAGGCCTTGGCGTCTCCGAGGACGGGAACGTCGCGCCAGTATTCGAGCGACCCCTTGCGCTTGTCGGCTTCTTGTCGGACCTCGGCGGTTCGGAAAAAGGCATAGTCAGGCTGGCGGCGGCCCTCCACATTAGGGATTGGGGCCTGAACCTGATAGCACCCGCTTCCCCACAGCACGTCGAGAACGGGCCGAATGAAATCGCGCTCGGTCTGGGCTTCATTGGTGTGGCTGTTGAACCGGGAGGCATGCTTACGATAGATCTTCCGGATTCTTTCAAGCGCTTCCGGCAAATCCTACTCGTGCTTCCACTCCTCCATTGCCCTGAGGCGTTGCGGATCGCTCAGGAAATGCTCGGCGAAAAGGTTTCGATTCGTGTACTTGCCACAGTCCAGCGGGAGCGATCGTTCCACGGGAGAATACGTCATCATTTCTTGCCTGTTTCGAGTTACGATCTCTGATCCGGCACAAACGTGTTCCTGCATGCTGGAGTTCTATCCCCGGCGATAGGCGCAAGCGCGAGGGGCAATGCGATAAACACTGATCAAGTGGGCAGCATCGTCAACCGTGTAGAGGATACGGTAATCACCCACACGCACACGCCAGCCTTCTCCCTCGCGCGCTTGCAGCTTCTTGACACCTTGGGGACGTGGATTGACGGCCAGAGTGCGCAGTCGGGCGTCCACCCGCCTCAGCATATCGCCGGGCAAGGCTTTCAATGCCCGCTCCGCGGCGCTTTCCAGACGAACCATGTAGCTCACAACCGCCCCGCCTTTTGCAGTTCTGCTCGAATGTCCGTATAGTCGCGGAAATGTTTGGCAGTTCGTACGGCCTGGTCCAATTCCAGCGCATCCTCGAGGTCTTCGAGGTGTCGGAGCAGTTTTTCGTATTCCGACAGCCTGAGCAGGACGGATTTTCTTTGTCCCCGGGTGTTCACTAGGAATTGTGGATTGGGCAGATTCGATGCCATCTCATTTCGCTCCTCTTGTCATCGCCATTCATGCCCTCAGCGTCAGCATCTCGTGCGCCTCGACCAGCTGGGCGCGGACTTTGACTCCGTAAGGGCAGCCCTTTTCGCAATGGCCGGGGCAGCGCGTGCAGGGCGTGGCGCGGCCACCGGGGGCGAGCGCCGCGTAGAGTTCCATCGAGTCTTTCTCGCGGCCATAGTGCTTGAAGTACATCGCATAGCGCATGACCTCGGAGACCGCCACCCCGAACGGACACAACCCGTCGCACTCGCCGCAGTAGCGGCAGTAGTCGCTCGCAAAGGCCGCGCGATAGCGTTCGAGCATCGCCGCCTCTTCGGGGCCGAACTTCTTCGCCATAATTTCGAGCGCGTCTTTGACGTCCTCGAACTTGCTGAAGAGGCGCAGGACGCTCGCCACCGCCGGGTTCCTGAGCACCCAGCGGACGGTCGCCTGGTCGTGGGTCAGGCCTTTCTTCTCGTAGTCGGCCAGTTCTTTCTCGCGCGAACCGGCGCTGACCTTAAACCCCACAACGCCGACGTTCTTCTTGCCGGCCTTCTCGATCGCCGGCTGGGCCGTTGGCTCTTCCATGAAGTTGTATTTGCAGATGAGGACATCGAACTTGCCGTTCTCGATCGCGTAGTCGAGGACCTTGCCGATCTCGCCGCCGTGAGAGGAGACGCCGAGAAACGTGGCTTTCTTTGCGGCCTTGGCCTCGTCGAACGCCTCGAGAATCGCCGGGTTCCTGACCTGATCGAGCGTGTTGGCCATGTGCGTGAGCATGATGTCAATGGACTTGGTCTGGAGCCGCTCGAGGCTCTGGTCGAGGTTTTCCAGAATCTGCTGCTTGGTCGTGTTGGCGCGAAGCGTCCAGCCGGTGGCGACGATGACGTCTTTGCGGCGCTTTCCGAGGACGGCGCCGACGGCCTTCTCGGCGTTGCCGTTCTGATAGTCGGCGCACGTCTGGACAAAATTGATCCCGGCATCGAGCGCCGCATTGAACACGTCGGATGCCGAAAAGCCATAGGAGCCCACGCTGACCTCGGAAACTTTCATCTTCGTTCGGCCCAGCGTCCGATAGAGGACTTTGGGCGCGGGCGCTTGTTCGCCCGGTTTCGGTGTGTCGCCCGCGGCCACACCGGCCAGAGCCGCCCCGCTTCCGGCGATTCCCATCCGAACAAAATCGCGACGATTGAGGCATGTGTCTGCCATGCTGGTTTCCTCCGATTCTTCGAATCTATTTGCGCTGCGTCTCCCCTGTCGGCCCGAGGCCCTTCTTCTGCCTGAAAGGGCGGCCGCCTTTGCGCAGGAAGCCTGACCGGCCCGCCGTGCAAATTCAAGCCCATCTTGCAGGGTGGTTCGCGGAGGGAGTCGCGCAGGAACGCGTTTCCCGCCGCACCGATGGACGATCCGAAGCGGTTGATTGCGGCGTCTGTTCTGACCACTCACCTCCGATGCGAACCGGCTCGTAGCAGCCCCGTCCGGCGCGTCATCCGCCCGCCGACGCGGCTACTGCGACCCTTTCATCCACTTTCCGGGCGGCGCGGAGCGCCGCGAAGGGCTCTTAGACCGAAGTTCATCCCCATTGGCGACAGAGATTTGTAGATAACTCATGGAAAATCAACGAACCATAGAGGAATAGTATTTGCAAATATATGTCCATGTAATATATGCTGTTTTGTGCTTGACAGAAGGATAATACAATATACTATGCGTCCATGTTTATCGAACGGGTACCCAATCGGAATTCTCCGCCCGCCGTTTTGCTCCGCCGCAGTATTCGCCGCGGCCCCAAGACGGAGAAGAAAACTCTGGCCAACCTC
>Ga0315274_10011163_pt1 | contig 12878 bp, 17 predicted proteins | sample YL17G02_20_MG_FD_203700 | JGI IMG/M metagenome (GOLD analysis project Ga0315274, IMG submission 203700) | Sediment microbial communities from Yellowstone Lake, YNP, Wyoming, USA - YL17G02_20 | ecosystem: Environmental > Aquatic > Freshwater > Lake > Sediment | place: USA: Wyoming | collected... | reverse complement strand
ATGCAACAAGGGGAAATGAAACACTTAGGAAAAGAATGGATGAATATTATCGTCAAAGAGAAATTAAAAATATTAAAGAGCAACAGCAACAACAATTTTTCAAAAGATGGTAGGAGGAAAAACAATGATTCAGGAAGAATTGTTTAGAAATTTTACAACTGCTCCTCCCGTTTGGGATATTGATTTTGAAGAAAGGATGACAGGGAAAGAACAATATTCCACAGTTGGATTTATATTAGGATCAGAAGATATTAAAATTATTTTACAAAGATTTAAAGGATTACTACTAACTGCAAACTGTTTAGAAAAAGCAGTAATAGTTAGAAATGTTTTATCAGAATTTTATAAACATGAAGTTAATATAATTCTAGGCTCTATTTGTATTACATGGAACAATACCCAATATGGTTATTTATACAATCCTCCATTAGAATTTCATGCTTGGAATACTATTGAATATATAAATAGACAATACAAGGAAAATTATATATTTGATTTTGCTTTGCCTGGAGTAATTATTCGTGGACAAAAGATGAAAGATGAAAAGGGATTTTTTCTTGAAGGACTACAACCAAGAATATTAAATGGTATTTGTCCTGATTATATTCACTATAAAGAAGAGAGAAGAATATGAATAAAATCATCTTGCTTGATACCAAATTTTTACTCTACCGTTCAGTAACTACTCAATTTCATCTTACTCATAAGGAAACTGTTACATCAGCCCATTTTACTTATTGGAATACAGTTAAATCTATTGCTAAGAAATTCAAACCTATAAATACAATAGCTATGTTTGATTCTGATAAATCTTATCGAAGAGATATATTTCCTTCATATAAAGTAAAAAGAAAGACTTTACAAAAAGATCAAAATCTGATACAACAGTTAATAACCATCAAAGACGAAGCAGAATCTCTTAGAAAAACTTTAATAGATATAGGATTTGCTACATACTTAAAAGAAGGGCTTGAAGCTGATGACTTGTTTGCATTATATATCAATCAATTTTTTAATAAATATGATAAGTTTATTATCATTACTTCTGATGCTGACATGTATCAGTTATTGCAAGAAAACAAAGTTGAAATCTATGATCCAAGTAAGAAGAAATTAAAGACTGAAAAGTGGTTTTGGGATACATATAAAATACATCCTAATCAATGGATTGAGGTAAAAAGTCTTTCGGGCTGCAAAAGTGACAGCATTCCTGGTATTTTTGGAGTAAGTGAAGAAGCTGCAATTAAACATATAAGAGGAGAAAAAGAATCAAAAAAGATAAGAGAAAATTATGATTCAGAATTAGTTCATCTATATAGAAAATTAGTTACTCTTCCTTTTCCAATTAAAACTTCAAAACTACTTTTCAAACAAACTTCATTAGATATGGATAAACTTTTTGATTATTTTCAATCACTTGGCTTCAAGTCATTTCTTGAAAAGATGAATGAGTTTGAAGAACTCTTTAAATAGAGGAAATAATTATGACAAAATTAAAAACATCCAATTATTCTCCAACAGCTTCTCCCAGTCCAGAGCCTTTAGACGAATTTGAGTCTGAATCTGAATCTGAAAGTCATTCTATTACTGGATCACCAACAACAACAATGACTCCTTCAGCTAGTGAATATGATAATATAGCTATTCCAACCGCTGATCCGAGAGATAGAACTTCTCAATATCAAGATGAAGAAATTGTTAAACTATATCATAAAATACAAAAGAAAAAAGAGAATTTCAAAAGAAAATCTTAAAAGAACTATTACTTTAAAAAAAGAGGAATAGAATAATGGATTTAACTTTTAATTCTCAGTTTCTTAATCATATTCTTCTTCAATCCATTGTATCTACAGACTTTCTTAAACGAATTATTAACAATATTTCTATAGATACTTTTCAAAGTAAAGAAAGAAAATTTTTAATTAAGTTAATTTTTGATTACTACGGTGAGTTCAAAAAATGTCCTGACGATCATTTCTATGATTTAATTAAAGAGAATAAATCTAAAATCTCAGATAAACTCTATGACAAAATCATGGATCTTATTGATGTTTTAAAAAATATAAATCACACTAATCCTGAATTTTTACTATCAAGAATTTCAACAGCAGTAAAACATTTTAGATTAGAAGAAGCAGCAGTACAATTTGCCCAACATATTAAAGCACAAAACTATGATGAAGCTGAGAAGACTATTTTACAAGCATTGAGAAAACCAGATGAATTAAATAATGAATATTTTGATTTCTTTTCTGACACTGACTATATAGAAAGGAGAATAGCTGGCAAACAATATCGAATGAAAAACTTAATAGAAGGATATTGTGATTTAGTTCCTGGATTTAATGCTACTTGGTTAATAACTATATTAGGAATAGGAAAGAGCGGTAAATCGACTTCGTTGATTGATATGTCTGTTTGTGCTTTAATGCAAGGTTTAAAAGTTTGTTATATAACTTTAGAAATGAGTAAGTCAGAAGTAGTAGATAAATTTGATCAATGTATTGGATTTTTTAGTACAGAAGAAAATAATAAAAATATAGAGACAATGGAATTTGTAAATAGTCAGTGGGTAAAAATTAAAAAGAATGTAGAAAGTATTTATAATTTAAAGAAAGTTGAAAAAGCTAGAAAAGCAATTAGAAAAATGGGAGGAGATTTATTTATTGCAGATTATTCAGGAGGAAAAGGAAATTATAATACTGTTGAAAATTTATTAGCTAGATTAGAAACTGAAGGAAAAATATTTGATGTTCTTTGTGTGGATTACTTAGGAATTATGGGTCCAACAGATAAAGGACAATCCAAAAAAGAAAGGATAGCCGATAATTGTTTAGGTCTAAAAGCATTAGCTAAAGATAGAAACCTAATTGTGTTCACTGCCCAACAAGGCAATCGACAAGCGATGACAGCAAAGACCCTAAACTCCAATCAAATCGCTGATGCAATCGAGCCTATCTTTGACAGTGACTTGGTGACTGCTATTTGTCAAACTCCCACTGAAGAGAAGAATAGTATATACAGAATCTACATTGCTGAGTTCCGTCACGGTAAGAAGCATGATTCAATTTCAATGGTAAGAGATTTGAGTATTGGTCAGATGACATTAGGTGTTGCTACTGACAATTTAAAAGTAAAAGAACCTGATGAAGAAACCAAAGCAGAGGATAATTACTAATGAATCCTAAAAAAGAGTTTGATGATGCTGGAGTAACTCCAGATAATCCTTTTGATTATCATACAAGTACCCCAGGGGAATTACAATTAGTAACAGTATTAAAAATACTTGTTGCTTCTGGAAAAGTAGATAAAGAAGATATTAAATCTGCTTGGAGGTTAGTACAATTATGATCTTTTATATTATGAATGCTTCTATTGTTAAGGTGGCTGGAATTCCTGAAGAGAAGCAAGCTCTATGGGATTTACTTTCTTTCTCAGTACCAACAAGATTTCCACAATATGGAGGAAAATTTGGTTATGTAAAGAAATCTAAACTTGATAGAAGAAATAATTCTTTTGGTTATGGATTATTAGATTTTGTAATAGAGAAATTAAAAGATAAAGGAATTAATTGTGAAATAAAAGAACAAGTAAAATCAAAAGAATTAGAATTTAGAGAAGATGTAAAATTCAAAGAAATTGTATTAGAAGATTATCAAGAAAGAATTTTAAAAGAAGTTGGAAAATATAAAAGAGGAATAATTGAATCTAGCACTGGATGTTTATCTGGAAATACAAAAATAAGAGTTAATAGAGCTTCAAGAGGATTTGAAATATCACTAGCAGAATTATACTATAAACAAAACGGAATAAATAATAATTCTTATCATGGTAAAAATTGGGATTTAACTATACCAACAAAAGTTAGATCATTTAATGGGAATTTAATTCAACTAAATACAATTGAAAAAGTAATTTATAGTGGAATTAAAAAAACATATAAACTTACATTGTTTAATGAAAAAAAATTAGTATGTACTAATGACCATAAAATCATGACAAAAAGAGGATTTGTAAGATTACGGGATTTGAAAAAAAGTGATCTCATAATGTGTGACACATTATATCCCCAAGAAGGAAATAAGAAAAATAAAAAATGCTGTGATTCTTTTATACAATACTTAAATTATCATCCTTTTGCAGTAGAAATAAATAGCACTAGAGATGGAAAAATTAAAAGAATAGAAATACACAGAGCCATTTATGAATCACACATAAACAACATCTCTTTAGAAGAATATATAAAAATTTGCAGCACTCAGAAACATAAAGTTAAAGAATTAAATTTTATCAATCCAAAATACTATCACATACATCATATTGATTTTAATCATTATAATAATGACATTGAAAATTTAGTCTGTTTAGAAAAACTTGAACACCAACAATTACATGGGGAATATAATTATACAAATTTCAATCAGGGCATTCCTGTATATTCAAGAATGAAAAGTATAAAATATATGGGGTATAAAAAAACATATGATATTCAATGTAAATCTCCAGATAATAATTTTAATGCTAATGGAATTATTGTTCATAACTCGGGAAAATCTATCGTTATTGCAGGGATTATTAAAAAATTTTATATGCCAAGAACATTAGTCGTTGTTCCTACTACTGATATAGCTAGAAATACAATAAGAGAATTGGAAAAACTTTTAAGAATTCCTATTGGATTAGTTGGTGACGGCTCTAAAGAATTTAAGAAAGTAACAGTAATCCTATATCAATCTTTATCTTTAATTAAAAATTTAGAACCATTAAATGAAGTAATTGAACTTTTGATTTTAGATGAGGCGCATATTGCTAATGATAAAATAGAAGAAATATTTAAAAAATTTACTAATGTTTGGTATCGTTATGGACTATCTGCTACTCCTGTTTCTAGTGGTAAAAAGAAAGAATGGCTTACAGTTACTTCTCAAATGGGGGAGAAGTTTATTACTATTACTGATAAACAAGCAGAAAAAAGAGTAGCCAAAGTAGATGCTTTTATGTTTCCTTTTATTGGAAAATCTACCTCTGATTCCTATTTAGAGAGTTACCGTCCTGATGTTTTATTAAGTGAACCAAGATGTAAGCTAATTGCTAAAATGACTAATTGGGCTTTTAAAGAAAAGAAGATTGGTAATATTTTAATACTGGTGGATGAATATAAACAGGCAAAATTAATTCATAAAATGTTGGAAAAGGAACAAGGTATTTACTCTAAAATTGCTTCTTCTAATTTATCCTCTAAAGAATTAGAAAGGATAAAAGAAGATTTTAATTCTAAAAAATTACAGACTTGTATTGCTACAACTACTTGGGGAGTTGGAACCAACATTAGAGAAACTGAATGTATTATTTTAGGTTCTGCTAGAAAATCAAATACAAATACAAAACAACGAGCAGGTAGAGGAATTCGCAGAACTGATATTAAAGATACTTTGTTATTATTAGATGTTTATGATAAAATAGGAGATAAAGATAGATACTTTCAAAAATTCAGTGAACAAAGACTAAGATTATATAAGAAAAAAGATTGGTTTAGAGAATTTATAACTTTATAGGGGGGAAATATGAATCCAAATTTAAATGAAGCAATAGCTAATTTTGATATTATTTCTTTCCTTGAACAAAATGATATTGATTATAAGTTGGAGGGTAAAAATATTGGTGCAGGAGAATGGATAGGAATCAACCCCTGTGTTTCATGTGGAGCAGGATCATTTCATGCAGCTATTCATAAGGAGAATAAAAGTTTTACTTGTTGGGTTTGTAAAGACAATATGTGGTTAGGTGATTTCATTTCTAGGATAAAAGGGATTTCAAAAAAAGAAGCAGTTGAAATTATTCTTGAATATCTGCCAGAAAAAGAAGAAGATTTAGTTGATAATATTAAAAATATATTAAATTTTAAAAAGGTTAAAATTACAAAAACAATTATAAACAAACCAATGAAAATTCCTCCATCAATACCAATAACTCCACTTTTAATTAAATCATATAAACCACTACAAGATTTTTTGAAAGCTAGAAAATTAACCATTCCAGATTTAAATGAATACCATATCAAAATAGGTATTCAAGGAAAATATAAAAGTAGATTAATTTTTCCTATTCATTACAAAAGGCAATTAGTAGCTTTTCAAACTAGACATTTGATTCAAAAACTATATCTAAATGAAGGACCAATTGGACACTATCTTTATAAACCAGAAAGGATAAATCCAAAATATCCTTTAATTATTGTAGAAGGAATATTTGATTATATCAATACTTTCAAATTTATTCATAAATTTTTCAAAGGAAAAATAAATGTTACTACTGGATTTTCTAAAAAATTAACTGATGAACAAATTAAAATTATTAACAATATGAATATTAGTTCTATTATATTTCTTCTTGATGGGGACAGCTGGCATGACTATTACTCCTCAAAAATTCAATTGACTTGTTCACATTCTGATTTTATAATACTACCAAAAGATGCTGATCCAGGAGAATTATCTCAGAGAGAGTTTTTGAGGATTTTTAATGATAACAAAGAAATATTATCCCAGCCCAATTCGTCTGGAGTCTCAACTTCTATTCTGTGAACAAGTGAATAAACACAGATATATGAAATGTATTTTTTATGAGATTTGTGTAGACTATGCAGCATTATATTTATGGGAAAGTTTCTCTTGTTTAAAATGTAAGTTATATATAAAGGAATCTTTGTGAAGTTATCTCTTAATTTAAAATGTACTTGTAAAAATAAATTAATTCCTTATAGAGAATTACATAGTTATCTTTTTGGAATACCTTATAAGAGTCTGATATATAGATGTGAAAACTGTGATAAAATAGTTACAAGAACTACTACAAAGAAATCTGAAAAACAATATAATCTATTTTTAAAATAGGAGAAAATTATGAAATTAACCAATAAAGAAATGATTTGGTTAGAAGACTTGACTAAAAAATCTGATGAAATATTACAACAAGAAATTGATTCTTTAAATAATGCATCCCATAATTGTGAATTACAAGCATTTTGCACTAAGTTATTTTTAAAATCTAAAGAAATAGAGCAAAAATATGATAAGTTGCAAGGAGAATATAACTCACTACAGATTGAATGCAATATTTTAAGAACTACATTAAGAAAAAATTCAGGAATTGAGGAATAATAAAATGAATGAAAGTTCTATGCTGCGAATGAAATGGTTTGTAGATAATTATGTTTCAAAATTATCTAAAGATGAAATAACTATACTTGATGTTGGTAGTTATGATGTAAATGGATCATATAAAATTTTATTCTCCGAAGAAAGTAAGTATCAATATATAGGATTAGATATAGAAGATGGTCCTAATGTTGATATTGTTTTAAAATCTCCATACAATTGGGATGAAATTACAACAGATAGTTTTGATGTTATTATCTCAGGACAAGCATTTGAACATATTGAATTCTTTTGGATTACTATGTCAGAAATGGTACGTGTTTTAAATAAAGAAGGATTATTATGTATAGTTGTTCCGAGAGGTGCTGCTGAACATAGATACCCAGTAGATTGTTATCGTTTTTTTGCTGATGGAATGATAGCTTTAGCTAGATATACAAATTTAGAAATATTACATGTGCATACTAATTGTGCTCCACCTGATATAGATAAACCTGATGTTTGGTATAATAGAAAGTATGCTGAATCAATGTTAGTTGCAAGGAAAAATTATAATGGTTCCCCAGATTTCACATTTTTAAAAACATATAAATGTGTTCCAGGGAACCATAAATTATTTAGAGGAAATATGTTACCAAGTAAAAGTAGATATGTTCCTATTTAATCACAGTATCTTCGTAAAAACCCACTGAACCACCTTTACTTAGGAACCTTACAATAACATTAACAGAACCTAAAAAATATCCAACATCTTCTGGAGTTAAATTAAAATCAGCATATTTAGCTACAATAATTACTAAAATAGCAAAAAAATTTGCCCAAATTTGCTTACTTTTCCATGGCTTTTTACCTTTTTGATATTCACTTTTATATGAAAATAATAAATTAAATGCTTTCTTTATTAAATCAAACATTTCATTCCCTTTTCAATTTAATATTATTAAACCATTAAAAACCATTTAGATAATTCCTTCCGATCACATTCACTCAATACTTGATCAACTGGAATCAATCCCAATAGAGGACTCATAATATTAAGTATTAAATTATCCGTAAGCCCTGATAAAGAAATAGGTTCTTTTAAAAGTAAAGCTGCTGCTGCTTGTGCTGATTCATGAGCTAATTTATATTGTACCGGATTAGTTGATGCTAATACATGAACAGCAGTAACAGCCACACTCATCACTATATCAAATGTTGGTTTAATTGCATAAATTTTAGAGTCCTCACAACCAGTAGGAGGGTTAATAGGAATAGTTGCACATCCTAAAGAAACTACCAAAACAACTCCACAAATAATTTTAAATACTTTTTTCATTTTAATTTCTCCTTTTAATATTAGACATCTTGATTGTTAATAATATAAATTACTTTTATAATGTCATCATTATATACTGATCTAGCAATAGGTAAATTAGCACATGCCCACATTATACCATCAATCCCATTCTTAGCACTATCACTAATTAAAAATCCCCCCCATAAAGTTCCTGGTTCAGAAACAATACCAGAAATATTAAATTCAGCAGGACTAGCAGAGTTACCCACTTGTTTACTTGCAGGGCTAGCAATAACCCAAGGCTGTCTTTCCAATTCAGAGTAATATGTAAATTCAGTAAAATTAACATTAACACTGGCAGCAGTCCAACCCGCTGCTGGAGTTTCATTAGTTGTTTTTAATCCAATATACCAATCTGGTTTTTTAGTACCATCATTAAAATAAATTGATAAATTATCAGTTAATGCTGCATCCAAAGTTAAATTTGGAGTTTTGCTCAACCAACGTATTTTCCAAATTCCATTTTCTCTATAAAAATCAACAAAAGTAAAAATTCCATTAAATCCAAATTTGTGTCTCATAATTATAATTCCTTTAGGCTGAAGGACTAGATGATTCTGAAACAGATGAACTAATACTTTCACTAACTGATGGAGAAATACTAGCTGAAGCTGAAATACTAGCTGAGACTGATGGAGAACGACTAGCTGAACGACTAGCTGAGACTGATGGAGAACGACTAGCTGAACGACTAGCTGAACGACTAGCTGACACTGATGAACTTCTGCTGGCTGAAATTGATGGTGAAGTAGATGTTGAGACACTAGGTAAATCAAGAATAGTTACCCATTCTCCCTCATAATACATTTTGTATAAATCATTACCTGTATCTAACCACTTAAGACCATTACTCAAAGTAATTTCTGGATAATTTTCATCTGATCCTGGGGGATGTACTGAAGGAAACCCCATTAAAGCATCTTCAATTTTTTGCAAATCTAAATTTAATCCCTGATCGTACCTTAAAGTTTTCCAATCGGGCATATCAAATTTAAATATAGAAGTTAAAGCCATAAAATATCTCCTAATTTTTATACCAAATTAAAAGCTACTGGAAAATATTGTACTTCTCTACAAGGAGATAATACTCCATTTATGTCTTTTTGCCAAACCCTAAAAGTCAAATTATTATTATGAAAAGTAAAGTTAGATCCTGGATTATATAAATAATAAGCATTTGCATCAGGATCTCCACTATCAGAAATATTTATTGTAATTTGACTTCCAATTGTCCTGTAAAAAATTCCATTAGTATTTAAATATCCAATATCAACAATAAAACTTACAATATCATCAGTAGTACCATCTCCATAACTTACTAAATCTCCATAAGCAGATCCTCCATAACCCCATCTAGGAGTCCTAGTTCTACATCTCCAAGTAATTAAATAATTCATAACTGTAAAAATACTGCTAGAATTTTCATTAAATCCAAAAGAATCTTGAAACTGTAATCTAGTATTTTCACTAATAGTTATTAATAAATCATTAAACCCAAAAGAATCTATAAAGCAAAGATAATCACTAAAATCAAAATAATCATTAAATTCAAAAGAATCCCAAAAAGTAATAGTTGATGTTATATTCTGAATAGAAAAAGTATCATCAAATCCAAATGAATCAGTAAATTCAAGTTCAATAATAGGCTCTTCACTTGGACTTGCACTTTCTGAGACTGATGGACTAATACTAGCTGATGGACTAATACTAGCTGAAATACTTTCACTAACTGATGGAGAAATACTAGCTGAAGCTGAAATACTTTCACTAACTGATGGAGAAATACTAGCTGATGGACTAATACTAGCTGAAATACTTTCACTTACTGATGGAGAAATACTTTCACTAACTGATGGAGAAATACTAGCTGAAGCTGAAATACTTTCACTAACTGATGGAGAAATACTAGCTGAAGCTGAAATACTTTCACTAACTGATGGAGAAATACTAGCTGATGGACTAATACTAGCTGAAGCTGAAATTGATGGTGAAACTGATGGTGAAACTGATGGTGAAACTTCATGTAAAACAGCATATATATTTGCTTTTGAAATAGCAATTGGTCTTTCAGAATCAACAGGTCCAATTACACTATATATATTTGCTTTTGAAATAGCAATTGGTCTTTCAGAATCAACAGGTCCAATTACACTATATATATTTGCTTTTGAAACATTAACTGGAAAATTATCAAGAACAGCATAACTTGTTAATACACTAACATTAACCGCTTCTGGTGGTTTTAATACTCCATATCCTACTGCTACACTAACATTGATTCCAAAATGAATTTCTGTAAATGAGACTGAACAAATTGCCCAATCCTCGGAAGTAGCAAATGTCCAAGACAATGCAGTATTAGTTGTACTTATAGATAAGAAATATTGAGAAGCATTTCCGTATGTTCCATTATCTACTGTATATAATGAAGTTTTATTAGCTGTTCCATTCCAAGAATCTCCACCACTTCCAACAACTGCAACTAATACATCACCACTAAATAATCCAGTATGAGTTGGTCCTGTTGGATTTGTTGAAGTTCCTGTAGCTGAAGATGTCTCTTTTAATTTAGAATTATAACCAGAAGCAGCTTTATAAGATGAAATTTCAGAAGTAATATAAACAGTACCACTATTTGGAATACTAATTTGGTAAGAAGAACCTGTTGGGGGATTTAATAAATACCACAATTCAACAACAGTTTCAGGACTAGAAGCAGCTTTTTGATTAGTTCCAGCTTGAGTAAAAGCAATAGAATTATAAGTAGGTGCTCCACCAGTTCTATCAGTGCTTCCACCAATAACCAAAGAAAGAATCAATAAGGTAGCACCAGCACCACAAGTATAATTAGTAGTTATTGGATCAGAATTAATCCCAGCAATATTGGCTTTAGTATCATAAGTATGAGCCACAATATCAAATCCTTATGCCGAAGGCGAAGATGATTCTGAAACTGATTCTGAAACTGAAGAACTAACACTTTCACTTACTGATGGACTAATACTAGGTGAAACTGATGGTGAAATACTAGCTGAAACTGCTGCTATTGATCTTAAATTAATTTGAAGTGCATCAAGTTCTGCTGTAGTAAAAAGATTTGTAGTTACTGGATTAACTAACATTAATCTTTCTTTTGTTTCCCAAATAGTACTTAAAGTAATAGCATCATCAACATTTACTGATACTCCAGATTTAATTCCCAATTTAATTTGTGAAATGCCAGTTGCTCCTCTGACTGCTCTGGCAGAAATTTTAATAGCTCTAACTACAAAAGTTCCAGTAGGAGTAGCTGTTAAATTACATTGAAAATCTTGGTCTGCTACAGTTGAATAAATAACATCTGCATCATCTATTGTATATTCATCTATTGCTGTATAAGCTCCGGTCCATTGATTTAAGTCCCCTGCTAGATTAGGGGCTAAAGTAACTAATGACATAGTTCTTGTATCTTCATCTGCTATTATAATTTCAGAAACTAAAATTGCAGTAGTACCCATTAACACTACTATATCTAAATCATCAATTCCTGGAGGTCGAGGATCACCAGTATAATTAATAATTAAAATACTATCATTATATACTTTTATATTAGCACTATCCCCCCAATTAGTAATCTGTACATCAATTTTATGCAATACAGCAGTAAACGTTGTTCCTGATTCAACATCTAATTCAATAAGAGTAGTTCCGTCAAATTTAAACAATCCTAATTTACTAGTTCCAGTGTTTCCTATCCAAATCCCACTGTCAGTCCCCAATTTACCCAAACCAACAATTTTAACATCAGAAGTACTAGCAGCACTATATATTCGTGCTGAAAACCAACAAGAAGTCAAAGCTCCACCAGAAAATATATTTGATTTGGCTATATTTAATGAGTATAAACAACCACGACCATAACCAGAACGAAAATTACCCGCTGTAATATTTACAACTACTATTGATCCATTTGGAAAATCAACTGGTTCTCCACCACACCATACAATAGCCATTAGTTTTACTCCTATATTATGTTGCTGCTCTTAAATTTAATTGTAAAACACCCATCTCATCAGAAGTCCAATTATTAACTGTAACTGGATTTTGTGTCATCAATCTTTCTTGTGTTGTCCACGCTACACTAAGAGTATGTGCTGCATCAACATCTACTGCACTATTAGTTTTTACTCCTAATTTAACTTTTTGAATGCCAGTTGCTCCTCTGACTGCTCTGGCAGAAATTTTAATAGCTTTAACTACAAAAGTTCCAGAAGGCATTCCAATTAAATTACATTGAAAATCTTCATCATTTGCATCTGCATAAATAATATCTGCATCAGAATTAGTAGTTTCGTCGATTGCTGTATAAGCTCCGGTCCATTGATTTAAGTCCCCTGCTAGAT
>Ga0315274_10011162_pt1 | contig 12878 bp, 7 predicted proteins | sample YL17G02_20_MG_FD_203700 | JGI IMG/M metagenome (GOLD analysis project Ga0315274, IMG submission 203700) | Sediment microbial communities from Yellowstone Lake, YNP, Wyoming, USA - YL17G02_20 | ecosystem: Environmental > Aquatic > Freshwater > Lake > Sediment | place: USA: Wyoming | collected... | reverse complement strand
TTGTATTCGCACTTGGCGAAGCAATAGTATTATAGTTAGATGTATCTAAAAATGTTAATGTAGTACAGTCCGAACTTTGGGATACTGTAAATGCTGCTGCGAAAATTGCCATAATTAATCTAATTTATGACAAAGATAGCAAATATATGGGTGTGTTTTTAGAAGGAGCCTAATGTGTCGAGCTTACTTGTAGTAGTTGAGTCAATCTTCTCATTGACAAGGCTATCAGACTTTACAGTTGTATTGGTTTTCTCCTTACCCCAGAAGTTCTTTTTCTTCTCGATGTATACGGTATCAATACGAACCTTCTCCTTAACTGTGCTCAATTGACTAATTAATGTTAATCTCTCAGTCTTGAACTTTACAATCTCGTTAGTTAGGTATTTAATCTTGAATACTACCTTGGTGATTTGCTTCTTAGTAGCAATGTCTGATTTAACAGATACACGGTGAGCAGACGCTACGGACTCAGCACTTTTTTGTAATGCGATGTCAGCAGTAGATGGAGTATCTACAAGAACTTGCTCATTAGAGCAACCTATTGATAAGATAGCTAATGCGAATAGTAACTTTTTCATATTACTTAATCTTACCAAGTTCCTGTAATACGGTTATTTTAGATGATAAGGCAGCAGATGTGCTATCAGATTTGCGTAATTGGTTAACCAATAAGTCAACCTTACCTTCTAATAGTTCAATCTTTTTGCCTTGAGCTTCAATCTGACCTGTGTAGTTCAGTTTACCATCTAAGTATAAGTAGCCAATAGCTACAATAACAATAAACAATAAACCCTTAACTGGGTCTTTAGAAAATTCTTTAAATGTAATTGGGGTTTTGATAGCTGTCATATTAGTTTGTTTCTTCAGTTTGTTCTTCTACTTTTTCTTTAGGTTTCAAGACTTTTTCCAATCCTGAAATACCAAATGAGCCAATGGTAATCCATAGAAAACCATTGAAAATAAACTCATTAATAACAAGTGGCTTCCCTAACCAACCAGTTACTAAATCAACAATCATAGCTACAATCATAACTATGAATGAAATAAATCCAACGACAGATTTCTCGTTAATGTCGTTGCTATCCTTAAAGATGTCTTTGAATGCCATAAGCTTTTTGTTAAGTTTATCCATCCATTGATTCCCCATATCCTTGTGTTATTAGATAGTTGCTACAGTAGCATTGTATATAGCTACATCATCAGGGCACTCGGTAATGATAACTAAAGTATCACCACTTGCAGCACCAGATGGAGCAGCTGACAATTGAATCTGCTGTACTGGTAAACCACCAGTAAAAGTAATATCATTAGCAGAAGCAGAAACTAATCCAGTAGGACCGTTTAAAATCCATTCAGAGATAGTGCTATCCCATACAGTTGTATTACCAGCTTCAATGTCGAAGTTAAATGCACCTGTAAAAGTTAATGTCTTAGCAGTTGTATTAAACGCACAGCTGACAGAATTTCCAGTACCAATTTTAATTTTCATATCTTATTTTTTATTGTTTTACTAAAATCTTTTCTAACATTAATTGCTGGAACTTATCTTTAGATAATCCTTCACCAGCAGCACATACATCACCGTAGAAGCCGATAGCCTCAGTTTGAATTTTAATGAAATCTTGAATCTTAGTCAAGGTCATAAAGTCAGAACTGGTGAGCTCACCTGCAAATTTAGAGTACATCATACCTAATTCAGTCTCCATCTCCAATGCTGCTTCGATAACGCAGTTAATGCATTCGTAATCAGCCTCTGGAGTTTCAATATCATCAAGCTCTGGACAGGCACCCATATCAAGCATATACTTCTGAAGAATTTCAGAGTGTAACTTCTCATCAGCACTTTCAGCTAAGAAAAAATCATAAGCCCTTAAGTAGCCATTCTCCTGAGACCAGTTAGCAGCAGCTACATAATGGTACATAGCTTTCAGCTCTTGGCCTATTAATGTGTTGAGCTTAGACTCAACTTTAGCAGATAATAAATTCTTTTTCATTTTATTAATTTATACAAAGATACTATTATTTCTTACTTGATTTTCCGTTCTGACCATTACGAGCTCTGTTAGTCTTCTGAGGCTCTCTGGTGAGCTTACCAGCCTTCGTGTGGCTCATATCCTTACCATCCCCAGGTTTCTCTATGCCTGCCTTACGTGCTCTCTTATTAGCTGTATTGAGCTCCACTCTATAGTTCTTACGCTTCTCAGTTGCAGAGTACGCTTTGTCGTAGGCGAGTTTTTTCTTACGCCTTGTTTCTGACATATTCAAACTATCATACGATGGGTGTTTCCCAGCTAAACCGTTTCTTTTTTTTGCGTCCATTTTATTTATTTTTTACCTGCTCTTAAGTTAACTGTTTTTAAATAAGCCTCGTTTGATATTAAACCTTTTGATACCATATCGTTCATAACCTTTCCAGCCTCAGAGTTAGACATATCGCTAAGGTAGTAATTTAACATCTTAGCTTTTGTGTCATTGTCGTTTTCATAAAATACATCATCATAAAAATATGGAGCATCTTTAATACCATAAAGCTTAAGTTGAGCTTTTACGACTTTATTTGCATATTCTGCATCTATTTCCTTTGACTCAACTTTTGGTTTAAGATATTCATATATAGATTTAACTGCTGAACGAACATCTTTAGAATTATTTCTAATATCATAAACATCGTTACCAATTACATATCTAATAGTGTACTCATCTTTTTTATCCTCCTCAAGCTGTTCAGCAAACGATGCATCATAATCAATTGGTTTAGTAAATAACTTGGCTTCAAAACCCAAGTTTCTAAATGCATCACTTATTGGATTACCAGTGAACATCTTATCAAGTTCTTTTGTATCACCAGTTGCTAAAGCAACAGAACCCTTACTTCCCATATCAAATAGGGCTGCCCAAGTATTCTTAGTTGGGTCTCCAGTAAATGAACGTACAGCTTCCTGTAATCTTCTTGGTGAAACACCTTCTTTAAAACCTAAATCCTTAGATGCCTTTCCTATCTTTTTATATAATTCGGTAGCACCTCTTGTTTCTGCAAAGTCACGAACATCTTTTTCTTTGTCAACTATATTCTCCTGTCTAAACTGGTCATAGTTATTAAAGTATTTAAACATTGCATTTATCATTGGATTTCTGGTGAGCTCCGCAAGTGGGTTACCAAATGGTATATCTCTCTTGAATGCAGACCACATCTTTTCTTGATTAAAATCTTCACCTCTTGATGCGTGTAAATACGCTTGCTCAAATATATTAATAAATCCTTTAAACAATGGTGGTTTAGGTATTCTTAAGAAAGGTCTTTCTGGGTCACCTGTCCACATTAAGAAATAAGATTCTTTTTCGTATGTACTTCTTTTTCTATACTCTTTATATCTCTTTTTCTTTTCTTCATCATCATCACCACCTAAATCACCAAGTGAGTATGCAAGTATTGAAGCAGATGCAGCACCAATCTCAAGCATCATTAATCCAGCTTTCCAAGGATTGTTTTTCAAATTTCTTGCAGCAGATACGAATACCTGAATGGCTGAGTTTAAATATGCAAACAATCTATTAGCCTGCTTTCCAACTCCACCACTAACAGAGAAGTCAACTACATTTCTTGCTTGTTCTGCCGAAAGTAATTGTATGTTCTCTAAATCCTGTCCTGTTGGTTCAGCACCGTTATTATCTTTTTTGAATTTAGCTGTAAGTCTCAACTTCATTCTGTAATAAACAGCAAGCCTTGTTGAATACTCTACAGCCTCATTAATTTTTGCTATTGTCTGAAGCGTTTTATCAACACCTCTATTTACACGACTTATTAAATATTTAACTTTATTCTTAACATTGTCGGTTCCATCATAGTTAGTGAACTTCTCGCCCTTAATCAAATCGTTTTCTGTCGATAAGAAATCAGAGAACACACCAGCCTGAACTGCTTCTACAAAGAACTTAGTGGGTTTACCATCTCTAACAATAGATAATACATCTTTAGCAACTGTTGCATAATCTTTTGCAAGCAATACACTTCCTAAGAAAAAGTCTGGGTACGCCTTTGTTGATATTAATGCTTGTGGAGCATCTAATAAAATCTGTGTAATACCGAACACTGGAGAGTATTTAGTAAATACACCTTTTATAAACTCAACTAAGGTGAGCTTACTAAAGAAGTTAACTGTACTATCGAGCCAGGGTGTTGATTGAAACTCTGAATCATACCACATATCAACAAACTGCTTAGGTGCAATGATTCTATTTTCAACACCATCAACCATATACTTGATATAGTCATATCCCTTCTCTGGGTTAGAGTATGTAGGGTTACCATTCTTATCCTTACCATTAGGTTTCTGAATAAAGAATAGGCTATCCTTACCAAATCTATTAGGTTCAATCTTTCCTAAAGCCTGAGCAAGTTTAACTGCTGCACGATTGTCGAATATCCTTCTGTATGTAGCGTGAGCATATAGCTCCAATATGTATTGGTAGTTAGTAATAACATCCTCTTCACTACCACCTGTAAGATTCTTTAATGATGCACTAAGCTTCTTAGCTTTAGATGGGTTGTCTATGGCGAGCTCACCCTCTATGAAGTGTTGAATGAACTTGGTAGGTATATAGTTGTATGACCATAGCTCATCGTATACTTCTTTAGTTATTAAACCATTCTTAAGACTTTCATCAAGAAGGTATCTAAAGGTATCATAGTAATCACTTGACATCTTATCAAATGTTTTAGATAATTCTGGGAGCTGTTCTTTTATTTCAGAAAGTATACCTTCTGCATCAGCCTGTGTTTTACCATCCGTATGCGTATACTGAATAGGAGCGTAATCCTCTTTCAATAAATTAATAAGCTTATCTGTGTACACAAAGTCAGGGTCTTGGTATCCAATCATTTGAACCTGACCTTCTGGACCTTTAATATCCAATGATTTTCTTCTTAATAAGTAATCCTTAAGTTGTGATATTTTATTAACAAGCTCGTCCTGCTCTTCTTTAGTAAGCGACTCATTTTTAATACCATTCTTAAGCTGACGAGATAACGAAACAAGCTCAGAGAACTTATCACGAATCCTTGCATCAATATTTATAATACGGTTAGCATCAAGGAATGCATCAAAGAGTTGTCTCTCTGACCAAACTGTATTAACTGTATTACCCTTATCGTCAATAAGCTTCATCTTAACATTAGGAGCAAAGCTCAACCTATCAAATATCTGAGAGTTAACAAGCTTAATAACTAATGATGATGCACCAGTATAACCTTTAGCATTTCTCATAGCAGCTCTTGCTACATCTCCGATAGGTGTCTTAGACCTGGTTAGTGCTTTAGCTATGTCGTACTTAGTATCTATAGCAGCTCTCTTAACCTTATTAAAGAAACTGCCAGCACCTTGCGACAACTCTTTTAATTTATTTAGGCTTCTTGCTGGAGCATTAAGTGATTTATATAAATTAGCTTTACCCTTTTCAGATGGAATTATCTCAGCGTCTTCAAACTCTAATGGTTTTTTAGGTGCATCGACAGATGTCTTACCAGCTCTTGATTTATCTATAGCTTGTTTTATTCTTGCTAATGGTCCACCTTTTTTAGGAGCTTTTCCTTCACCTTCAACCTTTTGAGACCTTGAAACAGTTCTCTCTTGTTTAAGAAGTTTGTTTTTAAATATTTCTGGAATTGGGATAATGGTTGTATTAACATTTTGAGCTACTAAACCAAAATCACCAAAAAGTCTTTTAGCAAAAATATTATATCCCTTAAGTCTTAAATCACGACCCTTTGAAGACTCACCAGTTATAGGTGTAAATGATATCGTATCATAATTTACATCAGAATACATATAGGATATTGCATCTATAACTTTAGGCAAAACTTTAAAAAACAATGCTTCATTAGCATCTCTCATTCCATATTTATCAGAAGAAAATTCTATACTTATATTACCATCTCTATAGTTTCCTACAATCCTGTAGGTATCATCACCTACACGAACTCTAAAATTTCTATAATAGTAATCTGTACCTAATTCTGGATTTTCAATAGCTTTACCAAGAGATTCAATATCATTCTCTAATTTTGCTTTAACTTCATCAACAGAATCTAACGTTGAGCTATATATCCTGTACATTGATGGTGGCTCTAATCCAATTCTTCCCCCAATAGAATATCCTTGTATAATATCAGAAATTGTAAGGTTTAAATTGTCATCTAAAGAATCTATATAGGGTGAATTTGAATTAAGATATTTTATTATGTCTTCACCACTTTCTATAGCATCATTTATAATAACAATTGCTGTTCTTGGGCTTGTTGATATAAATTTTAATAGTTTTGTAAAAAGTGGATACCTATCATAATTAAAATTTTCTCTTCCTTCAAAAGTTGAAATTTGTGATTTAATATTAGTTAAGTCAACCAATAATTGATTGTCTTTATAATTTTTTAAAGTCTCTACTGTTTCTTTTACAGCTTCATAAAATTTGTCAAATTGTTTTTTATTCGTAATATATTTTCTATCGTTAATTTCAATAAATATTGGATTTTGTATTTTTTCTATCTCTGAATATTCTTTTTTACGGTTTTCTAAAGCTTTTTTAGATTCTTCTACAAGCTCTTCTTTAATAGTTTCGCTATAAGTTGTTTTATTAATAGATATGTTAGGATGACTTAATATTTTTGAAAGCTCCTCCATTGTTGTGCTTGGAGGTATTTCATTGATATTAACATTAAATGAGTTAGATAAAAACTCTAATATAGTATCCCATATCTTTTTAATTGCTTTATGTATACCAGTCTTAGGGTCAAATTGATTTTTACCATACTTAGCCAATAAGCTAACTATTGCTTGCTGAACCTGGTCTTCATAATTATCATTACTATATCTTTCCTTAGCAAACTCTAATTCAGCTTGACCTTCCTTTGTATTTAATACTTGTTTAACTAAACCTGAGAATAAGTTTTTATTTGTATTCTTAATTTGGTTTATAAATATGTTACCGTATTGAATTAAAGGTGTTTCATTTGTAGCGTTTGCCGTATTAATTATAATGGTTGGCTCACCATAATTATCATAATCAATACTTCCAGTAGATGTAAGTGTTTCATTATATATAACCTTATAAGGCATTCCAAACTTTGCAGACAATACATCTAATGTATTCTCAAGATAAGGCAAACCAGCAACTCTTAGAGCTTCTGTGTTATCTTCTTCTTCAATCTTTTGGAATTTAACAACCTTACCAGATGAATCAAGTAATCCTTTTACTTCAAAAGACTCATCTGTCCAATTACCGTATACTGGGTTCTTAGCATACACTAATCCACCAACCTGAATAACTTCATCTGCTTTCATTACAGGTCTACCTATATCACTACTTCTGTCGTAGAAATAAGAATGTCTGAATGGATTCATTCCAATCTGTACCCAAGCTGGATTATTTACAATATCCTGTACAAGTTTCTTTGCGTTCTCGCCCTTTTGCTCTAAAGTATCTCCTTCTATATTTTTCCACTTACCAAACATTCTACCTATAGTAGTTTTTGATTTACCTGCTGCAATACCCAAAGCACCCTTTGGTTCAACACCAAAATTTACATCAACTATTCTGGCAACATTTGTATATGATATAGCCTTACCTTTATTGTCTGTTCCTTCGTGAACAGATACAACCCAGGTATTTTTATTTTGATATGCATTTATATCTAATCTTAAACCAACTTCAGTTCCATTTTTTACTGGTACGTTTGTTTTTTCTTTTTGCCTTGCATCAATTGCATTATATACTTGCTCTTCAGTAGCAGGAGCAAAGAATCTGGTGATTGGTCCTATTGGACTATTCTGAGAAGCAGTAGCTCTATACTCTTCATTTGTTATTTTACCTTCTTTTAAATTTTGGGCAGCCTGTTGTACAATATTGCTTCTTACAGAAATTGTAGGGTCACCCTTACCTTCTTTAGATACTTCCCAATTAATCTTTTGAGATTTGCTTACTGGTTTTTGGGGTTCGGCTTCGGTGAGCACAGTCTCGGAAACATTTGTGGACATAGGACCAGCACCAAGATATTGTAAGTATCTTGACTTAGCTTGTTCACCATATACCTTTTTATACTCTTCGTACTTTAATTTTTTACCAGATGCATTTGTTACTTCTGGGAATACATCTACAGCATTGTATGATTTATCAAATAACAATGTTTCTACATCAGCTATACTTCCATCTTTATTTAAAGAGCGTATAACCCAAGGATATGATGGATGGTAATCTACATCTCCTTTTTTAGGTTGAACTGCAACCAAGTCGCCCTTAGTTCTAATAACAAGTATTATATCACCAAACTCGTGACCTTCTGTTATTGGCTCTGCAAGACCAGTTGCAAGTTCTCCGAATGAAGGTAAATTACCAAATCTTAATTTTTTATTAATGTCTGCTTTACCAAGTAATGATTCTAAGAAATTCTTTCTTTGTTCGAAAGTGCTATCGGATGTTACAATTGCTTTATGCAGGGCATCTTTAACTAACTCTTTGGTTATTTTCTTATTACCTATTTCTTTAGCATATATGTCCTTAAATTTTTCTAATAGTTTTTTATTAAGAACTCTTCTTATTCTTGCGTCTGCGTCAATAGGTGAGATTTTATCACTTGATATAGACTTCTCAACAAGCTTTAAGGATGTATTAACCATATCTTTATTTGACATATGAGCTTCCCCACTTAACAATGCTGGCATAAGGTATCTATACCCATCCTCATTCATTGTCATACCCTTAATAATAGCTTTTACGCCTGTTTCTTTAAATGAAGCCCATACACGATTTGTTGCAGCACCAAATAATACTCCACCCAAATAATCCACACCATCTACAATACCAGTTACCAATCTATCAGAGAATGTTAAATGTGATTTTACATTTCCAAGTTTCTTAAGATTATAGCCAGTGTATATTCTATCCTTCATTTCAGGGAACCTATCAAGTCCCAAGTCCTGGATTAATGTTGCTTTGTTTATAATTTTATTAGAAACATCTTTTAATGGAGTTGCATCTGAATTTATTTTTCCGCTAACACCATCAACATCAAGTTCAGCACCCTCTCTAATAGCTCCAGATACAGTGTTAAAGAAGTTTATGATGTCTTTAGTATCCTTAACATTCTCAAATGGTTTTATAGCTCCATTAGTGAGCTTAGATACTATATCATTAATGTATGCAGCTATCTGTTGTAATACAGTAGGTGAAAGATTATCCTGTTGTTGTTCAAGTATTGCAGTAAGTTCAGCTAAGTATTCCTCAGCCTGAACATCACCCTCATATAGATTAGAGAACTTAATCAACTCAGCATTTCTGCTACTGTTAAGAACTTTAGAAATTTTATCTCTAAATGTTTTAAATAGTTTTACGTTTTCCCCAAATGACTTAAGCAAGACAGCGTGTGCAACTTCGTGAGCTACAGTTCTTGCGTTTGCTTTATTAAGGTTTATATCAATCCTTCCAGAGTATGTACCATCAGCATTTTTAGAATATGAGAAGTTACCTCTTGTATTGGTTTGTCCACCAACACCCAATACCGAATCATTATACGAATCTTCATTCTCGTGTATAACAATGTCGAATCCTGGTAAGATTGATTTTAATGTATTGATAGCACGTTCAGCTGTTTGAACAACACCTGATTTAACTGCATCAGTGACCCTTGATTTCAAATCATCTAACTGAGATTTGTTTGTAGCAGACACACCTTTAGCTTTAACTGTCGTTGGTGCTACAGGTGTTACAGGTGCTTGAGCTATTTTCTTTAGCTTCTTATTTATCTTAGCTATTTCTTTTTTAGCATCTTGAATGTCATATCTATAGTTTTCTACAAGTGAATCGTGAGTATCTATAAGGTCTTCAAGTTCATACTTCAAGTCTTCTATCTTATCCTCTTTTTCCTCTCTACTTAAGTTAGACTTTCTTACATCAGCTATAGCTTGCTTGATTCTTGCTTTCTCTTCCTTTAGATTTGATTTTTCGTTTTCTATTTCAAGTTCAGCATCTTCAAGCTCTATCTCAGTTCTAAATAAATCTGATTCAAGTCTCTCAACTTCTTTATCAGCTTTAGGAGTTTCTTGTTTAGCTGGTTCAACAACAGGTTCTTCTGTTACTACTTCTTCTTCTGGGATAATCTCTGCTGTAGGCTCTTGGATAGGAGCTTCTTGGGGAGCTTGAGTCCCTTCGATGCTTGGTCCCACTCCTTCACCACCTTCTTGGATATTTTGCCCTCCTTCAATAACTGATGGAACTTGGCTGCTTGTGCTTGGCTCTTGTACGGCATAATCTGGATTTTGTGAAATCTCTGCTATTCTTGTATTAACAGCAGCTATTTGTTTTTTAACTAATTCTACTTCACCAGCCTTTACTGGCTTTAATGCGTCATCTGTATTGTTTAACTCTACCTCTAATTCTTTTAGGTTATCGGTGAGCTCATCTCTATCAATCATAAGACTAACTATACCAGTTGTTTGTGCTGGAGTTAAATCTTGTGGCAACCTTTGTTTTTTCTCAACAATGTCATTAACGGTATCTACAACGCCCTGAACTTCTTCTGGACTGTAATTATTTTCTTGACCAATTCTTTCAACATCTAATAATAAATTTCTAACATCGTCAAATGATTTAGCTTTAGATATTTTACTTGTAATATGGTTTTTTGTATTTACTAATAGTCCACCTTTGGCTGTACCAAGAATAGCACCACCAACACCTTCAGCAGCAGCAGACTTTAAAACCCTACCAAACATCTCACCCATATCTTGGGTATCAAAGATGTCTTTATTTTTTAATTTATTAACAGCTTGCTCAGCACCAATAGTAGCAACCTCCTGCAATCCACCTGTAGTAAACTCATCTAAGAATGCTCTATAACCCTGGTCTGCACTATTTAATAATCTGTTCTTAGTTTTACGCAAAGAAGCCTCTGCAAAATCACCAATAGCTTTTGATGTTATTTTTGCACCACCCTTTTTAGATAGTTCATTTATTGCTTTAAATGCAAGACCATTTGCGAGTTCAGAAGATAAGGTTCTACCTAATGTTCTATCTAAACCAACCTTCTCAAGTCTACCCATAACAGCACCAAGAGTACCAGCAAATAAAGTTTTTTCAGCTTCTGTTAAACCCTGACCAGCAGTTGTTGAGTTGATTAAATCTAAACCAGAATCATATGCTTGTGAGTACAAACCAATTCCAAATGGTGTAACCATAGCAGGAACCGAATATGCAAGACCACCGATAGCACCAGTGATAAAATCTTCATCATATTTTCTTTCAGCACCTTTATCTACATCAGCACCAATAGTATCTTTTAAAAATATTTTAACCTCTGGAGCTATGTTTGCCCTATAGTCTATTATTGTTGCATCAGAAATAAATGGATTAATGCCAGAATACTTCAATCCGTTTAATCCTGCATCTATAGCACCACTAATCATAGAGCCAGTACCTTGAAGTAATTTATTGTAGGTAATACTAAAATCGTTACCCTTATTACCTAAATCTTTTTGTATAACAGCCTGTAACTGATTGTAGTCAGACTGTAGCTTTGCATTCTCAACATCAACAAAGCCTTGCTCACCCTGTGCAGAGTAATATGCAGCTTGTTGACCCTTAAGTTTATTGGATAGCTTTTCAGCAGCAACTTGTTTTTTTGCCTCTTGTTTTTGATAATCCTCTACACCAGCTCCAATTAACGGAGCAGGAACAAAGGCTTTAGTAGGTTGGAAAGTCTGAGAGCCAAGCTGTGAACCGTACCCACCAGTTGCTGAAGCGACTGACTGGTCTTTTTTTTTTAATATATCTAAAGCTCCAGATAAATTTAGTTTAGGACCTTCGCTTGAAAGTATTTCTTTTGCTCCCGATAAGTTTAATTTTTTGTCTGGCATAATATATTTATTAAAGACCTAATGCTTGTATAACTTGCTCCCTTGTAGCTCCAGGATTATCTTTTATAGCTCTTGCTATAGCTTTTTCCTGGGTATCAGTATATTTTTTATTAGCTGGTTTTGGTGTAGGTTTTGGTGTAGGAGTTGGATTGTTTCTTTTTACATCTTTGTATTGTACATTCTTACCCCCAGAGAACTGGTCTATAAATACGTTAAGACCTCTTCTTGCATCTGGTGAGCTTACATCAAACTCAAATACTTTTGTTTTGTTAGTAGCGTCATCTTTACCAAATCCGTATTCTGCTAATATTGGGTTAGATGCAACCGCACTCTCCCATCCAGATTTAGGAACAACTACTTTAAATAGTTTTTTAAGTACATCACCTTTTTTATTTCTAACATCAACAAACTTAACATCAGTGCCATATGGTAGTGATGAAACTTCTAATAACTGTCTATCTGAACCTGGAACTCTATTGATTAACTTATCTAAAAGTGCTCCCCTATCGTATACAGCTTGTTGTTGTTGTCCACCAGCACCACCACTTGTAGGTATCCTTGTAGGTGAGCCTGCGTATTCATTACCCTTACGAGCCATATATAATTTAACCTCATTTGCAACAATGTCCTTAAACTCAGGTTGTGCATCTGGATTTTCTTGTAAATAATTTCTTGTTGCAAGATTCAACCACTCAGGGCTTTTATTAAGCCTTTCCATAATACTATTTGCAACAAAGGTAGGATTAATAACACCTACTTCTTGTTCTCTATTACCAGAAGTTTTTCTTACTTCGTATACAGCCTTAGGTTTTAATTCAGTATATAAGTTATCATATGCTCTATCTCTAACAGAATCATCTGGTATCTTAGGTAAGTCTAATGGGTTAAATATGGAGAGCTGAGTAATGGGCTTATTTATTCTTGATTTAAACTCATTAAGCTTATCTTTATCATACATATATTCTCCAGTGTTAG
>Ga0315274_10011158_pt1 | contig 12880 bp, 6 predicted proteins | sample YL17G02_20_MG_FD_203700 | JGI IMG/M metagenome (GOLD analysis project Ga0315274, IMG submission 203700) | Sediment microbial communities from Yellowstone Lake, YNP, Wyoming, USA - YL17G02_20 | ecosystem: Environmental > Aquatic > Freshwater > Lake > Sediment | place: USA: Wyoming | collected... | reverse complement strand
TCGTCCGGCAGCGCTGCCTCCAGCCAGGCATCGGCCTGGGGGAGCGTGAGCGGCCCGACCGGGGGTAGCAGGCCAGCCAGGGCGTCCCGCTGGCCGCGGGACGCCAGCCCCGCCAGGTCCTCGCCCCCGCCAGCCGCCGCAATGCGTTCGGAATCGCCCATGGACCTCAACCAGACTTGCCCGCCCCCAGTACCCACCCCAGCGGCTCCAGCACCCCGCGGCCCTTGAAAGGCTCCCGGTTCTTGGGGTCCACCGGACGGCCCAGGGCCGAGCAGGCGAAGTACTCGACCGACTCGAAGTGGTGCTCGAGAGCCAGCAGCGCGCTGGCGCCGCCCCAGTCCACGATCGCCTTCCGGCAGGCCGCACCGGAAGCCGCAACTTGGCCCAGCTTCTGCTTCACCACCTGCTCGTCCGCCTTGGAGATGACCACCGCCACCCGATAGCGCAGCTTGCCTGCGCGCCCCGCCGGGCCCGAGGAGGCCGTAGCTACGGTTGCGGCCACCACGTTCTGAAGGGCCTGCGCGCCTGCCGGTCCGGCGGCCAGTGGCAGCGGGTCCACCAGCACGACAAAGCCTTCGAGCAGATTGAAGTACTGCTGCCGCGACATGGCCCGGATGGAGGTGAACTCCTCGCCAGGGGCGTCGTAGAGGTAGAGCTGGCACTTCGAGTTGCCCGCTCTGGCGTAAAGGATGAACGCCGAGGCGACGGCCGCGGTCTTGGCCGCCACACGCCCCGCGGCCAGACCCTCCCACTCCCGCCTGAACTCGCGTTCCTGAGCCGGGTCGTCGATCGAGCCGCGAATAGGGACGGCCGAGTCGCCATGCACGATCTGATCCACCGCCGACAGCAGGTAGTTGGTCTTGCCGCTGGAAGGTGCGCCCGCGATGGCCACCAGGCGCTCGGGAGCGCGGCCGGCGTGCCGGCCCACCAGCGGAATGCCGCAGCCGCCGCAGAGCCGCTGGAGTTTCTTGCGCCCGAGCGACCTCAGCGCCGGCAGCAACTCGCCGCACTTCACGCACGGGTGCCAGAGCAGGCCGTAGAGGTTGGGCCACAGCTTGGGATTGCCCGTGCCGCACTTGGGGCAGAGGTAGGCGGGCAGGCCGCGGTAGGAGCAATCCCGTGAGGGGCAGGTGAAGAAGATCCGCCGCCAAAGCTGGATCAGGCGCGTCCCGATGAACAGCAGGAACAGGGGCGCCAGCAGCAGCAGCTTGGCCAGCACGATGACCAACTGCCACACCGCGTAGAGCGGAGTCCAGACGATCAGCGGCAGGAACAGAACCAGTGGCGTCACCAGCTTGAAGACCTTGGGAATGATGAGCAGCACCAGCCACGACGCCAGCGCGATCAGCGGGCTGACCAGCAGCCCCACCAGGGCGTTGCCGATGAGTCCTGCCACGCCCACCTGAACGGCGCCGCCCGCCACCTTCCCGCGGAACAGGTCCACGAGCAGCCAGCCCATCAATCCGACCCAGATCAGCGACGCCAGCGTAAAGATGAAGCCCCATTTGTGCTCGACGAGCCACTCTGAAATGCCGTCCAGGAAATCCTGAACCGCCTCGCCCGCGCTCTCCCGCCAGTCATTAACCCGGCCGAAGATGCCGGCGACGTTCTCGCCGAAGCTGCGGAACGCTCGCGCAATGAAGGTAGACTTCTCGGGCACCGCCATCAGAACCGGCTCCCCAGCCAGCCCCACCACCCGCGCACACCGGAGGCCAGCCACGGCCCGGCTTTCCAGACCCCGATGCCGATTCCCGCGAGAAGCGCCAGGCCCACCCCGACCACCACGATGAATGCGCCGAACGGCATGCCCACTGCCTTGGCTGATGAGGATTCCCAAAGCGCCACGAGTGCGGAGATCACCTGGATCAGCACGAAAATGGCCCCGACGACGGTCGAGCCCGCCTCCGGACCCAGCAGGACCCAGACCAGGGCCATCCCGCCCCAGAACAGCAGTGGGGGAAGAATGGAGCTCCGTTTCGCTTTTGCCGGCTTGGCGGACGACTCTCCGGGGCCCCCGCCGGCCGCCGCGTCCAGGGCCATTTGCAGAAGACCGTCCTCACTGAACCGGTCCAGCAACTGCGTGTACTGATAGTCGCCCGCGGCGTCGCGCAGCTTGTCCAGGAGCTGCTGCCGCACGTGATAAGGGAGGTCCGACGCTCGAATCTTCACCGACACGGTCTCACCCTGTCAAAAGCGACTCCCCAGCCAACCCCACCACCCACGCACACCAGTTAGCAGCCACGGCCCGGCTTTGGGAAGGGCCCCGCTGCCGATGCCCACCAGCGTCAGCCAGAAGCCGGCGACCATAACCACGCCCAGACCGCGGCCTATCCCACGCCCCCGCGCCACGAAGTAGAGCGCGCACGAAACCCAGACCAGCGCCGCCAGGAACAGGACGCCCAGCGGGCCGGCGCCCAAGAGCAAGCAACCCCAGCCGATTAGCCGCTCCCACCACTTCTTGCCGTAGAGATCCCAGACGACCCGCCACGCCCGCAGCGGCACGGATGGCACGCGCTCCAGTTGCGGCACCCTCTGCCCCACGACGGCATCCAGAGCCATCTGCAACACGCGGTCCTCGCCCAGATCGGCCACCATTCGATCATAGGTGTATTCCCCGGCGGCGTTCCGCACCTGGTCGAGAATCTGGCGCCGGATGTGATCGGGAAGCTGGGAAGCCTGGATACTCACGGGCATCGCTGGTCCTCGTCCTCTTCAGAGCGCGGCCGTCCCCCGGCCTTTCACTCGCCCTCGCGCACCGCAGAACCGTTCGATTCTATCACCGTAGCGGACATGCTCCAACCTCCTCGTGCAACTGATGTAGCGCGGACTTCAGGCTGCTGTGTCGAGACTTCCGCTTGCGGAGCCCCCGCTACGGGTCCGTTCCGGACGTTCCGGGCGTCTCGACACGGGAGTTTCTACATTTACTGAGAAGACTGAAGACTGGCGGCTCAAGGCCTTGTGGGCCACCACCCTTGAGCGGAGGAATGTAGAAACTCCAGCGCCGAGACGTCGCCCCTTTCATGTCGCGCACTCGTACAACTCCCCCGGTGAGTGAAAGATCCCCCCGCCGGGCAGAGCTTTACAGGCCGAAAGCGGATGGACAAGAAGCTGTGAAGAAACCGGTGGACAGGCGAAACCGCCTGTCCCACGGTTGGCTAAGTGCCTTGGTGGCAGTGTGGGACAGGCAGTTCTGCCTGTCCGTTCGAGTTGTCACCCGGTTTTTTCACAGCTTCACAAGGAGGTGATGGTCGTGGAGATCCGGCGGGTCAGGAAGGCGGCGGTTGGACAAATCCGGTCCTTCCAGACTATACTCACTGCCATCGGCTTCTGTGTGCTGCACGCCTGGACCTACACCGCGCGGGGGCGCGGGGCCAATGTCGGCCCCACCCTGATGGCGGTGTTGACGCTGTGGCGCTTGCTGGTGGCGAGGCGGCCCTGGCGCCGCGGCAGCGCGTGGGCCGGCTTCCGCAAGGTGCGCGGGGTGATGATGGAAAACTCTGGCTTTGGCGGGTTCCGGGCGGGCCGGACGGTGTTCGCGACCGGCCGGCTCCTGACTGTGCTTCTGATCGCCGGGGCGGTGGCCTTCGCCGCGCCGGCGCCGGGCCGGGAGAGCGTGACGCGCTCGCTGAATCGCATCGCGGCCATGTCTTCGGGGGAGGCGGCGCGGGAAGCCACAGCGCAGCGCACCGCCATGCAGTCGCTCCGCGGCGAGGACCAACCGGCAGCCGCCTTACTGGCTGCGTTCGCGCTCGAAAGAGCAGGGGATGTGCGGGCTGCGATCGCGGCCTACCGGGCCGCGGGGAACTTGTCGCCCGGCACCCCGTACGCGGTCACGGCGGCCCTCAGGTTGCGCCTGCTCGAGGAGCCTCAGCACGGCGTCAAAGCGCTGGAGGAGTTCTACAAGAACGCCGCCAAAGAAAGCGAGGCCGAGGGGTGGTTCCTGGTCTCCAATAACTGGGTCTGGACCACCTCCCGGCGCGCCGCCTGGCAGGCCCTGGTCGATCTGCGTTCCGACCGGCTGTCTTTCCGCCTGCTGGCCTACCTCCACGCGCAATCCACCTTTCCGGCTGAGTACGCTTACCTGTTTGTTTTCTTAGTATTAGGCATCGGCGCCAAGATTCTGGAACTGCCGCTGATGGTCCGGACCGCCAAGGTCGCCGTGGGCATGGAGAAGCTCAAGCCCGAGGTCGCGCGCTTGACCGCGCTGTACGGCTATGACCGGGCCGCGCTGAACCGGGAGGTGATGGGGCTCTACAAGCGCCGCGGCGTCAACCTTCTCTCGGGCTGTGCGACGCTGCTGGTGGACGCGATCTTCGTGATCTGGGGCTTTGTGGCGGTCAGCCACTTCTCGCCGCAACTGGCGTTGGACGGCGCCCGGTTCTGGCTCACTGACGACGTGCTGGTGCGCTCGGCGCCCGTCTTGTTCCTGTGGTCTCTGCAAGTGCTGTGGGTGGTGTTGCTGAACCCGGCTAAGCAGCCCGGGCAAACCGGGATGGCCTTCGCCAGCGGCGTCCTGTCCTGCGTTCTGTTCTGCGCCCTGGGCTGGTTCGGGCATTGGCCGGCGTATGTCTTCATTTTCTGGGGCTTGCTGGGTTTCTTGGGCTGGGTCTCCCAGCTCATTCTGGTTCCGGTGCGCCGTGCGATGGCGTGAGCGAGTGAACGACGAGGCGGGTGGGAGTGTCGTAAGGGAAGGAGGCGCATGCCGTTGCTGGCCGACATCTGCCGGTCTCTGGTAGGCCCGGATTGCGGCGCCGCTTACCCGGCGCAAATCGAGCGAGTGCTGCTGCGCATCCTTGGTGCGGAAGAGGCTGCCGAGTTCGGCGGCCCCGCCGACGTGGTGGCGGCCTTCAAATCGGCCAGACTGACCCCCGGCAGTCTGGTGGGGGTCTGTGCCAACCTGCCGGCGCCGGGCGGGCAGGGTGCTCCGCGGGGGGTGGCCCTGGCGGTCTGTTTCGCGGCGTGTTTCTACCCCCGGCGCGCCTACACGCTGGAGCCTGAGGAACTGGCCGCCCATGTCGCGGCGTTCTGGGGCGTCTACCAGGCGTTGGCCGGACCGGCTCCGGCCGCGCCCGCCGCCGTCCACGTGCTTGGCGGGATGGCGCGTCGCGTCGCGCCGCTGCCGCCAGGCGTCGCCGGCGGTCTAGTTTCGGACCTATCGGCAGCCGATCACGCCGGGGCAACGGAAAAGCCGTTGCGCCAGCTCGGCGCCGCCCTCTACTTGACCTGCTGTCCTGCGGAGTCGCTCGGCCAGACATTCTCGTGCTGGCAGCAGGAGGCGCCGTTTCTGCGTTACTTCAGGACCAACATGGCCGAGCCGCCCTCGGAGCTGGCCTACCGAGTGTGGACGGGCGACAGGACGCCGAACTGGAGCAGCGTGCGCGCCGAGCTAGGGCGGCTGCTCGAGCACGAGCCGGCCGAGTTCCATGCCCGCGTGGTGATCCTTGAGCGCGCCGTCTGGAACGAGGCGCTGCGCTGGGTGGGTCTCAGCCTGGCCCTGGAGCGGGTGGGCGAGTTGTGGCGGGAGAAGTGGGACCACGTGATGTCTGGGTTCCCCTACTACGCCTTCCTGAGCCGCTTCGTGCACTGGTGGAAGCAGTGCCTGGCCCACTTCCGTTTCAGCCCGGAGTTTGCCACCGAGGACGCTGCCGGCTGCGCGGGGACACTGGCGGCGACGGGCTCGGCGCAGGGGCTTCCTGCGGGGTTGCTGCGGTGCCTGCGCGAGGGCTACCGCCTGATTCGGAGCACGTTCTTCGCGCGGGCCGATGCGGCCGCCCGCTGGGCCAATCCGGCCTTGGCGAATGAGGGCGTTCGCGCCGTTCTGGACGATCTGTGGTACCGCCGCCTGGAGAACCAGATCGGCATCGAAGAGGAACTGCCGCCCCAGATGGTCAAGACCATCGAGGCGCGGTTCCAGGAGGAGTTCTCGGCAGCCGCCATCAACAATCTGAGCCGGAGGCTCCGCTGCCGGTTGTGGGCCTACCAGCTCGCCCGGCTGGAGGGCTGGCGGAATTCCGAGATTCGCTCGGCGCGGCGCCCGAGCGGAATCGCCCGGCGGGGCGGGGATTTCCCGCTGGCGCAGGAGACGGGCCTGGAGACGATCGCCTCGCTGGCGCGGCTGGTCCGGCCCGGCCAGACGTTGCTGTGGGTCTACACCGCGCACCTGTTCCTGCACCCGCTGGTCGAGCCGCAGCGCCCCGACCCGTGGGATTTCAAGCGCTGGCTGCGCGAGCTGTGGCACTGGCTGAGCGACCCCGGCTTCGCGGCGGGGGTGCATCACGGCGCCGAGCAGGGCAACCGGGCTGACAAGATCGCCCTGGAAGTCATGCGGCGGGCGCCCTTCCGCCAGTTGATTGAGGAGCTGGTCAAGACCAAACAGGAGCATGTCGCGGCCTTCCTGGACGCCCGCGATCTGAGGTCTGAAGAGGCCGCGGCCGGCCAACTGCTCGAGGAGTTGCTGGGAGCCGGCCTCCCCCCGTGCGACGAGGCGCTGTTCCGCCAGTGGCGCCGGATGGCCCCCCCGCATTGGGTGGTCCCGGCGTGGTACGTAATCTTTATCGAGCAGATCGACCCGGCTTCGGCGCCGGCGCGCTTGCAGGTTGACGCGCACGAGGCTGAGACAGTGGTCAGGCTGGCGCGCGCCATGCGAGCGGCGGCGGTTTCAGCCGTTGCAGGGAGAGTTGTATGATCGCGGCTGAGGCAAAGCGGGTTCTGGCCTCCTACCTGGCAGGGGAGCGCGTCTCCGCCGAGGAGCTCGAACAAGCCCGCGGGATGCTGGGCGCCGAGCGCTGGTACCGGCGATTCCTCGACGAGGAGCTGGGAACACATGGCGAATGGGTCAGTGAGTGCGACGCCTTCCTCGAGCGTCTGGGCGAGTTCAGCGAGCTGGCCGGCGAGGAACGCGCGCGGCGCATGCCCAGCCTGGCCGCGCACGTCGAAGAGTGCGCCGCCTGCCGCCACGCCTACTGGAGCGTCAAGCCGCTCTGGGTGGCGCGCGTGGTCGAGGGCGCCCGCGGACTGTGCCGTAGCCTGGCCGAACAGATCCGGCTGGGCGTGGACCAGGCGGGCCGGCTGCTGGAAGAAGGGTTGTGCCCGCCGTCTCTGACGCTCCAGCCGGTCGGAGTAACCGCCGCCCTGCCGGGGGCGGTCGAAGCGGAGCGCCGGGAGTGGGAGTTGCGCGACGAGGACGCCGGCTGCTTGATCCGCCTGGGCATCTCCGGCGCAGCTTCCGGCCAAGTCGCGGTGAGCTGCGCGGTCGAGGGCCTCGAGCCGCCGGAACGGCTGCGCGTGGACGTGCGCGGGCAGACCGGCGACACAACTCTGTTCAGCGGAACGTTTGCCGAGTTTCAAGTCGAGCCTTTCATTCTGCCTCCGGGCGCCTGGCTCATCCGGATCAGGAGCGTGTCCGCTCCCGAGCCGCGAATCTGGGAAATCCCGCTTACCATCGGGACAGGACCGTCAACAGGAGAATCTGGGTAGGTTCAATATGCCGCGAGAAGACCCCTACGTGGGGAAACTGCTGAACGGACGCTATCGCATCGAGGAGCGGCGTGGCCAAGGCCGCTATGGGTGCGTCTACCTGGCGCGCGACGAGCAGGTAATGTCCAAGAAGGTCGTCGTCAAGATCCTTCTGGAGGAAGCCTGCCAGGACCGCTGGTTTCAGAGCAAGTTCAAGCGTGGCGTCGAAGCCCTGGCGCGCGTGGATCACCCCGGAGTGGTCAAGGCCCTGGACCTGGGCAGGACCCCGGATGGGAAACCGTACCTGGTGATGGATTTTGTCGAGGGGACCAGCCTGCGCGCCTTGCTGCGGCCCGAGGGCATGGAGCTGGAGCGCGTGGCCCACATCCTGCGCCAGGCCGGGCAGGCGCTCAGCGCGGCGCACGACAAGGGCGTCATCCACTGCGACCTGAAGCCGGAAAACATCATGGTGCAGACCTACGGCGAGGCCGAAGAGGTCGTCAAGTTGATCGACTTCGACGTTGCCAAGGTGATCGGCTCGAAGGTGGTCGGCGATACCAGCGGGTTCACTGCCGGTACCGAGGCGTACATGGCGCCGGAGCGCTTCCAGGGGCGGGAGTCGCCGGCGGCGGACGTTTACGCCTTGGGCGTGATCGGCTATGAGATGGTGACCGGCAAGCGCCCGTTCAACCCCGATAAGCCCTTCGAGTTGATCGAGATGCAGAAAGCCGGCATCAAGGTCAAGCCCAAGGACCTCCGCCCGGCCCTGCCCGCCGATGCCGAACGGGTCATCCTGAAGGCGCTCTCCTTCGAAGCGAAGGACCGCCAGGCGCGCGCCCGGGATTTCGGCGAAGAACTCTGGCGGGCCCTCACGGTTCCTGAAGAGGAAGCGCCCACGATCCGGACCAAGGTTTCTCCAGCAGCGGCGCCGCCGGTAGCCGGCCCGCCCAAGCTGGAGACCGCCCAGGTTCTGTTCGTCGAGCCGGTGGGTCACTCCAAGCTGGACCCGGAGGAGCAGATGCGCCTGTTCGAGCGGCTTCAGCAGCTCATCCGCGGCACCTCCGAGTTCGGCAAGGCCCACGCCGAGAATCAGCTTGTTTGTTTCTCCACGGGCGCGGGCATAGCGCTGGTCTTCTTTGGCAACCCGCTGGCGCCGGTCGAGTGCGCGCGTCAGGTGGCCCTGGCGCTGAAGGAACAGCCCGAGCTCGAGGTGCGCATGGGGCTGCACGCCGGCCCGGTCTACCGCGTGGCCGATATCAACCTGAACCTGAACGTGTCCGGCGGCGGGGTGGTGATCGCGCAGAGTGTGGCCGGTTACGGCGAGGCGGGTCACATCCTGCTGTCGCAGACGGCGGCTGATTTTCTGCGCCAACTCCGCAAGTGGGACCGGCACCTGCACGACGCGGGAGAGCGGCGCCTGGGGCAGGCCCGGATGCGGCTCTACAACCTGTACACGGACGAGGTGGGTAATCCGTCTGCCCCTGGCGGGAGGCGCCGCCGCCCGCCCCGTCCCCGGCGTCCCACACGCGCGCGAGCTGCGCCTTCGCTGGTTTGTGAACCGGTAGTTCCTGAACCTGTGGCGCCGCCTCCCGTAGCCGCTGAGACGCGACCGCCCGGCATCCTGACGCAGATCGTCGGGGTCTCGCACCGCCGGGATGACCGGGGGCAGGAAGGTCTCATCTTCGCACCTGTTCCGTTGGCTCTCGACGGGGTCGTGCCGGACCAGGTTTTCGTGCCGGTGAAGGTTCAGACTCTGGAGACGCTGATCGAGGATGTCCGCCGGAGCATGGAAGAGCTGACCCAGCGGGCGCTGGTGGGGCAGAAGCGCGGAGGCCTCGGCATTGAAGCCGCTGCCGGTCGCCTGACTCGCCGAGCGTTGCCCCCGGGAGGGTTTGCCGGGCTGGTCGCCTCCGGCGTGCACCCGCAGCTTGATCTGATCCAGGATGTGGCCTCCGACATCCCCTGGGAAGTGCTCGAAGAAACTCACTTCCGCTGCGCCAAGTGCCGCCGGCTCAGCTTCGCGCAGCAGAGCGAGTCGCCTTACTGTCCTGTCTGCGGCGAATTGATGGAGCCGGCGGGCGGCAAGCTGGCGCTATGCTATCACCTGGCTCACTTGGTGCGGGGTCGCGGGCGCCCGGGCGGAGACGGCAACGAGTTTCTCTTTGTCGAAGACCCCACCGAGGATCTCTGCGATCCCAAGAAGGATCCGGCCGGTGTCTGCGCCGGCCATCTGGGCGAACTGCGGCAGGTGGTCGAGCGCCACGGCTTCACCGTCAACCTTCTGGCCCGGCGTAACGCCACGGTGGGGCGCGTGTTGCGCGCCCTGGAGAATCCGGCGCTGGCCGGCATCTACTACTTCGGGCACGGGTATTTCCCGCGGGGCGGCGACGAAGGCCTCCTGGTGCTCGCGGACGGCGAACTTCAGGCCAGCCAGATCGAGGAAGCGGCCCCGGCGGCGCGGCTGGTGTTCCTGAACGCCTGCGAAGGCGCGGCCACTGGGCGGGACTGGAGTCTGGAGAACCGCGCTCGCAGCGTGGCGCACGCCTTCGCCCGCGGCGGGCGGGGCAAGGTGGTAATCGCGCCGCTGTGCCCGGTGGTGAACGTCCAGGCCGCGGAAACCGCGCTGGAGTTCTTCCGTTTGGCGTCACCTTCGGCTCCGCTGGGAGAGGCGCTGGCGCAGGCGCGCCGCGCCAGTTTCCAGCGTTACGAGGCCGGAGAGGCGCACCTGGCCTGGATGGCATACCGGTACTTCGGCGATCCCAACCGCGCTCTGCCGGCGCCCGTCCAGCGGCCTGTGGCGGTCGAGCCTGGGGTGGCTGTCGCCGCCGTCTCGCGCGTTTTCGGCGCCGGGGGCCAGCTTGACACCGAGTTGTTCTCCTTCGGCATCGACGAGGTGCTGATCCGCGCGGCGAAGCGCCGCAATCTCCAGAACCGCCAGTTGCTGAGCGTCACTGACTTCGTCTGCGGGCTGATCCGCAAGGGTGACCTGACCCGCGACGTGCTGCGCCGGGAAGGCGTTGACCCGGACAAGTTGTACGAAGACGCCGGAGCGCAGCCCGAGCCAGGAGCTCCGGCGGCGAGCGCCCCGAAACAGGGAGCCGAAGAGTCGCTGGTGGGTGTTGTGTCCAGGTGGATTGTGCGCGCCAAGGAGGACTTCAGCGAGGATCTGGTCCGGCTGCTCGAAGACGCCGACCGGCTCGCGCAGCAGCGCACCGCGCGGGCCGAGGATCGCCGCATCTCGGAGCAGGATTTGCTGGAGAGCCTCACGCCAGGAGGCGAGTGGCGCAAAGGCATGGTGATCCAGTTGCCGCCGGCCGCGGCCCTCGCGCGGCGGTTGGCCGAGCGCGAGGCCGCCACGCAGCTTGACGAGAACGGGGCCATTTCGCTGGCCGGGCTCGACCGCCCGGCCCGCAAGATCGTCGAGACCGCGCACAACCTGGCGCAGCAGCGCGGCGTCTTCCCGATTTCCAATCGCTTGATGCTGGCCGCCCTGGTCGAGGACAAGGACGGCTGGGGAGGCCGCGTCTGCCGCGCCGCCGAGATCGATGCCGAGCTGCTGTTCCTGCTGATGATCGCGGTCACCGAGGCGGAGGACAAGAATCGCTCTCCGCAGTCTTTCGGGCTTAGCCCGGACGCCTGCCAGCGGATTGTGCTGCCGGTGCTGGAGGAGGCCGGCCGCCTGGCGGCAGGTCGCCCCGTGGGCGAGCGCGAGTTGTTCCGCGCCTTCTGCGCCAAGGCCCACGAGGGCTTCAAAGAGTGGCTGAAGAAGCCGCCCATGCCGGTGGACCTGGACGCCCTGAAGGACCTGGACCTCCAGAAGGAGGCCCCGCTGAATTCTCTGGACGCCGGGGCCCGCAAAATCGTGGATACGGCGCACGCCCTGGCCCAGGAGCGCGGCGTGTTCCCGATTCCCAACCGGCTGCTGCTGGCGGCATTCGTGAGCGATCCGCAGCGGCACGCCGCCGAGGTCTTCCAGACGAACGGCATCCTGCCGGCTGCGGTCCACGCCGAGCTGGTGCGCAGCGTGCGCGGCGGTGCGCGGGTGAACTTCCCACTGGACGAGGCGGCCTGCGAAAAATCCGTAACCCCGGTGCTCGAACGCGCTTGCCAGCTCGCTGCCGGGCAGCCGGTGAGCGAGAAGACATTATTCCAGGCGTTCTGCCAGGTTGCGCCGCCAGAGTTGAAGCAATGGTTGAGGGAAGGCGGCATCGACCTCGACCTGCTGGGCGGCGAGGAACTGGGGCGGCCGCAAGTGGCGGTGTCACCCGGCGAGGGGGTTCCGGGCCCCGCGGACTACCTGGGGCGGATACTCGGAGCGTCCAAGGATCTGGCGCGTGCCAGCGGTTGGAACGCGGTGCGTACTCCGCACCTGTTCGTAGCCATGATTGGCGACGGAGGGGGCCGGCTGGGCCAGTGGTTTCAGGCGAGCGGCGTTCCGCTGGATGAAATCCAGCGGCTGATCCTGTCGGTGGTGCCGGCACAGCCCGGGCCGCTGGAGCCGGGTGCGCCGGTCACCCTGAGCGAGAACGCCGAGGCGGTGGTGCGCCGCGCCCACGAACTGGCCGCTTCACGGGGGCGCCAGCAGGTCACCGAGGATGATCTGCTCGAGGCGTTTTTCGCCGGTGGCGGTGGTGTGGTCGGGCAAGTGCTCGAGAGTCTGGGACTCACCGGGCCGCAGCCGGCCGGTGTCCCGGCTCAGGCGGCGCTGCCGCGGCCAGGGCGGCGTTCGGCGCTGGATCAATTCGGCGTCGATCTCACCGAGAAGGCGCGGCGCGGGCAGCTTCCCAATATCGTGGGGCGGGACAACGAGGTCGAGACGGCCATCCAGACTCTGCTGTTGACCGAGAGCGCCAATCCCCTGCTGGTGGGCGAAGCGGGCGTCGGCAAAACCGCCATCGTCGAGGGTATCGCGCAGCGCATCGCCCAGGGGCGCTGCCCCGCCAAGCTGCGCTTGATGCGTGTGATCGAGCTTTCCGCCGGCGGGCTGGTGGCCAACACGCGCCTGCGGGGCGAGTTCGAGCAGCGCATCCAGGAGGTGCTGGCGGAGGCGCGGGAGAACGTCATCCTGTTCATCGACGAGATCCACACGATCGTGGGCGCGGGCGCCGCGGAAGGCGCCGGGCCGGACGCCGGCAACATGCTCAAGGCGGCCCTGGCGCGCGGCGAAGTGCGCCTGATCGGGGCCACCACGCATGGGGAGTTCAAGCGCACCATCGCGCGGGACCGGGCCTTGTCGCGGCGCTTCCAGGTGCAGATCATCGGCCCTCCCTCCCGCGAGGCAACCATCCAGGTGCTCTCCGCGCGCCAGCGGGCCTTCGAGCAGCACCACGGCGTGCGGATCACCGAGGAGGCCAAGGCCGCGGCGGTCGATCTCTCGGGGCGCTACATTGTGGACAAGCAGTGGCCGGCCAAGGCCCGGGACGTG
>Ga0315274_10011156_pt1 | contig 12880 bp, 10 predicted proteins | sample YL17G02_20_MG_FD_203700 | JGI IMG/M metagenome (GOLD analysis project Ga0315274, IMG submission 203700) | Sediment microbial communities from Yellowstone Lake, YNP, Wyoming, USA - YL17G02_20 | ecosystem: Environmental > Aquatic > Freshwater > Lake > Sediment | place: USA: Wyoming | collected... | reverse complement strand
ATTCTCCTGAAGGACTCCTCTGCGCTGGCTGGCATTGGGATCATCGGGAAGAACAATCTGTTGCTTTCACCCGGATATGGACCGCGTGTGAGATTGCGAGCCATGTTCCTGGATGTGGACTTAGAGCCCACTGGTCCTTTGGATTATGATCCTTGCTCCTCATGTGATTTGCCTTGCTTCAAGGCTTGCCCACAGAACGCCTTCAGAAGTGGGTCCTACGAACGGAAGTACTGCAGGATACAGATGAAAACAGACGAAGATAATGTTGGCCCTTTACCGAACGATCCGGAAAGCGCGCATGTTCGCTACTGTAGGGTCTGTGAGTTATCTTGTCCTGCCGGCAAATAGGAGAAAGTGAACAATGCTATGATGAAGCTACATCCTGCACGGAAATTCGGCTTCAGCTCCGAGCGCCTGAACCACATCACGAAAACAATGCAGCGCTATGTAGATGATGGAAAAGCAGCCGGCATAGTCACATTGGTGGCCCGGCGGGGTGCGGTTGTTCATCGGGAGAAATTCGGATATCGAAACCTGCGTGAAAAGCGACCTATGGGGTTGGACACACTCTTCCGCATCTATTCTATGACCAAACCGATCACCTCAGCAGCGGTCATGATGCTTTATGAGCGAGGCTTGATGCGCCTGGAAGATCCTGTGCACAAGTACATCCCGGGATTCAAGACAGTGAAAGTACTAGAAGCTGGTGGGAAGTTGGTGGCCCCGAACCGAGATGTATCAATCCGCCATTTGCTCACTCACACAGCCGGGTTGAGCTACGGCGATGAGACAGAGTCGCTTATCGATAGGCTTTACCGGCTAGCGGACTTGGAGAACGCCAGCTCTACCAACGAGGAATTGGCTCGACGGCTGGTCGAATTGCCTCTCAGGTTTCATCCGGGAGAAAGCTGGCACTACAGTTATGCAACGGATATTGTTGGTTATCTGATCGAACTTATCTCGGGGGTACCGCTATCCGAGTTCTTGAGAGAACAGATACTTGCCCCACTGGGAATGCATGAGACCTTCTTCAAGGTCCCTGCAGAGATGAAAGATCGCTTCTCTGAGTTGTATGGTATGACGGAAGATGAGTTCCTGGGTCCTATTGATGCATCCGTTGGCGGGGATTTCTTCAATGTGCGTCGTGAAGGAGGAGGGGCAGGATTGGTCTCAACACTAGCTGACTACTTCCGCTTTGCCCAATGCATGCTCAACAAGGGAGAGTTGGATGGCGTGCGACTGTTGGGGCCAAGGACGGTTGATTTGATGCGGGCCAATCATCTTCCTGCCAGCATGTTGCCAATCGTGATGGGCGAACCCTGGCCTGGTATTGGATTTGGGCTGGGATTCAGCGTGTTGTTGGATATTACGCAGTCCGATCAGCGCGGCTCTGTTGGCTCTCATGGTTGGGGCGGCTGGGCAAGTACGCATTTCTGGATTGATCCTGTCGAGGAGATCGTTGGAATACTAATGCTGCAATACATTCCATCTAGAACAGTCCCAATCGCGAGTGTCTTTCGCAATATTGTCTATTCGGCACTGGTCGACTGAATGGGACGTTGCCTGTTATAGACAGGCGGAGGCTACTGGCCCAGATGCATCTGCATTAGAGTTGATCTGGACGTTCTCGAGTTCTTCGTATCGAGGGGGAATCTGTTGTGAGGGACGTTGTCATTGTCGATGCAGTTCGAACTCCTGTGGGCAATCACGGTGGTTTGCTGCGCGAGCCTTCAAGAAAGCAATCACCATGATGATAGGAGATCGCCGATTCTTGTTCACAATGGACTCAAGGTTCTCACAAATCCAGGAGGAGGAACAAAATGATTGATTTCACTTTTACCGAGGAACAAGAGTTGTTCCGCAAAGCAGCAAGGGAGTTTGCCGATACGAAGATAGCCCCGCATGTGCCAACTATGGAAAAGACAAATCGCGGCTGGGATGAAGTGGTAAAGGAACTGGCTGGGGCTGAAATGTTTGCTGTCACTATCCCTGAGGAATATGGCGGATTGGGTATGGGATATGTTGCCCGCCTAATTGCCTTAGAGGAAATCGCCCGTGTTTCGGTTGCTACAGCCATGATGTATCAGGTATTTGGCCTCGGCATTGAACCATTCATTAGGTTCGGCACGGAAGAGCAAAAGAGGAAATACCTTCCGAAATTCGCTTCCGGGGAGCGATTGGCAACTGTTGCCGTAACAGAACCCTCGGGAGGTTCCGATCCAAAGGGATGCCGTACAACATACAAGAAGGTCAACGGCACGTATGTACTGAACGGTCGGAAATGTTTCATTACCAATGCACACACCGCTGATGCCCAAGTGGTCTTAGCTGTTGATGAGGACAATCCTGATGCCTTAACCACCTTTGTTGTCGAAAAGGGGATGAACGGCTTCAAACCCACCCACGAGGAACACAAAGTGGGAATGCGAGGCTGCAACACCGGCGAAATTGAAATGAAAAACGTCTCAGTGGCGGCCGAGAATGTGATTGGCGGGGAAGGCAAAGGGCTCAAGGTGGCTATGGCTGCTATCGGTGATGTTGGTCGTGGGGGGATGGTTGGTTGTGCCTTAGGCCTACAACGAGCTTGTTTGGATGCATCTGTCAAGTTCTCTAACGAGCGCATCCTTTACGGCAAACCGATCAGCAACTTACAGGCAATCCAATTCAAGATTGCGAAGATGAAAATCGATCTCGAGGCTGGAAGACTGTTAGGCTATCGTGCAGCTGCGATGCAGGACAAAGGCGAGCGTTCAAGTAATGAATTCGCCGTTGCGAAGTATTACGCCACAGAAGCGGCACAGAAAGCTGCCAAAATGGCTGTAGACATCCATGGTGGATATGGCTGCATGGAAGAATTTCCTGTAACCCGGTACTTGCGGGATTCATTTGTACTCGGCCCATCTGCAGGCACTTCAGATGTCATGATGGTCATCATCTCACGATGGGCGCTTTCATGAGCCAAACAGATGTATGTGATTGAGAAGACTCTCAGGGAATATTGATGTTGAATATCGTTGTCTGTGTCAAGGCAGTACCGGAGCAAAGCATCGCGAACAAGCTCAAGATTGACCCGGTTACAAAGTCATTGCCACGCTTAGATATTCCCCTGGTCATGAACTCGTTGGATAGCCACGCCCTGGAGGCCGCACTTCAATTCAAGAGGAAATCTGGTGCCCATATCACAATTCTGTGTATGGGCCCACCTCCAGCGGGAAACATCGTTCGAGAATGCCTAGCATTAGGAGCTGACAAGGGCATCTTGCTTACCGATCCTGCATTTGCGGGGGCGGATGCCTTTGCCACAGCCTATACACTTGCGAAGGCGATTGAAAAGAATGGACCGGTGGATGTGGTTTTCTGCGGAATGGCGAGTAGCGACGGGGCTACGGAATGGGTTGGTCCTGAGATTGCCACGTTTCTAAACATGCCTGTCGTAACGATGGTGCGGGAAATTGTTGAAGATAGGGGAGATGAATGGACTGTAAAAGCAGACTATCAGTATGGATACAGGAAGGTTAGACTCAAATTGCCCGCAGTCATAACTGTAACCAGGAATTTGAATCAACCGAAGTCGCTTAGTTTCTCCGGCATCTTGAAGGCTCGTAGCAAGGAAATCACCAAATGGGATCGTGAGAAGCTGGACATCCCGGCAGAGCGTGTCGGCTTGAAAGGTTCACCGACTCATGTAACAGAGATGGCTCATTTGGAGAGCCGACGAGAAGTTGAGATATTGGAGGGATCCTTGCAGGAAAAGATCAAGCGCCTTGTTCAAATCCTGTCCGATGCGGGAGTGGTTTGATGGAAGAGAAAAGGGCGTCTGTGGTCGTGATTGCTGAACAAGGGGAGGATGGGATTCAACCTGTATCTCTACAGCTTGTGGGGAAAGCCCGACAGCTAGCCGATAAGCTTGGTTCCAAAGTAGCAGCCGTCGTTCTAGGCCAGAAGTTGACAAAAGCCGCTGAAGAGTTAGTAGGGGCAGGCGCAGACTTGGTTTTTCAGGGAGATTCGGATTTGCTTGTGCCCTACCAGGCTGAGCTCTATACAGAAATTATCGTGAAGCTAATGGTTGAGCATTGCCCTGATATTTTGCTGATTGGCTCCACGTTCATGGGGAGAGAATTGGCGCCGCTCGTCGCCGCCAGGTTAGAGACCGGCCTAACTGCTCACTGTATAGATCTGGTTATGAATAGCGAAGGCATCCTGGAACAGAAGATCCCAGCTTATGGCGGGATGATCACCATTGTATGCCCTAAGAAACGTCCTCAGATGGCAACTGTGGCTAATGGTGTATTTCCAAACCCAGTATTGGATTCAGCCAGATCAGGTGAGATAGTTCCAATTCATGTGCCAAAAGAACTTCCTCTACGTGTCCAGACTCTGGAAACTGTCAAGGAACGATCCGAGGGCATTTCTCTGGAATCCGCGTCGGTAATCGTAGCTGGAGGTGCCGGAGCCGGAGATCATGATGGATGGCATCATATTGCAGAGTTGGCAGAAGTATTAAACGCTGGCCTTGGTGCAACTCGGCCTGCAGTCGATGCAGGCTGGACTGAACTAGAAACCATGATTGGGCAAAGTGGGAAGATGGTCAGTCCAGAAGTATACATTGGAGTGGGCCTATCAGGAGAATTGCAGCATATGGTGGGAATAATTGGGGCCAAAGTAATGATTGCGATCAACAATGATGCTAGAGCACCTGTCTTTGAACAAGTGGATTACGGCGTGGTTGAAGATTGCCGAATCCTTGTGCCGGCTTTGGTGCAGGCATTAAGGAATACGTTAGGCTAACTATACCTTCGCCAAGAATCGCTCTTGCTGCTTTACACTGAATGCGCCGGGGACGAACGAGGATAAACGGCGAGTTTAGGCGCATTCTTCCCCCAAGAATCCATGAGAAATGGCAAGATCCACGTTCATCTCCGTTTATCCCCGGTCAAGAACACGAGCGCTGGGAATTGGCGAAAGCAATGGTTTAGAGAAAGGAAGAACCTGATGATAGTGCCTCTCACCCCTCTTGAATTTAGACAACGGGCCGCGAGATTGTATGGATCCAAGATTGGCGTTGTAGATGGGGAGAAACGGTTCACCTATGCAGAGTATGACCAGCGAGTTAATCGATTTGCGAATGTGCTCAGGAGTATGGGATTGAAGAATGGAGATGTGGTTTCGTTTCTTACCTATAACTCCCATCAATTGCTGGAGGCCTATTACGCTGTTCCGCAGGTGAATGGAGTATTAAACCCGATCAACATACGGCTTTCTCCTTCAGAAATTGAGTATATAGTCAATCACGCTGAAACGCGGATTCTGTGCTTTCACCAGGACTTCTTGGAAGTGATCGAACAGATAAAGCCCAATCTCGCGATTGTGGAACATTACATTGTCCTGGAAGCGAGAACTGTATGTGAGTGGGCAGAAGATTATGAGGCACTATTAGGGAGCGCAGATTCAGTAGCAGAAATTGATCTATCCGAGATTGATGAGAATGCAGTGATTGAGCTTTTCTATACTTCTGGGACGACTGGTCATCCAAAGGGCGTTGAAATAACCAATCGCGGTCTGTACTTGCACACCTTGAATGCGATTATTGGTTTTCAAGTGTCTGATGAAGATGCTCTCCTGCATGTCGTACCCCTATTCCATGTCAATGGGTGGGGCACTCCCCAGTTCCTAACAGCAGTAGGGGGTAAGCATGTGATGCTGCGCAAGGTGGACTTCGGAGAGATGTTGCGTTTGATTGAGCAGGAGGGCATTACAAAAATCCTGGGAGTTCCGACGATATTCAACGGTCTCTTGGAACATCCTGATTTGAAGAAACATGATTTGGGTTCTTTGAAAGAAGTGATTATCGGTGGCGCAGCTTCGCCGCTCTCCCTAATTGAAAAACTCGAAGCAGAGATTGGTTGTAAGGCGATAGTGGGCTATGGACTCACAGAGACCTCTCCGTTTGCAGTGATTGCAAGGCCGAAACCGCACCTGAAAGATGATGAAAGAACAAGACTAGCTACACAAGTGAAGACCGGACTGCCGATTGTTGGAGTCCAACTACGCGTGGTTGACGAAAATGGGGACGATGTGCCCGCGGATGAGAAAGCTATTGGTGAGATCGTATTGCGGAGCAATGCGGTTATGAAAGGATATCGGAAAGATCAGGCTGCTACCGATGCAGTGATCAAGGATGGCTGGTTTCATTCTGGAGATATGGCGGTGGTTGATGGTGAGGGATATATCACAATCGTAGATCGAAAGAAGGACATTATCATCTCTGGTGGAGAAAACATCTCTTCCGTGGAAGTGGAAAAGGTCATACAGAATCACCCGGCGGTATTTGAGACGGTGGTCATCGCTGTGCCTGATGAGAAGTGGGGTGAGGTGCCCAAGGCACTTGTCGTGCTAAAGCCAGGCATGGAAGCCAATGAGCCGGAAATCCTGCAGTTCGTGCGTGAGCATTTGGCAGGGTACAAAGTTCCTAAGGCGGTGGAATTTCGAAAAGAATTACCGAAGGGAGGAACGGGGAAGATTCTCAAGAAGGAATTGCGCGAACCATATTGGGAAGGCTATGAAAAGAGAATTCACTAGAAGGTAAACCGTTAGGCCTGCCTGTTCATCTCTTTGCAGCTACTTGTAGAAAGATAGGCAATGCGCTGGCTTATGGAAGTACGGGAAAGCTGCTCTATTCTGATCTTTCCTGACCTGCCCCTAGTTCTTGTATCACTGTCTGTGTTGGTTCAAACCTAAGACTAGACGACTTTAGGTTTCTCAAGTTGTGGAAAAACAAAACGAGACAACGTGGAATTCGAGAGTGGCGAGTCGTCTTTCCTGTTTCGTGTGCAATGTGCGCATTCCGTTAGAGAGCGGGGCGTTTTCCCCCGGCCGGGGGTACCTGATCCGCAGGGGAGTGGCTGTTCTGGTCCAATGGGCGAGCGGGGACGACGCTCTTAACTGGTCACAAGGTACGCACGTGCAGTGAACGCCCATTAGGGATGGGTTCCTGCTCGGGTTGTGGCGGCGAGTCCATCCTGCCGTGGACCTGGGCAGGAATCCCCTCCTTCACTCGAAGCGCCGCGCGACGTCGCCCGTGTCCACCTCCTGCGTGGCCCGAAACGGTCGAATCGGGGTCCCGCAGCATCATGCACCGAGGGTTGATGCCTTAGCCTGGCGTCCCCCCCGATTCTGTGAGGGTCTCGTGCGTCTCCGAACTGACCCTTAACCCTATAAGGGTCTGCACGTTTTCAGCTGCCTGGCGGACCGAAACCCTTGACCGTCTTCGAGGGCCAGGCAACAGACATAATCGCGACCCCACCGTCATCGCTAAGGTATAGGATTCTCCGGGTCGATGCATGGGCATGGGCGGGTTGACGCGCCGGGGCGCGAGGGATACAATCACCCACGGGCGATGAGGCTCGCCCGGCTGCAGGACGCAGTCCGACCCGCCGCAGAAATCGGCTGATAGCCTCTACTGAGGGCTTGGACCCTTGGTAGGGGCTTTCTTGTTGTCCATGGGAAAGAGACACCCGAGGTTGCTGAGCTACTTCGACGTCCTGGAGGCCTGCGCCGAACCGGGCTGTCCCTTGTGCCGGCTGTCCGAGCGCAAGGTCAACCGATACCTGGATGGGATTATGTACGAGTACGTGAACGACCCGGGCACGAGGGGTCAACTGCGGCGATCCTTGGGATACTGCAACGAGCATGCATGGCGTCTGCCGGAGACGGGCGGCGGGCCCGCTCTCGGGATTGCGATCATCTATCGCGACCTTGCCGGCCAGGCGCTAAGTCGACTCGAGAACCCCCGATATGCTGCACCCCGCAGATTCTCCCTCCGACGGCTGGTGGAGGTCCTCGATCGCGATAGGCCCACGGCAGCGACGGAATCCGTCCTGCGCCGCCTGCAGGCGGAGGAGCAATGCCCGGCCTGCGCCCATCGCGACACCATGGAAGACATCGCCTTGATTGCAGTGCTGGAGGCCCTGGCGCGAGGCGATGAGCGTATGCAGACGGCGCTCAACGCATCTTCCGGATTGTGCCTGCCCCACCTGCGGCGCGCGCTTGAGCTTGTGCGGGATGAGGTTGCCTTCGAGTGTCTGGCCAAGATCGCTCAGGAGAAGCTGGCTGCGCTCAACGACGAGCTCGGCGAACTCCTCCGGAAGAGTGATTACCGGTTCAACAAAGGAGATTTCGGCCCCGAGAGAGATAGCTGGAGGCGGGCCATCGCCTGGGTGGCGGGATCGAGGGGCGTGCGGTGAGAGCTGTCCCTGGTGGACTGATCGCGACGGGCCTCAGAGGGGCGATGGGTCAGCCAGGCTGCCCCATATGCCGCCTTCGGGACGACGCGGAGCGCAGGTATCTCCGATCTCTGCTCTGGGAGAACGTGAACGATCCGACAACGCGAGATTGGATCCGCCGTTCAATGGGATTCTGCCCCAGGCACACCTGGCAGATGGGACGCATGGAAGTGGAGGCGTTTGGCAGCGCGCTGGGGAACAGTATCATCTACGAGGACTTGGTGGGGATGGTGCGCAGACAGCTTGCTCACTACGTCCGGCGCACTGATGCAAATCGACGGTCAATCTGGCGTCGCTGGCTGGGGCCGTTCCTTGGGTGCAGTTGGATGCCCAAGAAGGCCCAACTTCAATCCGAGGCAGCATGCCGGGTCTGTCAAATAGGGCTGCAGACCGAGGCCTCCCACGTGCGCTGGCTCCTTGGAGGTCTGTCCAACGTGGAGTCGGCGTTTTGTGAATGGTATCGGGAATCCAGTCGCCTTTGCCTGCGTCACCTGGATCAGGCATTGATGTCGCCCCGGCCGGAGACGCAGCCCGGGGTGATGTTTCTCGCTCAGGACGCCGAGGGATATCTGGAGCGTCTGGAAGCGGACCTGGGAGGTTTCGGCGACAAGCACTCCTGGGACCGCCGCCACGAACCGATGACGGAAGCCGAGAAGGTCTCCTGGCTTAGAGCGCTTGCCTTCTTCGGGGGGAACGAAAGGAACCACAATGGGCGATGTGGCATGTGACTTGGGTTACAGGACTGCTGAAGCCCGGGCTTGGTGGCCGTGGCAGGCGTAGGTCCTCCGTCCCGGTTTCTGATCGCGGGCCATCTGGGTCAAGGGCGTCCGTCTGTCCTGCGAATCTGGGTGATCGGGCAGCAAGCGTCAACATCATTGATGGCTGTGTCTGCCAGCTTCAATCGATCGCGATAGGGTCATGACCGACGAGAACCTGATTGAACTGCACGTGGAGATCCCCGGCAGAGAGCACGCCTGTTACGATCATTACGATGATTACGGTCGTACTGGAGGGTTGCGTCTCACAAAAGTCGTGTACCCCCTTGAGCATTATCCCGCCGACCTTTGCGTTGTGACGGACAGCCTTGGCGACGACGGCGCGCCGCTCGGCGCCCTGCTATTGGGCAATGTGTCCCATCCTGCTGGGTGTCTGGTCGGGGCACGCCCAATCGGTACTCTGCAGACACAGGCTGGAGGACCCGTTCGGTGTTACATCCTGGCGGTTGCGGCCGGTGATGACCACTTCGCCAGCATTGACACGTTCGGGGCGTTGTCCGGAGAGAGAAGGCTGGCCCTGGAACTGTTACTGCGCATGGATGGCAGGACCCCAGGATCGGAAACGCAGTGGCTGGGGCCTGATGCCGCCCGCGCGTCTGTACACGAGGGCCGGCAACGCTTTCGGCTCGCTCAAGCTGAGCAGCAGGAGGCCTCGCAGCTTGAACCGGTGTGGAAACCGATCCTCGCCCAGCGTCGATCGTCTTCGGCAAGTGCTGAGGGGGAGCGTCACACCGCGGCTGAGTACGCCTTCCACTCGCTGCCCTACCGTTTCCAGAAATACGTGGAAGAGTACCTGGCGCCTGACGAGCGCATCCTGTACGCAGAGCATCGGCGTCCCTTGAGGAGCGCCCTGCGACGTGCTCTACTGAGAGGGAAGCGACTCGAGGAGGGGGTCTTCATTGTCAGTGATCAGCAGGTTACGGAGGTCGTCGAGTTGATGCCGCCGGACAGCGCTGGCATCCGCTACGGCTTTATCGCCCGTAGCGGGGTCCCGGAACGGTTGGAGGAGGTCGATGTCTTCTCTCTCTCGCGGGATGTCGTGGGCCTGGCTGTGACGTGGCGCGCGGCACATGGTAGTGAGGAGGTGATCTGGGAGTTTCCGGCGTCGCGCCGCCTTGAGGTTGACCAGGCCGCCGAGGTGCTGCGAGGCTGGCTGGCTCGCGGTCATGACCGCCGTCTTCGACGGGCATCTCCGCCCGCGCCTCCGGTGGAGCTGCCGCCTCTCCGTGATCCGGCGGCCAACGATCCTGAATACGTGAAACCTCTCGTCGCGAGGCTGGAGGCGGAGCTCGCCGGGTGCGTCGCTCCGGGTGAAGCGGTTCTTGCTCGGTGCCTGCTGCCTGCCTGGGTTGAGGGACGCGGAGCGGCCTCCTTGCTGGCCGTGACCAGTCGGCAGCTGCGCATCGTGCCCGATCCGGCCGACCCGAAGGCCGGCTCCCTTAGCCTTTCGGTTCCCCTGCAGACGGTTGCTTCGCTTGAGTTCTGTTCGACGCTAGTGCAGGCGTACCTCAGACTGTTCATCCCACAGCCCTCGTTGGCTAAACCGATCGTTCATACGATCTACTTCGGAAAAACGCTGGCAGCGATGAATGTCTGCTACCTGATGCTGCGGCGTGCCATGGCGACGACACCGATCGGTATGCGGATCGGCCTGGAGGAACGGACAACATGATTGAACCTTCAGACACCTCCAATCAGCCACTCATCCTGGTGAGTGCGGCGAATCGCTTTCTGTCGGACGGCAAGCCCCAGAAGGTCGAGGTAGAGCTGTCACCGGACCTTCTGAAGCGGTTGCGGGACCTCGGTCAGGAGCATGGGCTGGCCGAGGGCGATGCCATCCGGATGGCCGTCGCCGCGGGAGTGGCGTTCCTCTCCGCTGAGCGCGCGGTGCGGACTGCTTCCGGAATCGGCGAACGATCCGCTGAAGAGGTCGAGAAGTTGCTCGCGCGCCACATCGAACTGGAGGCCAACTACGCTGTCATGAAGAATCGCCTGTGGCTGGCGATGCAGGACAACCAGGCCATGTCGTTGCGCGACGGCGCGCTGACTGCGACAATCGAAGGATTGCGGAATGTTGTCGAGCGCCTGAAGGCCGAGCTCGCCGAGGCTCAGAAACTGGGGGCGACTACCCCCGCCCATTCCCACCAAGAGACGCGACCCGTCGCATCTCTCGCAAATGCGCCTCGACGAAGAAACCTCGCGCGCCGATTGTGGGCGGCCATTCGGAGGGTGCCATGATGTGTGAGCCGGTGGGCGGTGCTCAGATAGGTTTGTCGGTGCCCCCGGTCGTATCCTTGTTGGCGACAAGCTCCAGGCGGCCATCATGACCCGGCAGGCGCCCACAGAACAGGCCAGCCCTCCCGCGGGAGGAAGGGGCAGATGGTTCAACCGGACCATCATCGGGATGGGGCTGACAAGTTTCTTCAGCGACCTTGGCCACGAGACGGCGACCGCCATCCTGCCGCTGTTCCTCGCCTCGCTCGGCGCGCCGGCCGCAGCACTGGGAGTGATTGAGGGCGTGTCGGATGCCCTTTCAAGCTTCGCCAAGCTCGGGGCAGGATGGATCGGTGACCGGGTCGCAAGCCGTAAACCCCTCGTTGTGGGCGGATACGTGCTAACGGGAGTCGCGACGGGGATATTCGGGCTGGCTACGGCTTGGCCGCAGGTCCTCCTGAGCCGCGCGATCGGATGGTTTGGGCGGGGGGTCCGTGGCCCGCTGAGGGACGCGATGCTGGCCGATGCTGTGGACCCTGCGTTGCGCGGGCGCGCCTTCGGGCTCCAGGGGGCCGGGGACACGCTGGGCGGCGTGCTCGGTCCGGCGGCTGCTTTGCTGCTCGTGTCGGCACTGACATACCGCCAGACGTTCCTCCTCACGGTCATCCCAGGTTTGATCGCCGCCCTGTGCTACGCCGTCCTGGTTCGAGAGCGTGGCCGGACGCGCATCCAACCGCGCAGATTCTGGGAGGCACTGGGCGCCTTGCCGCCAGGCTTCCGGCTGTTCCTGGTCGCTGTGGGGCTGTTCGGAGCCGGCGACTTTGCCCACACCCTGCTGATCCTGCGCGCCTCGCAGGCACTGGCTCCCTCCCTGGGCCCAGCTTTGGCAGCGACGACGGCCATCGGCTTGTACACACTCCACAATGCGGTCTACGCAGCCTCCACACTCCCGTCGGGCGCGCTCGGCGACCGCTTCGGAAAACGAGGGCTTCTGGTGGTTGGGTACCTCCTGGCTGGGGTGATGAGCCTGGGCTTCATCCTGGCCTCTCCAGTCTGGTGGCAGTTCGCCCTGCTCTTCGGGGTGGGTGGGCTGTACATTGCCATTGAGGATACACTCGAGCGGGCCATGGCCGCCGACCTGCTGCCCGAAGACATGCGAAGCACCGGCTACGGCGCTCTTGCGGCAGCCAACGGGCTGGGCGATTTCGTTTCCAGTGTTCTCGTTGGTGTGTTGTGGACGACCATCTCGCCGGCGGTGGGCTTTGCTTACGCGGCAACTCTGAGCTTGGTCGGCGCTGCCCTGGTGCTGCGCGTCCGCCAGGGAGGCTGACGGTGCTCAACCCGCATCAGAAGAACGCCGTCGAGGTCGAGATGAGGCTGCTGGAGGCGACGATTCGGAACGTGCTCCGTCTGATTCGGGAAACGCCTGGCGACGGGCTCTTGACACACTTCCGGCGTTTTCCTATTGGCAATCGCTCGCGCCTGGAGGCGCTGCTGGACGCGATGTCCCGAGAGGTCGCTGCTGTCGTGCGAGAGTTCGACCTGCAGCCCCGGGATGAGGAGGTCGAAGGACGGCTCCGTGCTGAGATGGCCGTAGCCTGGTCGGAT
>Ga0315274_10011155_pt1 | contig 12881 bp, 12 predicted proteins | sample YL17G02_20_MG_FD_203700 | JGI IMG/M metagenome (GOLD analysis project Ga0315274, IMG submission 203700) | Sediment microbial communities from Yellowstone Lake, YNP, Wyoming, USA - YL17G02_20 | ecosystem: Environmental > Aquatic > Freshwater > Lake > Sediment | place: USA: Wyoming | collected... | reverse complement strand
TCCACATTCTTTTCGATCATCCTCCGAGAGAAGCGATAATTGAAACTGAAGATGAGTAAAAAGATGAGTCCACTGCTCAAAGTAAAAAAGAAGATCAGTTTGAAAGCGATGCCTCTATTTTTCAGCATCCTTATCGCACCTTATGAAAAAGGAATAGTAGTTTGGCGTTCTTTTGACTAAATCGTTTTCTTTAAGCTCGTAATCAACTCTTTGGTAATCCAGTGGCTGAAGCATTCCGATAGAGCTCCGGTAGTCTGTAGGAGAGATCAGATCCTTCATCCTATCCAGCATCCATTTCTGGTGGGTCCTGTTCGCAGGGATTTTTGCCTGGGATATGTATTTTAGAACGATGTCCAGCGCCTCCTCAGGGTGGGAAAAGGCATAGAGCCAGCCCTCGATCGAGCTTTTCACAAAGGCGCACACCAGCGCGGGGTCTTTTTTGAAGGTCTTCTCAAGGGTATAGATGCCATCTTCTGGAAAATTTAGCCCGTGCTCATGGAAGAAAAAAGGGGTCAGTTCATCTGGATTGAGCCCTGAGTTCATAATGGTATGATATTCGTTGTACCACATCGCTGATGCCACATCGACCCCGCCTCGAAGAAAAAGATTCACAGAAAAGGACTGGGGGATAATTTTTACCTTCAGGTTGTATCTTCTAAAAAAGGCCTTCGGTTGAATCTGAAAATCCTCACCCCAGAGACTTACCTTTTTCCCATTTATATCTTGAGGTGTTTTTATATTGCTCGATTTTTTTGCAACAAGCATCAGAGCTGAACGCTGAATCATCTGGCCAATATTAATGATATCCTGCCCACTGGCGGCCAGACGCACGGCCGTCGCGAGCCAAAGGGTCGCAAAATCAGCCTTACCCTTTATAAGGAATTGAGAGGAAGGGCGATCGGGACCCCCTTGAAGAATGGTCAGGTCAATGCCATTCTTTTTATAAAATCCCTTTTCATAGGCCACATAATATCCTGCGAACTGTGCCTGAGGACTCCAATGAGGGATGAAAGATGCTTTCTTAAGGGCAGGCCCTTCAGCATTCGCAAGAGAAGGTCCCAGAAGAAAGAGGCACAGAAAAATAACCCTTATCATCTATCTCTTCCCTTTCTCGAAGACAAGGCTTAGGATGTTTCGACTCCCTTCTCGACGGTACCTCAACTCATCCACCATTCTCTTTACCAGGAAGATCCCAAGACCGCCGATCTTTCGCTCCTCCACATCAGCAGTGAGGTCGGGATCCGATAGGGAAGTCATATCAAAGGGTATCCCAGAATCAATGATTTCAATGATAAATCGACCGTTCTCCATTTTGCAGTTGATTTCAACCTCTCCCGGTTTTTCTGGATAGGAATAGTTGAAAATATTCACCAATACTTCCTCTATGGCAAGCTCGATCTTGTTGACCTTTTTCTGGTCAAAACCCTGTGTTCTTGCACATTTGGATACAGATTCCATCAATCTTTCTAAATTTTCAAGCTTGGCAGGTAGCGCGATCGTTAGCAAGACGTCCATTAATTAAATCTCTTTGAGGGCGGCTTCTTGTGTGTCAAATATCTTGAAGATGGAATGAAAGCCCGATATCTTGAAAACTTCTTCCACGGGGCCCTGCAATCCTGCGAAGAAGATTTTCCCCTGACTCCCCTTCAATTTCTTTGCCGTGGCGAGGATGCTTCGAAGGCCTGCGCTGCTGATATACTCCAGGCCACTCAAATTTACAAGAAAGGTATTTTCACCTTTCAAGATCAAATCGGATAGAGACTTTTCAAATTCCGGGGCTGTCACTGCATCCATTCTGCCCTTCACCGAAATGATCGTTGCCCCTTTATCCTTCCGTGTGAGAATTTCCATAAAACCTCCTTCATTGTAATTATTCATCCATTATGAGAAACTCCTCACTCGCGAAAAAAATCAGTAATCCTTCCCTTGGGGATGAGGGGATTTAGCACTATGTGTATTTGCAAACCCCCTGACAGTCCGCCTTGACAATCTCCATGATTTTTTTGGCCCGGTCGGAATAGAGTTGAATTCCCTCCCAGTTGGGCTGTCCAATGATCTTTTGCATGAGCATCCCGTCCACATCAAACCATCGGGGCAAGATCCCACCCAGGAAATAGCTCCGTTTCCGAAGAACATCGACTGCCTGGCCAACCCAAGGCCAAGATAGCTTAAGCCAGACTTGGATAACGACCACTCCCTTTTCCTGAACCGTCTTCTCCTGCTCATCAAAGGCGCTTTCGAAGTCTGCCCCAGTGTCATGGACCGCCAGGCGAGCCACCTGCGCAAAGTCAAAGACCTGAGTTTTTATCTCTGTTTTGATCGGAGAAGGCAACTCATCTTGGGAAAGAAGGAAGTCGCGATCGTCATCCAAACCACTATAGATAAATCGTATGCTCTCCTCGTAGACCTCCGGCAAATAGACGGTGTGAGGTTTGGGCTTAAGCGTTTTAAAATCCAATAAAGCAGTCACACGGCCTGAGGCACTTTTCTCCTTATCATAAGCTTCAGCGGGCATGAGGTCAACTTCGATGGCCTGTGTGATCCAGCCCGCTTTGGCTGTTCCCTTCTGAGCGAAGATATGGTTGCACACAGGTTCTCCAAAGAGGAGTTCAATGTTGTACTTCTTCGCTGTCACTTCCATTCCGTGGAGGCCCAATCCCGTATATATTCCCTTGCCACCCCGGTAAGAGGGGTGGACCAAACCTGCTCCAGACTCACAGATCCGCTCGCAAGGAGCACTGTGGAAGAGAGCAACATGGCCCACAATATCCCCTTTGGGAGTCCGGGCTACACTCGAGAGGGTGCGGCCGGCAGCATTCTCCTCGATCAGAACTTTGGGGTCGATAAATGTTCTAATAGGATAGCCATCACCATAAACGGTCCTGAAAAGTTGTGAAATCCCTTCCGCATCTTCGGGCCGGAAGAGATCGAACTCATAAGTCTGTCCAGGTTCAATATCGTTCATCTCAAGCTCCTTTTTTTGCCAGAAGTCGTATCAAACTGAGAGATAGGAGGATGAGAGCGCCGCAGAAGTAATAAAGCGTTCTATAGTCCCAGGCAGCTAATATCCAGCCTCCGATCATCGGCCCCAAAAAGAGGCCTCCCTGAAACATCTCCACCCCCAGGTTCGTGTTGAGGGCCCGGAGCCTGGCGGGTGAAGAGTCGAAGATAAGGCCGCTCAGGAGGGGCATGGCAACACCCCAGCATAACCCAAAAAACAATCCTAACGCAAAAAAGAGAACCTTTCCTGATGTATTAGCGAGAATGGGATAGGCTACGACAAGTCCGATCAGGGAGTAGGCCAGGAACCGGGGCTTGCTCATCTTGTCAAAGAAGGGTCCCCCGAAGAGTCGGACTGCAATCTCTGTAAAGGTTGAAAGCGTAAAAAACCAGCCCGGGTTGGATATTCCAATCTTATGTCCATAGGCCTTGAGAAAGTAAAAGACCGGAGTAAAGGCCACGTAGAGGAGAAGCGAGATCGCCAGAAGGGAGAAGATCTTTGGATCTTTGATATTGTCGATCAGGTCCCTTTTCGTAATCTTCTCCGAAGGTGAAGGATCTTCCGCCGAGCGGGCTCCTTTCACAAACAGAAGGAGGGGGAAGATCAAGACCATCAGGGAGGCCGTGAGAAAGAGAACAGGCACGAAGCCGTCGAGAATCTTGATCAGGGGTTCCAAGAGAGGTGGCATCACCGCATAAGGAAGAAGGGTGATGACGGAGATGATTCCGAAGGCCTGGCTGCTCTTGCCCGCTGGGATGGACTCAACGATCTTGGCCATCATGGCCGTTCCCATAACAACGTATACGCCTCCATGAATGATCCTTACAAGGGCCATGGACCAGAACCCGCGAGCAGGCTGGTAAAAGAGAAGGGAGACAATGATGCCTATGGAGCCGAGAAAGATCCACTTCTTTGCATTGCCGGGATGGAGCAATGGGCTAATAAAAGGCCGAATGAAAAGACCTGTGAATGCAAAAAGACCGATCAGCAATCCTATCTCCTGGGGCGATAGGCGAAGCTCATTGAGAAGATAATGGTGAAACTGGAAGAAGACAGCAACGTTGCAGAAATTGAGAAAGATGATCCCATTGAGGGAGAGAAATTCCTTCGTAATCAATCTAACTGGTTTTTCCATCTTTCAGCGCTAAACAAACGTATTTGAAATTCCCCGATTAATCCCATCCCCCTCCCAGCCTCCCCCTTGAAGGGGAAGGAGTTAAAAGAGTTCCTCCTCTGTGAATTCCTCCCCTTCAAGGGGAGGATGAAGGAGGGGATGGGGGAAGGGAGTTTCAGCTAAAGATCTAAGAGAAGGTTAGAAACGGATTCTCAGAGTTCCTCCTGTAAGTATCTAAGCGCAACAGTAGATTTCCAGAAACCTGGCGCCGGTAGTCTGCACCGGCCCGGATATCGTCAATCGGTCTGACCATCGCCCGGGCAAGTGGGGCAGCCTTCTCCAAGACTTGGCGCGAGAGACGATTACCGATCAGCATCGCTTCAATCTCAGCTGATGTGACGATCGTGGGAGCCACGCTGCCCCAGGCCAGCCTTACCTCTTCCACCATCCCCCCCTCTGAGATCTTAAGCAGCGCTGCGAGGCTGACGATAGCAATGGCCAGGGCTTTGCGTTGGCCGACCTTCTCATAATGGTGGAGATTAAATTCCGGGCACTTCCTAAGCCAGAGGGCTGTCAATACCTCTCCGGGTTTGAGAATCGTCTCTCCGGGTCCCTTGAAGAATTCTCTTATCGGAACACGACGGGAAGAGTCTCTTCTTCTCAATTCCAGTTCCGCTCTCAAAGCATAGAGGGGTGGAAGGGAGTCCCCTGCCGGAGAGGCGGTGACGATGTTACCGCCAATCGTCCCCATATTGCGGATGGGAGGAGACCCGAGCACTTTCAATCCACTTATTAAGATGGGAAAGTGATTCATCACAAGAGGGCTTTCAAGGAGTTTGGTCAATGTGGTGCATGGGCCAATGAAGATCTCTTCGCCACGATCTTCAACTCCTGTAAGTTCTTCTATGCGCTCCAAGCAGATCATCTGATTCGGATGAATGAGACCGTTCCTCATTCTCACCAGAAGGTCGGTCCCACCTGCATAGAGTGCAGAGCGAGGTTCCTCTTGAAGGATCTGCCACAGCTCATTTAAAGTCTGAGGGAGGAAAACGCTTCTCATATATTAGAAAAAATCATAGAGCATAGGGCATAGCGCAAAGGATAATGTTATTAATCGGTCCATAATTGTAAATACACTAAGGGTCAAATCCCTCCTTCCCATCCGGCGCTAGAGTCCCAATGCTCGACTTGGCGTGAAAAGTGCGGCTCTGGACGGCGGCGACTCCCTTTACAAAAGGGAGTAATTCCCCTCTTTGAAAAAGAGGGGTTAGGGGAGATTTTCGGATGAATGTGTCTTCTCAATTATGGACTCCTTAGTAAATAAGGCCTCCATTCTCCTGGTTCATTTTGCGGGCTGCTGCCGCTACCGCATCGACGATCTTCTGATAACCGGTGCAACGACAGAGGTTTCCGCTGATCCCTCCCCTGATCTCAAGCCGCGTTGGGTTTGGATTCTTCTGCAGGAGATCGACGGCTCTCAGGATCATGCCGGGTGTGCAGAAGCCGCACTGAACAGCACCGAACTCCACAAAGGCCTCCTGAACCGGATGGAGTTTCTCTCCGGATGCCAGACCCTCAATGGTCGTGACCTTTCGACCTTCAAGCTGAGGAGAGAGCATCAGGCAGGAGAGTCGGCTTTCGCCATCGACCAGAATGGTGCATACACCACACTCCCCTTCACCGCATCCCTCTTTCGTTCCTGTGAGGTTGAGATCCTCCCGTAAAAGGTCAACGACCCGTCGATCTGGGGGAGTTTCAATCTCGATCTCCTTTCCATTGAGGGTGAAAAAGATTTTCATGAGCCTTTCTCCGTCAATGCCTTCAATACCCTTTCTGGCGTCAGAGGAAAACGAGAGAGTCTGATCCCACAGGCATCGGCAACGGCATTGGCGATGGCAGGCAGGGGGCCGTCGATGGCGATCTCTCCAGCCCCCTTCAGGCCAAAAGGTCCGCTCGGCTCCTCAAACTCGACGGCGATCGATTCGAAATCCGGCACATCGAGGGCGGTGGGGATGGTATAGGTGGTCAAGTTCTTCGTCTGTACCTCTCCGTTTTGGACGATGAAATCTTCACATAACGCATATCCGAGGCCTTGCGCAATCCCTCCCTGAATCTGTTGCTCGAAGATTTGGGGGTTTATCACTTTGCCACAGTCACTCACGGCTAAATATCTTTTGACTTCAACTTCTCCGGTTAACTCATCCACTTCAACACAGGCCAGGTGAGCACCATAGGAGAAGATCGCATGGGGAATGCCGTGAAGCCTTAAAGCATGGTCTTCTGTAGGGAACTCCTTGGCCACTGGAGCACTAAAGTAGCCGGTTGCGACCTTTTCCGAATCATCGAGGGTTTTGGCAAGATCGGAGAGGAGGATCTCTCTGCCTGTTGGGAGATGTCTAATACGTCCAGGGAGGAGGATCATCTCCTCCTTTCCTCCGGCCATCACGAGGTCTGAACTATCTTGAAGGATGCGCTCCTTAAGGTCCTTCGCAGCCTCGATCAAGGCATTTCCAAAGGTGAAGGTCGTTCGACTGGCAGAGGCAGAGCCAGAGGGAAGGGTCCTCTCCGTATCAGGCAGGACCAGTTCCAAATCGATAGGATCTTGATTGAGGATCGATCCAGTGATCTGGAGGTAGGTCGTGGCATTGCCCTGGCCCATGTCGACGACACCCGAAAAGATGAGAAATCTTCCCTCGCTTGTCAGTTCAATCTTTGCATTAGCAACGTCGGGAACGATCGGTCCATATCCTATGCCATGCATGACACAGGCCAGTCCCAACCCCCTCCTCTTGAAGGGAGCGGCAAGAGACTTCCATCGTTCCTTTTCCTTCCAGAAGGGATGTTCTCTGATCTTAACGAGACAGTCCTTGAGGTGGACGGATCCGGTCAACGATATCCCCAGACCGTTCTTCCCTCCTTCCTCGACAGCGTTCTTGAGGCGGATCTCAAGAGGGGAAAGTCCCAATTTGGCAGCCACCCTATCGACCATCTGTTCCATGGCAGCCGTCACCTGGGGAACCCCAAAACCGCGGAAGGGGCCGGCGATGGGATTATTCGTATAGACAGACCATGCTTGAAGCCGAAGATTAGGGATACGGTAAGGGCTTGCTGCATGCTCAAGGCCCAGTGCCATGACTGCACCCCCTAAGTGGTCATAAGGCCCTGTATCATAGCAGGCAGAGGCGGTGAGTGCGTAAAGGGTTCCGTCAGATTTTGCTCCCAGGCGGTAGTGGAGACGGCAGGGATGGCGCTTGGGACTGGAGAGAAAACTCTCCTCCCTGCTCAACCAGATCTTCACAGGCCGGTTCGGACAGTGAATGGCCGCAAGCCCGAGGAAGGTCTGGACGCTTACCCCGTCCTTTCCTCCGAAAGCACCACCGCAGTAGGGAACGATGATGCGTATCTTCTTCTGATCCAGTCCAAGGGCCTCCGCCACCTCGGCGCGATCTCGAAAGGGTGTTTGGGTCGAGACAACCATCTCCAGCATGCCATCCTCCTTGAGAATGGCCCATCCACCCTCAGTTTCGAGATATGCATGCTCTTGATAAGGGACCTTAAAGGATGCCTCCACAATGGCGTCACATTCTTCAAAAGCAGCCTCCGCATCACCCGACTGCAGGGTTCCTTTAAGAAGGACGTTGCCGTCAGGGTTTTTTTCCTGGACGAATGGAGCGCCTTCTTTAAGAGCCTCTTCGGGGTCGAAGACGGCTGGCAAAGGCTCATAATCGACCGTGATGAGTTCGAGTGCTTTTTGAAGAGCGGACTTATCTTGGGCCACAACCAGGGCCACAGCGTCACCGCAATGTCTCACCTTATTGGCTGCAAGGACGGGTTGGTCCTTTCGGGCCACTCCTTGCCTGTTTGACCCGTGGACATCTCTATGGGTCAGAACTGCCAGCACTCCAGAAATGGCCTGAGCCCTCTCAACATCGATACTCTTCACCCGGGCATGGGCCACGCCTGCCCTTTTGACGCCTGCCCAAAGAAAATCGCGGTCGTAATAATCGACCGCATACTTCTCCTTACCTGTCACCTTGGCATAAGCATCTGCCCGTGGAGTGGTCCTACCAACCTTGAGAATGTTATTCTGAATGGTCATACCTTTTCAGGAAAGGATTTTCCTTAGGGCCTTCACGAAGGCCTCCATGGCTTCGTGGGTGCCGATCGACACCCGTATCCAATTTGGAAATCGAAAACCAGTCATGCTGCGGATCATCACTCCGTGGGTCATCAGCCTGCGATAGGTGAGGGTATCACTCATCGGCAGTTTGACCATGACATAACATCCCTCGCCGATCTGGGTTTGAAGGCCCAAACGGTGGAGCTCTTCTTTGAGGCATGCCCTCTCTACCTTGACCAACTCTCGGGTCCGCTTGATATGGCCATCATCCTCTAAAGCAGCGAGCGCGGCTGCCTGGCCCAGGGTATTCACGGAATAGACGACACAGGTACGCCGGATGACATCCACCACCTTCATGCTGCCGGCTAAGTATCCAACCCGCAATCCTGCCAGACCGTACATCTTTGAGAAGGTCCTGAAGACAACAAGGTTCGGGTACTCCCTGAGGAGTTTGATTCCATCTGGATAGTCTTCCTTATCGACAAATTCAAAGTAGGCCTCATCGACGACCACGATCTGACGGCCCCCGACTCGATCCAAGAAGCTACGGAGGATCGTCTCATTCCAGTATGTTCCTGTAGGGTTATTGGGATTACAGACGAAGAGGAGCTTGGTTCGTTCGTCGATCTGATCGAGCATGCCTTGATCATCGAAGACAAAATCCTTGAGAGGGACGAGGCGGGCCTCAAAGCCCGAGAATTGGGCCACCCATTCGTAGACGGCAAAGGTCTTATCAGCGGTGATGATGTTGTCGCCTTCTTGACAGAAGGCTTTGATAACAAAGGTGATAGCCTCATTGGCCCCATTACCGATGAGGAATTGTTCCGGATCCAGATCATGTTTAGCAGCTAACTTTTGGCGCAAATAGTATGAATCCCCGCTTGGATAGATGGCTGCCCTTGGAGGTTTGAAGCGACGGAGAATTTCCTGGGCTCCAGGAGGTGGGCCCAAAGGGTTTTCGTTATTGTTCAAGCGATAGAGGTGGTCGCAGCCATAGAGCTTCATCAACTCGTGATCCGGCTTACTTGGAATATAAGCTTCAAACCTCTTCACATATTCAGGGACAAGTTTGTCAATGTAAACGTCGAACATATTCCTTAAGTGCCTTCTTGGTATTGGAAGAGGACAATATCCGCCTCTCCACCGTAAGGTAAAATCAGTCGTGGTTGGAAGGCGTTATCCAACAACGTCTCTGTAAGATTGGCCTGCCAAGCATGGGCTAAATCAATCTCAAAAAAGATATTTGGGATATTTTCAGCTTTTAAAACATGAAGGTGTTGGGCCAAGTTTTTGGCTGAATCGGCTCCATCCCATATCGCCCTAAGAGTGACCTGACGATGAGATCGATCGAACTGGGGAGCAAAAACGGAGTAAAGGGGGCGCTGTTCACCCTCATGCCTGGTTATCAGGATTTCTCTTCCAAAAAAGAGACGATGATACTCGGCTTGAAGGAATTCCTTTAAGCTTGAATGAGCCCATACCTGACAACCTGGATCTTCATGGAGCTGGCGGTAATAGATGGTCGATCTTCTCATCGTGCCATCCATTTGAAACAGATCGATCGACCCCAGTGATTCAAAATATCTATAAGGAAATTCTGGAGTGGAGTAGCGGCTGATCAGTCCGATGGCATCGGTCTTAGCAATTTGACCTAAACAAGCGTTTATTAAATCGTTAGCCATTCTTGAATCAGGGGGCTGATGGAAAAGGTATGGGCCGAAAGATTCGACAGTCTTACTTCCAATCCATCGCCAGATGATACCGCCTCCTATCCTTCCCTGTTCATCGAGAGCTATTTGAGCACCGTACTCATTGGATGTAATCATATCTATCAATTTGCCAGGAAAATGGAACGCAGCCGGATAAAGGTGATCTGGATAGTTGGTGAGCAATAGGCGGACAAAAAACTTTAGGCGATCCGGATCGGAGCTTTTAATCACGAAGTTCTTCAAGGCTTTCGTTTCAATAGCCTTTAGATCAGACAACTCAGGGTAGGACTTTTCTTTTATAATTACAAGGACCAAAGTCTGTTGAGGCCCTTCGGTGATAGTGAACCGGTCTACTGATCTGGAAGCAATGAGAAGTCCCATCTCCTCAAGTTCTGCGTTATCATCCAATTTTATGCTTGCTGTTAGGTTAAACGCCCTCGGATTGAAAGGACGTGCCTTGAAGAGAAACTTCATTCGAACGTAATACCCGCCGTTTGCAGCCTCAATGTCGAGAGTTTCCTTCGTTTGGCCTGTCTTGCAGAGATAGACAAAGATCTCTTCAGAGGCCAGAGTTAACTTGAGGGCCTCTGTCTTGGCCATGCTAAAGGCGATAGCCGATTCTTCGACAAAGGAAGTGACTAACCGGGTAAAAATAGAGTCGGTCCAGGTCTTAAGAGATAATTTGGGATTGTCGTTATTCATATTTCTCTCTCCAGAAGGAATCAAACACAATGGATGATGAACTCTCACATTTCCTTTTTGATGTAGGTATGGAGATGGGACCCAACCATTTTTAAAATATTGAGATTATTTTGTCCATATTGTCACAGGCTTCTCCCTTGAAGTTGGCCACAGGCGGCCGATATCTCTGCTCCCTTGCTTGCTCGGACGATCGCTGTAAGCCCTCCCTCCATTAAAATTTCTTGAAAGCATTTGATCTTTTCTTCCGAAGGCTTTTTAAAGGGGATTCCGGGGGCCTCGTTGAGAGGGATGAGGTTTAACTTGGAGGGGATGCCTCTCAATATTTTCAATAATCTTTTTGCATCCTGAGGAGAATCGTTAACGCCTTCCACCAGAACATATTCGAAAGTGATTCGGGTTCTTGGCCGAAGGGGAAAATTTCGACAGGCCTCTAATACTTTTTTGAGAGGATAACGACGATTGATTGGCATCAGATGGCTTCGGGTCTCATCATCGGAGGCATTCAGAGAGATGGCCAACTGAAAGGAGATCTTCTCTTTTGCCAGTTGCTCTAACCCTGGAAGGAGGCCGACTGTAGAGAGGGTAACTCTCCTTGAAGAAAATTTGAAGGCCTCAGAGTTTGTCATCAATTCGATAGCCTTCATTGTATTTTTATAATTGGCCAGAGGTTCTCCCATTCCCATCAGGACGATATTGGTAATGGATGCTTTATCTGTTAGTGTTTCTCTGACTGCCAGGATTTGATTGAGGATCTCTGAAACCATTAGATCCCTTTTCCACCCCATTTTCCCAGTGAGACAGAATCGGCATCCTAAGGCACATCCCACCTGGGTGGAAAGGCAGAGGGTCAAGCGTTTCTTATCAGGAATCAAGACACTTTCGATTCGATTTCCATCCTCGAGTTCAAAAAGAAATTTTTTTGTCCCATCTTTCGCTTGTTCCACATGCAGGGGATGGAGGGTCGAGATGAAACTGATTTTATTTAAATCCTGACGGAATTTTTTGGAGAGGTTGGTCATCTCATCGATCGAATGGACACCCTTCTGATAGAGCCATCTCATCATCTGAATGCTTCGATAGCGTTCTTTTCCAAATGAAGTGATGAAGTCTTTTAGTTCTTGGAAAGACAAATTCTTAAGATCGATTATTTCTGAAGAATGGTTCAACTTAGATTCCCTCCCCTCACCCCTCCCTCTCCCCTTTGAGACTGTGTCATAATCCCATTTTGATGGTAGCCGCAGGCTTTAGCCTGCGTGCAACTCATTGATTTTATTGAAACTGACCGCAACCTAAAGGTTGCGACTACCAATTACGACACAGTCTCTTTGGGGAGAGGGTAAAGGTGAGGGGGCAGAGGGCTTTCAATACTTAAAAATCTCCAAGGCATTAAAGAAATATCCAATCTCAAATGCTGCCGTCTCTGGCCCATCAGACCCGTGGACGATATTTCTCTCAATATTGGTAGCAAATTGACGCCTCAATGTTCCTTCCTTAGCTTGATTGGGATCGGTAGCACCCATGAGTTCCCGTGTCTTTGAAATCGCTCCCTCTCCCTCGAGGACCATGACCACGGAGGGTCCGGAAGACATGAAGGCCGTAAGACTTTCGAAAAAAGTTTTACCCCGATGGACCGCATAAAACCCCTCTGCCTCTTTTTTATCCATCGAGATCATCTTCAGACCGATGACTTTTAAACCGTTATTCTCAAACCGTTTAATTACCTCGCCGATCAGATTCTTTGCTACTCCATCCGGTTTCACAATCGAAAGCGTCTTCTCCATAATCTCCTCCTTTACCCCGTTAGAAAATCCCCCTTGGGACTATAATAGTAAAAAAGAATTCTATCTCCTTGCTAAGGACAGGCTTTAAAGCCCCACCCTTTCTAACGGGGTTTGCACGAATTATAAGTTTTTAATCTATCTTTCTCAAATTGAAGTTGTTAGGTACGGAAAACGACAGCTCAGAAAAAGTCGCTCTTTGCTGCCCAGAACATTTTTTCGATAATTCTCATACTCGCTCCACTCGTAACTCAAGGCTTCAGCCTTGACTTATCAACCCTGAAGGGTTGAGTTACAAAGTTGCGCTTTGCCAAGACCTGCCTGCCGGCAGCGCTCAGAGATGCTTTTCATTTCTGACATTTTAGCCTTTTACATTGACAACAAATGCATATTTGTAATATACAAAAATGATACAGTTTGCAAGGAGGTTTCAATGAATAGACAAGAAACGAAAAGA
>Ga0315274_10011153_pt1 | contig 12882 bp, 17 predicted proteins | sample YL17G02_20_MG_FD_203700 | JGI IMG/M metagenome (GOLD analysis project Ga0315274, IMG submission 203700) | Sediment microbial communities from Yellowstone Lake, YNP, Wyoming, USA - YL17G02_20 | ecosystem: Environmental > Aquatic > Freshwater > Lake > Sediment | place: USA: Wyoming | collected... | reverse complement strand
GTCAGCGCACGCGACGCCGTCAGGGCCGATGGAGCATTGCGCCAGCCTGGCTTGTCTCTGCCCGCACCTTGTGCGACCGGAAGGCAAAGGCATTCAGGGCCGCCCGTGCCGTCTGCGCACGCGACGCCGTCAGGGCCGATGGAGCATTGCGCCAGGGGTGTTGTTGAATCCCGTCCCGGCGCGCGCGGTTGCGGTAGCCGGGCCATTCGTGGCCTTTGGTCGTAGGTTATAAAAACTCGTGCCCGCGCGTTCGACGGTAGCGGGCGGGGTCTTTTTTTTTGTTGTTGTGGTTTTCTTTGTTTTCTGATATTAGGGGGGACTGAAGGGAGGTGGTGAGGATGAAGGTGTTAAATAAGGAGACGATAGAGGATTTACGGCCGGAGATCCTGCTTGCCATGCGTCTTTTGGAGGATTTGTACAGCCGCGAGGATGAAGAGATGGAAGTAAGCTGGACGACGGGCGGCAAGCACATGGTAGGGTCTTTACACCCGAAGCGCCGGGCGTTCGATGCCCTGCCTCCCTCGGTGAATTCGGCCGCGATCGTAAGGTTGGCCAAGAGGATTCTAGGTCCCGATTACGATCTGGTTTTGGAGCCTGGGTGCCTACACGTGGAATGGGATCCCAAATAATCTAACCGAAGAAAGGAGGTCGTGTGCTGTGCAAAGTAAGCTCGCGCCAATCCTCGAAACTCTTCTGGCAGTTGCCAAGAAGGCTCAGAAAGCCTATTGCTACCCGAGTCAGGCACGCATTTTGTTGCTTCTGGTCAAATTTCACAAGCTCCGGATCTCGAGGCGTACGCTCAACCGGTACCTCAAGACCCTGGAGCAGGATCACTTCTTTACTCGAGTCCGCCGTCATCGGAAAGGACCTGCGGCGGTGAACCCGGTCACGGGCGCTGAGGGGGCTCCCAAGATCCTGTTTGCGAGCACGCTTTATAAGCTGGGAGCTCGCGCGTTCAACTGGGTTGCGGAGCGGTTGGCCCGGGCCCAAAGGTTCTTCTCTTTTTTCCGTGTGCCAAAACTGGCACAATATAAAGCTGCTTCAGCTAGGTATGGAAACCACAGTGGACAACTGGACCGTTTAAGGTCCCTGTTGGCCCCTATCGGTGGTCCTTCGGGCAGCTTATCTTGCGGTTTAAGCCCCCCGCCAGACCCGGCAAAATAGCCCCCCACGACTTTACTGGGAAAAAGCGTGGTTTAGGGCGAATTTCAAGAATCGTACCACCCCTACCCTCTTTCCCCGATATACTCATCAAATGATTAGTAGTCTCAATCATATAGGTGTTTTAAACATATAGCCCGTGTCTTTTCGCGTCAGGATCCCGCCGGATCTGGCGCGGGCGGACGATCGATTGTGCTTGACAGCTTTCCGACTCGGGCGTATGTTCAAAAATGAACGGGGTGTCAATATTTTGACTCCCCCAAATAACGTCTAACCGGGAGGTGTGGTATGGCGGAGATCAAATCGGCGGCGGCCATTCAGGCGAAGTGGACTAGGGTGACCCCCCAGCGGACGGAGGATTACAAGATCGGGGTCACAAGCCCACGGCGGGACTGGGAGAAGGCAGCCAGCGGAGCCAAGGAGACGCACAAGGCGGCTATGGTGGCCGCGGCGGCTGCGGACTCCTACGGCAAGGGAGTTACGAGGGCGGGCACCGCCAAGTGGCAGGACCGGGCGATCAAGAAGGGACCCGGGCGCTTCGCCGAGGGTGTCATGATCGGCGGCGATGACTACGGTAAGGGGTTCGCTCCTTACCGGGATGAAATCGAAAAAACCGTTCTCCCCCCTCGCTTTCCCAAGCGTGACCCGCGGAACATTCAGCGGGTGGCGACGATCGCCCTGGCCCTGGGCAAGAAGAAGACGGGGTAAGGTAGGGCATAGGCATGGCCGAGCCGTATGTTGTAGCGCTAAGGATAACCGTCTCTAAAGGTACGCCGGAAACCATGGTGGTATCGGAAGAGACGACGTTTTCGGTACTGAGCTTTGCGAAGATGAGTCACGTTTCAGCGGAGTTTTACGAGCTGATCGCCAAGCTCGAGAAGGAAAAGAAATAAACCACTTTATAGGGAGGTCAATGCTATGCCATTAAGAGAGCCGTTTCTGGTTAAGACCATTCTTGGCACTGGAGCGGTCCAGCTGAAGGCGGACCCGGGTGAAGCCTTCCTCGTGAAGGACATCATGGTCCGCGACCCTGCTGGATCGTACCTGACCATCAAGTGTGAAAAGTCCACGGTGGGATATTTCCGGGTCGGGGGGACGCTGGGATCTCACCTTGCTTTCAGGCGCGGCAGGGCGCAGCACTCCCACACCGTTAGAGTCGATGGCGGGGCTCCTGGAGGATCATGGAGGGATGCCCGCCTGCGTAACGGAAGCAACGTTAATCAGGCCCTGGGCATCAGGGCAGAAGCTGCCGTGCCAGCCGATGTTTACGATGCCGTGCGGGCGCTGCTCTGGTCGGGATTTCACCGGGGCGAAACCATCCTGAGTTTTCTGGCGAATGCCGGCATATTCAAGGGCTTCCCGATCGCCGAGGGCGAAACCATGACGATCGAGGGGATGGGTGGGGCGAACTCAATCACCGTGATCCTATATGAGCAGTGGGACCCCGCGGACATCAAGGTTGACCAGGAGAACGGCAGCCGGTCCAAAGAGTATTTTTATCTGAACTACGGTAACACCGGGGCGGCGATCAACGCTTCGGGCGACTCGCTCTTTGACACGGCCGTATCTCCGGCCGAGTTCCCGGACTTCCCGTATGGGAAGGTGGTTCCGGCGAAACATGAAATCAGTGTGTTCGGGGTTCTGGCTTCGCCCTTCGCTCCCGCTGAGAACGACGGGACGAATTACTGCTACACGCAGTACCTGAAGCTCCTGAAGGACCGGGCGGTTCTTTTCGATGAGGACCGGAATGGGATTTTGTTCCTGGCGCGGTCCGAGACTGCGGACGGGGCCCAGGATATGAAGGCGGAGGGGTTTACCTTGATCGGAAACTATTCCGAGTATGATAACAACCCGCCGCTGATTTTTCCGGCGCCGCTGGTGTTCGCTGCCGGTGATGAGCTGAACGTCTACGTCACCACCGTGAAGCATGGGTCCGGCCAGGACATCTCCACGGATGAGCAACAGATCTGCTTGATTGAAAAAGTCAAGCGGGTCGAGTAAGGGGGCGGAAAATAATGATCTTAAGACAAAAGTTTTCCATCGCGGCCTCCACGAACTCCATCTATTATGATGACCTGGGTGGGCTGAAGTCAACGGAGGCCGAGAAGAAACGTCTGTTGTCAGTGAACATCATTATATCTGCGGTGGCTGACAACGACATCCAGGGCTACCATGAGCGGGCGAAGGTTTTCGACGTCCCCGATCGGCTATTCGACGTCGAGTCGGCGACAGGGACCGTCAACCTGGCTAAGCCCGGCGCTCGGATCAACGAGCTCGAGGTGGGGATCGAGATCCCAGTGGGTGAGACCTTCAAAATGGCGGTGCTCACGGGCGCCACGGGTGTGACGATCAAAGGGACATATAATTACGAGCTCATAAAATAAGGGGGTGGGCCATGGCCAAGAGGGTAGTAAAGAAGGCAGCCAGGCCCATCGTCGCGGTCGAGCCGAAAGGCTACGAGCTGAAGAAGATATATCAGAAGATCAGATCCGAGAATATCTTCGAGATGCTCGACCTCGACCCCAAGTTCGTGCCCTGGATGTATCTCAGTAATGAGATAATCCGGGCTTTTGCCCGGTGTGTCTTCCAGGGTCCGTACGGGCCGGTAGTCGCGAAGGGCACAAAGGAGGGCGCCCTTGCCGTCGTCGCGAGGGGGGGCGCCTTCGACGCCTATGAGCGGCAGGACTTCACGTATGCGATATCGGGTGCCCAGAGGACTACCGATGGGACGGAGGCCGGCAAGCTCGTCGATTCCTCCGAGAGCTTTATCGTTGAGGGAATCAAGGCCGGAGACACGGTATTCAATACCACCGATTCGACGACCACGTACGTGGTATCGGTGGCCGCCACAAAGCTCACGCTGCTGGATGATATTTTCGTCACGGCCGAGAATTACAAGCTCTACCCCTGCAAGGACTTCACCTTCTCCCGCCAGGTCGAGCGTCTCGACCTTTTCACCTACAATGGGAAAGTGGATTACCAGCTGAGCCGTGACGCGGTTCAAGCCCTCGGGTCGAAGATTCCCCTTTTCGAGGACTCTTTTTACTCGCTGGATTTTTACACGCTCCGTGTGCGCGGGAGCGTGGTAACGCTCGGTACTACGAGCGCCACGCGATCGACGTTGTTCGGCTGGTATCGCGTGGAGGAGTGAGGCCATGCCGAACCTCTTTCTGGGTTTTCCCGTCCCCCGGGCCAAAATTGCGGATATGATCTCGGGCGCGGCCCCGCCGCTGGTTCATGCGGCGGGGCATAAGCCGAGCGGGTCTGATCCCCTCGTTGCGTCGGGCGATATATTGACCGGCCAGGCCGTGGGGTGGGACGGATCAAAGTATAAGGGATACGACGCCGGCGGCGCCGGTGGGATCGCATCCAGCTATGACTCGCCAGGCATTTTCCTTAACACCTTTTTTGAATCGCTGGATGGATGGACCCAGTCATACGTGGAGGGGGCCATCACGCTGGATCCGGAGTACGTCCGCCTGGAGACGAACGCCCACGGCTCTGGAGACGTATGGATATGCAAGAACCTGGCGATTTTCGCACCTGGGCCGACCTGGTCGAAGGGATGCAAATTTAAGGCGGATATTCATTACGGAGCATACACGGGCACCCTAGGAAAGGCATGGATCACCGTGGGGGAGCAGGGACCAACGGAGCACGTCGGCTTTGTGATCGATAACCGGGTTATAAAAGGGACGGTGGGCAGTGGATCAGCCGAAACGGTAACGGCTGCGCTGGAGACGCTTGCCAGCGGGGAAATTTCGGTGTACCGGAATTTGGAGTGTACCTATGATGGGGCGATCGCCAAGTTTTACATCGGAGGCGTACTAAAGGGATCCCTTAACACCGGTCTCCCCTCCGGTGAAGAGTTCGCGGCATATCTGTGTTACCTGAAGGTTGAAAACCTGTTTCAAGCCGTGAGCCACCGTCTCCGGTGCAGCCACTTCCGGGCGTGGAAAGAAACCTAAAGCTCGAGGGATTCGTTATGCCGAACTGGATGGGTAAATTCGGGGGGGGCGGCACACTTGCGCACAAGACCACGCATCAGAAAAGCGGGTCCGACGAAGTGAGCGTTGCGGACCTAGCCGGCGTCCTGACGGCGGAGCAGAAAAGCAGCTGGGCCCAGCTCAGCGGTAAGCCATCGACCTTCACGCCGGCTGCTCATGCATCATCCCATCAAGACACCGGCTCTGACGAGATCTCCATAGCCGCCCTGTCCGGCGAGTCCGCCGACGAGCAAAAATCTACCTGGGCGAAGGTATCCGGTAAACCCTCGAGCTTTACCCCCGAGGGCCATCACGCCCGCCATGAAGAGGGCGGTAATGACGTGGTTGCCGGTGGTGCTGTTTATCCCTGGATGATCGATATAGATTGTTTTCATACACCCCAATCAAACCTTAATTGGAACACGATCGCTGTCGATACTGGCTACTATTATAATGCTCGCATGCAGAGCAGCAGCGCGAAGAATGACTGGATAGCATGGCACGTGGTTTTAGCGGCCGGTACATGGACTTTTGAGCTGATCCATTCCGCATCAAACGATAGGGGAATCTACACCGTCGAATTCGACGGTGTTACAAAGGGAACGATCGACGGATACGTTGCGTCCTCGATCCTTAAAAGAGACTCTATTACCGGAATTGTTGTGAGTGTGACCGCCAAAATCGCGTTGAAGCTTATCATGGCTACCACGAATCCCTCTAGCGGTTATTACCAGGGCACTATAATGCACGCCCGCCTGACGAGGACCGCCTAAAAGAGCTGCTGAAGACATTATGATCACCTTCTTTGAGTTCTTCGGGACGCTTGCCCCTCTGGGGGTGATGATGCTGGTTTTCTTCATCCGCGTCGAGCACCGGCTGACACGGATGGAGACCAAGATGGATGAGCACCTAAAAAACGACTGCGCGCGTGAAAAACCCCCATCTCCCTCCTTGTAATGTCATTCCTGTCATGATAAAGTCTTGCCTGGCGGCCTTTTACGGGGCCGTTTTATCCAAAAAGAACTATAGATTGAGCGGGTCCTCCTGACGAGCCAGGGCGGCGGCGCTGCGCTTCCCCCGGATCTATAGTTCTAAAGGGGGTTTGAATCGATGCCTACCAAGCTAGGAGAGCCGCAATCCCCGCTATGGCGGGGAAGGTACCCGGCCATGCTGGAAGAGGACATTCCGGTATGGAATCAGTTTCTGGAAAGGCATGCTCACCTTTTTGAGCGTATTTATTATAACGTTCGGATCGGTGGCATCGTATCGACCGAGCCGGGGCTGAGCGAAAAGATGCGCGAGATGTATTATGATGTTTCAGCCAAGCGCATCGACGTCCTAGGTGAGACCAAGGATGAAGTATGGATCATTGAGGTTGCTTTCAAGCCCGGGCTCCGTGCGATTGGACAGCTTCAGGTGTATTTTGCGCTGTGGCATGACGATCCAAAAATCATGAAGCCGGCAAAGGCGGTTCTTGTGGCGATTCAGATCGACGCGGATCTTCAGCGATCGCTGGACATCTATGGCATTAAATTCATGACCCTTTAGGACGGGCTGGAAAATGGAATGTGAAACCGATTCTTTTCGGGCTGTGAACTGAGACGGACTGGGGGCCATGGTCATGACCCCGTGTGTCGCCATGTGGCAAAATTCTGGGTTGGGAACTCTGCAATTTACCGTGGACCCCAAGAAGAGCATTCCCGGCCATAGAAGTCTTGCGGGGAGAATCCAGGCGCTGACGCAGTGTCGTGGGCTTGACCTTTGGATGGTTCACCGGGGCCATTTCATTAAGCCAAACGTCACGCATTATTTTGCTCGGGCCCACCTGGGGGAGTGGTATAAGGAGCCGTATAATTGGCTGGCGGCAGAGATGACGGACGTTGAGGCTATGATCAAGGGGGTGGTTGCATGGAAGGGTTTTAAGAGGTCCGGCGGGGAGGCTTGTTTTTATCTTGGGAAATTTCCGGTGTATTGGGACGCGTCGAGATGGTCCATGGTTTTTGCCGACGAGATGGTCGCCGGTGGTAGTTTTGCCGTGGGGCAGAGGCCGTTTATCGTTGGGGTGAACATGGACTTTTTCGAAGCGTTGGACGCGGGGCGGCGCTCGATATATTTTGGGGACGATGTTATCAAGTCGTATGCTCGCCAGATGGAATTCTTTGATTACTGGCGTGGGTGGCAGAAGAGATGTATAGCTGCTAATTATGCTCCTGAGCCATTCCGGAAGAGGTATGTGAAAGGCACAAAAATGGAATGGCCCGGATGGCCCATGAGTGATATTGAAAGGCCGAATCCGGAAAATATGAAGCCTCCGGAGGTATACCCGCCCGAGCGGGAACTTCCGCTGCCTATGCCCGTGAAGCTTCGGTTGGTGGTTAGATTAAGGCAAACGTACTCTCCGAAAGCGGATAAATTATTTCTTGACATGGATCTGTAAGAGATGGCGAAGAGTTTTTCACAGGCGAACGCGGCCGCCTGGGCCGGGCTTGGAATGGAAGCCGGGAAAGGGCGGACGCGTGCTAGGTTTGAGAAGAGCGAGTATGAGAGCCTGAAAGCGGCATACGTCGAGAAGTATGGGTATAACATCACCATCCCGGGATGGGACGATATAATCCGGCTGAAGCCTAATCTTTTAAAGACTCCGGACGAGATTAAAGCGGAGAAGATGCGTAACCTTGAACGCATGCTCGCTTCGCCGAATCCGGAGTTTTATAATAACTATGCGAGCGTCATGACCTGGATAGACAACATCCAGGATACGGCCTCTACGGTTTTCCCGGCGTTCCGCATGCTGGCCCGATGGTCCCCCAAGCTTATAGCGCGGCTGATTCCAGGGATGGGCTGGGCGCTGCTGGGGTATGATGCCCTTCAAATGGCGAACGTTTTCGGGCGGGCGCCCTGGAAGGTAGCTATGGGCCCCAAGCGGGCAGCCTGTGAGTTGTTGAAGTCGAATCCCTTCTCGAAGAAGGCCCAATGGAAAAGGATGGACCGGATCGCGAAATGGGACCCGACCATTTCGGACTTGCTTCAGGTGTTTCAGACCACATCAGACGTGACGGGTGTGGGCCTTTCTTTCGGTCCGATCATGGGGTTTATATCTGAGCTTGCAAGTGGGGCCTATCGCTCGGCAATCGGCCAGAAAGTGAGCTTTAGCCACGATCTTCCGCCGATGAAGCTATGGGAACTGAACGCCGCCGCAGGCATGAAGGCTGCGGCCATGATCGGTACTGCCGGGCAGACCTTCAGTGAGGACCTGCACTTCTGGTCGTATGCTACTTTTGCCGCGTCCACGTACTGGCTGAATCCGTATATTGCCAGCGAGGACGTGGCCGGGTCGTGCGAGAATCCCCTTGAAGCGATCGTGCCGGCCCCGGAGCCGGAAGACCCGATAACCAGGGCGGTGATCGAGGAAGCGGGTTTATCGATCTCGGCGGGGGTTGGATGGCCGTATGTTGGGGGTGCTGAAGCCCCACTGCGTGAGATTCAACACATGGTCATGGATAAAGGGCAGACGGGTTTCTTTGAGTTTTGTAACCGGCATCCGAAGGACAGCTACGGCATACTGGCCGGGAGTCTTTTGTATGATTCGCACAATGATTTATTCGATGCGTTGGAGCCTGGAGCGGAGCACACGGAAGAGGATAGCCCGGTGCACCGGGTATTCTTCACCATGCTTAAAACTCCGCTGCTGCCGGATCAGGAGATCAGCAAGGAGCAAGGGAAAGCGTTCGCGGGATGGATCGAGGATTACACCGAGGTCCATGAGCGGGTGCCGACGATGAGGGAAGTCAAGTTGCACCTGGACGTTATGGGGATCAAGTGGAAGACATCCTACCCGCTGGAAATGGACCCGGCGTATAAGCACTTCTGGCCGGACCCGTTTGATGATTCGGAAGCAGCGGGCGGAATAGCGATCGGCGCGGAGTCTCAGGAAGCCGCAAAGATTCGTCCCGTGATTGTGGTCAAGGAAGAACCGGGCCCGCCGATTCATGAAAGCTGGGAAGTATTTGCCGGGGTCGCGGATGATCTAATCTCGGACACCTGGCCCGGGTGGACGAACTGGCCGCACGTTGGGGGGTTAGAGTTGGCGCGGACCGGCGGCCGTTTAGGCGGGTATTGCGTTAATCTTAGACCGAAAGATATAAATACCTACGGCTCGTATGGGAGATTTTTTATGACAGAGCCGCAGGTGGTCCCCAAGTCAGTATCGTTCTGGGCGAAGAGACTGGATCCGTTTTATTCCCTTTATTTTATGTTGTTTCTGCCGGGCGAGACTCGCGAGAGCGGTAGTACAGCCTTTGGCCCATTCATTCAGCTGCCGAATGACGAATGGAGGAAAATTACCGTGGACACATCAGCATTCGAGGGTCAGAGGATGCACTATGCTTTTGAGGCGAGTTTTCTACCTGGTTCGCCGAATGGGATGGGAGTGTTAATTGACGACTTTGATGCGCCCGCACCCTAGGTGAAGCTTACTCCCTTCGGTCTGCCTTGCGGCGTTCTGCTGCCCGGCGTTCAATCTCATTACAGCGGCCGATGACCTTGGCCGCCATGTTTCTTTCGCCCTGGGCCATGCCCTGGCGGTATGCGTTATCCAGCATATGCTGGATCATCTTCTTTTCCCCCTCAGTGGTCGCGAAGTGCTGCGGCCGGAGTAGATTGATTGTGATTGCCAGGGCGTTATTTTTCTCCTTTCTTTTCTATTGGCCGTCCGGGCCGGTGCTCGTCGAAGAAAGCCTCAAAGTCTTTCTTCGTAAGCAGGAACCCTGCGGCCAGGATTCCGGAGATGTCGAGCATGATAGCGAGGCGCTGGGCGTCGTTCAGCATGATGATTTTTCGCTGGATCTTATTCATGGTCTTTTTCCTCCTTCCCCGTATGGCCGGTAGGTCAGCCACTTTAAATATTTACCAGGCCAGGCCGGTGATGGCGTGGTTACCATCCCTATTGAGGTATCCGTGCTGACCGTCTGTGTGACGGAACCAAGAGATAAACACCCTTTTGTTGGGGGCTAACTTTTTAGCTTCTTCCTCGGCCAGTTTTCGCGCCGCTTTCGCGCTCAACCCGGGGTACGATGTCTCGAGTCCGCCCGCGCTTTCTATTTCTACTGTGTATTTCATCTGCTTTTCTCCTTCCCCTTTACCCTGGGGGCCAGGTTCTGTTTTGCCCTGCACTTATAGAGTAAAGGCTGTGCCAAATATCGGGGCCGTATTCATTGTGTTTTTCATCCGCAGGATGCGCAAAAATGTTCACCCTTGTCCATCCTTGTAACCGCCGGTGGTGGACCGCATAGGGTAGCCTTGAGGGCACAATGGATGAGGAGCCCTGCACGGTGCTCTCTGTATCCTGCTTTTTTGAGCTCATGGTAAGCCTGATCTAATCTGTGTTGCCTCACCAGCCGGTCTAATTTGTCCTTGAGCTTTCTTTCCATCGCCGTCTCCCATCCCCGCTTTTACTGCCTTAAATAAAACCCCGCATTACCTTCGCGCCCTTCACCCACAGAGGGCGCGAAGGGTAAAACGAGATGCCGATAAGAGGGCCTTCAAGCCAAGTGTCTTATCGGCGTACCTTTCGACGAACTTTAGCGGGGCGCGTGACCGCAGGGCGCGCGACTTGCAGAGAGGAGCAATTCGTTGCAAGGTGGACGATATTAGAAATTGAAAGAATGATGGATATATTGAGCTGACCGAATCCCGGGCGCGAGGGCTGGTAAGCGACCGAGAAGAGGGCAGATCGACCTTTGCGAAGGCGCGGACATGACCTCTATTCGCCATGGGGCGGCGGCGAATCGAGGGTCCATTAAATTTTGTGCGCGCCGGAGGGTTCTCCCTTCCCCTTCGGGGTGAGGCCGACGGGAAGGGGAAGGGAGTCAGAGGGATGGAGAAGGGGTGGGGGAGGATGTGGCGTAGCCTGATTACTATCCTTTACCCGCTTCGGTCTTTACAACTTTCTCCATTGTGACGATGAGCTTGTCCGCTTGTATTTCAGACTTTACGACCGCCCATCCAAAAGACCGCAGCATATTGACTACCCTGTCGAGCTCAAACTGTTTTACATCGATGCCCATTGTTTCCTAACCTCCTTTCTTGTCAGCCAAGTCAAGCAGTTTATCTAGCAGGTCTAATACCCACCCATCGAGAGGGGTATCTGTTTTCGTCGCCTGTTCTTTTAGCCAGGGCCGGAGTTGTTGGTACGTAAATATAAGAACGGCGACGGCAACGGTTTTTCCTACCGAAGTAACGGCGTTTAGCATAGGATCACCTCCCTTTAAGCTTTTGTTCGCAGGCCGGGCAGACGCCGATGTAGCGCATTTTATCGGCGGCGACCGGGCCGCGGCATCCGGAGCACGTTTGGTAGACCGGGGCGGAGTCGGGAAGGGGATAAGATAGTCCCCCACCCCCCTGGGAGTCGTAGAATCTTGCTTCTTTCGAGCTTATATAATCTTCGACCCACTTTCTGGCGACGTCCACGGTGATGCCGTTTTCGACCGCGGCCGTGAGGTAATAAGTGCGCATCTGGGGGTCGTCTATTTTTCGCAGTTGATAGGCGCAGTCGATGGCGATCTGGCCGCGATCGACGGCAAGCTGGAATTTTTCATCGAGCTCGAGCAGGCCGAGATACTTAATTATGGTCTGGTGTGTCCGCCCCATCTTTCGGGCGATTTTTTCTATATTGTATTTTAAGGTGTCCCTCAGGGCCCCGTATTGCCTGGCGCGTTCCAGGGGGGTAAGATCCTCGCGCTGGTCGTTCTCGGTGGCGCGCACCAAAAGGGTTTCTTCGTCGCTGAGATCTTTAACGATCGCCAGGATCTTTTTCACGTTTATGATTTTGGAGGCCAAATACCGGCGATCGCCCGCGACTATCTCATAGCGTCCGTCTGCGGGGCGGAGTATGACCGGTTCCTGGAGGCCGATTTCACGTATGGACTCGGCGAGCTCTCGAATTTTTTCAGGGTCTATTTTTTCCCTTGCGATGGCTTTGGGCCGATCGATTTGGGTCATGTCGATTTCTTGGACCCTTGTTTTGTGCATAAAATTTTCCCCCTGTGGGACGGATTATAAGATGGGTTTTTTAAAAAGTCAAAATTAAAAGAGTGGATAGCCCCGAAAGGGCCAGTGTTTTTTTTGTGGTTTGGTTTTGTAGTTCATAGTCCGATACCGGTTCTATAGGAAGCTTTTGCTTTTTCCCATTGCCATAGAACCAAGAATGGACGGGCGTCCCACGGTAGGGGGCGACGGAGCGAACGCGCAGGAGATAGGGACCATCCTGTGGATGGTCCCCCCCCGGACGGGGACGCCCGTCCATTCTTGGTTCTATAACAATATATTATAGAACCAATATCATCTATAACCTTCAGCGGCCAAATTTCGGGCCGTTAGAAGGAAAAAGATTGAATTTTTCAATTAATCAGGATTTTTTCTGTCGATTTGCCGGAGATCGGCGATCGAGCTTTAAAGGAGAGGTAGAACCGATTGGGTTTGTTTATGGGGGAAGGCGACCCGATGGAGCATTGCGCCAGCCTGGCTTGTCTCTGCCCGCACCTTGTGCGACCGGAAGGCAAAGGCATTCAGGGCCGCCCGTGCCGTCTGCGCACGCGACGCCGTCAGGAGCGATGGAGCATTGCGCCAGCCTGGCTTGTCTCTGCCCGCACCTTGTGCGACCGGAAGGCAAAGGCATTCAGGGCCGCCCGTGCCGTCTGCGCACGCGACGCCGTCAGGAGCGATGGAGCATTGCGCC
>Ga0315274_10011150_pt1 | contig 12886 bp, 6 predicted proteins | sample YL17G02_20_MG_FD_203700 | JGI IMG/M metagenome (GOLD analysis project Ga0315274, IMG submission 203700) | Sediment microbial communities from Yellowstone Lake, YNP, Wyoming, USA - YL17G02_20 | ecosystem: Environmental > Aquatic > Freshwater > Lake > Sediment | place: USA: Wyoming | collected... | reverse complement strand
ATGTGAATGGCCAGCCAGTAGGTATCAGCAAGGATGCGCGCACCCCAGCTGAATTTGACATTACGAAATATGCAAAATTGGGTGAGAGTAATGAGCTTGTAGCTGTGGTGACACAATGGTCAGACGGCTCATTCGTGGAAGATCAAGATCACTGGTGGCAGGCCGGCCTTCAACGTGAAGTTTTTCTGTATTCAACCGGTATCTCTCACATCCAGGATGTATACGCTGTGGGTGATCTCACCCCTGATTACCGCGAAGGCGTCCTGAAACTGGTGGCCAAGGTAGGCTTTTATGCAGAATGCCACAATGATTACCATATCGAGGCACAGCTTTATGATCCCGCTGGGAAACCTGTTTTCACCGTGCCTCTTATAGCGAAATATGGAGAGCCGCGAAACCAGAGGGGTGGGGCTCTCTACCCAGCCAGTGAAATACATTTAAACGCCAAGATACGAAAACCCAAGCTGTGGACAGCAGAGACGCCTAATTTATATAAATTAGTTATTTCACTTATCAGCGATCGGCGATCAACGACAGGTGATCAAGATGAATGTGTAGCAACAAGTTTAGGCTTCAGGAAAATAGAAATTTCTAACCGCGAATTATTGATCAACGGAAAAGCTCCGTTAATCAAGGGTGTGGATTACCACGATCACAGCGATATCACCGGGAAGTACATTCCGCCCGAGCTGTATGAGAAAGATATACAGGTGATGAAGCAGTTCAATGTAAATGCTATCCGCACCTCGCATTATCCTAAAGATGCCATTTTTTATGACTTGTGTGACCGTTATGGCTTGTATGTAGTGGATGAAGCCAACATCGAATCCCACGCCTATTACCAGGAAATTTGTGTCGATCCCCGTTATACCAACCACTTTGTTGAACGTGTACGCGGTATGGTAGAACGTGATAAGAATCATCCGTGTATCATTTTCTGGTCGCTTGGAAACGAAAGTAATTATGGGCCTAACCACGACGCTGCTACTGGTTATACACGTAGTGTGGATCCTTCACGTCCATTGCACTATGAAGGTGCCATCACTGCTTGGAATAGCCAGGGTGAAGGCTGGAATGGTGGACAGCGTGCATCGGACGTAATTTGCCCGATGTACCCCCAGATAAAAAGTATCATTGAATGGGCTGAAACACCCTCGAACGATCCGCGCCCGTTAATCATGTGCGAATACTCGCACTGCATGGGGAATTCTAATGGCTCACTCAGCGATTATTTCGCTGCCTTCGAGCAACATCCTGGCTTGCAAGGTGGTTATTTATGGGAGTGGTTGGATCATGGCATCCGCCAGAATACCCCGGATGGGCAACATTACTGGGTTTACGGTGGAGACTTCGGTGACGTGCCCAACGATGCAAATTTTGTCGCAGATGGGATCGTCTGGCCGGATCGCCGCCCACATCCGGCCTTGTTCGAGTTCAAGTATCTGGCTGCTCCGGTAAAAGTAGAGCCCTTGGACCTGGAACAAGGCCATATACGGATTGTGAACCGCCAAAATTTCCTCGGCCTGGAAATTTACAAAGGCGAGTGGGAGTTGACGATTGATGGGGTGACTGCTGATGTAGGCGGATTGCCGGTCTTGAAGGGTGAACCGGGAGAATCACAGGATTTTGAGCTGCCAATTCGTGTAAAGAGCGAGAGAATAGGGGAGAAGTTTCTAAATATCCACCTCTACCAGAAGTATGATACCTTGTGGGTAAAAGCTGGGCATGAAGTCGCCTGGGTGCAGTTTGCTCTACCCAAAATTAATAAACCGAACCTTCATGTCTCCAATGACCCGATCCGAGCAGAGGTAACCCCGAGCTCCATAACCCTCTCTGCGGACTCAATACACGCCCAATTTGACAAATCATCAGGCAGGTTAGTTTACCTCGGAAATGAAACGAACCTTATTCAGAGCAGCCCGTACCTCAATGTATGGCGGGCCGGTACAGACAACGATGGCATCAAGTTGTTATCTGGTTCGCCTTGGGAAGGCAAGAAACCACTTGACCGTTGGATGAGACTTGGCTTGAACGAGATCAAATATTCGCTCGTGAGTGTGAAATATCATCATCACCGTGAAAAACCACCGGTTGTGGAAATAATACACCGTGCATCCGGCCGCGAGAATTGGACGGATTTTTACCATCTGGCGCGTTACACGCTGCTGTCCTCGTGCGAGTTACAGGTAGAGAATATAATCAGGCTCGGACAAGATATATATGACATCCCACGAATTGGAATGATGATGAGTCTCATTCCTGGTTTGGAGGAGATCGAATATTACGGCCGAGGCCCTCTGGAAAATTACTGGGATCGGAAAGCCTCATCTATGATTGGTCGTTACCGTAATACAGTCAGTGGTGAGTATGTACCCTATATCATGCCTCAAGAACACGGTCACCATACCGATGTTCGCTGGCTTACATTGAAAGATGAGAAAGGTCACGGGCTTGAGGTGATTGGTGATCCTACCTTTGAGTTTAATGTCTCACATTTCACTGCAAATGACCTGTTCGCAAGTAAACACACCATTGACTTACATCCCCGCCCAGAAGTAATATTGTCTTTAGATACGGTCATGCGCGGACTCGGAACGGCATCCTGCGGGCCTGATACATTGGAACAGTACCAGATCCTTGGCAGAGAATATAAGTTCATATATAAATTACGGATAATTTAGATCATTCCCTTGAGGAAACGCAAATGATTACCCCAAAATCCACCTTCGCATTATTCTTTGGAAATCGTGGTTTTTTCCCGGCGACAATGATCGCTCAAGCTCGTACGGAATTGGCCCAACAACTCCAGCAGTGGGGTCATACGGTTTTACTTATGGATGAGGCCTCAACCCGTTACGGAGCGGTTGAGACACCCCAGGAAGGAGAAAAGTTTGCTAATTTCTTGAGAGAAAATTGTGGTAGATACGACGGGGTCATCCTGTGTCTGCCAAATTTTGGAGATGAAACCGGAGCAGTAACCGCTCTGAAGGATGCTGGTGTGCCCATCCTCGTCCAGGCTTACCCAGATAACCTGGACAAGATGGCTCCAGCATTCCGCCGTGATGCCTTCTGTGGGAAGCTGTCCATCATGGATGTATTCAACCAATATGGGGTTAAATTTACTGCCCTGAAACCGCATGTGGTGCCTGTGATCAGCGAAACCTTCGAGGCCAATGTTGACCGATTCGACCGCGTCTGCCGCGTGGTCAAGGGGATGCGAGGTCTGGTAATAGGAGCTATTGGAGCACGGACTACACCTTTTAAGACAGTCCGTATTGACGAGTTGGCTCTACAAAAAAATGGCATCACTGTGGAGTCGCTCGATCTTGCAGACATAATCGGGCGAGTAAAAGCTCTACCATCTTATTCGGAAGCCCTAAAGATAAAGTCCACCTTCTTGAAGGGATATACAACCTGGGAGGGTGTACCTGCCGAAGCATTTGACCGCCTCGCCAGGTTGAGTGTGGTGCTGGATAATGTTATCCAGGAATACAAGATGGATGCTATCGCCCTACGATGCTGGACCGAGCTACAGGCCCAGTTGGGAATCTCGCCTTGTGTGTTGTTAGGAGTACTGAATAACGACGGGCTGCCGGCAGCGTGTGAGGTTGATATTGGAAATGCGATCATGATGCGGGCTTTATCATCGGCTTCGGGTAATGTACCTGCCTGCCTTGATTGGAATAATAACTATGGTGATGATGATGACAAATGCATCTTGTTCCATTGTGGACCAGTCCCCGTGAGCTTGATGAGTAGCCCTGGGTGCATTTCGGACCACTCTATCCTGGCAAATTCTATCGGCGTAGGAAAAGGCTACGGCTGTCATGTTGGACGAATATCTCCAACGCCATTTACATTTGGCAGCTTACTCACAAATGAAGGCAAGCTAAAATTTTACCTGGGTCAAGGGCATTTTACGGATGATCCGATAGCAGATGATTTCTTTGGTTGTGCAGGTGTAGCTAAGATTCCACATTTACAGGATGTGCTGCTGCATATAGGACGCTTCGGTCACCGTCACCATGTAAGTATCACACCAGGGCATGTGCAGCTCTCTCTGCTGGATGCCTTAAAGAATTACCTTGGTTACGATGTAGCTATGCCTCAAGGCTAGATCCTGGTATTACGAAGAGGAGTTATGGCAGCTGTTGATATCGTTTCCCAAGCACAGCGAGTTGGAGTTGTTATCCTGGCATTCAATGTACCTTACCTACCGATGGTAAAACCGGTAGTGGAGGCAGTTGCCGATCAGAATGTCGTGGCAATGATTGCTACTGCTCGTTTGGAATGGATTAAGTTTGAAAGTCGCAGCCTGGAAGCTGTGGCTGAGGAATTTAATCGCTGGAAAAAGCCGGGGTATGTCTGGCTGCACCTTGATCATGTGCCTGTTATTGACGAGGACAATCTGGCTGTGGATTACATGCCTCTTTTCAAGAAAGCAATTACGTTGGGGTACCAATCTGTGATGGTGGATGGTTCTCGGTTGCAGTTTACAGAAAATATTGAGGCAACCCAACGCGTTGTTGAATTGGCGCACATCGCAGGGATACCGTGCGAGGCAGAATTAGGTGCTGTTCTGGGGCATGAAAGTGGACCACTACCATCTTATGAGGAGTTATTTGCTACCGGGAGGGGATTCACCGATCCCCAGGAGGCTCACCAGTTTGTTGAAACTACTGGCTGCGATTGGCTGTCGGTAGCGGTTGGCAATATACATGGCGCAATCTCTGGAGCTTTTAAAGATCAAAAAAAGGTGGAAGCGCGCTTGAATATTGAACGTGTTGAACAACTTGCGCGTGCCACGGGTGTTCCACTGGTGCTGCATGGAGGATCAGGGATCAAGCGAGAATTTATATCTTCAGCGATAACCCAAGGGGTTGCCAAGATAAACATCGGAACAGAAATCCGCCAGGCTTACGAGGCTGCGCTGCGCCAAACGGGCAGTGTGGAGGCTGCTCAACAGGCCGTATATGAGCGCACTACCTGGTTGCTCCGAGATTATTACGGATTGAGGGGAATGAAGAAGGTGATCGATGAGTTTACTCGGAATTGATGTCGGTACAACCGGTTGCAAGGCTGTAGTTTTTTCATTAGAAGGAAAACTATTGGCATCCGCGTATGAGGAATACGATGTGCAGCGGATACAACCAGGTTACGCTGTATTAGACACGGTGCGAGTATGGGAGAAAGTAAAAACCGCCATCCGGGGTGTGACAATTCTCTCAAAGGTCGATCCGATCCAGGCTTTATCTGTTTCATCCCTAGGGGAAGCGCTGGTCCCGGTCACGCATAACCGGCAGATGCTTGGGTCATCACTACTCAACTTTGACCAGCGGGGGAATGAATTTCTACCAGAGCTTAGTAATATCCTGGATAGCGAACACTTGTACCACGTCAACGGGAATACTCTTGGCAATCATTACAGTTTAACCAAGCTATTATGGCTCAAGACATATCAACCAAAGCTGTATGAATCCACTGACTACTTCTTGCACTGGAGTGGATTTGTGTCCTTTATGTTGGGTGCAGATCCGTTTGTGGATTATTCACTGGCGAACCGTACGCTGCTGTTCGATCTTGATCAGACCTGTTGGTCTGATGAGCTGTTTCGTCTTGTTGGGTTAGACTGTACAAAGCTGCCCATGCCTGTACCTTCAGGGACTGTGATTGGTGAGGTGTCATCTCGTATTGCTGATGAACTTGGGTTGCTGTCTTCGGTGGTGATCGTGGCTGGGGCGCATGACCAGTGCGCCAGCGCCTTAGGTTGCGGGGTTATCCGGGAAGGACAGGCGATGTATGGCATGGGAACCTATATCTGTATCACACCCGTCTTCGGGCAGCGGAAAAATCCTGCTCAGATGATTTCACTGGGTTTAAACACCGAACATCATGCTGTACCGGGTTTATATGCCAGTTTTATATACAACCCAGGAGGTTCGTTGGTCAAGTGGTACCGCGATACTTTCGCTGTTGTAGAAAAGAAATTAGCTCTTGATACTGGCCGCGATATATATGCCGACTTAATTTCCGAGATCCCGCAGCAACCCAGCGAGGTGCTGGTGTTGCCACATTTTGCACCCACTGGACCTCCTGAATTTATTTCTGACTCTTCGGGTGTTATGATCGGGTTGAAGTTGGACACAAAACGCGAGGATATCCTCAAAGGTATCTTGGAAGGCACAATGTATTACTTGAAAGAATGTATTGACGCCCTCCCGGCAACTGGTATCTCGATTGATGATTTTCGCGCAGTCGGGGGTGGCAGTAAATCTGATGCCTGGTTACAGATATGTGCAGATATCATGAATCGCCCCATTATCCGTCCGGCAATCACCGAAGCTGGCGCCTTGGGAGCAGCCATACTAGCTGGGATTGGTAAAGGTATCTTTCCGAACGCTCAAGCAGGCGTGGAGATGATGGTAAAGCTGGAGCATAAATTCGAACCTGACAAGGTGCAAGTTGTTAGATATGCTCAACGGTATGAGAAATATCGCCAGATTTGGCCTTTAATGCAACATTTCCTAAAAAGGCTTTGATGTTGAATGGTAAATATCGTACGTTAATTGGTTGAAAGGTGTTGATTAGATGAATACACGAGCCAGGATTGCTACGATTTGTCAAAGCGGGAATTTCCACCCTACCGTTGAAGAAAACAATACCGAAATACTGGGTCGCCTGGACCTTGCATTAAAACAGAAACCGGATCTGGTTTGTTTGCCAGAAAGTTTCAGCGCGGCGTCTGTGCCCAAAGATGATGTGACGTTACTGGTTGAAAGTATACCCGGTCCCACCACTGACCAGGTCGCCAGACGAGCAAGACAACACCATTGTTACATCTTATGCCCGATATTTAACCAACGGGAAGGTCGTAATTGGAACTCGGTAGTTATCATCGATCGTACAGGGAATATCCTGGGGATCTATGATAAGTTACATCCGGTAACCAGCAGCAGTAATTACACGCAGTTTGAACAGGGGATCACCCCTGGCAGTATTACACCCGTTTTCGACCTTGATTTTGGCCGTATTGGCTTGCAAATATGTTTCGATGTTCTTTTCCCTGAAAGTTGGGCGGAATTATCTACCAAGGGAGCAAGAATGGTTTTTTGGAGCTCTGCTTACAACGGGGGATTCCCATTGCAAGTTTATGCCTGGTTACACCATTATTATGTTGTATCTTCTGTGTGTACCGAAAAATCTCGTATTATCGATCCATGTGGGACGATCCTGGCTGAGACAGATTATCATACCAACATCATCGTGCGAGATGTCAATCTCGATTATGCAGTTTGCCATTACGATTTTAATTACAGCATCCCGGATCGTATTTTAGCGGCGTTTCCCGGGCAAGTAGAGATACGGCCCCATTGGGACGCGGGTCATTTTCTTGTTGAACCCCTCAATCCAGGTTTAACGATTGCCCAGCTGCAAAAGGAACTTGGTTTTATCTCAGTACAGGAATACGCCATGCTCCATCAGAATTCTTATACAATGTTACGAGTTGGAAAAGAACCCATACCTCAGCAAGCCGCCCATGGTGATAGGCCCATGTATCAAAAAGAGAAATAAGAAAAGGAGAATGTCAGACATGCAAAAAATAATCCAGGTTAGATACCCGATTATCCCAAAACCTGCTCAACTTACGGCTTCTGATGGGGAATTTACATTGACGACTTCTACCTGTATATGGGTGAACCCTGAGGCTCTTGGGGTTGCCAAGCACCTACAAAAATTATTACCCCTCCCCTTAAGTGTGAAGGAAACCGATAACGACGCAGTCCCAGCGGGTGACATTCTGCTTACTACCATGGGTGGTAACTCTTTGTTGGGGGTGGAGGGTTACCAGTTAACTATCTCTCCTTCAGCAGTTGTAATCCGTGCCAACCAACCCGCTGGATTGTTTTATGGGGTTCAGACTCTACGACAATTGATCAGCATAGGAAAGGGATCTATCCATGCAGTTGACATTGTTGATTGGCCGCGTTTTCCCTGGCGCGGGATTATGCTGGACGTGGGCCGGCATCTTTTCCCAATAGTATTCATAAAGCGCTTGATCGATGTAATGGCATTCCACAAGCTCAACGTATTCCATTGGCACCTTACCGAAGATCAGGGTTGGCGGATCGAGATTAAGAAATATCCCAAACTCACCAAAATCGGTTCTAGACGTTCTGCTACGCCCATCCCCGCCGATCGCGAGAAACTGGATGGTAAAGCGTACAAAGGATACTATACTCAAGCACAAATTAAAGAAATCGTTGCATATGCACGCGACCGTTTTATTACGGTGGTACCCGAGATCGAAATGCCAGGTCATTCGGTGGCAGCGCTCGCTTCTTATCCAGAGTTAGGATGCACAGGCGGGCCTTACAAGGTAACAAATTATTGGGGAATTGAAAAGAATGTTTATTGCGCGGGTAACGAGCAAGCATTTTCTTTTCTTCAGAATGTGCTTGATGAGGTGCTCTCTCTGTTTCCGTCCAAGTTCATCCATATCGGTGGCGATGAATGTCCCAAAGGTAGCTGGGAGCAGTGTCCAAAGTGCCAGGATGCAATTCATCGACTCGACCTTGAAAATGAACACGGGCTCCAAAGTTACTTCATTCGACGCATCGAGTCTTATCTGAATGCGAAAGGTCGTCGCTTGATCGGGTGGGATGAAATTCTTGAAGGGGGATTGGCTCCGAACGCCTCTGTAATGAGTTGGCGTGGGGTGGAGGGTGGCCTCCAGGCAGTGAAAGAAGGGCATGATGTGGTGATGACACCGACCAGTCATTGCTACTTTGATTATTACCAATCCGAGAATGTTGGCAGCGAGCCCCCAGCAATCGGCGGTTTCTTGCCATTGGAGACCGTTTATGCCTTCGAACCGGTGCCGTCCCAGTGTACCCAGGAAGAAGCACGGCATCTCCTCGGTGCACAGGGCAACCTGTGGACCGAGTACGTACCCACACCCGAACAGGCCGGGTATATGCTATTCCCACGCGCCACTGCTCTAGCCGAGGTGGTTTGGTCGGCTGCTGAAGGGCGTAATTTCACCGATTTTCAACAGCGTCTACAGTCATTTCTTCCCCAGCTGAAAAAGATGGGTATAAATTATCGGAAATAAAGGATATATATGATTATTCCTCGCCCCGAATACCCCCGTCCGCAATTTTACCGTTCAGAGTGGCTTAACTTAAATGGTGAATGGCAGTTTGAGATCGATTACGGCGACAGTGGCTTGGAGCGCGGTTTGGTCGAACACCCGCTTACTGAACACATCATGGTCCCATTCTGCCCCGAATCGAAGCTTTCGGGCGTCGCCCATACCGATTTGATGCCGGCGGTATGGTATAGGCGCGAAATTGAGATCCCAGCCGCTTGGAAAAATAACAATGTACTTTTGCATTTCCAGGCAGTAGATTATGATACTACTGTGTGGGTCAACGAACAGGAGGTTGGACGACACCGAGGAGGATTCACTCCTTTTACCTGTGATATGCGTGAGATCGCACAGCCTGGAGAAATCATTACGATCGTTGTGCGCGCCCGCGATCCCCGTTATGGTCCGATGCCTCGCGGGAAACAGACACGCGATTATAGTAACTCGGGCTGCCTCTACACACGCACTACTGGCATCTGGCAAACTGTGTGGCTGGAACCAGTACCGGATGTGCATTTCCTACGACCCCGAATCACTCCGGATGTAGCTAACCACCGCTTCCGTCTCGAACTTCCGCTCAACGACAACCGGGCAGGTTATACTATTCGGGCAACCCTGGCAGATGGGCGGGGCAAGACTGAGAGAGGTGAAATCGCCAGGGTTGAGATCCCAGCGGGTCACGATCGAACTCCTCAGCTCGATCTCAACATCCCTTCCCGGCGTGTCCGGTTATGGCATCCCGGTGAAGCTCATCTGTATGTGATCACACTTTCCCTGTTGGATGAAAATGGGTCAATCATCGACCAGGCGACTTCATATGCCGGGTTACGCTCGGTGACGCTTGACGGAAACCATATCCTCATCAATGGTAAACCCGTCTTCCAACGGCTTGTTCTTGACCAGGGTTATTACCCTGATGGTATTTTAACTGCCCCCAGCGACGAAGCACTGGAGAACGATATAAAACTCTCGCTGGCAGCTGGCTTCAATGGAGCGCGCTTGCACCAGAAGGTTTTTGAGGAGCGCTTCTTGTATCATGCTGACCGGCATGGATATATCGTGTGGGGAGAATTTCCAGATTGGGGCAGCCAGGATTTCGGTCCTGCCCAGGATCACCAACGCCTCCCTGCCACCTATATTGCTCAGTGGCTTGAGGCTATTCAACGGGATTATTCACATCCATCAATCGTTGGATGGTGCCCCCTGAATGAGACTGGGCAGGTACTCACTGATCGGTTGACTGATCTGGATGATGGCACACGGGCTTTATTCCTGGCGACAAAAGCGCTCGACCTTAGTCGTCCTGTGCTCGATACATCGGGATATTCACACCGTATCCCTGAAGCAGATGTGTACGATAGTCATGATTATGAGCAAAATCCAGAGAAATTCCAGAAAACACATGCATGGGCGGTTGAGTGGCATCCATTTGAGAACCGAATGGGACCCGATGGAATACGTGCCATGTCGATACCGTACAGAAAGCAACCTTACTTTGTAAGTGAGTTTGGGGGTATCTGGTGGAATCCGAATGCTAAACCGGGTGAAGACAGCTGGGGTTACGGAAACCGGCCGAAAAACATGGATGAGTTTTATGCCCGATTCGAAGCATTATGCCACACATTGCTTGATAATCCTGGAATGTTTGGTTATTGTTATACTCAGTTAACGGATGTATTCCAGGAGCAGAACGGTATTTACACTTTCGACCGCTCGCCCAAATTCGATTTGGAACGTTTATGCCGGATACAGACGCGAACTGCTGCTTATGAGGCAGATGTATGATATGCAGCTAACCCAATCTTATTGGAGAATATAAAATGGCTAAGAAAACCGATACTCCTCTCTATCTGGATCCTTCAAGCACAATCCCTGAGCGTGTGCAAGACTTGATTTCACGCCTGGCGCTATTAGAAAAGGTTGCTCAAATGAACCACCCGACCGAGGGTGTGCCGCGGCTTAACATCCCTCCCTATAATTACTGGAACGAAGCCCTGCATGGCGTGGCGCGGAATGGTAAAGCCACTGTGTTTCCTCAAGCCATTGGTATGGCAGCTACCTGGGATCGTGATTTGATAAAGCGCGTGGCCTCAGCCATCGGCGATGAGGCGCGAGCTAAACATCATGAAACCATGCGCCGTAATGGACACTCCGAAATGTACCAGGGTCTAACCTTCTGGTCTCCGAATGTCAACATCTTTCGCGATCCTCGATGGGGACGCGGTCAAGAAACTTGGGGAGAGGACCCATACCTGACCGGGGAGATGGGTTCCGCGTATGTTCGAGGATTACAGGGTGATCATCCCCGATACATGAAGGCCGCTGCCTGTGCCAAACATTACGCAGTCCATTCTGGCCCGGAAAGAGACCGCCATACATTTGATGCTATTATCTCGAAGCGCGACTTGTATGGCACATATTTGCCGGCTTTTAAAAAACTGGTTACTGAAGCGAAAGTGGAAGCGGTGATGGGGGCATATAACCGCACGCTTGGTGAACCGTGTAATGCCAGCAAGTTATTATTAGTGGATATATTACGCGGTGAATGGGGCTTCGACGGTCACGTTGTTTCCGATTGTGGAGCCCTTACGGATATTCATGTTAACCATAAGGTAACCAAGGATGCTGCTGAGAGTGCCGCCCTAGCCCTGCAGGCTGGCTGCGATATGGGCTGTGACCACGTATACAACTTCATTCCTGAGGCCATCGAGCGAGGTTTAATAACTGAGGCAGACATGGATCGCGCCCTGGAACACACCCTGGCTACTCGGTTTCGCTTGGGGATGTTCGATCCTCCCAAGATGGTACCTTACACATCCATCCCTATGAAAGTTGTGGGTTGTAAAAAACATCGCCAATTGGCATTTCAGGTTTCTAGTGAATCCGTCGTGCTGCTTAAAAATAAGGGGAATATCCTACCACTCGGGCCGTATGTAAAGAGTATGATGGTTACAGGCCCCGTTGCTACCAGCCAGGAAGTGCTTTTGGGAAATTATTATGGCTTCAACGATCAGATGACTACATTTCTGGAAGGCGTAGTCGGACGTCTGCCGGAGGGAATGCGCTTCGAATATCACCCTGGTTGTATGCTCATTCATCCGAACGCGATCCCACAAACCTGGGCGCCATTTATGGCCGCCGACAAAGATGTAGTCCTTGCTTTTATGGGCACCTCTCCGTTGATGGAAGGGGAGGAGGGCGAGGCGCTGTTGGCTCCTGCAAATGGCGATCGCTCCGATATTGCTTTGCCATCTGTGCAGTTAGAATTTCTCAGACAACTTTCGAGCCATGGAGCCAAGATCGTTCTTGTGCTGACCGGTGGCAGCCCGATCACCCTGGGAGAGGCAGAAGACATGGTGGAAGCTATCTTATGGGTAGGCTACCCAGGTCAGGAGGGTGGGCGTGCAGTGGCGTCGGTGCTTTTTGGTGATGTGGTGCCTTCTGGAAAGTTGCCCGTCAGTTTTCCAAAATCCATCGATGATTTACCGCCTTTTAATGATTACAACATGACTGGGCGGACTTATCGCTTTTCGACGAAAGAGTCTTTGTACCCCTTTGGGTTTGGCCTGAGTTACACAACCTTTGCATACAGCAGCTTGAGGGCAAAAACAACCATCCGAGCCGGCCAATCCCTACCCGTTAATGTAAAAGTTGCCAATACTGGGAATGTCACCGGGATTGAGGTAGTGCAACTCTATAATAGTGATATAGAAGCCTCCGTGCCTGTCCCTATCCAGC